>OJGU01000899.1_pt1 | contig 13764 bp, 14 predicted proteins | sample 1594741 | NCBI WGS metagenome assembly OJGU01 (sample SAMN05416841, study PRJEB24817) | seawater metagenome | isolation source: Sea water | place: Canada:Atlantic | collected 2013-07 | reverse complement strand
CGTCGGCAGCGTCAGATGTGTATAAGAGACAGCGCACATGCTCCGCGAGGAGTCCCATCTCGCCAACGTCAACGACCCCGCCGCTGGCAGTGGATACGTCGAGACGCTCACTCGCGGCATCGCCCAGCGGGCGTGGGCGTGGGTCCAGTCCGTCGAGTCCGAAGGAGGCATGGCGGCCGCGCTCGTGGCGGGTCGTGTCCAGGCCGATGTGGCCGCCTGCGCGCAGGCGCAGGGGGATGCGCTCGCGACCGGCCGGTTGGCGCTGACGGGGGTCTCGGTTTTCCCGCAGCTCGATGAGCCGGCGACTCCGCTCGGAGCCGACCCTCCCGACACGGAGTCGAAGCTCCCGGCTGACCCGGCGAGTTTCACGGTCACGCCGATGCCGGCCAAGCGCCTCGCGGAGCCGTTCGAGGTCCTACGCGATGCCGCCACGCGTCAGCACGAGCAGTCCGGACACCGCCCCCGGGCGCAGTTGTATGTCCTTGGCGCGCTCCGAGAACACCGGGCTCGCCTCGACTTCGCGCGCAACGTGGTGCAGGTCGGTGGGTTCGCCACCGAGGTCCTCTCGACGACCGACGACGTCGTACCGGCGCTCGCGGTGTTGGTGGCATCCGACGAGCGCCTCGCCTCCGAGGGCCCCCGGGTGCTGGAGGCGTTGCGCAGTGCCGGAGCGAGATCGGTGTGGGTGGCCTCTGCGCCGCGCGACGACCTGGCGCCGGACGGCTTCCTGCACCTGCGGATGAACCTGCCACAGACCCTCGCAACCCTTCACGACGCTTTGGAGGTGGGACGATGAGCCACGACGAGACCTTCGCTTCTGTGTCCTTCGAGGACCTGACCTCCGAGACCCCGCAGCCCCACATCAACCCTTCATCGTCGCCGACGCCGGAGGGAATCGACGTGAAGCGGAGCTATGGTCCGGAGGATCGGGCGTCGTCCCCGACGGTGGATTCCAAGCCGGGGTTCGCACCGTACCTGCGGGGCCCGTACCCGACGATGTACCTCCAGCGGCCGTGGACGATTCGTCAGTACGCGGGCTTCTCCACCGCCGAGGCGAGCAACGCGTTTTATCGACGCAACTTGGAGGCGGGCCAAAAGGGACTCTCCATTGCGTTCGACTTGGCGACCCACCGCGGCTACGACTCCGATCACCCGCGGGTGCTGGGCGATGTCGGCATGGCGGGCGTCGCGGTCGACTCCATTCTCGACATGCGGCTGCTGTTCTCGGGCATTCCGCTCGACCGAATCAGCGTATCGATGACCATGAACGGGGCGGTGCTCCCGATCTTGGCGCTGTACGTCGTCGCCGCCGAGGAGCAAGGCGTCTCGCCAGAGAAGCTCTCGGGGACCATCCAGAACGACATCCTCAAGGAGTTCATGGTCCGCAACACGTTCATCTATCCGCCGACGCCGTCGATGCGGATCATCGGGGACATCTTCGCCTACACGGCCAAGAACATGCCCCGGTTCAACTCGATCAGCGTGTCCGGCTACCACATGCAGGAGGCCGGGGCGACGGCCGACATCGAGCTGGCCTACACGCTGGCCGATGGTCTGGAGTACGTGCGCTCGGGCATGGCCGCGGGGCTCGATGTGGATGCGTTTGCACCCCGCATCTCGTTCTTCTTCGGCATCGGCATGAACACGTTCATGGAGGTGGCCAAGCTTCGCGCCGCTCGGATCTTGTGGGCCAAGCTGATGCGCGGCGTGGGGGCCAAGAAGGCCAAGAGCACGATGCTTCGCACCCATTGCCAGACTTCGGGGTGGAGCCTGGCGGCGCAGGACCCCTACAACAACGTCGCGCGCACCTGCGTCGAAGCGCTCGCAGCCACCACGGGCCACACCCAGTCGCTGCACACCAACTCGTTCGACGAGGCGCTTGCTCTCCCGACCGACTTCAGCGCTCGGATCGCCCGCAACACCCAGATCTTCCTGCAACGAGAGGCCGGCCTGACCCGGGCGATCGACCCCTGGGGTGGCAGCTACTACGTCGAGTCGCTGACCCAGGCGCTGGCCGATCGAGCGTGGGCCCACATGGAAGAGATCGATGCGATGGGCGGCATGGCCAAGGCGATCGAAGCCGGACTGCCCAAACGTCGCATCGAGGAAGGGGCGGCGCGCACCCAAGCTCGTATCGACAGCGGGCGTCAAGCGCTGGTCGGCGTGAACAAGTTCGTCGCATCGAGCTCGCCTGAGGTGGACGTGCTCGAGATCGACAACTCCGCCGTTCGAGACGCACAGCTCAAACGGCTGGCCACGCTGAAGGCGGAGCGCAACCAAGCCGATGTGGACGCCGTGCTCGCGCGACTGACCGCGGCCTGCGACGATCCCAGCGAGAACCTGCTCGCATTGTGTGTGGAGGCCGCCCGCGCGAAGGCGACGGTCGGGGAGATGTCCGCTGCGCTCGAGTCGAAGTGGGGTCGCTATGAACCGCGATCCGAGGCAATCTCAGGGGTGTATCGCGCCGAGCTGCCCCCCGAAGCCGTCGCTGCGGTGACCAAGAAGGTCGAAGCGTTCGAGGCTGCGCACGGCCGGCGGCCGCGAATCCTGGTCGCCAAGATGGGCCAAGACGGACATGACCGGGGTGCCAAGGTCATCGCGACCGGCTTTGCCGACGTTGGTTTCGATGTCGACATCGGCCCGCTGTTTCAGACGCCGCAGGAGACGGCTCGCCAAGCCGTCGAGAACGATGTGCACGTGATCGGCGTGAGCTCGCTTGCCGCTGGCCACCTGACCCTGGTTCCGGCGCTTCAGGCTGCGCTGAAGGCCGAGGGACGAGGGGACATCCTCATCGTGGTCGGTGGGGTGATCCCGCCGCACGACCAGCCCAAGCTGCTCGAGATGGGGGTCGCGGCCGTCTACCCGCCCGGCACGGTCCTCACCGAAGCCGCCTCGGAGATGCTCGACAAGCTTCAGGCGAGCCTGGCATGAAGCGCCCCACGCCCCAGGAGCTGGCCGCGGGCGTGCGGGCCGGGCAGCGGGCGATGATGGGGCGCGCCATCACGCTGGTCGAGAGCACGCGGCCCGAGGATCGCGAGGCCGCCAACACCCTGCTCGAGCACCTCGCTCCCCACGCGGGCGAGTCGATCCGGATCGGAATCACCGGGTCTCCGGGCGTCGGCAAGAGCACGCTGATCGAGACGTTCGGCCGGCAACTCACCGCCGCCGGTCACCGGGTCGCCGTGCTCGCGGTCGACCCCAGCTCGGGTCGGACCGGCGGCAGCATTCTCGGCGACAAGACCCGCATGACGGAGCTGGCCCGCGACCCGAAAGCGTTCATTCGCCCAAGTCCATCGGGCGGCACGCTGGGCGGGGTGGCCAGGCGCACCCGAGAGACGATGACCGTCTGCGAAGCGGCCGGCTACGACGTCGTGCTCGTCGAGACCGTCGGGGTCGGGCAGTCCGAGGTCATGGTCGCCGGAATGGTCGACATGTTCGTGGTGCTGGTCCTTCCCGGATCGGGTGACGAGCTGCAAGGCATCAAGCGCGGGATCCTCGAGCTGGCTGATCTTCTGGTGGTCACCAAGGCCGATGGTGACGGTACGGCGGCTGCGCTGCGGACCTGCCAGCAGCACGCCAACGCCCTGCGCCTCATTCCCCCGAAGATCCCGGTGTGGACGCCCACCGCGATGACGTGCTCGGCGCTCAGCGGCGACGGGGTTGACGCGATTTGGTCGAACGCCGAGACGTTTCGCGAGGCGCTGAATGCCGCGGGCTTCTGGGAAGACCGCCGGCGCGAGCAGGGCGTGCGGTGGATGTGGCGCGCGCTTGAAGATGGGCTTCGCGACGCGGTGCACCGCGACCCCGCGGTGCGAGCCAAGCTTGTTGCGCTGGAGCCTGAGGTCAGATCGGGCGTTCGCACGCCCGATGAAGCCGCCGCCCTACTGCTGACGGCGTTTCGCGAAGGCTGAGCCAGGCGTCGGGGATGATCGGGCCTTGGCTCAGCCCTACACAATCTCGAGCCGAGCGGGCCCCGGTGTGTCCGCGGCCCGGACATGTTGGAGCAGCGAAGCCCCGATCGACTTCGCGCGCTCTGCCCATGTTTCGGCCGGATGCGCTTCGAGCCTTTCTTCGAGGACGGCTGAAAAGAGCGTCAGCCATCGTGCAAAGTGGTCAGCTCCCAGCCCGCCAACTGCAGCGTGAAGGACCGGCGGGGACCCGCGTTCGCTGCGCTGGAACTCTCCGGTCCGCAACAACACGCTGCGCCAGAACGCGTTCATGCGCAACAAATGCGGTGCCCAATCCCCCACGTGTCGGGCGAAGATGGGGCCCAGCATCGAATCGTGACGAACCCGGCCATAGAAGGTGTCGATGACATCCGCAATCGCGTCCGACGTGATCGCGGGATGTCGGGGTCGTTGCGTCGTCATGAATCCGGTATACTAGATGCCGGTATGAGCGTCTTGGCCCGTCGGCATGCAATCGTTGCGCTCGCGAGCATGATCATCGCTTGCGAAGCCCCGGAGTCCGACGGCGAGACGATGGCCGATGGGACCGCGACCGACAGCTCCGAGACCGAGGACATGCCGGAGCCCGGGCTGGACGTGGGAGACACGGAACCCGTCGAACCGGTGGTCCGGTGCGTGACCCCGCGAGGCCATACCGGTTCACCGCAGTCGATCGAGGAGGCTGTCGCCCACATTCAGGCGCTTCCGGGTCCGGTCGACGTGCCCTGCGTGCTCGAGTCGTTCGCGCGACCGTTGTCGCTGCTCGCCTCCAACAGCCCGTTCAGCGCCCAACCTGCGCGTGGAGACGCCAACCCTCGACTGTTCGTGTTTTTCGACGGGTTGATCCTCTCGTTTGCAACGACCGGACATGGAGCGACCCTGGTCGAGTTTGCCGAGTTCGTCGGACCGACCACGACGATCAAGGGCGAACTGGAATTCCCGCTCGATCCCGCCGTCGTCGACACTGCTGCAGTCTTCACGCAGGTGCAGTTCGAAGATGGCGGGTCCAACTGCCGGTTCTGCCATCGCAACGAGGTTCCCGCGGACGCCGACCTCTATCCGGGCGCGTTCGCCTCCGATGCCTTGGCGGCACGAGAAGACACGATTCTCGATCTCGAGCAGGTCCGGGCCTATGCCGATCACTGTGACGTTCGAGTGGACCCGATGCGCTGCGCGATTTACGACGCCGTCTTCGACTCGGGCGAGGTCGTTGCTGGTTCGTTCGACCCCGAGATCCAGACGATCTTCGATTACGACTGAGGCGTCTTGCCGGTGAGTCGCAGCAGCGGAGCCCGGCGCCGGGCGACGAGGTCCTCGATCGTGTGATCCCGCAGCGTTTCGAGGAACGCCCGGTTCGCCTCCGCCAACACGCCGTGCAGGCGACATGACGCGCTCAGCTTGCACGCATCTGCGTCTTCGAAGCATTCGACCAGAGCGAGAGGCTCGAGTGTTTCGACGATATCGGCGACGGTTGACTGCCGTGTCGCCGGGAGGAGCATGAACCCTCCGCTGCGGCCTCGAACACTGCGGATGAGCTCCGCATGCGTGAGTGCCTGAGCAACTTTGGCCAGGTGGTTTGCCGAGACCTCGAGGCGCTGCGCCGCGTCGGCGAGTCCTACCGGCGCCTCGTCATCTACCGCCAACAGCATCAGCAGTCGGAGGCCGTAGTCGGTGCGACGCGTCAGGTGCACCCAGGCACCGTGACAATGGCCGGAGAGGAACACAAGCCGCGCTGCCCAGCCGGCGATCGGGCAGCGCGAAGATCGAAGGCGGGTTATGCGGCGCGGAGGCCCGGGCGACGCGCCGGCTCACTGCATGGCTCGAATTCGGGCAGCGCGACAGCCGTGGCCAGCCCGACCATCGTCAGCCCCAATCCCTTGAGTTGCACAAGTTTCGCGCGGCGAAGCTGAGCAAGGAGCGATACCGCGCGCTCTTTCGAATGCCCTCCGAGGCGAGCGAGAAGGTCGATGGACACCTTCATGTCGGCATCTCCGAGGTCGAAGATCGCGCGGAGGAGGGTCAGGGCGTCGGTTTCCGGCTTGCTGCTGCTCATGTCTGCACCTTCGGACAGCACTGAGTGGATGTCTAATTTTCTGCAAAATCGTTCAGGTGGTCAGATGAACCGGCGGATCCGACGCCGGATCCAGTGTCGGATCTACACCTTCCCCTACAGGTGTACAGAGGTCGGCCCACTTCGGTCCGTTGGCCCCTCACACCGTACATCTCCCGAGGTTTGCGATTCGGGGTGCCCAGTAAGCGTAGCGCGGTGAGGCTTGGGGTCTACGCGGTGGTCTGCCCGGCGCTCAGCTGCCCTCGGGCACAACATCGACGAGCATCACTTCGGGCCGACACCAGAACCGGATCCGAGGTGCCCCTGCGCGCTCCATTCCGACGCCCCGTGAGACGAGGAGCGTGGCTCCACTGGGCAGCTCTGTCCGCCCCCAAGCCCAGCTCCGCGGGACCTTCGAGAGCGTGAGCAGCGGACCCCAGCCGGGGAGCTGAACCTGGCCGCCGTGGGTGTGCCCCGCGAGCAGCAGGTCGGCATCGACCTGACCCATCGCGAATGCGGGGCGGTGGCCGAACACCACATGCAGACCCTCGCCGGGTCGCTCGACCTCCAGGTCCGGGTAGGCCGAGGGACGCAGCCCGAAACCGGTCAACGTCACGTCGCCCCGGATCGCTCGACTGGTCGTCTCGCGTGGCCAGACCTGCAACCCGGAGGCCTCGGCTTCGTGAATCCAGGCGTCGCCGTGGGGGTACTCCGAGTCACCCTCGACCAGGTAGACACCCAGCGGGGCGTCGAGCTCGAGGGGGGCCATGACCCCGCGCAGCGCTGCCCAAGCCTTCGCGTAGTCATCCTCGTCCCGGTGCTGAATGACGTCGCCGACGAAGAGAATGAGGTCGGGCTCGGCGTCGACGACGGCCTGCAGCGCGGCGCGTTCGTGATCTCCGGGTGCGTCGGTTTGCAGGTCAGCGATGACCGCAATCCGTAGCGGTGCCTGGACGCGATCGCTCGAGACTCGGTGGTGCGTGACCTCGAGATTCTGTGGTTCCCAGACGAATGCGTAGACTGACAAGACGATGCTGGCGAGGCCCAGCGATGCAAACACGACCTGGACCGCCCGGTGGGGCGTGCTGCGAATTGCGAGCGCGATGGCGGTGGCGGGAAAGACGACCGCCAACGACCACGACCACACCAGAAGCAGCGAGAACCCCCCGGGGTTCGGTGCCGTCAACACGCCGATCGCCATGCTGGTCCCGGTGGAGAGGACGAGCAGGGCGAAGGCACGCTTCCACGACACGGGCGCACCCCACTTGGTCACGAGCCCGAGCGCCACGATGAGCCCGAGGCAGACGTGCACGACGAAGGCGGGAACCATCGAAGGATTGGGGATCATGGAGCAGACCGAGTGTGGAGCATCGGCGCGCTCCGGGCAGCCTGCAGCGACGGGAGCGGCCCAAGGCGGGGCGTCGTCGGCGGGATCCGCAGGTTGAACGGCAGCCCCCGGGCCAGCCCGCGTGGATCGCTAGATGGGCGTTGTTCGCGCGGACGGATGGGCTCCGGTGCCCGATGTACGGTGCTGGCATCCACCGCGGCGTGGACTGAGGAATGATGCTGACGAACGCGCGAACTCGCCGGCTCAAGCGGCTGGCGCTCGGCCTCGTGACGCTGGTCGCCGTGGTGTGGGTGGGCCTGATGGCGTCGCTGTACTTCAAGCAGAACGACCTGTTGTTCATGCCGGGGGTCGAGGTCGTCCGGACGCCGCAACACATCGGGCTCCCGTTCGAAGACAAGCGGGTGCAGACCGAGGACGGAGAGTCTCTGGCGGCGTGGTGGATCCCACACCCTCAGCCGCGGTGCAGCGTGATCCACTTCCACGGCAACGCGGGGAATCGCAGCGGTCGACTCTCCGACGCGAAGCGCTTTCATGACTTCGGCTGCAACGTGCTCATGACCGACTACCGGGGTTACGGCGGAAGCACTGGGTCGCCGAGCGAAGCGGGGACCTATCTCGACGCCGAGGCGATGTGGGATGCGGCGCTCGAAGCGGGTGCGGAGCCTGCCTCGACGTTGGTGTTTGGCCGGTCGCTCGGCGGTCCCAATGCGGCCTACCTCGCGTCCCGGCGCCCCGCGGGCGGTCTGATCCTCGAGTCCACGTTTGAATCGCTTCCCGCGCTCGCCGACGACCTCTTCGGTTGGCTCAGCCTGCACGCGCTCGTGCGCAACGAGTACCCGACCGCCGAACACCTCGCGGGGTTCGAGGGTCCGGTGTTGATCCTGCACAGCAGCGAAGATGACCTCATCCCATTCGCCCACGGTCGCCGCCTCGCCCAGGGGCACGGCGATGCTGCGAGGTTCGTGGAGCTCGCGGGCGACCACAACCATGGACCGTCCGCGACGGGGGCAAGGTACGACGCCGCGCTGTCGGACTTCGTCGATACGGTCGCCGGTTCTCGGTGAGGGAGGTTTCCGGTCGATGCTTCGCGCGGTCTTTCTCGGGCACCAGGGCTGGCTGCTGTCGTCGGAGTCGACGCGGATGCTGGTCGACCCGCTGCTCACCGAGGGCTTTGGGCACGGAGGCATGGCCGGGTCGGTCTTTCCCGGTCGCACGATCGATCTCGGCCAGTTGAGCCCGATCGACGCGGTCTTTCTGACCCACGAGCACGATGATCACTTCGACATCGCGTCGCTGCTTCGCCTGGACCGCGATATCCCGATCTTCATCTCGGCCCGGTCCTCAGTGGCGTTGGCCGGGTTCCTCTCCGGGCTGGGCTTTGCGGTGCGAAGCGTCGAGCCAAACTCGATCACGCGGATCGGAGACCTGCTCGTGCGAACGTTCGTCGCCGATCATCGCGTAACGCCGGACGCCGATGAATGGGATGTGCTTCCGTTCATCGTGTCCGACGACGCAGGGCAGGGGGTCTTCGCCTCGTCGGTCGATGTGCCCATGCCGGCACCGATGATCGAAGCGCTGGTGGACATGCCTGGGTGGCCGGGAATCCTCTGCCTGGCCAACAACACGACGGATACCCGGTTCGTGCGGCACGAGGCGGGGGTGCTTTCTCGCTTGGACGATACCGACGCCCTGGCGCGGGTTCTGTGTCGCCGGCTTACCGCGGTGGCGGAACTCGCTGGCGGGCCCCGCTTCATCGCGATCACGGGCGGCGGTTGGAGACATCCGCCCGAGCTCGATTGGGTGGATGCGGTTGCGTTCAGCGTCAACCCTGGCCGGCTGGCGAGGTTGATGTCGGAGACCTGTGGGGGCCGCGTTGAGGCGATGCTCCCGGGGCAGGGCGTCACGTTGCGGGCCTTAGGCATGCAAGACTTCACGCACCCCGCCGTTGCGCTGAAGGGCTCGGCGGAGCGGCCCGAGCTGGACTCCGTTGAGGTGCCGGCGGCATTGGCTCCGGCTGTCGTCCCGGCGGACACTCTCGACGTGGACCGGCTCGACGTGGAGCTGCAGGGGTTTGCGCGGTTCCTCTACGCGCGTCGCATCTTCGGCCAGGTTCATTCACTGTCGACTGCGGACCCTCTGGGGTTCGTCGTGCATACAGACTCCGCGCCGTGGGTCTTTGCGTACCGGCCCGCAGCGGCCGGATTCGAGCGGATCACCGTGAAAGACCCCGTTTCGCGGTTCGTCTCGGGTTTCGAGTGTTGGGGGGCGGAGCTCTTGGCCTTGTTCGAGGGGCGGGTTGCAGCCTCGGCGCTGTGCTACAGCGGCCGGCTACGTTGCTGGAATCGGACCCCGGAGCGTCTGCGGGTCTCACCGCATCTGCTCTGGCTGTTCTCGCACCCGCTGCATCGGCCGGACGTTGCACGCGCGCTCTACGATCGCCTCGCCGAGTCGCTCGGACCGGTCCCGATCATGGTCCGGGCGCCCGCGGATCGATGAGCATCGCGGGCGGTCCGGGCCCACGCCTGCGAATGGAACCCGCGGACTACGGCGCCGCCACGACCAGTTCGACCGAGGCGGAGTCTCGAGGGCGGTATTCCCCAGCCTTCGGTACGACCGTGCCCGGCCCGTCACCGCGCTCGGCCGACGACCTCAGAATCGCTGTGCCCGGTTTCACCGCGAGGAATGCGTAGTCGGTCTTGCGGGAGCCACCGGTCTCGGTTGTGTCCTCTTTGCGGGAGGCGATCCGGCGGAGCGCCTCGCCACTGACCGAGGGGGCTGACCAGGAGACGGAGTTTTGGACCGACAACGAGCCAGAGACGATCGTCCAAGTGGCGACGTCTCCGGGGTGCAACTCGGGCGCGGGATGCTTGGATGAGACCGTGATGACGCGCCCGGTGAGCGGTGGATCTCCGGCCTGAAAGCTCCCGCTTCGAGCAAACCACGGGTCGTCGTTCCCGGAGCACCCCGGAGCGAGCAGGACCATCACCGCCAGCGGAAGCACGGCTGTCAGGACGCTGCGGAGGCGAAGAACTCGGGCGTTCGGTGTCTTCATCGGGTCTGGCAACGAGCCGCACTGGTCGTGGGTCTTCGGAGTTGTGTCATCGATCGGCCATGACGGGCGCAGACTCTCAGCCGAACAGGGCGCGGGCGATGACGAGTTTCTGAATCTCGCTCGTGCCCTCGTAGATCCGCAGGGCCCGAATCTCCCGATACAAGCGCTCGGGGGCTTCACCCACCGTCACCCCGCGCCCGCCGAAGGACTGGACGGCGCGGTCGATGGTCCGCTGCGCCGACTCGGTGGCGAACAGCTTTGCCATGGCGGCTTGGTCTGGGGTCGCGGCCCCGCGGTCACGGGCTGCGGCGGCTCGGTACACGAGCAGCTGAGCCGCGACGTGATCGGTCGCCACATCGGCCACCGCAAATCGAAGCCCTTGCTGCTTGGACAGCGGCTTGCCGAACTGGACCCGCGTGTTCAGGTGGGCCACGGTCTCGGAGAGCGCACGGTCGGCCAATCCCAGCGCCGCGGCGCCGACGGTCACGCGAAACACGTCGAGGTTGGCCAGGGCGATGCGAAGTCCCTTGCCCGGCTCACCGAGGCGATGGCCCGCCGGGACGCGGACCCCATCGAAGCGGACCTTGCCGATCGGGTGCGGCGCGATGACCTGCATCGGCTCGACGCTGAGACCGGGTGCGTCCCCCGGCACCCAGAAGGCGCCGAACCGAGGCTTGCCGCCTTCGGCGTCCTCGGCCTCCCGGGCGAAGACAACGTAGCTGTCGGCCACGCCGGCGTTGGAGATCCAACACTTCTCTCCGTGTAGGCGTACGCCGTCTCCGTCGACCTCAGCGCGGGTTTGCATGCCGGACACGTCGCTGCCGGCCTCGGGCTCGGTCAGCGCAAAGGCGCAGATCGCCTCGCCGGACACCACACGGGGCAGGAGCTGGGACCGCAACGCCTCGGAGCCGCCGAGGGTGACGGGATTGCTCCCCAGGCCCTGCATCACGAAGGCGGTGTCGAGCGCTCCGCTGTGGCGGGAGAGCCACTGGCGAATGATGCACAGCGGCGTGGACCGAACTTGGTCGTGCGCACCACCGTGAGCCGCTGGGGCCACGTATCGCAGCAGCCCGGCCGCAGCCAATCGGCGCACGTACTCTCGAGTGCAGGCGTGCTCGTCCGACTCATCGATGCCTGCCGAGGCGAGCTCGGCCACGAACGATTCCAGGCGCTCTTCGAGATCCGCAAGCTCGGCTGCGTCTCCGGTAACTCCAACGTCGCGGCGCGTGACCTTGGGGTCGCCCACCATACTCATTTCCACACCGGGTCCCGCTTGGCGAGCCACGCATCGTTGGCCTCTTTGAAGTCCGGGTGTTCCATGCACAGCGTCTGCGCTTGGGCTTCGGCCTCGATCGCGTCCCCAAAGCCGAGGTCGAGTTCCTTCTGAAGCATCACCTTGGTCATGCGCAGGCCAAAGTGGGGGCCGGCGGCCAGCGTCTTGGCCAGCGTGAACGCCTCGGCATCGACATTGGCGCGGTCCTCATCGTCGACCACCCGGGTGGCCAGACCGATCTGCGCGCAGCGGTCGGCGTGCACCCGACCGCCCAGCATGAGGATCTCCGAGGCGTGTCCGAGCCCGACCACCCGCGGCAACAGCCAGCTTGCGCCCATGTCGGCGCCGGAGAGGCCAACCTGGGGGAACAGGAACGAGAAGAAGGAGTTCTTACCCATCACGCGAAGGTCACTGGCCAGTGCCATCACAGCGCCGGCGCCTGCTGCAACTCGCTTCACGCTCGCCACGATCGGCAGCGGGCACCGCCGCATGTTGGCGATCAGCTCCCCGGTCATGCGAGTGAATCGAAGCAGGCCTTCGGTCTCGCGCTCGAACAGCCGCGTGATGATGTCCTCGACATCGCCGCCACTGCAAAACGCCTTGCCCTTGCCTTGCAGCACGAGCGCCCGTGCGCCGCCTTCGGCCAAGGAGCGGCGCTCGATCGTCGCGAAGAAGTCCGTGAGCTCGCGATAGACCGCGAACGTGAGCGCATTGAAACGGTCGGGTCGGTCGAGGGTGATGATGCCGACGCCGTCTTTCTCTTCGTACGAGAACGACTCGGGGCTGGGCATGGGAAGGGGGCGAAAGTCGGGGTCGTTCATCACGAGTTCTCCTCGGGCAGTACGGCCAGGGCCTGGATCTCGACCTGAGCGCGGTCCTCGACCAACGCGGAGACCTGGACCAACGCCATCGTTGGGTAGTGTTTGGGCATGAGGTCTCGGTACACGGCCCCCACGTCCTTGATGTTGCCCAGGTAGCCCTGCTTGTCGGTGACGTAGATCGTCAGGCTGATGATCGTTTCGTGGGTACCCCCGGCGGCGTGGACCACATCGACGACGTTCTTGAGCGCCTGGCGGAACTGCGGCACGAATTCGTCGGACACGATGACCTCGTCGGTGCCCCAACCGATCATGCCGGCGACGGCGAGGAGTTGACCGCGGGCGGTCATGCCGTTGGCGTAGCCTTTGGGGCGGGGCCAGTCTTCGGGAAGGATGGTGGTGCTCATGCGGTTTCGCCTCCGTCCAGGGGGAGGGCCGCGCCGGTCATGGACGCGGCGGCGTCGGTTACGAGATAGCCCACCAGCGCTGCAACTTCGCCGGGGGCGATGAGGCGCTGCATGGGGGAGAACGACTCGAGGCTCTTGCGGGATTCATCCGCGGAGCGGCCGGTCTTGGCGGAGATGTTCTCCACCGCCGAGGCCACGATGTCGGTGTCGGTGAAGCCGGGGCAGATCGCGTTGACACGGATGCCTTTCGGTCCGAGTTCATGGGCAAGATAGCGCACAGAAGTCTCAAGGGCTGCTTTGACCGGACCCATCAGGCTGTAGTGATCGACAACCCTTTCCGCGCCAATAAAGGTAAGCGTCGTCAGGTTGCCGCCCTGATGCATCAACGGTTCGGCCAGTTTTGCCATCCGGATGAACGAATGGCATGACACCTGCATCGCCTGTGTAAAGCCTTCGGCGGAACAATCCGTCAGTCGCCCATGCAGATCATCCGCTGGTGCCCAAGCGATGGCATGCACCAGAAAATCGAGCTTGCCCCACGTCTCGGTAATTTTGGCAAAGACCGTTTCCAACTCCCCCTCATGCGCCACATCGCAGGGCATTAAGAGAGGCGCACAAATTGACTGTGCCAACGGTTCAACGAAAGGCCGCGCCTTTTCATTGAGATAGGTCAGCGCAAGATCAGCGCCTGCTGCATGACAATTGCGCGCGGCGGCCCAGGCCAGACTATGTTCATTGGCAACACCAACAATCAGGCCTTTCTTGTCAGTCATGTCCAGTAACCGAACCGGATCAAGGGTAGGACCGTTCATTCTGCTACCTCCGCAAGAGCTAATGTCGATTGCGGCGCGCAGCAGGCATGCTCAGGT
>OJGU01000898.1_pt1 | contig 13769 bp, 11 predicted proteins | sample 1594741 | NCBI WGS metagenome assembly OJGU01 (sample SAMN05416841, study PRJEB24817) | seawater metagenome | isolation source: Sea water | place: Canada:Atlantic | collected 2013-07 | reverse complement strand
AACTCGGCCATGTCCAACCACACAGCCCGGGGCTCGGCCGCCTCGCCCGCGGCTGCGATCGCCAACATCGCGGCGCGGGCGGGCTGTTCCGCCACGAGCGCGAGCTTCGCGTGGGTGGCCAAATCTGCGGACGCGTTCATCTCCGGAACGTGCGACAGCGCATCCGAGAGCCGTTCCGCTGGGAGTCGGTGCTCGCCGGCCAGCATCGCGGGCAAGACGATCGGGGCGGCACACCAACTGCGGACATCGGATGCAATGGCCGCAGCCAGGGTCTCTCCAACCCCCGGTCCCCGCAGATCGGCCTGTGCGGCCCGGATCGCGTCGGCGAGCGGGCCTGGGGAATCGGGCTCGGTCAGCTCGGCCACCGTCGGACACCCGCCCGTCGGCGCAGGCCGAGTCCGGCGCGCCAACGACCAATCGAGCAGCGTGGCGCGGGTCGAGTCGACCCAGGCCTCGCCCATCACCCGCGTGACGACACCAAGGTCTTCGTCCTCGCGGCAGGATCCGTCACACATCGCGCGCCCCAAAACGATGGCGGTCGCGGCGGCTGCTCGAAGAGAGGACGGGTCCTCGACCGCCCCGGCATCGAGCATCGCGAGCGCGTGCCAAGGCCGGCCCCAGCCGATGGCCTCGATGGTCAGGTCCCGAGCCAGGCGATCGGCGTCGGACACGTTGGCGCCCGCCTTCAGCGCTCGGTGGGTGAGCTTCAACGCGAGGTCATGTTTGCCCGCAGCGTTGCGCAGCCGCGCGGCGATGAGTGCCGCCTCGAGCGTTCCTTCATCGATCACAAGCCGCTGCGACCAGTGCTCGACCCGCGAGGGTTCGGCCGCTCCGGGCTCCGCTGCCGCCTTTGTGGGCCTCCAACGAGACGCGAACGAGAGTTCCGCGGTCGCCACATCTCCCTGGGCCGCGTAGATGCGCCACCCCGCCACGTCCGGGATTCGTACGGCTTGCTCCGCCCATCGATCCAGCTCGCGCATCCCCGTGGCGCCCTGAGCTCGCGGCATGTCTCGCACGACGCCCGACAGGCGGAGCTGCGCGTACGCAGCGACGGGTCCGGCGGCGGACATCACCGCGGGTGCGAGATCGGACCATGACTTGGCCCCGATCCAGGCTCGCAGGGTGTCATCCCCGAGCAGCGCGACACCCAGCGCGCCGCGAGCCTCGGCCTCCAACAACTCCACGATGACGTCGGCGGGGAGTTCACGGGCTTGTTCCGCTGCAAGCTCGGCCACAGCCCGTGGGGAGGAGGCGCGCGCGGCCGTCAGCGTGGGCGCGAGCGTCTCGTGCGATTCGGCAGCCGTGCACGGTGGCGGGCAGCTTCCGGTCTCAATACGCGCGTCGACCAAGGCCTGCGCGGCAGCGTCCGCAGATGCGGCAAGCTCAGCGTCGCCCGGCTGGGCCGATCCGCAAAGCGCGAGCACCCGACGCATGTCGAGGTCGGCGGCCTCCCCTTCGGCCGCGTGCAAGTACGCGCGGGCGCGCTCGCGAAACAGCCCGCAGACTTCGGTGCGGCCGTCCAATGCGTTGCGGTCGTGGGTCAGCACCCGGGCATAGTGATGCGCAGCCAAGCCGCGCCACCCGAGCGTCCGCTCGAGGTCCGCCAACGCGATGAGCGAGGCAACCTCACCGCCACGCCGATAGTCATGCAACAGGGTGTCGAGCGCCTCGGTGTCGCGCCCCATCGCGTGCAGAGACGCGGCGTAGGCCCGGGCGGCTTTCTTCTTCGGGCGAAAGCGAGCCCCCTGCACCCGCTCCAGCACCTCGGCGTGTTTGCCCTGGGCGCTCAGCCGCGGCAGCCGGTGGTGACAGCCGGCGACGACCATCAGCCCCAGCAGGGCGCTTCTCACCCGCATGCGAGCCCAGCTTTCCCACCGAACGTCTCGCTGAGCGTGTCGAGCAGTCTCTGATCGTCTCGCCGCAGTCCATCGCGATGGGCCTGCGCAAAACACAGGAACGGGACCGCCGGGTCGGGATCGTCCAACGCGATGTAGGCCTCGGCCACCCGCAGGTGATTGCGCGGGTCCTCGGGGCGCGCTTCCACGAGGTCTTCGAGCAAGCTCAAGCCATCTTCGGCGTCGCCATGCTCGACCAGCCGGCCGGGCGCCATGACGTAGAGGGTGCCGAGCATTCGGGTTGCGGCGCCCTCGTCATATTCGGGCTCCCGCTCCAGCGCGAGCCGGGCGAACGACTCCGCCTCGGTCACCAGCTTCCCTGCCCCGACCCCTCGAAGCTCCGCGAGACGGCCGGCCAACGCCGCGCGTGCGAACGCGTAGTCCGCAGAGCCATCGTCGGCCGATGCGACCACGGTTTCGTAGGCTCGCTCGCGATCCTTTTCCGTCGCCGCGCCCGCTTCGATGTCGTTCTCCAGGGCGACGAGGATCGCCCGCGCATCGACGGGCTCGGCGGGCTCCGACGTCGCGCCCCCGGTTGGGCTCACGGTCGCGGGTGCGGGCGTGCATGCCACGAGTGCGCAGGCACCGAGCGTCAGGACGAGGAGCGGGCGGAAGACCACGACCGGAGTCTGCCAAAACGCCGAGAATGCGGCCACCAAAGCCGCAGATCAAAAGAACCCCGCCGGCAAGAAGCAGACGGGGTTCTCGGCGGAAAGCGCCGCAGACTCAGCTGCCGTAGGCTTTCTCGTACTCGGCCAGGTCGGCCTCCCCAGCGGTCACGAGCTTGATCGAGGTGGCGTCACACGCGGCCTTGCCCTCGCCCTCGCAGACACTCCCCAACGCCGTGGTCAGACCCTTGCGCGCTTTGGCATCCGCACCCGGGAACGCCACAACCACCATGGGCGGGAGCGCGGCCGATGACCACACGGGGTGGATCTCGAGTCCCCCGTCCAGGTGCTGGAGTTCCATGAGCTGCGCGTCGTCGATCAGCGCACACTCCACGTCGCCGCCAATCACGGCCTTGAGCGTCTTGACCGGCCGCCGCGTGTCTTCGACCTCGAAGTCGGAGAGATCGAAGTCATCCCCCGAGACGACCTTGTCGATGAAGGTCTTGTCACTGTGGTTGGTGCCCAGGCTCTTGGTCTTGCAACCCGCCAAAGAGATCTGGTTCTTGGAGACCACGAAGAACTGGTGTCCGCCGCCGCTTTGGATGTCGGCTTTGCCGAGGACCGAGAGGTCGTACTTGCCCTTGAGCGCGAGATAGGCGGACAAGGAGATGATGCCGAAGTCCGGTTTGTGCTCGGCGACGTACTTCTCGGCGGTGCTCCGCCGGGTGACGTACTTGCCCGAGGCGCTGTCCCAGCCGACCGTTCGGGCGATGGCTGCCACGAGGTCGTCGATGTAGCCCTGGGCTGCGCTCGCCGAGCCCGTCGCGTTCTCGCGAAGGACCAGGAAGTCGATGCCTGCCTTGGCCGGCGCGGGCTCTTGTGCCGCTGCGACGGCCGGTGTGGCCACGAGTGCGGTGAGACAGAGGGCGGCAAACCGACGGGGAAGAGTCGAAGAGGTCATGAGTCGCTCGAGTTCAGGAGGGAGGGTCGCCCGAAGGCGGTCGTGCTTGTTTAGACGAGCCCGTCCGAGCCCTATGCAACCAGCTCTTCGAGGCACAGCAAATGACCGGAATCACAGAGGTTCGTCGACGTACGTGAACTCTCGCCCGCGCATGTCGCGGTAGACGCGCTTGTTGCCGTCCCGGCGAACGAGTCGCTCGGGCGTGAGGGTCACTTTGCCCCCTCCGCCCGGCAAATCGACCACCAGCTGGGGGATCGCCAGCCCGCTGACCCTGCCGCGCATGGCGTCGAGGATCTCCACGCCCGTATCCACGGAGGTCCGCATGTGTGCCGTGCCCCCGACCGGGTCGCACTGCAACATGTAGTAGGGCCGGCAGCGATGACGGACGAGCCATCGGTTGAGCACCTCGACCGTCTCGGCGTCGTCGTTGATCCCGCGCAGCAGCACCATCTGGTTGCCGACGTTGAAGCCCGCATCGGCCAGCCGATCGAGTGCGGCTCCGGCCTCGGGTGTGCACTCGGCCGGATGGTTGAAATGGGTGTGCACGAAGATCGGATGGTGCGGGCGCAGAGCTTCGAGCAGCGCATCGGTGACGCGATGGGGCAGCGTCACCGGGTTGCGCGTGCACAAGCGCAGCACCTCGATCGAGGGAATCGACCGCAACCGGGCGCAGATCTCAGCCAGCTTGCGATCGCTGAGGCTGAGGGGATCGCCGCCGGAGATGAGCACATCCTTCACCTCGGGCGTGCGCTCGAGATACGCGTACGAGGCCTCGAACATCTCGCGGGACGGCGCGCTCGCGACATCGCCAACCTTGCGTTGACGCGTGCAGTGACGGCAGTACACGGGGCAGTTGTGCGTGACGTAGAGCAGGCCCCGGTCCGGATAGCGATGGGTCAGGATCGGCGTGACGGCGTGGGCGTCCTCGGCCAGAGGGTCGGCCAAGTCCCAGGGCGTGGTGACCAGTTCGTCGACGTGCGGGACGGCTTGGGCCCGAACCGGACAGCCGGGCGGGCCGATCAAAGACAAGTAGTACGGCGTGATCGCAAACCCGAACGCTTCGCCCCGGCCTTCGATGCCGCGGCGCTCTTCATCGGTGAGTTCGATCAGATCGGAGAGCGCCCCCAAGCTCGTCACGCGGGAACGCATCTGCCAACGCCAGTCGTCCCACGACGCCTGGGGGACACCGCCATACGCGGGATGTCGGACCGACTCGGTGGGGACGGTAGCGCTCACGTGGCGCGAGTATGCGATCTCGTGGCCCAGAAGGCGACGAGGCCCACCACCAGCACAACCGCCGCCGCCGGAGCCGCCGAATCGGTCCCGACCGGTGCGAGCGAGAGGCTCGAGGCCCACGGTGACGCAGCCTCCGCTGCCCGGGATGCCGCGACATCGAGCAAGCGCGGCGAGGCCCAGCGATAGACGATCACCCCGACGACGCCCGCGGCGACGTGAAAGGCGAGCAACGTGGCGGCACGCGTCAGCGGCGTGGCCCCGGTCCAGCGCAGCGGCTCCGGGAGCGCATCGAGCACCCGCGCCGTGAAAAACGCGTCATTGCCCGAGGGACCCGGGCAAGGGCCCACGGACGGTTTGGTCGAAGCCCCGTCGAGGCCATCAGCATCGAGCTCGGACAACAGTGTGTCGAGCCGTCCGCCGGACTCCGGCGCGACTGAGTTCGGCGTGGTCGAGCCCAGATTCATCGAGCGCTCATTCGCTCCCGCAGCAGTTTCTTGGCCCGGTGCAGATGCGTCTTCACGGTCCCCAGCGGGACACTGAGGATGTCTGCGATCTCGGGGTAGCTCACCTCTTCGAGGTAGTAGAGCACCACGACCGCACGGTACCGCTCGGGCAGCGTCTCGATGGCCGCCGAGAGGTCACGGCGCAGATCGGACCGCGGGGCGCTCATCGCGTTCTCGGGGGCGATCGCAGCCGCGACGTAGTCCTCGGGCAACTCGCAGAACCGACGGACCCGGGTGCGGTTGTTGAGATAGACGTTGTAGGCGATGCGATACAGCCAAGTGCCAAACGCTGAGCGCTGCTGAAAGCCCACCAAGCCTCGGTAGGCGCGCAGGAACACCTCTTGGGCCAGGTCATCGGCCAGGACGCGGTCCTTGGCCAGGCGCATCAACAAGCCGCGCACCCGCCCCTGGTTGCGACGGACGAGTTCGGCAAAGGCCAGCTTGTCGCCTTCGCACGCGAGCGACACCAAGCTCGATTCTTCGGCCGCGTCGAGCGAGACCGGGGCTTTGGCGAGGCCCGCAGCGACGGGGCGAGTGAGCACTCCGGCGGCGGTCATGCTTCACCTCGCCCTTCATCACGTTTGGCCCGCGCGGCGAGCCAGAAGCTCACCAGATATCCGGCCCCAATGAACTCGGGGACCAGGGCGCCAGCCGCCATCCCGCGATCTGCGGTGAGCAGGCCAGCCGCCAACAATCCTCCTCCAGCGAACAACAGCACGATCCCCTTACGCAGATCATTGCGCGCTGGGTTGGCCAATAAGCTCGCCGGCGGCTCCATGCCCTGTTCGATGAGCTTCTGGGCCACGTCGAGACGCTTGTGCTCGTTGGCCAGCCGCATCCTGCCGAGCGCCAGGACCACAACCGCAGCCAGTCCGAGCAGCCCGAGCCCGAGCACCGGGAGCCCGCGGGGCGCTGAAGAACCGGCGGCGGCGCGAGCGTCGCCCCAGTCGAGACCCCAGCTCAGCCCGTCGAAGCCTTCGTCCATACACAGCAGCTGCCCCATCGAATCGCCCGCGATCGAGAGCAACTCGGAGGTTAAAGCGGGCGTGGAGGCGGCATGGGTGTGGGCGTGCGCCAAAGGCGCTCCGACCAAGCCAAACATCAGACCAAACGCCATCACGCCCAAGACCGGCGGTAAAAGCGCGGCCACGAGGGCCCAAGGAGAACGAGACAAGCGCACGGTCAGGACTCCGACCCCGGCGCGGGCCCCGAGGTTTCGCTGGCTCCGGTTCGGTCCTTGAGACGACGCACAAGGCGAACCAGCAACATGACGCCGACCGCGTAGGCCTCCGCTGCCATGACGATGATGATCGGGTCGTACGGGGCCCGGAACCGCATGCCACCGATATAGAAGATACCGATCATCGTCAGCGCCCACAGGTGCAGCGAGATCACACCCAAGGCGAGGTTGCGACGCGGCAAGAACACCGCGAACAAGGCCAGCAACGCGGGGACCGCCAATACGTTGGTGACGAAGGATCCCCACTTCCGGGCATAGGGCTGCCAGGGCCGCTTGCCCGAGTCCGGCCACATCACGTTGTAGCGCCACTGCATGATCACGTTCACCGCGCTGTACTCGACCTGCTTGGTCCAGGTCGTCTCGGCGACGCACTCATCGATGAACGTCTGGAGGATGTCGTCATCCCCGATGTAGCCCTTGTACTCGATGTGCGTCTCGCGGACCGGATCGAGCTGAGGCCATTGGCCGGGGGCCCGCTGGGCTCGCTTTGCAAGCTGGATCAACGGCGGCGGCCCAAAGCTGGTCCGGCGCCGTTTCGCAGTGTCGGGATAGGCCGTGATCTTGGAGTTGTGGCAACGACCGAAGACCTGGTTGAACTTGCCGTTCTCGGAAATGATGCCGTAGCGACCGGTGTGGTAGTGCAGCCGCCAGCCCGAGAAGGCCAGGATGAGCAGGATGGGCACCAGCGCTTGCACCCAAAGCCCGATGGTGGCCTTGGGCATTCGCTTGCGTAACACCAGCCAGTAGAGGCCAATAAACGCCACGCTGAGCAAGATTTGGGGCCGGAGCGTCACTCCGAGGGCAACCCAGATGCCCATCGCCCATGCGTCGCGCTTGGCCCCCGTCGCGAGCATGCGGACCAGGTGGAAGCTTGCCGCGGTCAAGCACAGCGAGAACGGGACCTCGGAGAGGAAGTAGCCGCCCAGCGAGATCAGCGGGTAGTAGAAGACGAGCAGGAGCCCGACGATCGGGGGGATGACCTTGAACTTCGAGACCCGGCGGGCGAGCGCGTAGCCATAGCCCGCCAGCGCCGCGCCATAGACCGCGTAGACGCCCGAGACGAACGCGTAGATCGGGGGGAGTTCATCAGGCTTGGTCTGTGCCGTGCGTCCACCGACCCACTCCAAGAACCACAACATCACGTGGGTTCCGTAGGGGTAGAACGCATCGTACTCCCGGACCCCCCAGAGGTTCTGGAACATCGAGTCCGCGCGCCGGCTGTACCCGCGCATGTCCGAGTAGATGTACTCACCCGCGGGGTGCGTCTCGAGGTTCCAGTGCAGGCGCACCGCCAGCGCTGCGAGCACGATGACGATCAGCCACAGGTTGTCCTCGGTCCACAGCGCGAGCCGCTTGGGCCACGGGAGAGTCGATACGGGGGCGTTCATGCCTCAGCAGGCCGCGCTCGGCGCAGCAGGGTGCGGAAGGATAGACGCTGGGCCGGCGCGGCGACACCCGTCGCACAACCCGCCCAACGCAGCAACGCCTCGGTCCCGCGGAACGCCCGCTCGACCGTCGCTTCGCATGCCGCGGCGTGATCTCGGTAGACCTCGGCGACACGCTCCCAAAACCGGTCCGGCGTCTGCTCGAGTCCGTAGAACACCGGCTGAATCTCGACCTGCTCGGCGAACCAAGCATCGGCCCACGCCCACGCCGCGGAGTCCGTCAGCGGGCGTGGGTACCCGCAGCTGAGCGTGCAACACGCCAGCTCCTCGAACAGCACTGCGCGACCGGCCTTGGTGTCCAAATTAAAGGGGATCGCCTGATAGTCAATCCCGTGGTCGTCATCGAGGACTCGCGCCAGCATCAGATGCCCAACCTCGTGGAGCAGGTTGGGCAGGCCCTCGACCCGCACCACGACCGCCGCCGTCGGCGCAACGGTCGGAAACGGCGGCAGCGGGTCGGGAATGACCGTACGCGGCCCAATACGGCGCACCAGATTGTCCTGAGCGGACCGTTCGACCCGCGCGCCGAGCCCCGCCAGCCCCCGCTCCAGAGCGGAGAACAACCTGTTGTCGGCGTCGGGGCGATTGCTTGTTATTCTCACGGCAAGCCAGGGTGCGAGGTGTCGCATCCTACAACCGGTGGGATTCGACCTCCACCCGAACTGGCCTCGCCCCCATGCCAACTCCTCCGCCCAGCCCGGTCTCGACCCTGGGCCGCTACACGATCCTCGGACGGATCGCGGCGGGCGGGATGGCGACCGTGTACCTCGCGAGGTTGGCCGATGCACCCGCCGGTTTCAGTCGTGAGTTCGCCCTCAAGGTGATCCATCCGCACCTCGTGCAAGAGGACGGGTTCACCGCCCGGTTCCTGCAGGAAGCCCAACTCGCCTCACGGGTTCGGCACCCCAACGTGGTGCGCACCGTCGATGCCGGGGAAGACCAGGGCTACGCCTTCATGGCGCTCGAGCTCATCGATGGCGTGAACCTCCGGCAGCTCGCACTGCACCGTGCCCGTCCGTTCTCAGCCCCTCATGCCGCTGCGATCGTAGAGATGGTCGCCCGCGGGCTCGATGCCGTGCACGAGGCCACCGACGCGGAGGGAGACCCACTGGGGATGGTCCACCGCGACATCTCTCCGCACAACGTCATGCTCGCGCGAAGCGGCCGCGCCATTCTCATCGACCTAGGTCTGGCCCGGCCCGACCGAACCACGGGGCTGACCCAGGTCGGCGTGCTCGCCGGCAAGCTCCCGTACATGAGCCCCGAGCAGTCTCGCCTCGAAGAGCTCGATGGCCGCAGCGACATCTTCTCGATGGGGACGCTGCTGTTCGAACTCGTGACCGGCGAGCTCCCCTTCGGCGACACCCACAGCGCGCCGACGATGACCAAGCTCGACGCGTGCGATCCCGGACCCGTTCGCGAGATGCTGGAGGCCCACGCCGCGCCGCCGTGGATCACCGACCTCGTCCTGGCGTGTCTGCGTCGAAACCCCGAGGAGCGAATCTCGACCGCCGCAGGGCTGGCCGACGCGATCGCCCAGGAGCTGTCGGCGGCTGGCCATGACGCCACCACCCAACGCGGTGTTGTGGCGAGCATCGTCGAGGATGCGTACGAGACCCTCGGCACGATCGAGACCGCCCAACCACTCCAGCGCATCCTCACCTCTGAGCACCCACCCGTGGCCCCCGCACCGGCTCGGCCCGCGCGGGCCGTCGTCTGGATGGCGGGCGCGGCCGGACTGGCTGCCGTCATCGGGCTCGGCGCTTGGACGCTTCGCACCAGCCCCTCCGCGTCCACCCGCGTGGCCCCCCAACCTCCCGGAGCCCGTTCGATGTCCGAAGATCAGGCGCCAGCCAGTGAAGCAGAGCCCCTTCAGACCCGCGAGCTCCCCCGCTCGGAGCCCCCGCCGGCCACCATGCCGACGACGACCGAGGTCGAGACGCCACAGCTGGAGCTCGAGCCCGCCCCCCGGCCGACTCGGGCGGCGAAACGCGGCCGGCGCAGCCCGGATCCCGATGGGCTCAAGCCCAATCCGTACGAAAAACCATGACAAGCATCCGCTCGGGTCTCGCCCTGCCCGTCGCCCTTCCCGTCCGTCTCGCGGTCTGCCTCGCGGTCTCGATGGGAACCCTCCCGGCCTGGGCAGCGGTTCCTTCCCCTCGCGTCTGGCGCTCGATCCAGGAGCCCGACGTCACCCGCGACGAGGCTGCCGAAGCGTTTGCCGCCGGCGAAACCGCGTTCGCGAGTGGGGACTTCTCGCAAGCGGTTGAAGCGTTTGCGCGGGCGCAAGAGCTGCTGCCGCATCCCTACACGGCGTACAACCTGGGGCTCGCTCAGGCCCGCGCCGGGTTGGACCTCGAGGCTTGGCATACGTTCTCTCAGCTCCGCGCCGACACGGATGACCCCGAGCGACTCACCGAGATCGAAGTCCAGCTCGCCCGGCTTTCTCCGGCCGTCGCCCGGCTCCAGGTTCATGCCACAGAAGGACAGGTCGTGCGGATCGACGGGACGACCGTCGAGTCCGGCGTCGTGCTCGTCCGCCCACCAGGCCCGCTTCGCATCGAGGTCGATGCCCAGGTCGTCGAGCTCGATCTGCAGGGGGGAGAGCTGCGCCATGTGGAGGTCCGCTCCGTGGACCGCCCTGCCCCGGTCCCCAAGCCCAACCCGGCGCTGACCGGTGTTCTGGCGACCACCGTCGTGTTCGGTGCCGGAACGGCGGGCACGGCTGCGGCTGCGGCCCTGCTCCGACGGGACCGAATCGGTCCTCCGCTCGCGTTCACCGCGGCGGGAGAGCAGCTGTTGCCGGCTGGGCGTGCGCACGGATCCGACAACACCATCGCCAACCCGCCGACGGAGACCATCGCGCCCAAGCCCAGCACCACCGCACCGCCGGCGATGCGGCGCTGCGCGGTCACAGCTTCGGGGGAGTCGCGGAGCGGGTCGTAGTCATCGTCCCACCCGTCCTCCTCTTCTTCCCAGGCCTCTTCTTCCCAGGCCTCGTCGTCCTCGAGTTCGGCCGGAGCATCGGCGGCGGGGACGTCCGGGGCGGGCGTTGCGGCCTGCTCCTCGAGTGCCGGCACCGCCGCCGGTGGCGGTGCGGCGCGGACCCCTTCGGCGTTCGTCTCGGGCTCGGACTCAGCGGCTGGTTCGGGCTCTGGTTCCGGTTCTGCCGGAGCCTCTGACCCTGCCGGATCCGGGGACGTCGCGTCTGGGGTCTCCGTTCGGTCGGGCGGCGTTTCGGGTTGCCCCTCGGAGGGCCCGCGGGCGAGGCCCAGAGCCAACAACACCGCGACCACGGTTTGCCCCGTTGGCACCATCGCGACGCAGGGTACACTGGCTCTGCACCTCGTGCTCGCCTCTCTCCTCGCACTCGCGCTGTGGGCCGCGCCGTCCTCCCACGGCTGCCCCGACACCTCGGTCCGCCTCGGGCATGCCGCCGCGCCGACCCAGCTCCGCGCGCATCTGGATCCGACGTCCTCCTCGGCGTTGGGCACCGTCCTGGAGCTACGCCGCTTGGTGGGAGAACGCCCCGAAGACGTCGCGGTGACGCTCGAATGGACCCACTTGGGAGTGCGGCTGGACCCGCGGGCAGACCGGGTCCGCATTTGGGTCGCGGCAATGGCCGGCGCCGGCCACATGATGGGTGCACTGCGCGTGGTCCGGCGGGACGGGGTCGATCGAGTCTACGTCCGGCTCGGCACCGCACACGGGCGAGCCCGGCTGGCCAAGGAACTCGGCATCGATGGCGGCGCGCTCGATCAGCTCGCGAACCGGCGCTGTCACGACGCCCAAATGGAGAAGACCCGGCGCGACGTCGCGGCCCGCATGGCCGATCGTGGCACCGCGGTCTTCCGACTCCCGGTGTTCTTCGTCGACGACCTCACCTTCGAAGACAGCGGCCTGCTCGACCGCGTCCGCCCGGTCCTGGCCCGGCGTCGCTCCAGGGCTCGAACCACAGCCGAGCGCCCGCGGCCAAGCCCGCCGCCGGCCAAGGCCTCGAGCCCACGGCTGCTACATCCCAACGTCCGGACCGCGCCACTGGGCGGTCCGGGCCTGCGACACGTGTTCGTGCTTCTGGTCCGGGGGGAGGACGACCCGGCCCTGTCCACCTTGCTCCCCCCCGTCCTCGCCCACCGCCGCTCACACCCGGCAGAAGTCTCCGTCTACGTGGTTGCCCGAGGCCTCGGGCTCGAACACGGCCTGAGGCAGCGCATGTGCAAGGCCGAAGCCGCGGGGCTCATGCCCGCCTACCTCCGATACCTGTCCCGAGACCCCTCGGTGCGGTTCTCCGACCCCGCCACAGACCCCCTGCTGGCCGCGATCGACAGCACGGAGCTCGACCCACCGTGCGACCTCGACCCCGATGAGGACGAAGAAGCCCTCCCAGACGGTGGATGGCTGGACGGCGTCCCAGTGACCCGCGGGGACCTCGAAGGCCTCGGCAAGTCTCTCGAGCGCCTCGAGGCGGCACGCCGCCCGTTGGCGCCCCTGCTCTCCCCCGCTGTCGACGAGCTGTAGTTGGGCCGCTAGGCCTTGTCCTTCTCTCCGGCCTGAGGGACAAACAAGCTGCGCGATGGACATCCAGTACTGGGCGGGGACGGACGTCGGTCGCAAGCGGGCCGAAAACGAGGACAACTACCTCATCGACAAAGACCTGCGTCTGTTTGTCGTGGCGGACGGCATGGGCGGACATGCGTCCGGGGAGATCGCCAGCGCGATGGCGGTGCACACCGTGCGCGAGGTCGTCGCCGGCGAGCGCGACATCCTCGAGAACTACGACGACTCCGACCCCCGCTCTCACGTCGAGGTTTGCACGCTGCTTGAGTACTCGGTGCATCGGGCCTGCCAGGCGGTGTTTCAAAAGGCGGCGGTCGAGCCGGAGAAACGCGGCATGGGCACCACCATCGTGGTGCTGTTCATCGTCGGCTCCCGGGGGTTCATCGCCTACGTCGGTGACTCGCGAATCTACCTGCTGCGCGGCGGCGTCGTGTATCAGCTCACCGAGGATCACAGCCTCCGCAACGAGCTGATCCGCATGGGCAAGATCAGCGAGGAAGACTTCGAGTCGAGCCCCTACGCCAAGATGAAGAACGCCATGACCCGGGCGGTCGGCGTCTACGAGTCCGTCGAGGTCGACACCCTCGACTTCGACATCATGGCGGGCGACTCGTTCCTGCTGTGCAGCGACGGCTTGTACGAGTACCTGCACGAAAACGACATCTCGAACGCCATCGGTCTTCCCGAGGTGCAGGAGATTCCCGGCCAGCTGATCGAGACGGCGAACACTCGCGGCGGCAAAGACAACATCACGGCGGTTGTCGTGCAGACCGTCGGCGATGACGCGGAGCATGAGCGCGCGGCGGAGATCAACTTCACGCTCGACACCCTCAAGCAGGTACCGCTGTTCCAGGACCTGAGCTATCAGCAGCTCGTCCGCATCATGAACCTCGCCAACCTCCGCTCCCTGAGCGCGGGGGAGATGTTGTTCGAGGAGGCGGATGTGAGCCGGAACATGTACGTCGTCCTGCGCGGCGCCGTGAAGCTCGTCTCCGGCGGCATCACCGTCGCGGAGCTCGGGCCCGGCGACCACCTGGGCGAGTTGGGTCTGATCGATGACACCACGCACGACGCCTCGGCACTGGTCACCGAGACCGGCAAGGCGCTGCGGATCAGCCGCCGCGAGTTCGAACAGATCTTGCGAAAGGAGCTTCCGCTGGCCGTGAAGCTGCTGCGGAGCTTCACGCAGGCGCTCGCGGGACAAGTCCGAGGCACTCGGCAAGACCTCGCCAAGGCCCGCTCCGCGCTCGCGGTGCCCCAGACGGCGATCGGCGGCGACGACAACAGCGGCGGCATCCCCGGCGGAACTCAGGTCGTCGACATG
>OJGU01000897.1_pt1 | contig 13769 bp, 12 predicted proteins | sample 1594741 | NCBI WGS metagenome assembly OJGU01 (sample SAMN05416841, study PRJEB24817) | seawater metagenome | isolation source: Sea water | place: Canada:Atlantic | collected 2013-07 | reverse complement strand
GTAGAGAGGTCTCGTGGGCTCGGAGATGTGTATAAGAGACAGATCTTGATCCACGGAGTCTTGTCGTCCTGCAGTTGTCTCCACACCCGCTCGAACGCACCGAGTGCGGCAGTCGCAGACGGAGGACGGTCGTCCCGCTCTTTGGCCATCAGTGCCGTGACCAGGCGCGTCACGAGTTCCGGCACCTCGCTGGGCAGGGGCTTGGCTTCCATCGACACCTGCTGGAAGAGCAGGCCACGGGGGTCGGCGGCACGGAACGGCGCCTTGCCTGCGAGCATGTGGTAGAGGATGACGCCCAGCGAGTACAGGTCGGCCCGAGCATCGATGCCGGTGCCCATCGCCTGCTCGGGGCTCATGTACGCGGGCGTACCCACGATCGCGCCGACCTTGGTCTGCAGGCCGTCGGAGACCTGCTTCTTCAAAAGCTTCGCGATGCCGAAGTCGACGATCTTGAGCAGTTCACGGCGCTCGTGATCCAACGTGACGAAGATGTTGTCGGGCTTGAGGTCGCGGTGGACCACACCATGACCGTGGGCGTGTTCCAGACCACGAAGCAGCTGAATGCCGAGCCACACCACCTGCGGTGCGGGGTAGGGCTCGCCAAGGACCGAGCCCAACTCCACGCCCTCGAGCAGCGGCATGACGATGAACTTCAAGCCGTGATTGGTCTCCCCACAATCGAAGACCTCGATGCAGTTCGGGTGGTCGAAGTTTGAGGCCGCCCGTGCCTCACGATCGAAGCGCCGCGAGACGTCGTTGTTGAGGCTGTACTCCGGCCGCATGAACTTGATCGCAACCTTGCGATCGAGCGTCGCGTGCCGACCACTAAAGACCACTGCCATGCCGCCCATGCCGAGGAATCCGTCCACGACATAGCGCTTGGCTACGACGGTCCCGAGCAGCGGCTTGAGCGCGCGGGGGAGTTCGACCGAGTGAGCGGGCATTGAGGGGCTCCCGAGGGTATCAGGAGCCGGGGCCGACGTCGTACTGCTGACGCTCAGGTGAGCGCGTGTCGTACGAATCTCGTCCGCCACCGTGAAGCCTGGGCTGACCGAATCTGCCAGTTGGTACCGGGGGATGTCTGAGTTCGGGCCCCGTCACCGCGCCGACCGCCGAAGCCGGACCGGTTGGATCTCCCGTGGAGATCGGTCGGCGCCGGCTCCGAAACCGGTGCGCGCCTCGGCCAGAGGGAGCTCATCTTCCGAGCGTGCCTGCGCGGTTGACACCGCGGGCCGGACTCAGTCGGGCTGGGTCACCAGCCGCCGCCAGCACACTTGCAGTCGGCGTATTCGCCCGTGGACAGGCAAGTCTGCTCGGCCTCTGTTCCGTCGTCGCACCCGCAGGCTCGGGTCTCCCCGATCGCGACGAGCTCTTCACCATCGGGGCAACCGTCGACGGCTTCTGGAACGTCCCGGCTGTCAGCGTCATCGGCCGGGTCGCCCTCCTCGTCACACCCGGGGCCAAGCGCCACGGTCAGGAACAAGGCCGCCACGGCACGACGAACGTCCTTCATAGAGACACCGTATCACGCACGGTTCGCTCGCGTTCGCGCTCCGTTGATGCCCACTGACACGACCCGGTGGCTGTCGTAGGCTCTTTGCGGTCCATGGACGACACGAAACCGACCACCGGCGCCGTGTCGCTTCGGGTCCTCGACAACCTGCGGTTTGATCTTCCCGCGGGTCTCGTCGTGTTCCTGATCGCGCTCCCGTTGTGTCTGGGCATCGCACATGCCTCGCATGCGCCGCTGCTCGCGGGTCTCATCGCCGGGATCGTCGGGGGCCTGCTCATCGCGCCGCTGTCAGGTTCGGCGCTGAGCGTGAGCGGGCCTGCGGCGGGCTTGCTCGTCGTGGTCATGGCGTCGATCGATGACCTCGGCTTTGCCACCTTCCTCGTCGCGGTCGTCCTCAGTGGCTTGTTTCAACTGCTGCTGGGCCTGATGCGGGCGGGTGTCATCGCGTACTACCTGCCCCACACGGTGATCAAGGGAATGCTCGCCGGCATCGGTGCGGTGCTGGTGCTCAAACAGCTCCCGCACGCGGTTGGATTCGAAGCGGACTTCGAAGGGGACCTGTCGTTCTTTCAGTCGGACGGGCACAACACGCTGACCGAGATCCCGTACGCGTTGGGACACATCCACCTGGGCGCGATGGTGACCGCGGCGTTCGGGCTCACGGTCCTGATCCTCTGGACGCGCGTGGATGCCCTGAAGAAGCTTCGTTTTCTGCCCGGTCCGCTCGTGGTCGTCGGTGGGTCGATCGCGCTCAACGCCATCTTCATCGCGTTTGTGCCGTCGCTGGCGATTTTCAACCCGGCGAACATCGAAGACGGCGCCATGCTGGTCACGATCCCGTCGTTCTCCTCCGGCGCCGAACTCCTCGCGGCCCTCCAGACGCCGGACTTCACGCAGCTGTCGAACCCGGCGGTCTGGCGGATCGCAGGGGTGCTCGCGGCGATCGGCAGTGTCGAGACGCTGTTGTGTCTCGAAGCGGTCGACAAACTCGATCCCCTCAAACGGACGTCACCGGCGAGTCGCGAGCTGTTGGCGCAGGGGTGCGGCAATGTGGTGAGCGGGCTCTTGGGTGGCCTGCCCGTGACCTCGGTCATCGTGCGTAGCTCGGCCAACGTGCAGTCGGGTGGCCGCACGTGGTTCTCCGCGTTCGTGCACGGCATCTTGATTGTCGTCGCGGTGCTGTTCATTTCCTCGGTCCTCAACCTCGTCCCGCTGGCAGCCCTGGCGGCAATCCTGCTGCATGTCGGGTACCGACTGGCTCCGCTGAGCCTGTTCCGGAAGGTCTGGTCCGAGGGCCTCGACCAGTTCTTGCCGTTCATCGTCACGTTCACCGGCATCTTGTTTGTGGACCTGCTCAGCGGGGTGTTGATCGGTCTGTTTGTCGGCGTTGTGTTCGTGCTGCGGGTGCACCTGCAGCACCCGTTCTGGGTGGATCAAACCTCGACCGTGGATGGCGATGGGCAGGACAGGTTTCTGGTGAAGTTCGGCGACAACATCTCGTTCCTCAACAAGGCCAACGTCAACAAGAAGCTCCACGAGTTTCCCAACGGTTCCATCGTGGAACTCGACCTGCGCGAGACCAAACACGTGGACCACGACGTCGCGGAGATTCTCGGCGACTTCGCGGAGTCGGCCGCCTACCGCGGCGTACGGGTCGAGATCCTCGGCGACTACGCGAACCTGCAGGGGCCCGTCCGAACGGCTGTGGATCGGGCCAAGAAAGCCAAGCCCCGCGCCAAAGAAATCGCCAAGGCTGAGGGCTTGGCGAGCGTCACACGCTAGCCGGGTTGCCTCTGGCGGCGCTCGCCTAGAGCGGAAGGGTGGTGCGGATGAAGTCCGTACCCATCGTGTGGCAGTCGCCGCAACCGCCGACACCGGTGGCATCCGCGTACGTGGTGCCTTGGAATGACTCATACCAGTACCAGTTGTCCACGCTGCTGCCTGCGGCAACCTTGACCATCACCGCCCACCCGCCGACCTCAGGACCGGCGCCGTAGAGCTCCTTCACCACCGAAGATCCGACGGGATGGTCGTCGCCGCCAGCCTCGAGCGACTCCAGCAGCACGGAGTTGACGAAGGTTCGGACGCCGTCGAAGTGGGGCCCTTCGGAGGGGTGGCGTTCGGCTTCCGCATCCCAGCGGGCGTAGTTGCCGGCCTCGAGCCACGGCAACAGGGTTGCGGCGTCGGTGGGCGGTGGGGGGTCGCTCGGCTCACCGGTCGAAGCGTCGGAGGTCTCACTTGCGTCCGTCGTACCGGCGAGGGTCGGGTCCGTGCTGTCCGTCGCCGTGGTGCTCGTGCTCGTGCTGGTGTCGGTGCCTGGGCTCGTCCCCGGCGTGGTTGAGCCCGAGGTCGTACTCGGACCTACCGAAGACGCGGAGGTTTCCGAAGCAGAGGACGAGGTGCTCGAGGTCGAGGTCTCCGATGCGGAGCCCCCATCGTCACCGCAGGCGGCGGCGAGCGCGAGAACGGGGAGCACGGCGGACAAGCGGAACAGTGAGCGCATGACCGCCACAGTACGCCGACCCACCCACACGGTTACTCCGGCCCATTTCGTGCCGACCCTCGTGGTGGGTTTCCGGGGTTACCATTGGTTGGCTTATGCACGATGGTCCACGCGCGTGGGGGGTGCTTCGCACCCTTCTCCGACTCACCGTCGGGGCCACGGCGGTCTTGGGGATCGTCGCCTACGCCGATGGCAACCACGCTGGCGCATATGTTCTGGCGGTCGGCGGAGCGCTCGCCGCGGTCGCGCTGCTTGTGAGGCCGCAGGCGGGCGCGGTGGTTTGGGTCGGGAACTATGCCGCCGCCGTCCTGGTCGCGGTCGTTTCGATCTTGGCATGGATCCGCGGAGGGTTGCTGGTGGAGGTCACGGCCTGGTTTGCGCTCATCCCGATGGTCGCCTCGATGGTCGGGCGTGCCCGCGTTGCGCTCGGGTGGGGTGCGGTTGTCGTGACTTTGAGTACGCTCTTGGCGCTCACAGAAGCGCTCGGTTGGACTCCTCGCGGTAGCCACCCCCCCTTGCTGACCCGTTGGCTTTCGCAAGTCGGCCTCATCACGCTCGCGTGGTGGCTGGTCTGGCGGGTTCGCCACCTCGCACGAGACCGACAGAAGCTCCTCTCGGATCAGGCGGTTGCGGGACAGAAGCTCGAAAGCCTCGGCCGACTCGCTGGCGGCATCGCGCACGACTTCAACAACGTCTTGGCTGTTGTCCTGGCACGGGTCGATGATGTCATGCAAGACGCGGACAAGGACGACCCGCAGTATGACGACCTGCGGGCGATTCGCACCGCAGCCAAGCGAGGGGCTTCACTTGCCAGCGAGCTGGTCGCGTTCAGTCGGCGAGGTCCGGCGACGTACGATGTGATGCGCCCCCTGGACGTGGTCCGCGGTGCCGAGCAGGTGCTCGGCCGTCTGGTTCGCGAGAACGTGGAGATCGTCGTCGAGGCTGACGAGTCGGTCGAGCCCATCGAAGGCGATCGAGACCACCTGCTGCAAGTCTTGCTCAACCTCGCGATCAACGCCCAAGACGCGATGCCCGACGGCGGCTGCATGAGGATTCAGCTTTGGGCAGACGCGGTGACCGAGCCGACCGGGGCCGCAACCGGTGTCATCCCACCCGGTCGCTACGCGGTCATCTCGGTGAGTGACGAGGGCTCCGGGATGAGTCCCGAGGTCCAGGCGAGGGTCTTCGAGCCGTTCTTCACGACCAAGGATCGCGGCCGGGGGAGCGGGATCGGGCTTGCCACGGTGCACGCGATCATCACGCAACATGGCGGCCACGTGCGGCTCTCCTCCAAGGCTGGCGTGGGCTCGACCTTCGAGGTGTTCCTGCCCCTGACCAGTCGCTCCGACGAGTTGCGGGAGACGACGGATGACCCGGTGGGTGGCGAGGAGCGACGCCGCCTGCGGGTGTTGTTGGTCGAAGACGATGCCTTGGTCCGTCGTGCCCTCGAGGTCATGTTGTCGCGTGCCGGGCACAAACTCGTGGCGGCGGCGAACGGTGCTGAAGCGCTCGCGCGTTGGGAAGACGCACCCGAGCCGTTCGATCTGGTGCTGACCGACGTCCTGATGCCGGGGATGACCGGGCCGGACCTCGTTCGGCAGCTTCGGCTGACCGAACCGGACCTACGGGTCGTGTACATGTCCGGTCACGTCGAGGACGCGATGCATGACGTCGACCTCGCGCAGGAGCACGCGCTCTTTGTCCGCAAGCCCGCCTCACGCGCGGCACTGCTCAACGCGCTCGAGCAGGCCGCGGCCCGGGAGGAAGCTCAGCCCTGACAGAACCCGACGGTCTCGTAGGCCGCCAGCGGAGAGCCGTAGTCGGTACAGGTCTGCGCACCCGGGCAGTCGGGGGCAGCGAGATCGCACAGCTGGGCGCAGCACTGTTCCCCGGCCCCCTGGTCGCACTGGGATGCGTCGGTGCATACGAAGCCCAAGTCGCACTCGCCAACCGTCGTGCAGGGCGCGTCGACCGTCGCAACGGTCGCGAGGTTGCAGGCGAATCCGAGCCCCGCCGGCATGCACCCTTGTCCGGGCGGGCACGCGTCTTCGGCCAGCGGGTCGCAGATCGCTCCGCATGCGCCGAGGTTGAGGGGTCCGGAGACCGTGCACAGGGTGCCGTCCGAGCAGGGGTTGTCATCGCACAGCGCGATGCAGGTGCCCTCGTTCGTGCGAAGACTGTCGGCGTTCGACGGCGAGCAGGTGAGCCCGGGAACGCAGGTGTCGATGCCGGAGACGAACGCCCCCTCCACGGTGCAGGGCTCTCCGAATCCAGCGGGGTTGGGGGCAACAGGAGCACAGCGAGTCCCGGTCCAAAGAGAACCGCCGTCGTTGGCCCACGGAACGCACTTCTCTCCCTGGGCGCAGTCCTGCTCGGAGATGCTGCACTCGATTGCGTTTCCGCCACCGCTGCCAGGTCCGGGCGGCGGTGGGCATGTGAAACCGCAGTTCCCCGTCGTGGCGTAGCCCTCATCCGCGCCCTCCGTCTCCCACGCGAGCCCGGTGCTACTCGATGACCCCGGATCGGTCGGGGTTGTGGTCCCGGCGCTGGGATCGTCGGTGCTCCCGCGGGTCGTGTCGACCGCCGCGGGCCCCGTCGATCCGGCGGTCCCGCTCGTGGCGGAAGGGTCCTCGCCCCCGGCCACGACGGACGTGCATCCACCCAGAAGCAGGATGACAACGGCGCAGGAGCGCGTCATCGACGACGCCTCCGGGTCGCAGCGAGCGCAAAGCCCAAGAGCATGGCGAGCCACCCCGAGCCACCTCCGCCGGTGCGGCAACCCCCGTCATCATCGAGTGCACCGGGAGCGTCTCCGGTCGACGTGCCCCCAGAGGACACACCGGTGGTCGAGCCTGGCGATCCGGAGTCCGCGGTGTCGTCTCCAGCATCCGTGCTGTCGCTGCCGCCGTCACTGCTCGAGGAACCACCCGTGCTCCCGCCAAAGCACTCCAACATCGCGTCGACGGAGGCGTTGTACTGATTGAGTGAGGCGTTGATCGCGGACAGGTTGTTGACCTCGTCCGCTGGTGGGCCGCCAGGCTGGTACTGCTGGATCACGGCAGCGTTGGGCATGTCCTCGCTCCAGGCGGGCCAAGAACCCGTGTTCGAGAGTCGAACGTTGGCCCCGTCGGGAAGAATCACGGTGTCGTTGCAGCATGTATCGGTGTTGCGCTGGGCACCGAGCACGTTGGGCACCGGTCCCAGACCCTCCACCTCTGCGAACATCGGGTCCGAGGTCATCTCTGCGGGCGAAATGCGGCTGTACAGGCGGGTCAGGTACGGCCACGTGTCGAGCAGATCGGTGGCATGCACCATCGGATCGCTGATGTACTCGCGATAGCGGGCGATGAACGCGGCCTCGTCCCAGGCACTGAGGTCCAGGAGACGCTCGTAGCAGCTCAAACAGGCGTAGAGCGCACTCGCATCGACGCCCGCGGGCGCTGGGATGAACTCCCGGAGCAGGACCGGCACCAACTCATGGGTGTAGTCGCAGGTGTCGGTGCAGATGACCAGACCCTGCGCCTCGAGGATGTCGACGACCCCGACCGGGTCGACACCGAGGAACGCGTTGGCGTCGAAGGCGGTGGCGTCGACAGGGGTCGGATCGACCACGCTGCTGTTGCCGGCATACTCCGTGACGAACGCACGACCGCCGGCTTCGTCGAGAGCCGCCGAGACCACATCTGGATACTCCGGCGCTCGTTGCAGCCAGTCCAACTGCAGGTTGTTGAGCCGCACGTGACGGTAGTTCGTCGGCAGCACGCGGGACTCGCCGAGGAAGATCGCGCGAATGTCCATGTCGTTCTTGGCAGCCACCGCGGTGAGCCGCAGCGGGATGCAGGGCTCGTCGCCTTCGTAGCGGATCACGATCGGATGGAGGTCCTCGATGCCGGCGAGGTGCCGGAGCCGAAACGCGACGAACACCGAGCCCTCGTCGATGTATTCGTCGAACAGGTTTGGGGCGAGGGGGTTGGGCGCGTAGCCGTTGTCGGCGAGCCAGGCCATCATCGTGGCCGACGTCCCGCCCTGCAAAATGACGTACTCGAACGCACCGGCGGTCGACAACTCGAGGACCTCGACGTCTGGATCGATCGAGGCCCCGCCGCCGTCGGGGTCGGTGATGAACCCGGTCGACAGACCGGTCGCCGTCCCGGAGGTGCACTCGTTCGTCCCGTTCACGATGCCGTAGCTGGGCACCGTGGCGTTGCGAAGCGAGTTGATGAACGCCAGCGAGCCCACCTCGATCTCCGGCACGACCGGGACCGGCACAATCCACGAGAACTGATCCGCGTCGCCGCCGTCGTAGTTGATCTGAACGTGGGCCTCGACGAAGCCGCCGCCCTGGGCGAACACGATGGTCTCGCCGGTCTGGTCGACGGGCATCCCGCCCTGGGGCCCACCGCCGTCGCAGAACGTCCCGCCGCACGCCGCCGCGGTGCTGGGCACGGCCAGATGGGCGAGGAGCGCGAGGACCGGCGCGGCGCAAAACGCGGATAAGGCAAGGCGGGGCATGCCGCAATCAAACATTGGCAACGATACTGTTGTCAATGTGGGTTTTGCGATGGCGCGGGAGGGTGGGGAACCTCCCGGTAGAGCGTAAACCCCGCAGTCCACCTCTCGCGGTAGGCTGCGCGCGTTCACGGAGCGCACCGCGATGGCATTCAAACTCGAGCCCGGCATTGTCACTGGAACCGCACTCACCGACCTCTACGACTACTGTCAGGAGCACACCTGCGCGCTCCCGGCGGTCAACGTCATTGGGTCGCACAGCGCCAACGCAGCCCTCGCGGCAGCGCGCGAAGCGAAGGCTCCGGTCATCGTTCAGCTGTCCAATGGCGGCGCCCACTTCTTCGGTGGCAAGTTCTTGGACAAGGGCCCCGGCGGGGTGGCTGGAGCCGTTGCCGCCGCGCACTACGTCCGTTCGATCGCTGAGGCGTATGGCGTCGCGGTCGTCCTGCACACCGACCACGCCGCCAAGAAACTGATCCCATGGGTCGAGGGCATGGTCGAGGCCGGCGAGGCTCACTTCGAGCAAACGGGCAAGCCGCTGTACAGCTCGCACATGCTCGACCTCAGCGAGGAGACGCTGGAGGACAACCTGCAGATCAGCGCCGACATGCTGGCGCGGCTGAACAAGATCGACATGGGCCTGGAGATCGAGCTCGGTGTGACGGGCGGCGAAGAAGACGGCGTCGACAACTCCGACCTCGACGACTCCAAGCTGTACACCCAGCCGTCGGAGGTTCTCGCGGCCTACGAAAAACTGAACTCGGTGGGTTCGTTCTCGGTCGCCGCGTCCTTCGGCAACACCCACGGTGTGTACAAGCCGGGCAACGTTCAGCTTCGTCCCAGCATCCTCAAGAACTCTCAGGAAGCGGTCGCGGCCAAACACGGTGGTGGACCCAAACCGCTACACTTCGTCTTTCACGGCGGCTCCGGATCCACGCCGGAGGAAATCGCCGAGGCCGTCTCGTACGGTGTGGTGAAGATGAACATCGACACCGATACCCAGTGGGCGTTCTGCCACCCGGTGAAGACGTACATGGACGAGAAAGACGCCTACCTCAAGTCGCAGCTGGGCAACCCCGAGGGCGCGGAGCTGCCTAACAAGAAGCACATCGATCCGCGCGGCTGGGTGCACCTGGGCGAGAAGGGCATGCGCGACCGACTGGTGCAGGCGTTCCACGATCTGGGCGCCTTCGGCAAGTTCGGCGGCTGAGACGATGACGTTGCCCCGGTTCAAGCCGCAGCCCCGACGTTCCCCCGTGATGGCGTGGGGGCGCGCGGGCATCCTCGCCCTGCTTCTGACCGCGTGTGCGGACGAGGGCGTGGAGGGCGGGGGCTCGACCGGGATGGGGCCGGAGGCGAGCACCTCGGGGGCGTCCTCCTCCTCCGGCGAGCCGGCTGGGACTTCGAGCACCACCGCGGACGCGAGCTCGTCCGGACAGATTCCGGGCACCGAAAGCAGCAGCGCGTCGACGGGGTCATCCTCGGAGAGCACCGGGACCGCTGGCGAATCCTCGACCGGCGCAGAGACAGGGCTGGGCTCGGTGACGGGCGACTGCGGTGTTCTGGATGCTGCGGTCCTCACGGGGGATGAGCCGGGGTTCATCGTCAACACGCTCGACTTCGGCGAGGTCGGGTTCGACTACGAGCTGCTGACCCCCGGCGGCCAGGCCGTGTTCGATGCAGGCAACCTCGGGGGGAGCTCGCTGTACTCCGAGGTCATCTCGTTTGATGTCCTCGCCCGCTGCGAATCTGCCGAGTTGCTCAAGACCGAGACGGAGATCGAGTACGACGCAAAAGGAACCCGCACCGACTTGCTGGTCGAGTTCGACGGCACGAAGATCGGGGTCAGCGTCACGCGTGGTCAGGGCTTCCCGCTCGAGGATCCCTACTCGGTAAAGCAGGCTCAGGCGCTGCTCGAGGACAAGCTCTCGGACATCCCGCTGAGCACGGCCAACGTCGCGGCCGTGGACGCGTGGCAGAAGCAAATCCTGCACATCATCGCCTACGGGCCGATGCATGCGCAGAGCCTGGAGACGGCCTACGCGTCACTTGGCCCCGAGTTCACGCTCGATACGGTCGTGGTCGTGACCGTGACCGACGGCGAAGACCTGTTCATCTACACCGAGTGATCCGCGGGCTCCTCGCGGATCGCGGGATAGCGACGGGCGGTGCTGTCCGCTTCCGGGCCGGAGGGGCCGCTTGACCGCGGGCTTGCGACGCACTACGGATCGTGGGTGCCGGCGAGGCCGATGCGAGCGGAACTGGTGGATGCCGCGAGGTATCCAGAGTCATCCGCATACCTGGAGGCATTGCCCGAGGGGCTCGACTCGTTTCGTGCGTGTCGAAGTCGGGCGGTGTTCCTCCGCGACATTCTGGAGCGGTTTCCAGATCTGTTCGCGGGCGATGGACTCGATGTCCCATTGCAGAACCTGCAGGCCGCAGATCTCGATCCCGACGACTGGATGCCTTCGGTGCAGGTGGTTCTAGCGTTGACCATGGTCCGCGACCGGATGCACGACTCGGACGAGGCCTTCCTCGACTGGAACTACGAGCGGCAACTCCGGATCTACCGGCGTCCGCTCTTTCGCGCACTCATGCTCCTGTTCTCGCCGACGTTGCTATTCATGAGCGCCAGTCGTCGATGGAAGACCTTTCACGAGGGCAGTGAACTCATCACCGCGGGCGACAAGCGCTCCGCCGAGGTCACACTCAAGTACCCCGCGGGTCTGTATTCGCGGCCCTTCCGCGTGTCCTTGGTGGCGTCGTTTCGGGCTGCCCTGACGGCTTGTCGGGCGGAACAGCAGCACGCCGAGCTCGTTGATGATGAGCCGGGCCGGACCCGGTATGTCATCGGCTGGGGCTGAGAGGCCGTTGTCGAGCAGACCGAAGTCCAGCCCGAGGCGTTGTCAGGTCCGTGCACCCGCCGGCGAAGGAGGACACCCGGAGGGGTGGGACAGCGGTGTCGTATCCTGTTCGCCTCGCGGCGCCGGGCCCGGAAACCTTCGGCGATGAAATAACGGCTGCGCTCTGCTTGTTGCGTGCGGGCGGCATCCCCCACAACCCCACCCAAGGAGCCCCATGAAAGACCTCGTGACCCAAATCAAGCGTGACCGCCGCATCGGCGGAGAGTTTCGCGGAGTCGTCGCGACCATGGCCGGCCTTCTGGCCGTGCTCTGGGGCCTCGAAGCCATCGATGCCCTCGTTCTCGGCGGAGGCCTCGATAGGTTCGGTGTCGCGCCCCGGCAACTGTCGGGGCTGTTGGGCATCTTCGCCGCTCCCTTTTTGCACGGCGACTGGGGACACATCGCGAGCAACACCGTGGGCATTGTCGTCCTCGGCGGTCTCACCATGCTCGTGGGTCGCCGGGAGTTCGTGTGGGTCAGCCTGGTGGGCATGGTCGTGGGCGGCCTCGGCACCTGGATCTTCGGACGCCCCGCGATCCACATCGGCGCCAGCGGAGTGGTCTTCGCCTACTTCGGCTACCTGTTGCTGCGCGGCTGGTACGACCGGCGCGTTGGATCCATCGTGCTCGCCACGGTCGTGGTCTGGTTTCACGGCTCGATGCTCTTCGGGATGGTGCCTGGCTTCACGCCGCCGGCGATCTCCTGGGAAGGGCACCTGTTCGGATTCATCGGCGGGGTGTTGGCAGCTCGGATGTTGCACAAGCGGGTTCGCCCGGGCGCGGGTTCGGCCAAGTAGCCACGCCGCGCTGTTGCCCAGGTTGAGGACGCGCGCCGTGTTCGGGGGAAGCTGTTTTCCGGTTTCCCCCGCCCGGCTTCGTCGGTGGTGTCTGGATTGACCGCGAGGCGCTAGGGCCCTGCGTTGAAGTTCTGGCCGACTTCGAGAGCGGTGAGTGCTCGGCAGTAGATCGCGGCGAGGTGCAGGCCGCCGAGCCACGCGCGACTCCCGGTCGCTTCGTCTCCGACCCGGAGTCCGTAGCCGTCGGTCCAGCCCTCGAAGCCTCCACCCACGGACGCCGAGGTCTGCAGGGCTCCCCCCTGATACAGCTGGATCGAGGCGGCGCTCGCACACGCGAGGCCCAGACACAGCGAAGCGCAGCTGGCGAGCACGGCCGATGCCCGCCACGCCCCTCGCCACGCCTGCCTATCCACGACCCCCACCTCGGACAGTCTGGCATCGATCCGGCCCAGGCACCCGTCTCGTCCCGGATCCGGGCGCAGGCGGCGAGTCGGTCAGGCGTCGGGGGTGCGGCTGCCGGGGACGAACGTGCCCCCCGGAGGGACGCGGTCGGCTTCGTTGCCTCCCGGGATCGGCCCAGGCCACACCGAGACGCTCGCCGCCGCGACCCGCTGCCCGCGACTCTCCACCCACGTGTCCCGCTCGGCGATCCACGCGAGCACGGCCGTGCGCGCGACATCCGTGATCTCGCGGTCGTCCGACGCGTCACTCACCGTCAGCCCGCTGGTGAGGTCCCAGCGGAGCGTCATCGGGCGGTTCGGGTCCTTCGGCGTGTCATCCTTGATCTTCTGGAGCCGGGCAATCTCCGCCGTGCGCTTGGCCTCTGCGGCTTGCTCGGCTTTGAGCATGAAGGCGCGCTCCTCGTCGTCGAGCGGGCGCATGGCCTCCCGAAGTCGCGCCTCCGTCTTCGGCTCGACGGAACTCACCAGTCGCAGCACCTGGGTAAAGGCTGGTCGGTCCACGAGCCAAGTCTGCGCAGTTGCAAGGTCGGGGAACTCGGCGCACACGACTTCGCCGGTCTTGAGGTCCCGGATGTTGAACTCGATCTTGGACATGCGCGAGCCAGTGTACGGCGGAGCGCACCCCGTCGCGGTGTCATACGAGAGACACCGACGCTTGCTCGGGGCTGCGGTCCCGGCTCAGCCAGACTCGAAGCCGAGTTCGCGTCGAGCTTTCCGGGTCAGGCCGGCGGCGACGATGCGATGGGATGCTTCGAGCAGGCCCCGCAGCTCGGTGTCCGGTGGGCCTTCGGGCGCGAAGTGCTGCACCCATTTCAAGCCGCGGGAGGCGAAGTATGGGGCGGGCCGGAGACCCGGCTGATCGCAGAGTAGATCGAAGTCCATCGCGTCGACCTTGAAGATGAACGCAGGGGCGTCGGCCGCCAAGCCGCCGATGGCGAACACTTTGACGCCCACTTTCCAAACGTGCGCACCTCCCCACTGCATGACGTAGCGGGTGCCGCGGAGGGCATCACAGAACTGGTTGAACTCGTCGTAGGTCACGTCGGGTCGCTCCGGGGCAGGGGAGTCTCGCCCGGGGGGAGGC
>OJGU01000896.1_pt1 | contig 13791 bp, 9 predicted proteins | sample 1594741 | NCBI WGS metagenome assembly OJGU01 (sample SAMN05416841, study PRJEB24817) | seawater metagenome | isolation source: Sea water | place: Canada:Atlantic | collected 2013-07 | reverse complement strand
ATTTGCACCTGCGCGCGTCCGGGCCTGCGTGGCAGGCTCTGCGGAACTCCTCTAAGCTGCCGCTCATGCGTCAGCTTCGCCCCCTTTCGCTCGCCGCGGTCCTCGGCGTGTTCTCGCTGGGCTGCGCCAACGAGGGAGACGAGGTCACCGAAGACGCCGCCGATTCTGGCGAGAGCGCTGGCGACCTTCAGCCGGGCCCCTGCGGCAGGATTGTCGACTGCGCCGCCGAAACCGATCGCCCCGTCACCCGCCTCATCGCGCAGTACGGCGAGGAAGGAACGTGTTGGGACGAGTTCCCGGTCGAAGCGTGCTGGCAGGACTGTCGGGCCATCCTCTCGGACGCGGCCTGTGCAGCCACCGACCTTTGTTGCGAGTGCGAGACGGCGGCGGACTGTGACTACGACCCGGAGCGCCCGCTGTGTTTGGCGGGATCCTGCGCGGCCCAGATCGGCGGCAGCGACACCGAGGACGAGACGCCCGACACTGGCGACACCGACTTCCCGCCGACCGAGTTCCTGGTCCTGCTCAGCCTCTCGGCCAGCCCTCAGACTCCGATCCAGCTCACCGGCACCGTCGCCAATCAGGAAGGCCTGCTGAGCTTGGACCTCCAGTATCTCGCCCTGGACGTGGGCTCGGACACGACCCCTCGGACCCCCACCGGACAGTTCTTGAGAACGGACGTGCCGGTCGCGGAAGACGGGACGTTTGAGTTCACCGTCGACGGTGCCGCGGTGCAGGGAGCCGCCAACCCGATCAACGGCAGCGATATCGTGATGTCGATCTCGGTCGCCGGCCAGGTCACTCCGGACCGAATCTGTGGAGCGCTCTCCGGTGCCGTCACCGTTCCCACCAACACCGACCTCACGGGCAGTGCCTTCTCCGGCATCCCGGTCGGCGACGGTGACCTGCCGGCCGCGTCTGTGGCGACCTGCGGCTGACGCTCCGCTACTTCGCCAACATCGGGGCCAAGTACTGGGCCGTGTACGACCCCTTGGTCTTCGCGACCTTCTCCGGAGTGCCTTCGGCCACGACGATCCCTCCACCGGACCCGCCCTCCGGCCCGAGATCGATCACATAGTCGGCACACTTGATGACGTCGAGGTTGTGCTCGATCACCACGATCGTGTTCCCCGCGTCGACGAGGCGTTGAAGCACCTTGAGCAACTTCTGGATGTCCTCAAAGTGCAGACCCGTGGTCGGCTCGTCGAGGATGTAGAGCGTCCGCCCAGTGTGGCGCTTGCCGAGCTCGCGGCTGAGTTTGACCCGCTGGGCCTCACCGCCGCTCATCGTCGGCGCGCTCTGACCGATCTTCATGTAGCCCAGGCCGACGTCCTGAAGTGTCTTGAGGATGCGCCCGATCTTCCGGTGATTGCCGAACAGCTCGACGCAATCGTCGACGCTCTTCTCGAGGACCTCATGGATGTTGAGGTTCTTGTAGCGCATCGCGAGCGTCGCAGCGTTGTAGCGCTGCCCGTTGCACACCTCGCAGGGCACGTAGACGTCGGAGAGGAAGTGCATCTCCACCTTGACGACACCATCGCCCTGACAGGCCTCGCAGCGACCACCCTTGACGTTGAAGGAGAATCGGCCGCCCTTGTAGCCCCGCGCCCGCGCATCGGGAAGCTGGGCGAACACGGTCCGAATCTCGTCGAACACCTTGGTGTACGTGCCCGGGTTGCTGCGCGGGGTTCGGCCGATCGGGCGCTGGTCGATCGAGATGACCTTGTCGAGTTCGTCGAGCCCCTTGATCGACTTGTGGCTACCGACCTTGACGGTGCTGCCATGCAGGGCCCGGGACAGCGCCGGGAGCAGGATGCCGCCCACCAACGAGCTCTTGCCCGCCCCGCTCACGCCGGTGACCGCAGTGAACGTGCCGATCGGGAACTTGACGTCGACCTTGCGGAGGTTGTGCTCGGCCGCACCTTTGACCTCGATGTACGCCCGCGGTTCGCGACGCACCTGCGGAATCTCGATGCGCTTGCGCCCCGACAGGTACTGCCCGGTGAGGCTGTCCTTGCTCTTGCGCAGCCCCGCTGGGGAGCCCGAGAACACGACCTTTCCGCCCAGGTGCCCCGCCCCTGGCCCGAAGTCGATGACATGGTCCGAGGCCTCGATGGTCTCCTCGTCGTGCTCGACCACCAGCACGGTGTTGCCCAGGTCGCGCAGGCGCTGGAGCGTGGCCACCAGTCGCTGGTTGTCGCGCTGGTGCAGACCGATGGACGGCTCGTCGAGCACGTACATCACCCCGGACAACTCGCTGCCCAACTGCGACGCCAGACGGATGCGCTGGGCCTCCCCCCCGCTGAGCGTGGGGCCGGAACGGTCGAGCGTGAGGTAGTCGAGGCCGACGTTGAGCAGGAAGTTCAGCCGGTTGGCGATCTCCCGAAGCACACCTTCGGCGATGGTCTTCTTGTTGCCCGGCAGCTCCATTTCGCCGAAGTGCGTCGCGGCGCCTCGCACGGTCATCGTGGTGACGTCGGAGAGGCCGATGCCGTCGACCAAGACGTAGAGGCTCTCGGGTCGCAGGCGTCGACCGCCACACGACTCGCAGGACCGCTCCGCGAAGTACTTGCGGTAGTTGTCGCGGGCGTTCTCGGAGCTGGTCTGCTGGTAGCGACGCATGAGGTTGGGAATGACGCCCTCGAACCGCATGCCCCACGACCCATGGGACTCGCTGCCTTCCTTGCCCCACGTCACCTGCAGGCGCTTGCCTCCGAGCCCAAACAGCACCGAACTCTGCTTGCGTTTGCCCAGCTTCTTCCAGGGGACCTCGAGGTCCACATCGCACGCCTTCGAGAGCGCCTCGATGATCCGGTAGGTCCACCCTTCCCCACGATCCATCGCCGTGGCCCACGGGGCGATGGCGCCCTCGCGAATCGACAGCTCGGCGTCGGGGATCACCAGCTCGGGATCGACCTCCATCCGAGTGCCCAAGCCGTTGCAGGCCTCGCAGAAGCCCAGAGGGCTGTTAAACGAAAAGCTCTGCGGTGACAGCTCCGGGAACGAGAACCCACAGCAGGTGCGGTTCTCGGAGAACAGCATCGGCTCGCCCCCTTCGGTCGGCTCGGCTCGCATCTCGCCTTTGCCCTCCCGCAGCGCAAGCTCGACGCTCTCGGCCAGCCGCTGACGATCTTCGGAGCGGATCGTGACCCGGTCGGCCACCAGCTCGATGGTGTGTTTGAACTTCTTGTCGAGCTTGGGTGGATCGTCCAGCCGATGAATCTCGCCGTCGACCCGGACCCGCAGGAATCCGCGGCCCTTGAGTTCTTCGAACAGGTCGCGAAACTCACCCTTGCGGTGCGTGATGATCGGCGCCAACAAGGTGAGCTTGGTGCCCTCCGCCAGCGCGCGAAGCTCTCGAACGATTTCCTCGGAGCTCTGCCCTGCGACGGGCTTGCTGCAGCTGTGGCAGTGCTGCACGCCAACCCGCGCATACAGAACCCGCAGGTAGTCGTAGATCTCGGTGATCGTGCCGACGGTGGAGCGCGGGTTGTTGGACGCGCTCTTCTGTTCGATGGCGATGGTCGGCGAGAGTCCGCGAAGGTGCTCGACGTCCGGGCGGTCGAGCTGGCCGAGAAACTGCCGGGCGTACGCGCTCAAGCTCTCGACGTAGCGGCGTTGCCCCTCCGCATAGAGGGTGTCGAACGCCAGCGAACTCTTGCCCGACCCGCTGACCCCGGTGAACGTGACCAGCTGCCGCTTGGGGATCTCGAGGTACTCGACATCGAGGTTGTGCTGCCGGGCCTGCTCGACGACGATGAAGTTCGGTTCGGCGGCCGCCGTGGGCTTGCCGCGGGAGAGACCGTTCTTGGAGCCCCGCTTGGCCGCCGTCTTCTTCGTGGGCGTCTTCTTCGCCGCGGCCTTCTTGGCGGAAGGGGCCTTGGCTGCGGCGCCGTTCTTCGCGGAGGTCCGGCGGCGGGTGGTCGTCTTCGAGCGCGTGGTCTTGGAGGTGGTCGCGGGCATGCTGCTGCGTCGGCTGCCTTAGCACGAACTACGCGACGCTGTACACACATTCAGGTGGCCAGAAGATCCGAGGGCACGCCACCATGACCGCATGCAGGGACGCGAGGTGTTGATCACGGGTGCGGGCGGCGGATTGGGGATCGAGGTCACCGCGGCCGCACTCCGAGCTGGCGCCCGCGTCACCGCAACGACCTACGGAGCCGACGCGGAGGCCCTCGCGGCGCGATTCGGCGACGAGGCCGCGCTACGGTGTGTCGAGGCGAGCATGACGGAGCTTGCCGACGTCGAGCGCGTGGTCGCTTCGATGCCGCGTGTCGATGCCGTCCTGCACCTCGTGGGCGGCTTCACCATGGGTCCTGCCCACGAGGTCGATGCGGGCACGATCGGACACATGCTCGCGCTCAACGTCTCCTCGACGATCTACGTACTGCGGACCGTTCTCGCCCGAATGCTCACCTCCGGATACGGCCGCATCGTCACGGTCGCATCGCGAAATGCACTCGAACCCGCGGCCCAGACGGCGCTGTATGGAGCGTGCAAGGCCGCGGTGTTGAACTACACCCAGGCGATCGCCGAGGAGACACGGACGGTCGACATCACGGCCAACACGGTCCTGCCGAGCATCATCGACACCGCGGCCAACCGGGAGGCCATGGGCGAGGCGCAAGCCGACCAGTGGGTGGACGCGGCGTCCCTTGCGAACACCATCATCAGCCTTGGCCAGGCGTCATCGCGTGATCTCCGCGGTACCGCCCTGAAGGTCTACGGCCGGGTCTAGGACAGGCTCAGGGGCTTTTTTCGCGCGCGGCACCATTGCATTAGCCAAAATACGAAGTCTGCATTACGCTCTTTCTCCAGACTAAAGTCTCAGTCTGGGGAGCATGATGTGATGGAACTGGTCGAATCGAACCCGAGTGCACCCGTGATCGTGCTCGCAGCCTCCGCTCTGCGTTCTGCACCGCTGGACCAAGTCGCAGACGATCTGCGAGAGCGCGGCGCCACCGTTGAGGTCGTCGCGGGTGTCGACCGGCGACGGGTCGACCTCCTCAAGCTGTCGTTCCGACATCGAGCCGAAGCGACGTATTTGCTGTTCGGCGGCCCCGAGCTCCGCGAAGACACCCTCCGCTCGATCACGGTCGAGCTCGAAGCCAACGGGGTCCCGTGCGGTCGGATCTCAGGCGCGATGATGCAGTGGGACGCCGCCGGCAACCTCACCCGACAGGCCATCGATCGCTTGGCGGCGATGGGAGTCGATATCGACGATGGCCCTGCCCTTCCCCGACCGACGCTGATCGCTCCGCCGCCTCCCATCCCGGCACTTCCAAGCATCCCGAGGCCCGCTCCCAGCCTCGCAAGCCCTTCCCCGACCCCGAGTCGGACCCGACCCCCTCGCGCGGCTTGGGCCCTGGGCGGCATTGCTGCGATCGCGGCTGTCGTGGTCGTCGGCCTGGCGATCACCTCCGGCGACGCGGCGGCGGATCCGCCCGAGGTCAGCGCGGCGTCCGTCGAAGGGTCCGCGATGTCTGCGGCCGCCAAGAAAACCGCCACGGAAGGGGAGGCATCCCACGAAGCGGTCGTGGCCAATCCCTTGCCCGATGCCGAGGATGATCTGGCCCTGGAAGTCGTCGACGAAGTGCCGGACACCCTGCCCGAGCCCAGCCTCGACGCCCTACCACCGACGCTCACCGGCGATGATGCAGCCCTCGTCTACGCCGCGCTCCGCAGCCAGTCGATCCGTGCCCTCGACATCCTCCTCGTCTCCCCACCGGCCAGCCGCAAGCGCGGCCGTCGAACCGTCGCTTCGAAGATGAACTTCGAGTCGGCCCGCGAGCACTGCGACAACCTCGAGGTCGAGGGCGTCAAGAGCTGGCGCCTGCCCGACATCGGCGAGGTCCAGTGGCTCTCGAAGAGCAACCTGATCCGCAACGGGATCTACTGGACCGCCACGAAGGCGGATGCCTTTGGCGACGAGCGGGTCATCTGGAACCCGCGGTCCAAGCGGATGCGCTCCTCGACCCAGCGGTGGAGAGGCGGCCGCGTCGTCTGCGTCCGCTACCAAAACGGCGACGACCCCGGCCCCCGCTGAGCGGACGCGCTCTCGAGCGCCTAACAGGCCGGGCAGCTGCAGCTGAGCTCGGAGCCACTCTTGGGCTCGATGCCGTCATTGCAGCTGTCGAACGGGTCTTCGCACGCCTCGCCCAAGCAGTCGCACGAGGGCATGCCCTCGCAGCTGGGTGGGATCGGCACACACGTGAAGCTGGACGACGCCAGGCTCACGGACTCGACGCAGGCCTCGTCCTCGCTGCAGGACTCGCACCCGGGCACGACGTCGCAGTACTCGACCGGGATGCAGCCGCTCCAGCAACCGTCGACGACCCGAGGCGCCTGGCCTTCGGCGCATTTCGGCGGGAGGTCGTCACACGTGACCGTCAGCGGATCGCAGCTGACCTCTTCGACCTCGCAGGTGCCGAAGTTGCACTGCACCGCCGGCAGGTCGAGCCCGAGCGAGGTGCAGGTGCTGACGAGGCACTCCATGATCTTGCATTCGGGGGCCTCCTCGCCCACCGGGATGGCACCGCAGGTGCAGCAATCGTCGACCAACATGCAGTCCTCGTCCATGACGCACTCGGGGTCGGTCGTGCCGCCGGTTGTGCTGCTGCCACCGGTCGAATCATCCGAGCCGCCGGAGGAGCCGCCCGGGCTGCTGGTGGATCCATCCGTACCCGCGTCGGTGTCGGTTCCCGACGGGCTGGTCGTCGCGGTCGGATCGGAGTCGGACCCGGTGCCGGTCGGGTTCGCCGTCGTCACCGCCGTCCCAGGCCCGGTGTCGGTCGTCCCACCCGCCGATGTGGTTGCCGTTGCCGCCCCGTCGGTGTCTCCGGCCACGAGCGGAACACCGTCGTCAGAGCACGCGCTCACCAGGAGGGCACAAGCGCCCAGAGTTCTCCAGCTAAACCAATGCATACCGACGAGCGTATCGGTCCTGGTCCCGCTCGCCAAGGGCGGCGGGCGCGGATGCCAGCCGACTAGCCCCGCGTTGCGCGGTCGTCGTCGCGGACCTTCTGTGCGCGGGCTTCAGCGTGGGCCTCGAGCGCCTGGCGCAACGTCGGACGCGTCGTGGCGAGCATTCGAATCGCCAGATAGCCAGCGTTCGTCGCGTTTCCGATGGCCACAGTGGCCACCGGAACGCCGCGGGGCATCTGCACGATCGAAAGCAGCGCGTCCATCCCGGCCAGGGCGCCGTTGAGCACCGGAACCCCGATCACCGGCAGCGTGGTGAGGCTGGCGAGCATGCCCGGAAGGTGCGCCGCCCCGCCCGCTCCGGCGATGATCACCTCGAAGCCGCGATCCACGGCCGCCTCGCCGAAGTCCACCATCGCGGTCGGGGTCCGGTGAGCGGAGAGGATCCGGGTCTCGTATGGGATCTCGAAGGTCCGCAGCACTTCTCCCGCAGCCTTCATCGTGGGCAGGTCTGAGGTGCTGCCCATGCAAATCGCCACGAGCGGATTGGGGGAGATTGCGTCGGTCATGGTTGAAGCTCTTTTGCGGCCTTTGTCGCGCGAGCGCGAGCGGTGGCCACGTCGGGACCCAGCGCCGTCACATGCCCCATCTTGCGCCCAGGCCGGACGTCATGTTTCCCGTAGAGGTGAATCGCCGCCCCGCTCACGGCGAGCGCGCGGTCCAACCCGCGGTTCTCGGCCGCGCCGGTGCGCGTCCCGATCACGTTGACCATCGCAGCAGCCGGCGCCAGCATCGACGTGTCCCCCAAAGGCAGGTCGAGAACCGCGCGAAGGTGATTCTCAAACTGAGACGTCGCACAAGCGTCGAGCGTGTAGTGCCCGGTGTTGTGGGGGCGAGGTGCGATCTCGTTGAGCCAGACCTCGCCGTCGGGCAGCAAGAACATCTCCACCCCCACGACGCCCACGCAGCCGTAGGCCTCGGCGGCACGGACGGCCAAGTCTCGCGCCCGGGCTGCGACCTCGTCGGGCACCGCCGCGGGAACCTCGACCGCGTCGCACTTGTGGTCCTTTTGATAGGTCGCGACCACCGGGTACACCGCGGTCTCGCCCCCAGGCCGCCTCGCCACCATCGCCGCCAGTTCGAGTTCGAACGGAACCCAGCCCTCGGCGAGCACGGCCTCGCCCCCCAGCATCGTATGCGCCTCGGCGAGGTCGTCCGCGGTCTTGACCGTGCGGTTCCCGTAGCCGTCGTAGCTGTTTCGGGGACGCTTGAGCATCATCGGGTATCCCAGGCGCTCGCCCGCGGCCCGAAGCTCGTCCAAGGTCCGGCACGCCACCGTCGGTCCCACGGGGAGGCCCGCCTCGGTCGCTCGCTGGCGCTGCAAGACCTTGTCGGCAACCCACTCCATCGTTTGCGGGCCGGGCCGAATCTCAACCCCGCTGGGGAGGACCGAGCGAACCGTGGTGAGATCCACGGCTTCGTAGTCCAGGGTCACCACATCCGCGGGGGCCAGGAACGCCCGCAGCGCGTCCGCGTCGTCCCACGCTCCCGTCACCACGTCGCGAGCGAAGGCGCACGGGCCCGTCTCCGCGGCCTGATAAACCCGGGTCCGCACACCCAGCGGGGTCGCGGCGGCGCACATCATTCGCGCCAGCTGACCGCCGCCGAGGATTGCCACCGTGGGCTGCCCCTTCATGCGCGCAGTCTGACGTCCAACGCCCTGGGGATCAATCGCCCAAACCGAGATCTGGACCCACGAACACCCCTGTCGCTTTACCCGACAGTTGTTACCCTCCGGCCCATGCCCGGGTGGTGAAACCGGTAGACACGGGGGACTTAAAATCCCCTTCCTTTGGAGTGCGGGTTCGAGTCCCGCCCCGGGCACAACCTGAGCCGCTCCCGGTCAAAGCGACAGCCGCTCCCGGCGCGACGCCCAAACCCGGGCGCGTCGCGACCGGTCGACCCGGGTAATCCCCCCCCGCGGAGGACCGAGTGCGCGCGTCCGCATGCTGTGCATGTTGGAAACGCGCTCTGAGCACACCCAAATCAACGTTCTTGGTGACGGGTTGGCCATCGAACTGCACTAACGAGTCTCGAGCGGCGCTCCTACCAGCCCTTCGGTCAGCTGCGCGAAAATGCCCGCACGGCGAACGAGCGTTGATTGGTTGGAATTATCGTTCTGATAGGTTGAGTGCAGTTGTCCCCGGAAACCGCAGGATCGCGACAAGAACTCGAACGGGACCTCTACCAGAAGTGCCTCTCCCTGGTTCGGGTGGAGGATCCAAGGCCGCTGATCGACGAGGCCTTGAAGCTCCTGGTGGAGATCGCGGGCGCAAGGGCCGGATACATCGAGCTCCGCGACACGCGGGCCGATGAGCATCGCGGCTGGATGGCGGCCGCCGGCCTCGCGGACGAGGAAGTGACGACGATCGAAAACCGCATCTCGCACGGCGTCATCGCCGAGGCGGTCGAGACCGGCGAGGTGGTGCACGTGGCATCCGCCATGCTCGACGATCGGTTCTCGGTCCGCGCCAGTGTGAAGCTCGAGAAGATCGAGGCCGTGCTGTGCGTGCCTCTCACCGCGCCCAATTCGGCCGGGGTGGTCTACCTACAAAACCACATGGGCGGAGGCTCGTTCTCCGACGACGACGTGACGGTGGTGAAGACGGTCGCCGAGTACCTCGGCACGCTCACCTCCCGCCTCCTGGAGCTCAACCGGAGACGCCTCGAGCAGGACAGCACCATCAAGGTCCGCGAACGGATGCAGCTCGATGGGCTCATCGGTCGCTCCGCCGCGCTCGCGAGCGTCCTCGAGCGGCTCGAGTTGTTGGCGTCCATGGATGCCAACGTCCTCATTACGGGGCCGTCGGGAACGGGCAAGTCGTTGTTCGCCCGGCTGTTGCATCAAAACAGCAACCGCGCCGACGCTCCCTTTGTGGCCCTCAACTGTGCCGCCTTGCCTGAAGGCCTGGTCGAGAACGAACTGTTCGGCGCCGAGCGAGGCGCTCACTCCACCGCCGCCGAGCCCATCGGTGGCAAGGTCGCGGCCGCCGAAAACGGCACGTTGTTTCTCGACGAGGTGGGCGAGCTTCCGTTGGCGGTGCAAGCCAAGGTCCTGCAGCTGGTCCAGAACCGCGAGTACTACCCGCTGGGCGGAACGCGGGCGGTCCAGGCGAACGTCCGCATCATCACCGCAACCAACCGCGAGCTTGAGAACGAGCTCGAGAGCAACGCGTTCCGCAAGGATCTCTACTACCGGATCCGCGGGGTCCAGTTGCGCGTCCCGCCCTTGGTGGAGCGTCGCGAGGACATCCCCCTGCTGGTCGAGTACTTCTGCGCCCAGAGTTGCGAACGCAACGGTCTGTCGCTCCTTCGGCCGTCGCCGGCCGCCCTGGTCACGGCGGAGTTCTCCGATTGGCCGGGCAACATCCGCGAGCTGGCGAGCGCCTGCGAAGAGGCCGTCGTCAACGCCCGGTTGGAGCGCGCTCTCGAGATCGAGCCGCATCACCTGTTCCCCTCCGGTGATGCCAGCGCCGCCCCCGGCTTCCACGAGTCCCGCCAGCGTTGGGAATGCTCGTACCTGCAGAAGGTGCTCGCCAAGCACGACTGGAACGTCGCCCAGACCGCCCGCACGCTTCGGATCAGCCGCTCCCACCTCAACGCGATGATTCGCCGCTGCGAGCTGAGACGTGGCGCCGTCTAGACTGTCCTCAATACCGCCCAAACCCAACAATCGGTGTCCAGCATCCTGGACACTACTAGAATGGCCGGCCGGACCTCACAACAGCGTCCCAGTGCCGTAGTCCTGGACTCCGGCGGGCCGGCTTTGGGGCCGGCGGCGCGGCGAGCGGCCACTATTGTGCCCGTTCGTACGGGTTTCCTCGTGGCACGTTCGATGCATCGAAACCGGCCGTGCCGTGCTCGCTTGCGACCGCCTCGGATGAGGACCTTTCCCGCGCGTGGCAGGCAGGAGATGCAACGGCAGGCTCCGCGCTCGTCTCGCGACACCACCCAGCGGTGCGACGCTTCCTCGAGCGGCGGTTGGGCACGGACATTGACGACACCGTGCAGGACGTCTGGACGGCGGTCTCGACGACGATTCACCGATACCAGCGACGCAGCAGCTTTCGCACCTGGCTGTTCGCCATCGCCAACAACCACGTCCGTGTCGCCTACCGAGCGCAAGACCGGGACCGAAGGATCCAGGCGTTGGCCAAGGACCTCCTCGACCTGCCGACACAAGACCCTTCGGACGTCTGCAGCCATCGTCAGACGTTGGACCGGCTCGCCGCTGGCCTGATCGCCCTGCCCGAGTCGCTGCAGCGTGTGATGGCGCTGTACTACTTCGAAGGCCAAGCAGCGGCAGAGATTGGCCGAGGGCTCGCGATCCCGGAGAACACCGTGCGCAGCCGCGTCCGCCGGGCCCGGGAGCTGCTCGCAGACGCGTTGGGCGGACCATCCTGCGACCCAGGCATCCGCCCCGAGTTCGACCCGGTCCGGGCGTGGCTGGACACGGTGGTGGTGCAGCCGACCAAGCAGCCCTTGCGGTACGCCGCCTGAGGACGGCTTGGGCGGTCGAATCAACCGAACGCAGGCGTGCGAACGGGCTCGCTGTGACCGGTGCTCATGGCGACGTGCAGCTTGCGGGTGCCCTCGAACGGCAGGCGACCATGCATGTACCGCATGTTGTCGATGATCAGAACGTCACCGGGCTGCCACTGGACGGGAAGCGTGTGCTCGGTGAGCACCTTGTGAACGGTCTTCACAACGTCGTCTGGAATCGTCGAGCCGTCGCCGTAGGTTGCATCGCGTGGGAGCTGGTCGGCGCCGAACATGTCCGAGAGCATCTTGCGGTGCTGCGCGGGCACGTTGCTGACGTGGAAGACATGCGCTTGGTTGAACCACAACCAACGGCCATCTTCCGCTTTGACCGCCCCTTGAGCATCGTGAGCGGTCTGAAGCACGCTGTCGGGAAGCCACGTCGCTCGCATCCCGTTCTTGGCTGCGATCGACTCCACCTCCTTGGGGTCTTCGGTCTGAAAGGCCTTCTGCCAGGGGATATCGATGCCCGCCCGATAGGTGCGTCGGTAGGTCACGCCTTTGGTCGCGAACTCGTCGAGAATCGGCCCGAGCGCGGCGCTGACCTGGTCGAGGTTGGCAATGCTCGTCTCGCCGCCTTGGTCCGCGACGTCGATCGAGTGGAAGGCGAGGAACCGAGGCCACCCGGACATGTAGGCCATCTCGCTGTGGAGGGCGATCGTGCGGGCCTTGGGGTACTCGGTCGCGGTGAAGGTCTTGCCGGTCACACCCGAACGAGGCGTCGACCAAAAGGCGTCGTCGAGCAACCCGCCACCCAGCACATTCAATGACTCCGCGGCGGTGTTGGGATCGGTGGCCCCATACCCACGAAGCAGCACGGCCCCCCGCTCCCGCAAGCCTTGCTCGATGCGATCCTTCTGCGCTCGCATCGCATCGAGAACATCCTGGGAGGCGTCACCGGTGAGGAGTTCCACGTGGTCGAGGTAGCCGGACATCGCCCGCACTGTACCGAGCGCGAGGAAGGCCGCCAACGCGCTCCGACACAGACCCAGCGGCGCTCCGTCACGCGGCGCGGTCTCGTGGCCGGCGGCGACAAATATGCCGGCGATGACACCAGGTTGCTCGCTCGCGCGCGGCTGGCGTATGGTCCGCCTCGACGATCGCGATGGCCACCACTTCGCAGCCCCCCGTCGGCCTCGTGGCCACACATTCCATCGACTTCGTCCGCCAGGTGCTCGCGCATCTGGACGAGGGCCGGGTCGTCGTCCCCCTGCGCAACGCCGAGGACACCGAGCGCGTGTCGCTGGCCGGGGCGGAGGAGGTCCGGGAGCCCAAGCCGGAGTTCGGCTGGGCCTCGTTCTCCTACACCCCACAAGAGACCGCGCAGACGGCACAGTTTCTGTTCACGTCGGGGACCGAGGGCCTGCCCAAAGGCGTCGAGCTCCCCCACGCCGCGCTGGCCGACGTCGTCACCCGGCTCAACGACGTGATGGCGGTCGACGCCAGCATTCGCGAGTACGTCGGCATCCCCGTCTACCATTCGTTCGGCTTTGGTCGCTGTCGCGCCGTCGCGGCGGCCGGCGGTCAGGTCTTCTTGCCCGAGCACGGCTTCGATCCGCTCCAGGTCGCGGAAATGCTCGGCAAGGGGGAGATCAACGCCATCTCTGCCGTCCCGAGCCTGTGGCGCATCTTGCTCGATGCCCGAAGCATGTTCGAAGACATCGGTGGGGCCATCCGCTGGATCGAGATCGGGAGCCAGTACATGAGCCGCGAGGAAAAACTCGCGGTTCGCAGCTTGTTCCCCAACGCGAAGATCGTGCAGCACTACGGCCTGACCGAGGCCAGCCGCTCCACGTTCCTCGAGATCCACGCGACGCCACAGGAGCACCTCGAGTCGGTGGGCCGAGCCTACGGAGACGTCGAGGTCGGGCTCACCGACGACGGTCGTATCAAGATCCGCGGGCCCCACGTCGCCTCGCAGCTGTGGGTCGAGGGCAAAGCCCAGCCGGCCGTAGACGCCGAGGGTTGGTACGAGACCAACGACCTCGGGAGCCTCCGAGACGGCTACCTCTACTTCGGCGGCCGTGCCGACGACATCATCAACTGCGGTGGCCTCAAGCTTGCGCCTGAACTCCTCGAGACTCGGGTTCGCGAGCTGCAGCCGAACATTGGGGAGTTCGCCATCGCCCGCATGCCGGACGCCATCCGCGGCGACGGCATCTTGGTCTCGATCACCCCGGCCGACGCCGCTGAACGGGCGTCGATCGAGGCCGCGGTCGCCGAGGCCGCCACCGCCCACGGCGTCAACGCCCGCGGAGCCATCGCCAC
>OJGU01000895.1_pt1 | contig 13799 bp, 11 predicted proteins | sample 1594741 | NCBI WGS metagenome assembly OJGU01 (sample SAMN05416841, study PRJEB24817) | seawater metagenome | isolation source: Sea water | place: Canada:Atlantic | collected 2013-07 | reverse complement strand
GGCTCGGAGATGTGTATAAGAGACAGCGGTAGGATCCGGCGCTGGCTCGAGTGCTGGCTCGGGCTCCGGTTCTGGCTGGGCCGCGGGTTCGACGGGCGTGGGGATGGCGACCGCAGGTGGCTCATCACCGGGGTCGAGGACGACGTTTCCGTCCGCGTCGACCAGGGCGCCCCGGGGCGGGAGGTAGTTCCCCTCACCGTCGAGCAACCCCAACCGCATCCCAAGGCTGTCGTTGTAGATGTCGACCGCGCGCTCGTAGCCCTGCCGGCTCTTCCCGTAGAAGACGCCGGAGGTGATCGCAAACCCGACCGTGGCCAAACCGCCCCCGAGCAAAACGCCCCCAGCCGGGTCGATATCGCCGAGGTTGAGGCCCTCGCGTGCCGATGCTGCGGCGCCGGCGATGGTCAGGATTCCGGCCGCGACGGTGAGCGCCGCGAACAGCCGGCTTCGTCGAAGCTGGCGCGTGGGAAGGGACGCAGCCGCATTGGCGTCGGAGTGGAGCACCACATCGAGTGACTGCCAGCTTCGAGGCGTGCTCGGGTCGGTCCCCTTGGTGAACCGAGTGCCCTGCGGCATGTTCTCGGTATAGATCTGCTGCTCGGCGTACGCCTGCTCTCGCTCGTCGCGGTCGTCGATCTTCTCGAGCGCTGCGAAGTCCGTCGGCGGAAGCTGAGGGGTCAGGGTCATGCACCCGGAGCCAGTCCCTGCGACCAGCGCGAGGCTGAGCAGACCCGCCGGCCATCGGCGACCAAGGCCCGTCCGAGCCCGCGGCGCAACGGCCACCGAGCTCACCGAAGATCCAAAAGAGTGCCTCACGTTCGCGCTCGACGGTATCACGTCCACCTCGCTCCGGAAGCGGCCTCGCCTGCCCACAGAATCGCCGGAACGCCGCAAGACCCGCATGCCACCACGCCCCCCAACGGGCGACCCGGTCCGGGCTTACAGGAGCCGGTCCCCCCCGCGACACAACTTCAATGAAGGGCCTCGAACGCCCGACCGTGGGCGCCCCTCATGCCTTGGGCCTCGGCGAGCCCCAACTGGGGCGCGGAAGCGGGGCTCGGCATTCCCCGCTTGGATTTCTTGTGGGGACGCGAGCCGACCGCGGGGCCGCGGTTGGCGCTGCTCACCCGCTTGGGTGCGAGACTCGAGAGCGTCCCTCGGATCTTGACGAGGTCGTCGGCAAGCGCTTTCAGCCCAGCGTCCTGCTCGGACTTGGCCAGGGTTCGGGCCCGCTTCTCCGAAGTCTCGACCAGAGCTTTCGCCCGTTTGACATCCCCAGACCTCGCGAACGCGACGGCCTGCAACGCGGCAGACGCAGTCAGAGCACGAACCGCAACCAGCTCGGTCTCGCGGTCTCGCCCCGCCCGCCGCTCCGCTTCGTCCGCCGTCGCCTCGGCCGCGACGAAGACGCTGTCCTGGAGCGTGCCCGCCCCGGCGGTCGCGTCGGAGTACCGCAGCGATGCATCGAGCAGCTCGATGCTGGCGCCATCACGGTGGGCGTCGACCGCAAGTCGGATGACCACCTCTCTCGCATCGTTCTCGACCAGGTCCCCGACGGGGACCGATGCGGTCTGGACCCCGGCCTGCGCCTGGGATCGGCCGACGACCTCGAGAATCGACACGCCGGGTCCGGCGCGAAGCTCCAGGACCGCCCCCTGCGCGACGAGCTGTTCGATGTCGAGGATCTCCTCCTGAAACATCTTCGCAACCTGCTGCGCATCCTCGACGTAGTGAAAGCGTCCACCGCAGCGGGAGGCGAGTTCGGCGAGCAACACTTCGTCGAACTCGAGGCCGAGCCCCAGCGCGGTCAGGCTGATCGACGACGCAGCGAGCGTTGCCCCAACCTGCCGTGCCCGAGCCTGGTCGTTGGGCACGCCGTCGCTGAGCAAGACCATGCGCGAGACCACATCGCTCCGGCGGTCGACCTGGAGTTGCTGCATGCCCAAAGCAAGGCCTTCCGCCAACGCCGTGGTGCCGGTGGCCTCCAGCCCCTCCAGGGCATCCAGCACCTGGCGGCGGTTTTCATCGTCGAGTTCGACCGATGCCACCAACACATCGCCCCGCGAGTGGAAGGCCACCACGCTGACCCGGTCGCCCTTCTCGAGATCCTGCACCAGTGCCTTCGCGGCCTCGCGCGCGTGCTCGATGGCCTCGCCCCGCATCGAGGCCGAGGTGTCGATGACCAGGGAGATGTTGGCCGGAGGCCGGGGCCGGTCGGCGATCGCCTCGCTTCGAACCGTCAGCCGGGCGAGGACTTCGGTCGACACGTCTGGGGTGACGTACCGATTCGCGAGGGCGGCCTCGAGGGAGACGAGGTCTGGCGCGGGTTGCTGGACAGCCGACTGGGGCTCGGGCTCGGCGGTCGCCGGTGTGATGGGGGAGGGAGACAGTGCCGGCTTGCAGGCGACACAGACAGTCGCGACGCCCAACGTCGCGACCACAGAGGGGAGAAGACGGAAGAAACTCGAAGACATGACGACCCGTACGGGACGTCGGTCCCGGCCGTGCGTCATCGCGGCAACCGAACGAACGTCTCGCGCCAAGCTGTAACGCGCCGCGAGGGTGGACGGCCTACCGCCGCGGCGACACTGGGACGAAACCGTCCGACGAAGGGCGGCTCACAGCGCGGCGGTCTTCTTCTCGAGGCGAGCCAAACGGCGCGGACACGGGGCCAACGAGGCCTTGGCCACCTCGAGGGCGAGGTCTGGCCGGCGCGCCCGGTGTTCCAGATGCTTGGCGAGCGCCTCGTGGGCGCGTACATGGCCCACCGACGCCTCACAGACCCGGCGCCACAGTCCCGCGGCGGCTTCGTGCCGGTCGGCGGCGCGATGGAGATCGGCAAGCAGCAGCGCCGCGTCGACCCACACGCGTTCCCGGCCCGGGCCCGATAAACCGGTTCGGTCCACCAGCGGCGCCAGAACCTCGGTCGCTGCCTCTGCGGCCTCGATCTGCCTCAAGTGCGTGGCCGCGCCCATCGCCTCGGACAGCGACCCCGGCTGCTCGAGCCGCTGCGCAACCGCAGTCGCGACCGAGCACAGACCGAACACGTCGCCCCGGTTGTGGAGCTGTGCGGCGGCCAGATCATCCCGGAGAAAGGGATCGAGAGCATCTTGCGCCGTCGTGTCCGCACCACCGTCGGCCAAGGCTTCGGCGAGCCCCGGCGTGGCCACCATCCGCTCCCACAGCTCGGCGATCTCCATGCCGCTCATGTCCCCGCGCCGACGATGTCCCAGCACTTCGGACTCGATGGTGCTCAGCCGGCAGTTGGGAAGCGCGGCCTTGAACACGCGCCGAGTGGCGAGCACGAGATCGAGGTGGGCGGCGAAGAGGGACGGCACCTCCCCTCGGCTCGCGCCATCGCCCAACGCGAGTCGCTGCGCCCGAGTGCGGAGCCGCGGCAGGTCGAACGACTTGCCGTTGTACGAAAGCAGGCGGGTGCCCGGCTGGAGGACGCGATCGAGACACGAGAACACATCGGCCAGAAAGACCCGCTCGGCACCGGGCGAGTGGAGCGTCCATTGCATCAGATGCACCCTGCCCCGCTCGTGCCACGCGAGCGCGGCCATGTACGGGACGAGCGATGCCCCCAGTCCGCTCGTCTCGATGTCGAGGACGACCACCGGGCGCGATGCATGGACAGGAGCTGCGGCCGGGCCCTCGAGCGCCCGTACGGCTGCCGCAACGGTGGCCGCATCGGGCACCGACAGCGTTTCCATCCCCCGCGGGACTGCGCGCGGGCCTAGGACACCCATCAGCGGCGTCTCGACCGGCGCGGTCCATCGCGTCTGCTCCCAACCCTGCCCGCCACCGGCCCGCGAAGCACCGGATTCGGCGGAGCCCGCTGCGAGGTTCGCCTTGGACGGACCCCGGGCTCCCAAACGATCGCGCAACCTCATGCGTGCGCCTGTCCAGCGACCAGGCGGGCTCGCATGGCCTCGAACACCGACACCACGGCTCCACGAGAGACCTCCCAGGCTTCGTCGGAGCTAGCCCCCATACACGTGGGGCAGCCCTGCTCGCATCCGCAGGACGACACGACGGTCTGCGCTCGCTCCAGCAACGACAACCCGAGGTCGTGCGCAGCGCTGGCCAGGCCCGCACCGCCGGGGTTGCGATCGTAGAGCACGATGTACGGCTGCGATGCCGCGTGCAGCACTGCGTCGGGGGAAGGCTTGCGGCTGAGCTTGATCACCGGCCCCCAGCTTCCAGGGTGTCCGGCTGTGAGCACGTGGCCAAGGTCACCGGTGTCACACATCAGCACCATCGCCGCAACGTGCCGCAATGCATGCGCGACCGCCAGCGCCGTCGCAGCTCGCTGGACCGGATCGTGCGCTCCAGGCGTGTCTTCACCGTCCAGAGCCGGTGGATCCGGAACCGCCCAGTACGCGGCGACGGTATGCAGCTCGAGGTCGGGCAGCGCGATCGGGCCGAAGCCGATGTTCTCGTGGGTCCCAAACCGGATCTTCTTGAATCCGGGCACCTGCCGCATCAGATGCGCCAGGCCTTGCCCCGCCCGCGGTGCTTGGACCCCATCGGCGGACGAACCGTCGGAGGCCACGTCGAGTTCCGGATCGATGACCCGGACGTTCGTGTTGGAGATCGCCTCGGTGTAGTAGTCGGCGTCGACATGGCGAACGTACGCCTTGCGAGGCTCCCACTGGAGGTCGACCACCTCGTGGGTGCGCCCCTCGACGGTGTAGATCGCTCCGGGGTGGAGGTACAGCGGCGCGTCCTCGAAGTCGACCTCGGCCAGGACGTCGCCGGTGGGCTGATCGATGACCGTGAAGTTCTCCTCGATGGGGCCGCGAATCTCGACCGCGGCGCTGGGATCCTCGCCGCCTTGTGCGGTGTACACGGCGAGCTCGCCCTCTCCGGCGCGCACCAGAGCGCCATGCTCGGTCAGATACTCAAGCCCATCGCGGAGGTCGTCGCCGGGCAGCCCCGACCACACGGTCTCCAGATCACTCCCGACGAACGCCTGCTCGTGCGCGGCACACCGTAGGTGGGGCAACAGTACGTCCGGGTTGTCGGGGTCCACCCGCGCATGCTCTGGCGGCTTTCCCCACAGAAACGAGGCGTCGGCTGCCACGAACTGGTCCAGTGGCGAAGAGTTGAGGCACACCACGCCCAGCGCCGGACTCTGACGCCGCCCCGCCCGTCCCAGTCGCTGCACGGTGGCCGCTCGCGTGCCCGGGTATCCCGACAACACGACCGCATCGATGCCGCCGATGTCGATTCCCAGCTCGAGCGCGTTGGTGGCCGCGACGAGGGTGGCCTCGCCCGTCCGCAGCGCGGACTCGACTTCCCGCCGGCGGTCCGGGAGATATCCCCCTCGATACCCGCGGATCGCGGACGGCGACGAACCTTTGCCCGCCTTGCCGGCCCTGCGATCGGCCCGCGCATCGTCCTGCATGTAGCGCGTGAGGAGCTCGACGGCTTTGCGGGTTCGGCAGAACACCAGCGTGGGCACCGATGCCTCCCGCAGCACTGTAGAGACCGCCCGGGTGACCTTGACCGCGTCGCGTCGGACGCCAGTGAGGGGGTCGACGACTTTGGGGTTGAGCACGATGGTGGTGCGGGGACCCGACGGAGCGCCCGACGCATCGAGGAGCTCGGGGGGGCGCGTGGCCGGACGACCGGTCAGCCGCATGAACAGCTCATCGGGGTTGGCGATCGTGGCCGAGCTGGCAACAAACGTCGGCGAGGACCCGTAGTGCGCGCACAGCCGAAGCAACCGCCTCAAGACGTTGGCCACGTGCGCGCCGAAGATGCCACGGTAGGTATGCAGCTCGTCGAGGACGACGTAGCGCAGTCCCGCGAGAACGCTGGCCCACCCCTCGTGGTGGGGAAGCATGCCGCGATGCAACATGTCGGGGTTGGTCGCGATGACGTGTGCCTTGCGACGCGCGGCCCGGCGCTCGTCTGGCGGTGTGTCGCCGTCGTAGACCGCGACGCCGACCGGCGTGCCTTCGATGCCCGAGGCCATGGTGCGAAGCGCCTCGACTTGGTCCCGACCAAGCGCTTTGGTGGGGAACATCATCAAAGCCCGAGCCTTGGGATCCGCGAGCACCGACTGAAGGATGGGGACCTGATAGGCGAGCGATTTTCCGGAGGCGGTCGAGGTGCTGAGCACCACGTCACGACCGGCAAGCGCGGCATCGATGGCGCGAGATTGATGCGTGTAAGGGCGCTGTAGACCGGCCGTGTTCAACGCTGCGAGCAGCCTCGGATCGAGCTGCTGTGGCCAGTCCCCGAATGCGCCAGATCGGCCTGATTCGCGATGGATCGCGACAACATCGACCTCTGGAAGCCTCTGCAGCTTCCCGAGAACACGCTCGATGGCACCACCTTCGGGGTCCCCGTCCGAGCCGTCGTCACGACGGCTATCTGGACTGGAACCCGAACCGGAACCTGGAGCTGGAGGGCTGCCCGAAGGCAACACTCCCCCCGCGCTAGACGTAGCAGGAGATGTACCGTCACCTGCAGATTGAAGGAGTGCCGAAGCGCGGGAGGAGCTTGGTCTTGGTCGTAGCATTGAACGCCAAGGTGCGCTCACACTGAACGCAAAAACAGCGATATCATACGTTCAGGAGAACGGTCAACTTGTTTGGAAACAGCGATCGATCGGCCGCTCCCTTCGAACGCGGGCCCGCGGGCCGGGGCACCCTGTCCCCCGGGGACTGCGCGGCCCGAGGCTGCGCGCCACCCGCTACTCCGGTTCGGGCGCTCGATCGACCTCGTCGGGGGCCCGGACGAGCTGATCGAGAAGCTCGACGAAGTCGCTCGTAAGGGGGCGTACATAGGCCTGCGGGCCTGCATTCGACGGGTGTTCGAACCCGAGGCGTTGTGCGTGCAGCAGCGGCCGGCCCTGCCCATCACTGAAGCCTCGGACCATCGGTCCGGTGTAGTCGCGGATGTACACCTTCTCTCCCACGAGAGGATGTCCGCACTCCGAAAGGTGGATTCGGATCTGGTGTTGGCGTCCGGTCTCGAGGCGACACTCGACGTAGCTCACCTGCAACGACCCGCCCCCAACGACGAGCTCGGGCGGCACGTCGAGCACGTCGAGCACCTGCACGTGGGTGGTGGCTTCTTTGGCAGCCTGCCCGGTGGGAGAGCCGCGACGCGCTCGGCCGCGCAAGCCGTCTCCTCGGTTGCGAACGATCGAGGTCGAGATCGTCGCGTCTTCGGCTCGGCCGAGCACCAACGCACGATAGCGGCGGTCGACGGAGTGCACTCGGAACTGTTGCTGGAGGTGGCGCTCGGCACTCTTGGTGCGCGCGAAGACGAGGACGCCGGTGGTGTCGATGTCGAGCCGCTGCACAACGCGCAACATCGGCGTGGGCTTGCGGGTCCTGCGGCGCAGTGCCGTGGTGGCGAGGTGCAGGAGCGTCTCCCGCTCTCCCGCATAGGGGACGGAGATCAGCCCAGCAGGCTTGTCTACAACCACCACGTCACGGTCGACGTGCAGCAACTCGATGACGTGGGTCTTGGCCTTCTCGGTCCGCGTGGTGAGCTCAATGCCCTGCCCGCTCGACACCCGCGCGGCGTGGTCGGTCGTGACGACGCCGTCGGTACGCACGTGACCACGACTGATGATGCCGCGGACCTGGTTCCAGCTGCGCCCGGGCATCTGTCCCCGGACCACAGCAGCCAGCGTCTTGCCATCGCCTTCGTCGTCGACCTCGAAGGACTGGGGCTCGATGCGATCGTCGTTCATGCGGGACCCGCTTCGTAGCGCGCATCGGGGATGAGCACCAGCTTGCCGACCGTTTGCCCCGACTCGAGGTCACGATGGGCCTGACCGACCTTGCTCAGCGGGTACGTCGCGATCGGAGGCGGCCGCAGCACCCCAGCATCGGCGAGTTCGAGCAGACGGGCCATGGAGCGCTCCAGGATGTGGGTCTGCTCGAACATGTAGCTGAGGTTGAACCCCATCACGCTGCGATTGCGGGTCGTGAGGTCGAGCGGATTGAAGCGAGGCGTTCGCAGCCAGTCCCAGGCCAGCTTCAGGTAGTTCATCCGCTGCCCGGCGCGGGGGAGCATCGTGGCGAAGCCGTAGACCACCACGCGGCCCGTCGGTGCCGTGTGTTCGTAGCTCTGCCCCAGCGTCGCCACACCGTTGGCATCGAACACCGCGAGGTATCCGGCCGGGGCCTGCGCCTTCGCGGCCGCCCACAGGTCCTCCCGCGACTTGTCGATGACCGCGTCCGCCCCGAGGTCCCGGACGACGTCGACCTTGTGGGATGCCCCGACCACGCCCACGACGTGGCAGCCCCGATGACGACCGAGCTGAACGAGAACGCCGCCCACGCCCCCGGCTGCCGAGTGCACCAAGATGGGGTCAGTGGGCCGCACCGATGCCAACTCCGCCATCGCGTAGTCCGCGGTCAGATGCACCGCGCTGAATGCCGCGGACGCCGCAGCATCGAATCCTTTGGGGCGCGGAAACACCTGCCCCCGCGCCACGCACAGCTCCGAGGTGTATCCCCCGAAACGGGTGACGGCCATGACCTCGTCGCCGACCTCGAGATCGCTGATGTCCGGCGCCACCTCGCTCACCACTCCGGCGACCTCGAAACCCGGCGTGACCGGCCAACCGACGAACTCCTTGGCGGACTTGTACAAGCCCATCCGAACGATGCAGTCGGCGTAGTTCACCCCGATCGCCTCCACGTCGACCCGCACTTGGCCCGAGGCGAGCGCGGGCGAGGGACGCTCTTGAAGCGTCAGCTGCTCGTAACCACCGCTCTTGGGAATGACGACCAGCTGCATGGCCGCGGCAATGTAGCCGAGCCGGCTTGCGACCGATACGGGGCGACCTCCAGGGCTACCGATACGGGTCGGGCCGATACGACAGCAAGGCGATCTCAAACCTCCGCAGGTGCTCGATCGCCGCGCACAGGCTCTCGACCACATGCTCGACATCGGGTGCAGGCAGAGTGGTCGCGAACACATCCTCCCCCCGCTCAAACACGCCGGGGGCGTACAGCAGCCCGCGCAGAGGTCTGGGGTCGAGCCGGAGCTCGCGAAGCAGGGCGTAGTCCGCCGCGCCCAACCCCTGCAGGCCACACATCCAGTCCCAGAGCGTGCGCCGAGCCTCGGTGACCGCCAGGTCGAAATCCGTGTAGCGCCAAGAAGCCGCGGTGAGCACTCTGGCCAGGGGCGTCTCGAGGACCCGCCGCGTCGCCCGGGCGCCCCGGACCAGCCCCTGAAGGCGCGGTGGCAGGTGATCGACCTCCAGGGGAAGCGCGACCTCCAGTTGGGCCAGCCGAACACCGACCGCGCGACGACGAAACACATTCTGTGTCCCCCGCACGACCGCCCACGAGGCAGCCGTCGCTGTCAGCGCCGCTGTCAGTAGCTCCAGATCCCCATCCTTCCGCCCCGGTATTGTACCGCTTCGCTCACGGTCTGCACGTCGGCACCGGACACGGGGTCCCAGACACGAACCAGTGGGGTCTGAGACCCTCCGAAGCGATGAGCAGTGCCCGTCCTCTCGAAGGTCTCACCGTGCTCGAACTCGGGCAGCTTCTGGCGGGCCCGTTCTGTGGATTCATGCTCGCCGGATTCGGCGCGAGGGTGATCAAGGTGGAGCCTCCGGGCACCGGCGACGCCATCCGCAGCTGGCGGGTGCTCGACGACGACGGCACGTCGCTGTGGTGGCGCTCACTCGCTCGAGACAAGTACAGCGTGACCGCCGACCTCCGGCAGGAGGCGGGGCAAGAAATCGTACGCGACCTCGTCCGTTCGGGAGTCGATGTGGTGATCGAGAACTTCAGACCCGGGCGCATGGAGGCGTGGGGACTCGGGCCGCAGGCGCTGCAGGCCATCGACCCCCGCGTGGTGATGGTGCGTATTTCGGGATACGGGCAGGACGGGCCCTACGCTTCGAGACCCGGCTTCGCCAACATCGCCGAAGCTTTTGCCGGCTTCCGGCATCTCACCGCCGAACCGGGTCGGCCTCCGGTGCGAGGCGGCGTGAGCCTCGGCGACACCAACGCGGGACTCCACGCCGCCTACGCCACCCTCGCCGCGATCTACGAACGCGACGTTGGGGGCTCGGGCAAAGGCCAAGTCATCGACGTGGCGTTGTACGAGTCGATGTTCAACATGATGGAGAGCCTGCTGCCGGAGTACGACCGCAAGGGTGTGGTCCGCCAGCCGACCGGCGGTGCCCTCCCCGGTATCGTCCCCAGCAACACCTACGCATGCAGCGACGGTCGCATCGTCATCGGGGCCAACAGCGAGCGGCTGTTCACCTCGCTGATGCGACTCATCAACCGCGACGACCTCGCGCAGGACACCGAGCTCGCCACCAACGACGGACGGAGCGCGCGTGCCGGGGAACTCGACGACGCCATCGAGGCCTGGACATCCCAGCGCACCTGCAGCGATGCGCTCGAGGGGTTGCGAGACGCCGAGGTCCCCAGCGGGCCGATCAACACGATCGCCGACATCGCTGCCGACCCTCACGTGCAGGCCCGCGAGATGATGCCCGAGCTCCCCCTGCCCTCCGGAGACATGCTCAAGGTTCCCGCGGTGGTTCCCAAGCTGTCGAGAACTCCGGCGGGGAGCCGCTGGTTGGGTCCCCAGCTGGGACAACACAACGCCGAGGTCTACGGTGAGCGGCTTGGCTACTCGCCCCAGAAGCTCGAGGCGTTGAAGGCTTCGAACACCATCTAGACCCGCACGCCCAAACGACGGGATGAGTTCTTACTCTTTCGTCGGCTCAGGCTCGGGGTCCATCATCTCGGGGCCGCCGTAGATGGGTTCTTCGGGCTGCGGCGGAGGCTTGGGATCGGCGTGGTCCGGGTCGTCGGGATTGGGCTGGTTTCCGCCGGACTCCGGAGCAGGCGCCGGCTTCACAGGCTCCTCCGGCTCGTCGGCGCTGGAGTCCATCATCTGAGGCGAGCCATAGATCTCGCCCTGGGGTTCGCTGGGCGCCGGGGGATCGGCCTGGACGGGCTTCTCCGGCTCGGGTGAGGTCGACTCGGTTGCGGCGGGCGCCGGATCCACCATCTCCGGACCGCCGTAGATGCTCTCCGCAGGACGCGTGCACGCGGACGCTGCGAACAGCGGAAGACTGAGGGCCACCGCCGCGAGGGTGGGTGCGAAGCTCGCAGGGGCCGGGCTCTGGCCACAGAAGGGACATGCATCGCCAGCGCGCAGGAGTCGTTCGCAGGAGGAACAGGGCTTCAGTCGCATCCCCTCGATGGTAGCCCGAGGTTCGGATCCCCGAACGGCGCTTCGCCGGTCGATCGCTGCGTCCGCAAAGATCGGGACCCACAACGGGCCGGATGCCTCGCAATGCCGAACGCGCGAATCGCTCCTCGTTCGACGACGTCACCGGGTTTGCATCGGGCTTCTGGCTGTGGTCGGCTTGTCTCGAGTGCGGAGGCGAACATGTGTGGTGATGCTCCTCGGAGCGTTGGGACAGCTCGGATGCGACGCCGACGTCGACTCTCCGTTCACGGCGGTCTCCGCCGGCGGGACGGGGACGGTGCCTCCACAGACCGGCAGCGGAACGACCGTTGGCGGTTCCTCGGGGAGTTCCGACACCGATCCCCAGACCTCCGGCGCCGTGACGACCGAGGCTGTCACCAGCACGACGTCGCCGACCACGGACCCCACCGGGGCGGAGACGACCGCCACCGACCCGTGCACACCCGACCCTTGCACAGCGCCCGAGATCTGTGTCGATGGGGTCTGCTCCGGAGCCGCCGCGCCGATGCCGGGGGAGGTCGTGTTCAACGAACTCCAGCCCAACCCCGACGTCGTGACCGACGAGCAGGGTGAGTGGCTCGAGCTTCACAACACGGCCGCCGTCGCCGTCGAACTCAACGGCTGCGAACTGTCGGACCAGGGAAGCGACAGCCACACGATCGTCAGCAGCATTGCGATCGAGCCCGGTGGCTTCGCGGTCCTGGGCCGGGTCGAAGCCGCCAACGGCGGGGTGACGCTCGACTACGCGTACGGGAACGACATCAGCCTCGCCAACGGGGACGACGAGATCGCACTGCGCTGCGGCGGGGTCGTCATCGACGAACTCATCTACAGTGCAAGCTGGCCATTCGGAGCCGGCGCGTCCGCCCAGCTCACTCCAGGCGCGGGGCCCTCGAACGACGACCCCGCCCAATGGTGTGAAGCCACAACCGTGTACGGAGACGGCGACCTCGGCTCCCCCGGCGCCGCGAATGCCCCGTGTTGAAGCATCGTGTTAGGCTCCCAACGTGAGCTGGCGGCAACTCGGGCTGGTTTTCGGAATCGGCTGTCTTGCGACCGCGTGTTACCGCGATGCGGACAACTTCAACGCCAAGGCGGCCGAGAGCATCTGTCGATACAACGCCGGCAACCCCGACGCGCCGTTCCTCGATCACACGGCCCCCATCCACGATCCGAACGACGATCAGCCGCCGACGGACACCGTGCCTCGTGCAAAGCCGACCCGGCAGACGACCCCCACGGAGTCGGCCCTGGCGGGTCCCATGCCACCGTACGAACCGTACTCGGGTGCGTACTGCGAAGAGACCGTCGAAGCGAACCTCACCACCTGTAGCGACCGCTGCGACTACTCACCGCGCAAAGCGCGGCGCTGCCTTCGCAAGCTCAACCGCGGGATCCGAAACGACGGGTACAACACGGCGGCCTGGGACGTCTGCGATCGGGTGTACCAGTGCTCCGAGGACACGCCTCGTGATGTCCGCGCGAAGTGCCGGATCACGACGCAAAGCTGCGCCGTCGGTGGGCAGGCTCCGCCGGTCGTATTCTTCGCCCTGGGGATGCTCGGTCTTTGGGTTCGGCGGCGCCGAACGTGAGGCCCGGGGTCGCGCTCGCCGCAGCCGTCCTCCTGACGTCTTGCGATGCTTCGGAGGGCCGGAGCCCCTCGGATACAACGCGAGCCGCACTGCCTGAACTCGAGCTGTGCGACCCCATCCGTGGGTGGAATCCAGAGCTCGTGGAGCTCGAGCTTCAGATGTTCGAGGCCCTCGAGGCTCGCCGCGCGGCCGGGCAACACTGTGGCCCGCGCGGCTCGTATCCGCCTGCACCACGGCTGCGGGTCAGCGGCGCGTTGACGTGCGCGGCACGCCTCCACGCCCTGGACATGGCCGAGCAGGGATTCGTCGAGCACCGGGGTTCCGACGACACGACGCCGTGGGATCGCCTGCGCACCGCAGGGTACGAGTTCGCGACCGCAGACGAGGTCATCGTCGCGACCGACCTGCCTCCAGAGGACATCCTCGACACGATCTGGCTTCCCCGCGAAGGCAGCTGCGCCGCATTGTCGGCGTCGTCCTACATCGAGGTCGGTATGGGTGCAGCACTCCCCTTTGACCCCGACGATCCGATCACTGGTTTGCGATGGGCGATTGTGCTCGCCAAGCCGATCCCTTGATCGGTTCGGGCAGGTTTGGGCGGGGACTCTGCATCCAGCGTCACCGCGCTCACACAGCCGTCAGTCGGCCCCACAATCGTGCGCCTCACAGCCCCGATTGAGCTTCCAGCCGGCGGTACGCCCCCCCATACTGCATGCATGGCATCGCTGCGCAGCACCTCCGCCCCGACTCTGCTCGCGCTGATGCTGGCGCTTCCAGGCTGCTACGAGGGACCCGGCGAGATCGAAGGCGTGCCGTGGGACGGCGATGAGGAGGCGGTCGACGAGGACGCGGGCGACGACGGCGGAAACGCCGACGACAGCGGGGCCAGTGACAGCGCTGGTGGTGCCGACAGTGGAGTGCCCACCGGGGACTGTCTCTTATACACATCTCCGAGCCCACGAGACCTCTCTACATCTCGTA
>OJGU01000894.1_pt1 | contig 13815 bp, 11 predicted proteins | sample 1594741 | NCBI WGS metagenome assembly OJGU01 (sample SAMN05416841, study PRJEB24817) | seawater metagenome | isolation source: Sea water | place: Canada:Atlantic | collected 2013-07 | reverse complement strand
CGGGTCGATGGTGGTGGCCTCGCTGCTCGAGCCGCTGCTCGTCGGGCCCGTCGTCGTCGGTGTTGTCGAGCCGCCCGTGGGCTCCCCGGTCGAGCCATCGCTCGTTCCGGCATCGGTGTCCGCCGCCGGGTCGTCGGGGTTGAAACACGCAACCAAAGACGTCAGGCAGACCACAGCCAGTGCAGAGCGGGACACTCCGCTACGGTACAGAGGCTGGCCCGCGCGGGCAAAGCCCGACGCGATTTCAGACGCGGATCAGCCCGGGATCGTGACGGGCGGCCCGCCCTCGCACGTCCACAGCCAGTTATCGAGCAACACGCCCGAATCCAGCTGAGAGTCGGCCAGGTCGAAGATCGTGAAGTAGACGCCGATGGTCTCGCCCGGCACCACCGGGGCGTTGGTGGTCAGCCAGCGCGTCGCAGCGTGTCCTTGCACCGCCGTGCCGTGCAGCTCGGGCGCGGTGCACCCGCCTGCGCACTCCGGATCGTTGAACGTGCCCCCTGGAACATCCTTGAAGTCCAAGAAGCCCGCGTTGAGCGAAATCGGGGAGCCGAACTCGTCGAACGAGATGTTGCCGGTCCAGGCTTCGGACTCCAGCCAGGCCACGTACATGTCGTTGAAGGCGCTCTGGTACCAAGCCGGGTACTCCACCGACAAGAACGCGAAGTCGTACGTGAACCCGAACGTGTTGGCCGGGACTTCGGCCGAAAAAGACATGAACGCGATGTCGTACGCGGATCCGCCCTGCGCGTATTGGACGTCGACCGTGTTCGAGCAGTCGCCCGTGCCCACCAAGGCCGGGTTGTCCGCGCAGGTCTCGGTCGCCGACACCGGCGTGCGGGTCATCGGGGCCGGCAGGTCCGTCTGCCCAGGGCCGAATCCATCGTCGTACTCGGTGCTGATCGTGCCGCCCACGGTGCTGACCCACTGGGAGGCCGCGCCCGAAGACAGGATCACCATCTTCTCCCCCTCACGAGGGGGGAATGCGCCTGCGTTGCCGAACTCCCCTGCGTGCACGTGCAGCTGGTCGGGCCGTCCGCTGAACGGCGAGACCTCGACCTGGGGGCCTCCAGGGCAGTTCAGTCCCATCGCGTGCCAAGGATCGTCGTCCTCGTTGTCACACGAGACCGGGTTGGGGGCTCCGCAAAACGCGCCAACATCCGGAAAGGCTCCGAAGTCGAAGACCACGGGCGGGTCGATCGGAGGTTCGGGGGTCCCGGTGGAGCTCGTGCCCCCCGATGCTCCACCGGTCGTGGACTCCGCCGCGTCGTCCGTGTCGGCCCCTTCCGTCCCGGTGGCCGTCGTCTGGCCCGGCGAGGTCGTGAGCCCCGTGTCCGCGGACTTGTCCTCTCCAGCGGAGTCGCACGCCACCACACCCGCGAGTGCGAGAACCCCAAGCCAAGCCCGTTTCGTCATCATGCAAGACTCCTCGAATCGCGATGTGCGTGTCAAACGGTCACACCGCGGTGACTGCATGTCCCGTCGCGGCTGAAACCTTCAAATTAAAGCGACCGGCGCAGTTCCCGTGGTCGCACAAACGTAGGTTTTTGCAGCCATTTGGGCCATTCTTCCCACATGCAACGACCAGGCCGGCACTGCAAAATCCTCTGCACCCTTGGTCCATCGAGTCAGTCGCCGGAGGTGGTCGGAGCGCTCATCGACGCCGGCATGAACGCCGCCCGGCTGAACTTCTCGCACGGAAGCCACGACGTCCACGCCCGGACGTTCAAAACCGTCCGTCGCGAGGCGAGCCGCCGGAACACGCCGGTCGCGATCTTGGCCGACCTCCAGGGCCCCAAGATCCGCGTCGGGAAAATCCCAGGCGACGGCTTCATGTTGGAGCAAGGCCACAAGCTGGCGATCTGCACCGACCCCGAGGGACCCGTCGAGCAGGCCGGTGACCTGGCAAAGGTCACCACCACCTACGCCAACCTCACCAACGACTGCGAGACCGGGGACCGGATCCTGCTCGACGACGGCAACATCGAGCTGACCGTCGCCAGCTCCGAAGGCAACGTCCTGTTGACCACCGTCGTGCAGGGAGGGCTGCTGTCCTCCAACAAAGGCATCAACATTCCGGGCCGCAGGCTGGCTGTCCCAGCCCTCACCGAACGAGACCGCGTCGACCTCGAATTCGCTCTCGAGCTTGGTGCCGACCTCGTCGCTCTTTCGTTCGTGCGCAACCCCGAGGACCTCGAGTTGGCCCGCGAGGTGATGCGCGCAAAAGGACGCGTCGTGCCCTTGATCGCCAAGGTCGAGAAGCCCGAGGCGGTCGAGCGTCTCGAGGAGATCGTCGAGGCCGCCGATGGCGTCATGGTCGCGCGGGGCGACCTCGGCGTGGAGATGGGTCCGGAGCTGGTCCCCATCATTCAGAAGCGGGCCATCGAGATGTGCAACCGGTCCGGCAAGCTCGTCATCACCGCGACGCAGATGCTCGACTCGATGATCACCAAGCCTCGGCCGACCCGGGCCGAAGCCTCCGACGTCGCCAACGCAGTGCTCGACGGCACCGACTCCGTGATGCTCAGCGGGGAGACGGCCACCGGTGTGCATCCGGTCCTCGTCGTCCGCACCATGGACAAGATCATCCGCAGCACCGAAAGCGCGCCGCGCAACTGGAGCCGCCCCCGCGTCGACCTCCAGCTCGGACACACCACCAACGCGATTGCGCTCGCCGCGGTGACCTCCGCCGAGAGCTGGCCTCAGACCGAAGGCATCTGCTGCGTCACCAAGTCCGGCGGCATGGCGCGACTCGTCTCGGAGTACCGGCCGCGCCTGCCGATCATCGCGTTCACCCCGAACGCGGACACCTACCAAGCGCTCGCGCTGTACTGGGGCGTCACCCCTCTGCTCTTCAGTCCCAGCAGTGACGACGTGGAGTCGATGCTCATCGACATGGATCAGACGATCCTTCGGCGGGAGCTGTTCGCCCCCGGGGCCCGCGTGATCGTGACGTTCGCGCACCCGATCCAACGACGCCTCTCGGTCAACCTGCTGAAGCTCCACGAGGTCGGCAGCGCGCTCGATCCGAAGAACGAACAGACGCCCGACCCCGAGAAGGAATAGAGGTTTGCACGGGGCGCGGACGACCGTGGCTCCGCATTCCGCCCTTTCGTCAGAAAGGGTATTGCCACTGTCGCCCTGGGGTGCTATCAACCGCCTCCCCCCGCGAGGGTGGCGGAATTGGTAGACGCGCCAGACTAAGGATCTGGTGGGATAACTCCTGTGAGGGTTCGAGTCCCTCCCTTCGCACAAACTGAGCCTCGGAAGAGGCTCGCCAAAGGTTCGGAAGAACTAGAGAAAGCCCGCAGGCAGCCGCCTCGCGGGCTTTTTCGTGTTTCCAGGCGCCGCCGGGCCGAAGTGGGGCCGACCCCGGCTTGCAGCCCTGTCCCGGGTCGGACCCGGGCGGTTGCAGATTTTCGGCTACTCTCACCGGGATGGGAGCGCGCCAGCCGACCACGCCCAAAGAGGCCCCGGCGCGCGCGTCGACGGTCGTCGGGTTCTATACGGCGCTGCTGCTTGGCGGCTTCTTCTGGCACGCGATCTCGCAGGACACCAACGACATCTGGCGGCTCGACAGCAGCCAGGGCTGGCTTGCCCTTCTGCTCACCCCTCTTTGGGGCGTGGGGTTCGGGCTCGTGACGGTGCAAGTGTTCCGTGCGCTGGAGCTTCGGATGCGGTGGCTCAGCGAGTTGCACGGCGAGTTCCAGGGGATGTTCGGCCGACCCCAACCCCGAGAGCTCTTCCTGCTTGCTGGCGCGAGCGCGCTCGGAGAGGAGATCCTGTTTCGCGGCGCGATGATGGACGCCTGGGGCCTGTGGGTGAGCTCGGCGGTCTTCGCCTTGCTGCACATTCCAAGGCGGCGCGCCCTGTGGCCGTGGACCATGAGTTCGTTCGTCCTGGGACTCGCGCTCGGGGTCATGACCGAGCTGACCGGGAACCTCGGTGCGGCGGTCGCGGCCCACTTCACCATCAACCTGCTCAACATGGCCTACATCACCCGGAACCGACCCCGGGTTCACGTGGATCGGGTCCAGCCCCCGAGCGGGTAGCCCTCCCGAGCCAGGGCCAGATTCAGGTTTTTTCGCCCCCAGGAGTGCCGCGGCCATAGTGGCGCCATGGTGCTCTCTCGACGCAGCGTGCTTCGGACCCTCGGGACCGGCCTGGCGACGGCCTCCGTATCCACTCTGGGGTGGACCGGAGTCGCCCGTGCCTCGGACCTCGCGCTCTCGGACCGCATCGACCTGCTGTACAGCAACCAGTTCAACTTCAACGCCCGCGGGGAGCCTCAGATCACGGTCGGCCTGATGACAGGCCAGCGCAAGGTCGAGCTCTCTGCACCCGAGGGCTTCGACATCCTGCCCTCGGGCGACGGTGGCACCCGCATCCGCGCGGGCAAGCGCCTGAGCGTCCAGCTCGGCAAGTCCGCTCCCGCCAAACAGACCTACACCCTCGTGCTCGAAGAGCTCGTCGGCAAGCACGCGCTGCGCCCCGATGCCGTGATGGAGCGCTGGAAGAAGAAGGGATTCACGCCCTCGGACGAAGAGGTCGGAACGGTCTTCGGTGTCGAGGGTCGAGTGCTCGACAACCGGCGGATGCTCGTCACCTCGGGTCGGTTCACGTCCGAGCGCGTGGCGCTGGAGCACGCATTCCAGGCCAAGAAGGAGCACGGCGCCGTGGGCAAGCTCCACCCGCGCGTCCACAACCGAGCGCAGGGACGGATGGTCGCCCGAGATGTCGAGCACGACGTCGACGTGACCGCCGAGGGCGTCCTGTGGTTCACCCCGCGAGGCGGCGGTGCCATCACCGTGCATGACGTCCTGTCTGGCACGACGATGGGGACCGGCACGCGCTCGGATCGCAAGTACCTCGGCAGCATCTATGTCGCCATCGATGCCAGCGGCCAACTCTCGGTGGTCAACCTCGTCTCGGAGTCAGACCTTCTCGCCGGTCTCGTCCCGGCCGAGATCTTCGCGAGCGCCCCGATGGAGGCTCTCAAGGCGCAAGCCGTCGCCGCCCGAGGACAGCTGGTGACCAAGGTCGGAACCCGGCACCTCGCCGACCCGTTCCTCGTGTGCTCCGAACAGCACTGCCAAGTCTACAAAGGTCGAGGGCACGAGCATCCGCGCACCACCAAAGCCGTCAAACAAACGATCGGCATCGTGGCGATGCGACCCTCCGAGACGCAGCTGGTCGACACGGTCTACTCCGCCAACAGCGGCGGCCACACCGAGCACAACGACGTTGTCTGGCCCGGCGCCGCCGATGCCCAACTGCGTGGCCGGCCCGATCCCAAACTGGGCAAGAGCTTCAGCGAGGGCATCGACGACGGCAACATCGCCGCATTCCTCCGCAAGCCACCGACGTCGTTCAGTCAGCCTCCGGCCGGGACGGCTCAAACACCGTACCGGTGGACGGCGACGATCGACCCGAGCGCTGTCGCGGGCAACAAGGGCGTCCCCAAGGACCTCGGCGTGCTCAAGACGATGCGGGTGTCCGACCGAGGCAGGAGCGGACGCGCGACCACGCTGGAGCTCGAGGGGAGCAAGCGCTCGGTCACCATTCACGGGGAGCTTCGGATTCGTCGAGCCCTCGGCGGCCTCAAGAGCTCGATGTTCATCATCGGCGAGAAGCGGGACAAGTTCGGCCGCTTCGTCCTCGAGGGCGGCGGTCACGGGCACGGTGTCGGCCTATGCCAACACGGCGCCATGGGCATGGCCCGGGCCGGCAAGGACGTGAAAGAGATCCTCTCCCACTACTACACCGGCTGCCACGTCGTGAAGCTGTGGTGAGTCAGCGTTTGCGGACGCACTGAACCCGCGCCGCAGGCTCGACGACCAGGTACAGGTGCGTCTCGCTCGACTCCGCGTCGACTGCAAACGCATCGTCGTCGTGGGAACCGCGTTCGCGCGACCAGTACGTTCCCGACCGGATCAGCCGGGACCGCCGCAGTCGATTGAGCTGCCGGCGCGAGGGTAAGCGCCAGCCCGGGAGGCCCCCGACGCGTTTGCGGCGACAGACCGCCTTCGCCTCCGCCCAGTCGACCTCTTCGGTGCCCGGGCGAGCGGCGAGCAGCGAATCGAGCGCGCGGATCTTTCCGCTGCGAATCGCCAGGTCGACCCGGAGCGCCTCGGAGTCCGTCGGCGCGGGCGGAACCGTCGAGACGACCGCCGGAGGGGTCGGCACATCCTCCGGGACAGGCTTGGACTCGGGGTCCACCGCGGGCACCGGCTTCACGGCGGCCTGGGGTTTCGCCTCGGCTGCGGGCTTTGCCTCGGGTGCGGGCTTCACCTCGGCGTCGGGCTTCGCCTCGGGTGCGGGATTCACCTCAGCGTCGGGCTTCACCTCAGCGTCGGGCTTCACCTCCGACGCCGGTCTCACCTCGGCTTCGGGCTTCACCTCCGTCGCCGGTTTCACTGCCAGCCCCGCCTTCGTGACCGGGCCGGCCGAGACGGGTCGCTTGCCCTTCGCCTCCGCGGACGACCCCGAGCCGCCCCCCGCAGACGCGGTCGCTCTGCTCCCGCCCGAGGGCGTTGACGCCACCGATGCCGAGCGTTGCCCCGCGTCGTCGGTCGACCCTCCGTTCATCACGAACAACGCAAGGCCGCCCAGTGCGGCAGCCCCAGCGATCGCGAGCAGCCATCCGCCGCGGGACTCCCGGGCTTCGTGGCTTCGCGCCGCCGAGTGGGTGTCGGTCTGCTCGGGCTCGCGCCGGCGCCGACGCGTGTCGGTCGGGGTCAGCTCGGTCTGAATCGCATCAGGAATCGGGACCGAGGCGAGCGGGTCGGCGACCCGAACGCCGGACAGGCTCGTCGACAACGGCCCGAGCTCCTCACTCGAGTCCGGGTCACGCTGGGATGCCGCGATCTCGCGATCATCCCCGGGCGGTTCGACCGGGTCGGGCAGCTCTGGCACCGGGATCGCGACCGGCGTATCGGGGCCTAGGGGTCGGGTCTCGGCCTGGTCGGCCTCGAGCGGCACGGGAACGCCATCGCCGAGAGGACGACGGGGCTCACCGGTCCCGGTCGGTGCTGGTCTCGGGCCGCTCCGACGCGATGAACGGCGCTCGAGCACCGCCTCTGCCGCGACCATTTCCTCGTGAAAGGCACGCGCCAGGTCCTCCGCGTCGTCGCGAACTTGTTGCTCCGCCGCTTCACGGGCCTCTTGCTCCGCGGCTTCACGCGCGGCTTGCTCCGCGGCTTGCTCCGCGGCTTGCTCCGCCGCTTCACGAGCCTGTCGCTCCGAGGCCTCACGTGCAGCTTGCTCCGCGGCCTCACGCGCAGCTTGCTCCGCGGCCTCGCGCGCAGCTTGCTCTGCGGCCTCACGCGCAGCTTGCTCTGCGACTTCGCGCGCCTCTTGCTCCGCGGCTTCACGCGCCAGACCCTCTGCGGCCTCGCGTGCCTCTTGCTCTGCGGCGGCCAAAGCCGCGGACTCAGGCGGGTCGACAGCGTCGTCCTCGTCCTCGTCCTCGTCCTCGTCCTCGTCCGTGACGGGGGCTTGCGGCGTCTCCGGATCGAGCCGGAGCTGACGTTCACCGCCGGGCTCCTCATCGAAGTTGGGGATCGCCCGCGACCCGGCCGAATCTCCAGGCATCACGATGACGTCGCGCTTCGGGACGTGCGATGCCCGGGCCGCCGACGCTTCGACCGATGCCGAAGAGCCACGCGACACGGCTTCCATCGCGGCCTCGATCAGGGGCAGCGCATCGAGCGAGGCTGACCCGTCGACGTCCACGACGAGCAGCTCGTGCAGCGGGCCCTTCCGGGCGGAGAACAAACCGGACAGGCGAAGCACCTGGGTGCGATCGAGTTCGTCCGACTGACACAACACGAACAACGCGGCACCACGGGTCCGGTCGGTGGCGGACGACAGCAGCGTCGCATCGTGTTCGACGCCGGAAATCACCTCCGGCGCGCGACCGCTGCGATTGAGCACGTCGACGAGATGGACGAGGGAAACCTCGTTGTCCTCCGCGCACATCAGCAGCAGCGGTACGTCGGCATGGGCGTCTTCTCGCACGTCGTGAAGCTCCGCGACCCGCAGGCCGCCTGCCCCCGAGTATGCCCGAGAGGCGCATGCGCAGACGAGGTTTTCGCGCAGCGGTTTCGCGGCCAGAGCGGCCCCCGGTCCTGCCGCGAAAGTGGCATAACCAGCGGCATGAGCGAGAATTTGCAGCGGGTGGCGGTGCTGGGTGCCGGAACGATGGGTCATGGGATTGCGCACGTATGTGCCGCAGCCGGCTACACCACGGCCCTTTTCGACGTCTCGGCCGAAGCCGTCGACGCCGGGCTCTCGAAGGTCACCGCGAACCTCGACAAGGGCATCGCGCGAGGAAAAGTCACCGAAGAGCAGAAGTCTCAGACGCTCTCAAACCTGCGCGGAGAGCCGAATTTCGAAGCGGCCGTCGGGGGTGCCAACTTGGTGATCGAAGCGGTCCCCGAGAAACTTCCGCTCAAGCACGAGGTGCTCACCCGGGCCGCAAAGGGGGCCGCAAAGGGGGCGATTTTGGGGACGAACACCAGCTCGCTCTCGATCGAGTCGATCGCTAGTGCTCTCCCCGACCCGAGTCGCGTCATCGGACTGCACTTCTTCAATCCGGTGCACATCATGAAGCTGCTGGAGATCATCGTGGGACCACAGACGGACCCTGAGGTCTATGCGACCGCGGCGGCGTTCGGCGAGCGCATCGGAAAGCAAACGATCAAGATCTCTGACTTCCCCGGGTTCGCGACCAGTCGGCTCGGGTTGGTGATCGGCCTCGAAGCGATCCGCATGGTCGAGCAAGGCGTGGGCAGTCCCGAGGACATCGACAAGGCAATGACGCTGGGCTACGGATTTCCGATGGGGCCGCTGCGGCTGACCGACCTCGTTGGCCTCGACGTCCGGCTGCACATCGCCGAGTACCTGAGCGAGAAGCTCGAGGACGGCGACCACTTCAAGCCGCCGGCGCTGCTTCGCGAGATGGTCTCGGCTGGCAAGCTGGGCAAGAAGTCCGGCCAGGGTTTCTACAGCTGGTAGCTGGAACCCGCGGCGGAAACTACGTCGGGGGTGGGAGACGAATCGGCACCATCAAGGTGCCAGGACCGCCGAGCTCGAGCCCGGATGCAGAGATGGTCCGGGCTCCTTTGTAGACGGAAACCGAGTAGCGCCCCGCGGGTGCGTCGGCGACGGTGAACACGCCCTGCTCATCCGTGGTGCGGACGATCTGCAGCGGCGCATCGGCGGCCGTGCCTTCGGGTTCGCGCTCCAAGAACACCGCGGCGCGCGCCAAAGGGGTGGAGGTCTCCGCCGCAACCACCTGACCGAGCAAGCAGGAGCGTACTTCGACACACCTGGGGCTCACCATCGTGACCCCGCCCAGCGTGCGGACCGGCGCCGTCGTGGCGGGCATCGAAGTGGGTCCGCAGCCTCCCAACGCAAGCGCGGCGAGGATCCCGGAGCGTTGTAGTGCAGTTCGCCAACGATTCATGCGTCCTCGTACGGGCCGGCAGCCCCTGCACCCTGCCAAGGTTCGGGCTCCGGCGCGAGTCTTCTCCCCTCCAACGGCCCTGCGGCTCCGGGCTAACACCCCGCCGGTGCGGCAACCGCGTTGCGCGGCACGGGACCGCGTCGTAGGCTAGCCCTCGAGAATCGGCATGGTTGGAATTCGACGCGCGTTCGCACTTCTTCTGCTCGGGTTCTACGTGACCCAGTTCGCCATGACGGCGTTTCTGGGCCCCGATGAACTCTACGCGGCCTATCTCGGCCTCGCCCTTTGCTACACGCTCGCGTTCGTCGGGGTCGCAGCCGAATGGTTCTGGGCTCGCTGGTTCGCGATCGGCGTCGGGAACTTCGGTTCTCTGCTGATCTTGGTCCTGTTCCAGGTCGGCATGGAGCCGATCATCGCCTTCTTCGGGTTCACCCACCTCGCGGTGTCGGTCTTCCTGTCGGGCGAGGGCATGGCAGCGCGCTACGAGTACTCCGAGGAAGCCGCCGAGCGGTGGAACCTCCAGGAGGAGTCGCTCACGCTGATGCGTCGCGCCGTCAAATCCGCCGGCAGCACCATCCCCATCCTCATCCTCTACACGCTCGGCCCCAGCCCCGAGTTCATGCACTGGGTCGCACTCGGCCTCGGTGGCGCCGGTCTCATCGGTCTGCTCCGGGGCCGCACCTGGGGTGTCCTCGCCCTTGGATCCGCCGGTGCCATCGCTGCGTGCGAGTTCTTCTTGGGCGACCCGTCCGCCGGATACCTGATCCTCTCGCCCTTCGGCTACCCGATGGTCAGCGGCACGGTGGTCAACCTGCTTGCCGCCGGCCTCCTCATCGTCCCCGCGTTCTTCGCCCGCCCGATGCTGCGAACGATGCGAGCGATGCGCGGCGCCTGACGCTTCCGTCTCGACCGCGGCGTCGAGCGGATGACCCAGCGGGTCTCTCCTTTCCAGGAGGGCCCGCTTTTGCGTGGCCGGGACTGTAGACTGCCGGCCATGCGACAGCCCGTCTGGCTCGCACCGATGGTGCTCTGTGCCTGTGCCACGGCACGTCCCGCGTCCGCCAAGCCGGCAGCCCCGGTGCATTACCGCGTCGACTTGAGGGCACCGGCGTCGCAATACATGCACGTCGAGGCCCGCATCCCGAGCCGATCCGCGCGGACCAAGCTTGCCCTCCCCGCCTGGACACCCGGCTCCTACCGGATCCGCGACTTCAGCAAGCATGTGTTTGGGTTCTCCGCGGAGTCCCTGGATGGCAAGACGCTGGAGGTCGAGGCCCTCGACAAACAAACCTGGGAGGTCCGAAACGGGGGCCGTCCCTTCGTTGCGCGATATCGAGTCTACGCGGCGACGCCGAGCGTACGCACGAGCATGCTCGACGACACCCACGCGTCCATCAACGGCGCGAGCGTGTTCGTGTTTGAGCCCGGCAAGCTCCGTCGCCCGCACACAGTGGAGGTCTCCGCACCGGATGGCTGGTCGATTCACACCGCCCTACCGAGTCGGGACGGCAGTTTCACGGCCGACGACTACGACGTCCTGGTCGACAGCCCGATCGAAGTCGGAACGCCGAGTGTCGACCGATTCGAACTCGAGGGCACGAGCTTCGAGTACGTCCTCACCAGTCCCGACGACCTCCAGCTCGACCAGGCCCGCCTCGTCGAAGAGTCCAAGGCGGTCAGCGGCGCGTTCGCAGAGATGATGGGCGGGTTCCCCATGCGGCGCTACGTGTTCCTGATGAACGTGGGCGACGTTGGCGGTGGCGGGCTCGAGCACGCCGACAGCACCATGATGATGATGAGCCGGACCGCGTTCGACAAAGACACCGGCTACGACCGCGCCGCACGGCTGACCGCGCACGAGTTCTTCCACCTGTGGAACGTCAAGAGGATCCACGACGCCGCTCTCGGCCCCTTCGACTACCAGCACGAGAACTACTCGCGGCTGCTGTGGTTCCACGAGGGGTTCACCGAGACGATGGAGAGTCTCGCCATGCGGCGCAGCGGGCTGTGGACTTCGAAGGAGTACCTGGACCACATCGCAAGCACGCTGACCGGGTTCGAGCGCAAGCCCGGCCGCGACGCGATGCCCTTGTCGGAGGTCAGCTTTCGCGCCTGGACCCACGCCTATCAGCCCGAGAACAACCATCGCAACGAGACGGTGAGCTACTACGAGAAGGGCGACGTCGTTGGCGTCGCACTCGACCTGAAGATCCGCCTGGCGAGCCACGGGAAGGGTTCGCTGCCCGGTGTATTCCGCCGCCTGATGACGCGCTTCGGCGACGTCGGCAAAGGCATTACCGCCGCGGACATCGAGCGGGCCGCCTCCGACGAAGCCGGAGTGGACCTCGCGGACTTCTTTGCGCGGCACGTCGACGGCGTCGAGCCGGTGCCGCTGCTCGCCCTGCTCGAGGAGATCGGGGTCGTGGTGAAGGCGAGGTCCGCGTGGTCTCGCTCCGACGGAACCGATGCTCCGCGGGCCGCGAGCAAGCGGGCGTGGGCAGGAATCGAGTTCCAGGGAACGACCGTGCGCAACGTGGTTCCAGGTAGTCCAGCGGAAGCGAGCGCCATCATGCGGGACGACGAGGTCATCGCCGTGCAGGGTCGCAGAGTGAAGGACGAAGCAGCTTTGCGTGCCGCGCTGGGTCGGGTCGGCCCGGGGCACCGCGCCACGCTCACGGCGTTTCGTGGGTCACGGTTGGTCGACCTCGACATCGAACTCCAAGACAACCCGCGCCGCATCGTTACGCTCGAACTCCCCGAGGAGCCCAGCCCGATCCTGCGCGCTTGGCTCGCCCTCGACTGATCCGATCACTCGGGCAGAAACGACGGCGGCGGGATCTGACGCGCTCGCGGGGACACGACGCTCCACACCATCGCGGTCGCAAACCACGTCGAGGGCAGCAGCGCCATGTAGTCCGGCATGAAGCGCAGGAATGCGAACAGGAACCCGGACGCAGACGCGAGCACGAGGAAGACGGCAAGCGCCTTGTTCTTCACCGGACCGAGCTTGGGCTGCGGCAAGTTGGACGCCATCAAGAACGCCCCCAGCAACATGGCTGCCGGCAGGTAGCTCCACGCGCGAAACGAGAACTCGAGCCCACCGAACATGCGTGGGCCGCCGAACTCCGAGGGGGCTCCCAGCACGACGTCCGCGGGCGTGTACTTGAGCAAGACCAACATCCAGATGACGAGCAAGCCGGCAGCGAGCGTGGTGGGAACGCCGAGGAACACGTCCGGCGCGTCGTCACTCTCCGCAACGACGTTGAACTTCGCGAGTCGGAAGACGGTCGCCAACACCCACAGGGCGCACGCGCTCATCAAAAGGACGCGGCCGGTCCCGCCACCGAAGCCGAGCGCAGGGACGCTCGACAGCATGGTGTACACGAGGAACGAAGGGCAGATCCCGAAGTTGATCGCATCGGCGAAGGAGTCCATCTGGACGCCGAACGGGCTGGTGGCACGAAGCGTACGGGCGACGAGGCCGTCCATCCGATCGAGCATGACCGCCCAGATGATCAGCCAGCTGGCATCGACGAACCGACCCTCCGACGTGGCGACCAGCGACAGGAGGCCGAAGATCAACCCGGTCGAGGTGACCAGGTTCGGTGCTAGGTAGCGTAGGAACCGCTGCATCGGCGCGGCCGGAGTATAGGCGCCAAGTCGTCCGCTGGACGCGCGCCGGCCGGGCACCGCGGCTCGTCCTGCAGAAGGAGGCCAATTTCGCAGGCTTGCGGCGTCTCAGCGCAAAGTTAGCTGGTCCAACAACACCTGGCAGCCGCGGTTGACCAGGGCGTACACGTTGCGGAACTCGGCCTCACCACCGCGCACGGGGTCGGGAACGTCGAGATCGGCACCGCGGGCGTGGGGGTTGTCGATCGTACGCAACAACCGAACGCTCGCTTGCCCACCGGGGGCGGCACCGAACGCGGACAGCTTCCGAAACCGCTCCACGTCCGCAAGGTTCGCGCGGTCCATCACGATGATCTGTGCGAACCGCTGGAGGTCATCCGGACGCAGCCCCCGCGAGACGCCGGTGGAGTCCAACGACAAGCCGTGCTCGGCGGCCACGTGAACGCTCCCCGCATGGGGTGCGATGCCATCGGCAGCCCATGTGCCCGCACTATCGATGTCGAATTGGTCGAGAACGCCGCGCTCGCGGGCTCGCTGCACGAACAGGCCGTGCGCGAGGGGGGAGCGACACATGTTCGCGTGGCACACGAACAACACACCGATGCGTGGGGCAACCATCGCTACAGCAACGCTCGGACGTCGGGATCGTCTTTGACGATGTCCCAGGTCTGTCTCTTATACACATCTCCGAGCCCACGAGACCTCTCTACATCTCG
>OJGU01000892.1_pt1 | contig 13828 bp, 10 predicted proteins | sample 1594741 | NCBI WGS metagenome assembly OJGU01 (sample SAMN05416841, study PRJEB24817) | seawater metagenome | isolation source: Sea water | place: Canada:Atlantic | collected 2013-07 | reverse complement strand
AGATGTGTATAAGAGACAGGGGAGGGTTAACTCCGCTCTTGTAGTAAATAAGGGTATGTGAGGTTTCGGAGTTCGGTAATGGCGCTAGTGTCAGTAGATTGGCCAAGGGGCTGTATTAGGGGGCTAAGGATCGTGTTTAGACTGCTTGCCGAGAATAGATGGGGTTCAGTCGCATTCGTTCGTGAAAGTGGATAGTCAGTCTAGCATGTACTTTGGGGATCAGACCTCCGCCGCTTCATAGCGCATTTTCCTGGAATGTCCGTGAGGTCGCAACCACCTTTAGGACTCTGTATCGGCAGATGAGAAGGCTCGTTGGAAGTAGTGGCCGACCAGAACCATTTCCCAAATTCGTCAATCACTTCGTATTGTGGGTGGAAAGGCTACTGCTATGTTGTGAAGTAGCGGGAATCCTGCGGATATATTGGGATTAGATCGCTTGTTTTCGTGGCCGTAGGCGGACTTTTCTTGGGGGGAAAACTAGCTGAAATCTAGCAGCCTCGGGGCCTTGAGAAACCGGTTGTGAGGTCCGCTCTTTCCTATGCTTAAGCAGATTTGGCGATACGGGCAAAAACCAAGAGAATTCGACAGTTTGTAAAGGAGTGTTGATAACTGACCAAGCATTTCTAAAAGATGGAGAGTAATGTTGATCGAATTAAGGCGAATCTGTAGGGGGGAGCCGAGAAATACTGTATGGATGAGAGGCTAGAGACCCGCGGATTCTTTTGGTCCATCCTAGGCTTTTGCTTTCAATTGGGAAGCCAGGCGGTGAGTTTGTTGGTTCTTTCGCGATTGCTCGAAAGCGAAGTCTTTGGAATATATGCGATTTGCACGATCACGCTAGGGGTTGGGCAAATGATGTTTTTCTTAGGGTTTGGTCCGGCATTGATTCAACAGAAGGGGGAAGTTCACTCTTTACTCAACGTAGCGTGGACAGGGCGGGTAATCATCGGATTCTTAGCTTTCGTGGTCCTTCAACTTCTGGTTGGATCAATAGTAGAGTCATTCGACGAGCCTTCAGCCCAGCTGCCTCTAAGAGCGATGCTATGCTCCTTGGTCATTGTGTCCGTGAACAGTCCAGCTTTAATTCTGCTCCATCGCAAAGTTGATCTTAGGAAACAGTTTCTGGTCGACGCTCCAGGATTTCTTTTCAGAGCAGTTGTGGCTATCTGCCTAGCCCTCTTAGACTGGGGGATTTGGGCTTTAGTATTGGGGTACGTCTCAAGCTTTATTGTTCAGACTGCTCTTTCATACATAGTATGCCCCTGGAGGCCAGCGTTTGTCGTTCGGCTCAATGAGCTCAAAAAGCTCTACAGTTTCAGTTCGTGGCTACACGCGAAGAACCTCACAGTTTGGCTTGCCCGCAACCTAGACTCAATCATGGTAGGTCGGATACTGGGGACCGAGATGCTTGGTTTCTACAATCGTGCATACAATTTGGCTATGGTTCCTGATCAGCAGAGCAAAGTGGTAATAAACAGGGTCAGTTTCCCGATATTCTGTAAAATACACAACAGCAACGGAGACTTAACACCTGTTTTCGCTAGAACAGTAGATCTTGTTCTCATAGGCCTAGTGCCTTCTTTCGTAGTATGCTTTTTGTTTGATAAGCAGATAGTGGAGATTATCCTCGGCGAGGGTTGGAGTATCAGTGCGGGAATCCTATCGCTGCTTGTCGGGACTGTCGTTGTTCGGTCGGTGACAGAGTGTTCCAGTCCTGCCATAAGAGCCGTTGGGGTGCCACGTTATGAATTTCTACTCTTATTGATTAAAGTATCAGTAACCGCTGCTACTGTATACTATTTTACCCGCAACATGGGTTTGATCGGAGCAGGTTACTCGGTTTTGTTGGGTGAGGTTACAGCGCTGCCTATAGCGTTTTTCTTGGTCAGCCGTGTCGCCAAGATCGAATGTAGATTGGCCTTGTTGTCGTTACTAAGCGGCCTTGTCGCTCTCTTAGCAACTTTCGGGTGTGGCAGTTTTCTAGATTTATCAGAGCTGGATGGAGCGGTGGAAGTGGTTTTGGTATCGCTTGGAGCGGTCTCAATCTATCTAGCCCTTTTGGTCACTGTAGCTTCTATTTTCGGAGCTAGTACGCCTGGAACGGTGTCTACGTATTGGCGCTCTGTCAAAGATCAGATTCGATCAAATGCTTAAGCTGCGGAGTATTTGAGAGGAATAATCAAGTTCAAGAAGCGAGTTTTTCTTCATAGAACTGAAAAGGTCTCAAGTTGGTCATGAACCTGTAGTGATTGTTGATAATGATGAATTCTAAGCGGACTGCAGAGTGTGTCCCTATGCACAATATATTTGTGCCGATCGAGAGGTGGGTGAAGATCTCGATACTGACGTTCTTAAGCCTTTACGCGCTGTTCGTCATAGGTATGGCTCTTTACAATGTTGATGAAGGAGGGAGCTCAGTATTGGTAGTTTGCGGGTCTGGTCTTTGGTTTGTATTCTGTACTTGCCTGCCTCTTATTTTTTATAAAAAAGAGTATGGATACTGTCATCCTTTAGTGGTGGCAGCGTTATTGGCATTGCCTAGTATCGTTCTCAGGGAGACTGGCCTGTTCACACTAGGGCTGACGCATAATGTGATGCTGGACGGCATCAGCTGGCAGGATCTCAACTATCTCTGTGCCTACGGATATTTCCTGCGCGGATTGGCTGCCCTAATGACGATACTAGGATATCAGTATCTAATTGGTAGATCGAGGAGACAAATCCTAGCGCCGGTGGGTCAGTCAGCGAGACCGGTTAGCGGTCTGGTGTACGTTTTCCTTGGATTGACTTTCTTAGTATCGTTTGGAGCTTTCTACATCCTGTGCGGGCGGGCGGGAGGTCTAATCGAGGTCGTCACAACCGGGAGGGGACTTGCTCGAGCGGAAGGGACTGCAGGTATTTCAGGACATTTGGTCGCCGCTGTGAACCTCTCTGTCGTGACCGCGATTCTCTGGTCTTGTTTCGACAGAAGGGCATTCCGGAATCCCATCTTCTTGGCGATGGCAGCTTCATCTTGCATAATGGCCTATCTAAGTGACGGCCGTCGATCTGATCTGATCTATCCGATTATCATGCTAAGTCTCTGTTACGTGATGGTAACGGGGCGGGTTCCAAAAGTAACTGCGGCAGTGTTCTGTGGTCTTTCAATCTTGCTAGTTGGTATTCTTGGGCAAATGAGAGTTATCAGCCAGCAAGGAAGCGGTTTTTTCGATATCCAGAGCCAGTCAATCGTTGAATATGCCAACGAAGCGTTAGAGGAAATGACTTCACGTTCAGGCTCGCGGTCAGTATATTACCCCGTTCTTGAACGAGTTCCAGGAGACATTGACTTGCTTTATGGCAGAGGGTACTTGGAGTATTTATATATTTTTATTCCGCGAGTGTTTTGGCCCGATAAACCGCGTGGAATTGACTACTTAGCCTGCCAGACATTCTATGGAGGAACTTGGGGGATGCCACCGGGTGGAGTCGGAGAAGCGTACTGGAATTTCCACATTCTTGGCGTTATTGGTGTATTCTTTTTATATGGTATGTTTAATGGCTATTTGGCTAGTTGGGTGGTCTCGGCGAGAGGTAATTCAGGAGTGATGGCGGTGTACCTGATTAGCGCCTTTTATTTGTATCCGGCGCAGGGTAGCTTCCGGCGGTGGATGTGGGCGGTTGTACCCGCGATCGTTATAATTAGCCTTGGGCGGCTCGGTCAGAAGCGGGGCTAGGTGGATCTGAGATTCGGTGGCGGTGGAACGAATTGCGATGTGATCAACTTTGGGAGACGTTAGCGTTCCGCTGCTAAACTTCGAGTTACGGTTAGGGCACCCACCACGGAGTTCCTCTCGAGACATTTGAAAGCGTAACGCTTTTTTTAAAGGGCTGTTCGGCGCAAGCGTAGGTAGATCATTATTCAACCTTTATCGGAAGTTCTCAGTGTTAACAATCTCTAGTGTGTTATGGAACACGGCTTAAGAGTACTCATCATCACTCCCATCTATCCGCCCAGCAAGGGTGGACCGTCAGAGCAAACGGAGTTGTTGGCGAGGAAGCTCAATGAGTTGGGTCTCCGTTCTAGAGTTTGTGTATGCAGGAATACACCGAAAGTGGAAGCCCGATTCTCCATTGATTGTGTGCAAGTTGGTGGAGAGCGTGGACCAGGTTTGCTGGGTAGGCTTTTAAGGCGCGTAAAGATGCTTATTGGCGTGGTTAGGGTCATACGGGATTTTGTACCAGATGTAGTGCACGTTCAGACCTTTGCGGGCCCCGTCACATCGATGGTTGGAATCTATTGCCTGCTACTTAGAATTCCGAGTGTGGTAAAGATTACGGGAGAAAGAACGCATGAATTCCTAATGGAGAAGGGCTTTGATAGAGCTTCCGTTGTCTACAACACTCTATCGGCCGTTTTGACTGTCTGGGATCGGTTGATTCTGAGCTGCTTTTCGAGGCTTTGGGTAACTTCACCACAGTTTCAGGAACGATTTGAAACCGTGTATGGCATCTCATCCAAACGGATCTCACTAGTACCCAATTTCAGGGATCTAGCTGAGTTCCAACGGATGGGCTGTACTTTAGAGCGCAGATCCACGGCCGGGCTCCCGCTTCGCATTCTCACAGTAGCTCGCTTGCGACCGTGGAAAGGTATAGAGAAGTGTATTAGAGTCCTGAGTAGATTTGAGGACGGAGAGATTGTATGGACATTTGCTGGGAGCGGGCAGTCTTCATACGAGCAGGCACTACGCAGACAAGCAGACGAACAAGGGGTAAGCGGTTCTATAAGGTGGTTAGGGGATGTCGATGAATGGGAATTGTCCAAGATTTACTCCGGATCGGATTTGTTTGTTCTCATGAGCGATCGAGAACCGTTTGGAATTGTCCTTTTAGAAGCGATGTCTTTTGGTCTGCCAATCTTAGCTTCCAACGTAGATGGCGTCCCTTTCGTACTGGAAGGTAGCAAAAATACCACTCTGCAATCGAAAGATGATCTTAACGCATTGGAGTCTGAGTGTAGGAAGCATTTGGGGTTTAAGAAAGAGAATACTGAAGGTGCTCGACAGGTTAATTTAGAAACGCTGGAGAGGTTTTCTTCAGATCGCTGTGTTAAGGAACTAGCTTCTATTTACGCAGGACTAGCGTCGAGTAATTGACGCGTTGTCACCAGGCGAAGAGGATGTTCGATTCAGCCATACAGACGGTGTCTGGAGGCACTCCGTCTAAGAACCTGACCGATATCCTTGTAGCGAAACAAAAGAGACTCCAGCCAGGTGGGATGGTTTGGTTGCTACGAGAGTGCGGTAGGAGCGAATTAGACCAAGAAGTATCGAAATGTCAGAATGCGAATATCCATCGCTACGCTCAGGGGATGGCGAAAGAAATACGGACTGATGAGATTGATGCCATGCGCCTAAAGCATGATTTACGAATGGCCCGCTGTTACTTCAATGGACAGGTAAAAGGAATGATCAACGTGATGCTCGTTGCGGGCACATGGAACCTACGAAAGTGGATGGGGTTCCTTTTTGCCCAGATTCGATGTAGGCAGGAGAGTCCTCAGTGGAAGAAACAACCAGATCGGCGTGCGATAGTAGTCGATTGGCTAACTTCGATTCGATGGATTGGAGCATAAGGAACAGCGCCCCCGAGATTGAATGACTTTTTCAGGGCCGACTAATTAGTTTCAAAATGGCGAAGCACTATATAGGGGAGATCGATGGATTGCGTGCAATTGCTGTTTCGAGCGTTGTGCTTCATCACTTGTATCCAGAAAGTATTACGGGAGGGTTTCTGGGGGTCGATATCTTCTTCGTGATTTCGGGCTTCCTGATTACGCGTATAATAATTGGGAAGTTAGACCAGAGTCAGTTTAGTGTAGTTGACTTTTACAGAAGACGATTGCATAGGATCTTTCCAGCCCTCGTCTTCTTGCTGTTCTTCGTTCTCCTATTCGGTATTCTGTTGGAAGGTGAGGGAAGTAGCTTAACGGCTAAAGAGTCGGGATTTTCTCTAGTTTCGATCTTTAATTACTACTTGATTAGTATATCCAGCGACTACTGGGGTCCCAGGGTTGGGGATATCTGGACACTCCATACATGGTCTCTTTCGATAGAGGAACAGTTCTACCTTATGTATCCAGCGTTACTATGTGCTTCTTGCACCTTTCGGTGGCGAAAGACTTTGCTGTTAAGTTTGTTGTTTGTTGCAAGCTTCATGTATTGGGTCTCGTATCCTGCGAGTAGTCTTTGGTTCTATTACCACACACCGCTTCGCGCATGGCAACTGCTTGCCGGGGGATTGGTTTTCGTCTTACTAAAGGACCAGAAAACACAGAAACGCTGTTGCTCTTGGTGGTGTGATTTAGGAATAGTTTTCTTGTTGAGTGCGGTGATTTTACGGGCGCGTGGGGATGATAAACTAGGAGTTATTGTTGGTACTTTTTGTGCAGCGATTGCTATCTATCGCGCTGGCCGAGTTGGTGTCTTAAACGACTGTCTGAAAAGTCGGCCTTTGGAGTGGTTGGGAAAGCTCTCGTATAGCATCTACCTTTGGCATTGGCCCCTATTGGTTTTATTGGGCCCCCCCAAGAATTTATCACATTCGGGTGTTTACTTTTGTGCCCTGGCATTGGCGTCCAGTGTCTCTTATTACATTGTTGAGCGTCCAATGAGACCTATCACGCGTACTCGAACGGTAGCTATTTTAGGAGGGACTGCAGTGTTCTGTATCGCTGTTTTTCTGGTCTGGATGGAGCGGCCGCAGCGGCAGGAGATAGCCGCAGTGATAGAGGAAATGGAGTCGGGATACGCATATGAGACGCTTGAGATAGTTGAGTCTGGAATGTCCATTGGGAAACGTTTAGGAGAGAAGAGGAATTCGAATCTAGATCTAGTGCTCTATGGTTCGTCTCATGCTCGAGTTTATGGTCGAGCTGTGAGCGAGTTTATGAAGAAGAATGAGCTTAGCGGCTACCTGAGCTGTTCATCAGGTCTTCGAATAATCCCAATGGGAAAATCTGAGCGGCAGGACGAATTGATCAAGAAGAGAAACGAAATGTTTCTGGAATATTCCGGGAATACTCTCATCTTGTGCGACAAATGGTCAGATTGGATATCGAAGGAGGAGTTTCGTGAGAAGTTTGCTGGTTTCATCAGGTCTGTAAGGCATCGGTTTGATCTGATAGTGGTGGTTGGGCAGCCACCGGTCCTTGATTTCGAAGGATCAAAAAGGGCCTTAGTCAGGCGTTTAATGATGAAGACCATGTTTGGGATTGAGCCGGCTGAGATTGCTGAGAATGGTTTGGCTGCCTCAGCGAACAGAGAGCTGTCTGATTTTGTAGAGCGGTTGGGACTAGAAGAGGTAGTTTTCGTCGAAGTCGGGGGCTTATTCAAGGACTCAGCTGAAAACATAGAAGTTGTGGGCGAGAGAGGATTCTTACGTTACTTCGACAGTGATCATTTGACTAGCTATGGAGGGGAAGAGGTGTTTTCGAAGCGTATCGGGCCAATGATACTTAGTCGCTTTCCGGAGCATAAGTAGAGGAGTAGCGCGTCATTGGATGATCAGCATCTTAGGTATGACATTCAAGCGTTGCCAGATTATTCAAGGTTTGACTCTTGTGGATCCCACCGGAGCCTGGATGGACATGATTTGGTGATGGGCTTGAGTGACAGATTATGAGAAATCCCACCTATGGCTTGACCATTACGATTACGCATTCGTTCTGAATTTGAAATCACTGAATGATTTAGTTGGGCCGCTAGTGGTTTGCGTGAGAGAAAAGTGGTCAGAGCTCTGGGACGATTCCAGTAATCATCGGTTACTGTCAGGACTTGCTACGTTTCATGAGTGCCTGCCGGAATTAGCATGTCTCTTTAGTCTAGCTGCAAGGGAGCGAACGGAACCATTTAATCCCAACTGAAGTTCTTGGGCGGTAAACGATCAGAGACAGTTCTAATCGGAGTTCTGGAGTTTGGCTCTGTGAGATTGTTTCGAAAGGAACTAATCAAAGAGTTTCAGAGTCGTGGGTATCGGGTTGTTTGCTATGGACCTGTCGCCGGTGACGTCGAGACTGCAGAGATTTGTCGCGAGTTAGGCATCACATACAAAGGGCTGCGTTTGTCGCGAAAGGCTCCGGGTGTTTTCGGTGAGTTGCTGCTAATGAGGGCGTTGAGGGGGCTTCTTCGGGAAGTCAATCCAGAGTTCTGTTTAGTTTTTGGACTCAGGCTGATCGTGGTGAGTTCGCTTGTAGCTTACGTGTTTCCCGGTTTGAGATTGATATCAGTAGTTACCGGACTTGGGACCGCATTTGGCGTGGTTGGATATCAGTCGCTGTTTCTCCGTACTGCTATCAATGGGGTTATTCGTGCTTCGATGCGGCGTAACGAGCTTGTAGTCTTTCAGAACCCAGACGATGAGAATGAGTTTTTAGAGAAGAAGCTCATACGAAGTAGGAATTGCTCCATTGTAGTCAATGGTTCAGGGGTCGACTTGGACTACTTTAAGCCTTATGCGTTGCCTTCCAGCTCGGTCACCTTCGTGTTTGTTGGCCGTTTTCTAAGGAGCAAGGGTATTTTGTTGTTCTTGGAAGCTGCGCGACGCGTCTTGGAGGTGGAGAAAGATGCAAGTTTCTTAGCAATAGGGCGCTTTGAGGAAGGTCATCGGGATGCCGTCACTTCAGACGAAGTGGATCCCTATTTTCGGGAGCCTCAAATCGAAATGGTAAACTGGGTTTCGGATGTCCGGGGCCATCTGGCTCGTTCAAGTGTGATCGTCTTGCCGTCTAGCTATCGTGAAGGCGTCCCAAGAAGTATTATAGAGGCAATGGCAATGGGGCGTCCGGTAATAACTTGTGACACTCCGGGCTGCCGGATGACTGTAACAGCAGGCAGGAATGGAATTCTGATTCCTTCTGGAGACATAGAGGCGCTAGAAAAGGCGCTTCTTAGTTTTCTTGATGACCAGACAGAAATGGCGCGCATGGGAATTGAGAGTCGGCGGATGGCAGAAGAACTTTTTGATGTGAAAGAAGTGAATCGGAAATTGGTGGGCGCAGTCTTGAGGGGAGTCGAAGAAAAAGATAGCGGCGTTGTACAGTGAAGATTATTTTTGTTATAACTAGGGCAGACACGGTTGCGGGTGCACAAATTCATGTCAGGGATTTGTCTCTCGCGTTGGCGGAGCGGGGTCATTCCGCTCTTGTGATCTCGGGAGCTCGGGGGGAGTTCACGAGGATGCTGGAAGAGAAGGAGATAGAGTGTGTTTCGGTGCCAGAGCTTCAGCGACGCATTGATCCAATAAGAGATTTCCAGGCGTTTTGGAAGATCAAGAAACTTATTCGAGATGTGCGGCCAGATCTCGTGAGTCTTCACTCAGGGAAGGCTGGCATTCTCGGTAGAATAGTCTGTCGAGTTCTTGGCCAGGCTTGTCTTTTTACAGCACATGGTTGGAGTTTTACGCCCGGAGTGGGCGGACGGCAACAGTGGGTATTTAAGATGCTGGAGAGGGCTGTGGAGTCATTCTCGAGCCGAATAATCTGTGTGTCAGAATATGATCGGCAACTAGCAATTGAGGCTGGGATGAATCCGGCCCGCGTGGTCACAATCCACAATGGTATGCCCAATATTCCTCATCTGGAACTTGCTGATGCTGGCCGCAGTGGAGACGTCGTTGGTATTATGGTGGCTCGATTTGACCGGCAAAAAGACCATGAAACCTTGATAAGTGCTCTGGAGGGAATAGATGATTTGAGATTGATTTTGGTGGGAGAAGGGCCAGCGTTGGAGGCTTGCAAAGGGATGGTGGAGCGAAAGGGCCTGAGCAACCGGGTAGTATTCAAAGGATATACACGGAATGTTCAGCAGCACCTTATGGAGGCTCAGATCTTCCTATTGATTTCGAATTGGGAGGGTTTTCCCAGGACGACATTGGAGGCGATGCGGGGAGGTTTGCCATGTGTGGTTTCAAATGTGGGAGGATCGGCCGAAGCGTTAGAAGAAGGCCGTACTGGGTATGTTGTTGAACGGGGAGATATTCTGGGTCTACGAGAGAGGTTAGTTCATTTGGTTAAAAATCCTGAACTGCGAACAAGTATGGGGACGCTGGGTCGTGAACGTTATTTGGAGGAGTTCACTTTTTCAAGAATGTTCGAAGAAACAACTCGAATCTACGAGGACGTGGTGGGGAAGGGTCGAGGACGGTTCGGATCATGATTGAATCCAAGGACTACATTTTCTTCCGACTATCGAATCGAAGGTCTTAGGATGGTTGTGAGCGTGTCTATCAGTCTATGAGTTTGGCGGATTCAGTATGGATTCTTATCCTTTTGTTTGCTTTCTTCTGGGCTCATTACCCAGTTGTCGGTCTCCTGAGGTCTTTTCAAATAATGGACCATCCCAATGAACGTTCATCTCATGCCATCGGAACGGTCCGTGGCGGAGGCGTTCTATTTTCGTCAGTAACTTCTATTGTAGCTATCGTGACTGGTCTTTGGAAAGAAGACCCAACTTGTTTGAGGCTCGGATGTTGTTCGATCCTGGTTCTTGTAGTCTCCCTAGTTGATGATATTAAGTCAGTCCGAGCCAGTCGTCGCCTTCTTGTTCATTTGGTAGCGGCGGGCATATTCTCGTTCTATACGCTGCAGGATGAGATGAGGATGGTTCATGCGCCGTTTGAATGGTGGGCATTCATATTGTTGGGCATTGTGTGCGTAGCTTTCATAGCTGGGTGTACCAACGCATTCAATTTCATGGATGGGATTAATGGTTTAGCCGCAAGCCAGGGGATTTTCAACACGCTTGCTTTTTCGCTGGTCTACTTTTCAGGCGGTCAGGGCATTGGTCAGGGGGCCCTGCTCGCGATTGGGACTCTTGGACTTGGTTGTTTGGCTTTCTTGCCACACAATTTCCCGCAGGCCCGGGTGTTCATGGGAGATGTGGGATCAGCCTACATAGGGTTCATAGTGGGGTGTTATGTTGTGTGGATCTATCTTGCTTTAGGATGGGGATTGGCCCTGGTGATTCTGCTGATGAATGCGAATTTCTTGCTGGACACTGGAATAACTTTGCTTCGGAGGGTCCTCCGCGGTGACCGATGGCACGAAGCGCATCGGGAGCATTTTTACCAACGTCTCGTTCGGAGTGGGTCCAGTCATGTATGGGGCACGGGATGTGAAGCATTTTTACAGCTGTTGTCGTTGATTTATCTTTATTGGTTAGTGACGATGAGTGGGAGTCCTGGAGCGGGGGACGTGGCTTTCGTTTGCACTGGCTGGCTGGTTTTCTTCTGCTACTGCGAATTTTCGTTTTGGAGAGCAGAAAAAAAAACCGCTCACTAGGAGATTGAGATTGGCAGAGAGTTGCTACGTCGCGAGCGATCGGAGACGGGCACGGACCGAATGCTTTTGAGGATACTTTAGCGTATCTCCTGGACTGAGGTGGGAGTCAGATGAATCATTAGAAATCTCGAGCGTACAACAGTAATCGAGGTGTCCTGAATGAGAGGAACAGGCTCTTTGAATTGAACTCCTTCAGGCTGTTGATTGGTGTTCAAAAAAAGGCGGGAGTAGATTCTTGAGGAGAAGAAAGAAGTGGAAGGTTGTTTCTTTCCTCGGCTAGCGAGTTTAAGGTTGGGTTTTTCGAGAGGAAAGCCAAGGCACTGAGTGGAATAATGAAGAGTGAGAGAATTTGTGTTGTCTACTATTTAGCGTACTACCAGAGAATGGCTGGAGGCAATCGAATCCTGTTCAATCTTATTACCAATCTGCCGGAATGGATTCAACCTATCGTGGTGTTTAGTGGTGACGGCCTTGCAGTAGAGTCGTTTCGTAGCGCCGGGATAGATACGAGAGTCATCAAGACCGGTGCGAACCTCAATGAGTACGGGAAGGCTATGCTTAACTGGTCAAAATGGACTCTCGCACGAACTGCAGTTCTTGAGCTTCTGCCCTATACCCTTGAGATTTTGAGGCTTCTTCGGGCGGTGAGGGCAGATATCCTCCACGTAGATTCATTTCGAGGAGCGTTGCTAGCTGGGGGAGCTGGTCGAATCTGCGGACTGCCAGTGGTCGGACACCTACAGGGACAGATACCTTTTGGAGGAATCTCAAAGCGGTATTTTGAACTAGTGACCAACAGAATTGTATCAGTGTGTAATAGTATTCAAGGTGACCTCAGTCAGACCGCGCAAAGAAAAGCCGTGACGGTTTACAACGCGGTAAAACCTGCCGAGAGAGGCCGTGGAATCCCCTGGCTGCAGGGGGAGCGAGATAGAGGCTGTGCTGTGTTGGCTTGTTTTGCATCGCTCGTGCCGTTCAAAGGTCATCGACATCTTATTCACGCGATTGAGATTCTTAATCGAAGGGGCTGGGCCGGAACTCTGAGGGTAGTCTTCGTGGGAGATACGCCTGGTGAATACAGTGAGTATATTGAGTCGTTGACGGAGTCGATTGAATCAAAGGGAATCGGCAACATTACCATGACGGGATGGACGTCTGATCCAGAGTCATTCTATCGGACGACCGATGTTTGTGTTTTAGTATCTGTGAGCCATGAAACGATAGAGTACGGAGGAGAGACACATGAAGTTCGAGGAAACGAGGGTTTTCCAACCACCCATCTTGAGGCAATGTCTTTTGGTATTCCAATCGTGGGCACTGATATCGCTGGTGTCAAAGAGCAGGTATTCGAGGGCCAGAATGGGTTGTTGGTCAATGCCTCAGATGGAGAAGCAGCAGCGAATGCAATTGAGGTCTTGCTAGAGAGTGTAGAGGAAAGGAACCGGATGGGGCGCGAGGGGTTAGAGATAGTAGAGACGAAGTTCTCAATGGCGGCTCAGGTCGATGGTACTCTCAGAATATATACGGAATTGTTGGGTGTAGACCCTTGCGTCTCTTAAGGTTTCTTCTGCCTTGGTGAACGGAACAGCAAGTTGCAAGTTTGGCACACCCGAAGGGACGCCAGGATCTCGGAATCCCCTTTAACGAGAAGTACGTAGTGCAGCTTGGGTAGGTCCCAGGCTTTTTGAAGACCGATGATTGAACTATTAGAAGTAGATATTCAGGAGAGGTTTCTGCTCGAGCGGTTTAAATTAGACAAGGCTCCGCAGTTGCTTGGGGCGCGTTTCGAGGAAATGCTAGGAGGTTATGCTACGCCGGTAAGCAGTGGGACCGCAGCACTAGAGCTCGCATTGCGGGCTTTGGGGGTGGGTGAAGGGGATCGCGTTATATGTCCAACCCTCACCTTTGTGGCATCGGCTTCGATGGTTATGATGGTGGGAGCTGAGCCGGTCTTTGTAGACGTTTGTGAGGATCATTGGACGCTCGACCTAAAATTGGTCCGAGAGGCTCTTTCTGAGGCCAAAGAGGAAGAAAGACCGATCAAGGCGATTGTGGCGGTTCATCTTTTTGGGCAACCGTGTGACATGGACAAACTTGGCGAATTGGCTCGGGAGTATGATGCCTATGTCGTAGAGGACGTTGCACATGGACTAGGGGGCCAGTTTCGAGGGCAGAGTCTTGGGAGTTTTGGGGATGCAGCCGCTTTTTCGTTCAACCGCAACAAAGTGATCACCGGGTTCGGCGGCGGCATGTTGGTGATGCGATTAGAGAAGACTTGTCGTAGAGCTAAAGAGCTCGCGAACCATGGACGACAGTCAACTCGAGATGACTATTGGCATGAAAGTTTGGGGAACAATTATCGGATGCCCGAAGTCTGTGCGTCACTTGTATTGGATCAGTTCGGCGAATTGGAGTCGCGGGTGAGAAGCAAGATTGGGGTTTTTGAGCGGTATAAGGCCTGTCTCTTATACACATCTGACGCTGCCGACGAGCGATCTAGTGTAGATC
>OJGU01000891.1_pt1 | contig 13844 bp, 10 predicted proteins | sample 1594741 | NCBI WGS metagenome assembly OJGU01 (sample SAMN05416841, study PRJEB24817) | seawater metagenome | isolation source: Sea water | place: Canada:Atlantic | collected 2013-07 | reverse complement strand
TGATCAGGGTGGCCAGGGCCGGGATGTGACTGGAATGCTGCTCATTCCCTTGAGGCGTAGTGTTCATGCGGCCTCCGTATCCACGTCTACCCGCCGTTTGCCGGTGAGGAGCTGTTGCATCAGGGATTTCTTTTCCTGAGTTAGGCTGGAAAGCCTTTGCTTCAATGCATCAATCTCTAGGTCTGCAGTCATTAAAATATCTGCGATTGCGTTCTGCTCTTTGAGTGGTGGGATACTCAGTTTTATCTTTTCGAAGCTACTCTTGTTAACGATAGGAACGGCGGTAGTGCCTGCGATAGAAAGCAGCTCTCTTGTATTGAACTCCACCTGATAGTAAACGAATTCGTTACTGTTGCATTCATTGACAATAATCGAGTTGATTTGCTGGTTCGTGCATAAATCTTCGTTAGCTATAGCGTTTCTACCAATTGATGCGATGCAGGTCACCAGCACGCTGCCTTTGGGTAACAGACGCTTATTCTTCAGTCCTTGCTGAGAAATTTTTATTTTTGTATTCGAGACATATTTACTTTTGAAGTCCTCAGCTGTGGCCCATGAAAAATCTTCGCCATAGTTACCTATAGCACTTTTGGGAGGTGTGAATCCGGTGACAACCTCGCCAAGATCCTTAATTTCAACGCTCTTCCACTCCCCCTCAAACCCGGGCAACCGTGTATTCCCGGTCAGCAACTGCTGCATCACCCCTTTCTTCCGCTGCTGGCTGTTCTCAAGCAGGCGCTCGGTGGCGGTGATGGCCTGATCCCAGATGGATAGGATCTTGGCGATCTTTTTTTGTTCGGGCAGAGGAGGCGATAAAATTAGCTGGTTCGAAAAGTTCGACTTATTGATTATCGGAACAACCTGTGCCGCGGCAGTGATCGCTATCGCTGGTGCTCTGTAAGCGAGGGCATAGTAAACAAAATCGTTGTCATGCTGACAACTTGGAGTCACTGCATTGATTTGTTGATTGACGGCAACCTCTCTACCCGCAAGTCCTATTTTTCCAACCGACCCTATGCAGCAAAAAAGAGTTGAACCCTCTGGAATAGATCTGGTTTTCTCATATCCCTCTTCAGTAAGTGTCTTAATGGCTGTTGTAATAAGTTTCTTGCCACCCAAGTCTGCCGGCGATACAAACGGTATTTCTCCTCCATAGTAGGTTTTCTCGGCAGTTTTGGGTGTGCTGCCAGTTGTCACTTTGCCCAGGTCTCCAATGGAAAGAATCTCCCAGCCTTCAGGCACCATAACCCAACTCCTTCAGATAGTCGTTCATCTGCCCGTTCAGCTTCGCGATCTCGGTCTCGATCTCTTTCCGCTCGGCTTGCACGGCCATCAGGTCGATCTCTTCCTCTTCCTCGAAGGTGTCCACGTAGCGAGGTATGTTGAGGTTAAAGTCGTTCTCCTGGATTTCCTCCAAGCTGGCCACGTAGGAATACTTGTCCCGGGTATCGCGCAGTTTGTAGGTATCGACTGCCTTGGCGATGTTCTCATCAGACAGCTGGTTCTGATTTTTGCCAGCCTTGAAATCCCGGCTGGCGTCGATGAACAGCACGTTTTTGTCGGTTTTATCCTTGCGGAACACCAGAACCGCAGCCGGGATGCCGGTGCCGTAGAACAGTTTCTCGGGCAGGCCGATCACGGCATCAAGTAGGTTCTCCTCGATCAACTTCTGCCGAATCTTGCCCTCGCTAGAACCCCGGAACAGCACGCCGTGAGGTACGACCACCGCCATGCGACCGGTCTTCGGCTTCATCGTCTCGATCATGTGCAGGATGAAGGCGTAGTCACCCTTGGTCTTAGGCGGCAAACCGCGACGGAATCGACCGTAGGGATCGCTCTCAGCACCCTCAACCCCCCACTTCTCCAATGAGAATGGCGGATTGGCTACCACAATATCGAAGTGTTTCAGACCGCCGTTTTCACTCAGCAGCAGCGGGTTGCGGATCGTATCGCCCCATTCCAGCTTGTGGTTGTCGATGCCGTGCAGAAACATGTTCATTTTCGCCAGGGCCCAGGTACTGCCGATGGCTTCCTGTCCAAATAGGGCGAAGTTCTTGGAGCCGTCGTGCCCCTTGCGGATCTGGTTGGCGCACTTGAGCAACAGGGAGGCGGAGCCACAGGCCGGGTCACAGATTTCGTCGCCTTCCTTCGGGTCCACGATCTCAGCCATGAGCTCAGACACTTCCGGCGGGGTATAGAACTCACCGGCCTTTTTGCCGGAAGTAGCTGCAAAGTTCTTGATCAGATATTCGTAGGCATTGCCGATGACATCCAGCTTCTCGATACGACTCGGGCGCAGGTTCAACTCTGGCCGGGCAAAGTCTTCCAGGATATGACGCAGGATATCGTTCTTCTGCTTCTCGTCGCCCAGCTTGTTCGAGTTGAAACTGATGTCTTGGAACACATCAGCCAGTTTGCCGATGTTGGCCTCTTCAATGGCATGAAGCGCCTTGTCGATTCGCTCACCGTTGCCCGGTTCGTGCCTCTGGTCGTGCAGGTCGTAGAAGCTGGAACCCCGGGGCAACACGAACCTCTCGTTCTTCATCAGCTCTTCAATCAGTTCTGGCGAGTCCCCATATTCCGCTTTATAGGAATCGTAGTGGTCCTGCCAGACGTCAGACAGGTATTTCACGAACAGCATCGTCAGGACGTAATCCTTGTAAATGCTGGGGTCTATGGTTCCCCGAAAGGTATCACAGGCGTTCCAGACCGCCTTGTTGATCTGTTCCTGCTTTACAGCATCGTTACTCATATCAATTCCCTGTGGCTGATTCAGAATGAAGAATGTGGTGGCCAGCCGCATTGAGCATGCGTTGCCGGTTCTCTATTAACTCGTTCAAAAGCTGTTGTTCACGGGTGGCCGCATCAGACAGTTTGACCATCAGCTTCTGTTGTTCAATGGATGGTATGACGATGGGTAAGTCGCCCAGCTGCGATTTGGTAATGCTGGGTGCGACCGAGCCCTGAGAGCAGGAGGCGAAGTACCGCTGGGCATCCACATGGTTGAGCTGCCAGGCCAGAAATTCAGGCATGAGCCAGAAGGCGTCTGGTTTTAGGCGAATGTGATAAAAATTTGGAGTGCAAACCGTGTTACTAGGGACATCGGCTATGACCGCCGCATGGTTACGAGTGCCTTTGGCCATAAAAACAAGGTCGCTCGGCCAGAGATAGCTTGGGCGCTTGCGGCCAGTTAGCTTGACCCGGTCGAAGGTTTTTCCGTCTTTGTCACTCAGGGGCTCACCGAGAACAATGTGTCGGAACTGCACTGCGTAAGCGTCCCCGCTGCTATCAATGGGGAGTTTTCCCCGGAACGGGTAGCCTGGCCGGATAGTGGCTAGGCTCCGCAGCGGGAGTTTTTGTCTGTGCTGCTTGCTCATGCAGTATTCTCAATGATGCATTACGATTTTAGCAGGGTAGTTGAATATGCATCATTCGACAAGATGCTATTTTGGTTTAAAGTAGTCCACTCCCTGAACTCTAAATAAGCAGTAATTCGACGAGAAAAATTCTTTTGCCTTTTCAGTATTTTCAGACCTAATTATTTCACTAAATGTCCCAATAGATGTGGAGGCTAGAAGGTTAAAGTCGATTGTCTGGACACGTTCGTTTGCTGCCCAGTATGAATTATGGGCACTCCGAACGATCTGGTGCATTGAGGCAAAAGTGACTACTGGAGCAATCAGTGCTGAGATCGAAAAGAAGTCTTTCGGTTAATCAGAAATTTATTCATGAATACTGATCACTCAAATCGTCAAGTGATTAATATCACTAAGATTCCGGTGGATTAGCGAAGTTGGGTGTAGGCCACACCACAACTACGGGGGTGAACGCAGTGAATCGCGTTGGGTTTGGTCAGCGACCCGTATTTCCAACGTCGGGGTTATTCGCCATTCTGTTTTTCCACGTAGCGAGAATGAACACACCACCCAGTAAGGATTGCTCCGCCTGAAATGCCGATGAACATTGCAGTCAGCACACCTGTTTCGATACTCATTGGACAGATCCTATGTCGCCTGTTTGGGTTCCGTGATTTCCATTGCAACTCACCTTACATTAGCAGGCTTGTAGGATTTCTCCCGGACAGGTGGGAGGCGCTCACAGGCTTTGCCATGACGTCAGGGCCTGATCTATCTGAAGGCTGGAGAGATTTGACAAACCCTTGTGTCCTGTTCACTGTCTAATTAACAATCGCATATCATGGTCGGATGGATGAAAGCTAAAGTCTACAAACCGGAATTTGACGGAATCTTCGCTCGACGGGCTGCAAAAAAAGATGCTGTTCGCATGAGTGAATATCGCGACCCAAAGTACGCCCGCGGAATGGAAGCGCTCTTCAGTGGCGCCATTAAGCCGCCACAACGCAGTCGCATTCGATTCTGACTCTTGATAGTAAGCTTCGCCTACGAATCTTGCTGCGCCCCCTTCACACTCTTGCATCGCCGGATCAATTGCCTGCTGCAGCGATTACCATTGCATGTGTCGACTCTAGTACGGTCACTTGCGTCGAAAAGGATTGAAAACAGAAGTGGAGACCAGGCCTCTCCCCGGCGAGTCACACCACTTGGCAGGTGTCGCGTTTGCCTGGCATCCTTGCCGGCGTTGAGTCCCGATCGTATTGATCAAACGGCTCCGCAGTATTGTCCGATTTTCCGACGACCGGCTAAAGCAGATAAATCTCCAAGACGGGTAGGATTTGTCTCACGCTGGGCTCAGTTGATCCTCAGCTTTAACACGACGTCATGGCTTGGGTTTTTAGACATAGGGGAAGTCAGTGAAGTATTTCCAGCATTGGCTGTTGGCTGTGGTGCTGCTTATCTTGTCTGGAGTGGCCAGCGCTGAGACGGTCAAGAAGACGTCTTCCGGCATTTGTCATCCACCCGCAAGCTCATATTACGAACGAGCCCAAAAGTTTAAGCCTTTTGACTCCGTTGAAGCCTGCTTAACAAGTGGTGGGCGTTTACCAAAGAGGCTAGCGAAAAACCAATCACCGCTGTCGATGCAGGGCAGCTCGAATTCCTATAAGAGATCGGCTTTCGGTCATGGGTGGGATGACGCTGATGGCGATTGCCAGAATAGTCGAGCTGAGGCGCTAATCGCAACCTCCAGCAGAACTGTGCGTTTTGCCACAGGAAGAGAGTGTCGGGTTGTCACGGGCCGCTGGATAAGCCCCTTCACAGGTAATGTGATCCAGAACAGTAGCGACATCGACATTGATCACGTGGTTCCGCTGAAGTGGGCCTGGGAACGTGGGGCCAGGGAGTGGTCACAGGCCAAGAGAGAAAGGCTTGCAAACGATATGGTCAATCTCTGGCCCGTTGAGCTGGGCTTTTCGAAAGACCAATATCGAATAGGAAAAGCATTGCTTTTGTAGTCGGATCGGCAAAGTATAAGAAGACCATTCAAATGCCGGTGACGATGTGACTGTTTTCATCGAGAAGCAAGTCGATTATCAATTTAACGGTCACCGTTTTGAGCCCTTCTGGCTTATCCTCAATGAGCGGCGCAAACCACCGCTTCTGCCGCTTATGTTCACTACCTTTCTAGCTCGATTCGGCGCTGTCTTTGAGATCAAAGAATTGTCCGACGGAACGTTGCAAGGGCGCACCGGCAAGCTCTACGAACTGGTCGAGAGAGAGGTCTCTGATGCGACGATGCGAGCCTATATCTACGCGTTGGCTCAGTTTTTGGGCTACCTGGAAGAATGTCGGCTGAGTCATCAGACGGCGGGACTGCATGCCTCTTCGTCCTGTAGTGAGCGATTCGTGAATCATTACCTCAATGAGGTGCTTTCAAACCGTCTTAAATCCTCGCAATCCCTCCAGACCCATCTATCAGCACTCACTGCTTATTATAACTTCCTGCATTACATGGAATTCTCTTCACGCCTGGCGCTGCGCGTTTATCGACGGACCCGGCAGGCCATGGCGGAACGGAACACCAAACAGCATTACATCCAGTACGTTCCGAGACACACGCGTCTCACATTGCTGAATCATTGTGAAAAGCTGGCTGAAAAACTCATGATGAGACTGGGGTTTGAGGTGGGGCTCAGGACTGCGGAGTTGCGGGGTCTGCGCACACCAGCCTTGTGTGTTCTGTTCAAACAGTTGGATGACCGAGCTTACGACCACGTCGAGCAGTTTAGGTACTGGCTGGAGGGTCGCTATGCCAAAAACAGCAAGAGTGGTTGGGTGTATTTTGACAGAGAGTTGCTTTCGGATATGAGACGGTATTTTAGTACCGAACGCCAGTGGGCGATTGACGAAAGCGGAACGGCGGATGAAAGCTTTTTTCTCAGAACAGATCCGCGATTCCTCGGTACGGGCATCAGCGAGTGGCACGCTTCACGACGCTTTCGACAGAGGGCCGATGAGGCTGGTTTGCACTCCAGTCTGAGCTTTCACGATCTCCGCCATACCTTCGCAACGGAACTGTTTCATGAAGAACTCACGGGGCCTGACGGCCGGGAAACACGCTCGGAATCGGCAGCGCTTATTGTTGTTGCCCAGCGACTCCGGCACACCGTCGGGCGAGACGGTCATGCTTCATCGGTCACAACTCGGTACATCCGCATGAGACTCCAAATGTTAGAACTTGAGGGCGGGAGGTGAGTGAAAAGTTGGACGGAGTGGCTGAGCTGGCGCATGCACCGGACGATATGGCTAAAGCATTCGATCAGACGCTGCCGGAACAACCCACATATACATCGATTAAGCCTACTCGAATCACATACAACACCCAGGCTGGTACCACTCAGATCATCGCCTTAACCCGGGAAAACAAATTTCACGAAGCCATTTTCCAAGGGGCCTCTGCCACATTTCAATCAGACTGGTTTCATGGCCTTACAGAGACATCGCGACGAGCTTATTCGGACTCCATACGCCGATTCATCGATTGGGTAAATGAAACGGGTTACGAAAGCACTGATATCAATCGTTACGATTGCCTGAAGTCCTACGAAGCGTATTGCATGAATCAGCAGGGCCAGAAGCGCAGCCCGTTAGAATTCTTAACCGCAGTTATGAACAGGGCCCTGGCTAGCCCCGGCCTGACGGACGAGGATTTCGGCTATCTGAAGACACTACTGAAGGTGTCAAAGCCTTCAAAAGGAGGGGGTGCTAAGCCATATACCCTTACGGACTGGTTCAATCTGCCCTGGCTGCGATCTGTTCTCGGTGAGCAAAAATACCTTCAACTGGAAAGCCCAAGCAGAATGTTTTTGAGCTTTCGGGTGACGATTGCCGAGACACTACTTCATCTACTGGACGTCCGGGCAGAATGGCAGCAACACCCCATCACAACGTTTGAAGAGTCTGCTTGCGGGAAGAACTGGTTTCGTAAATGGAACTACAAGATATTAAGGCGTTTTGGTTCGTTTGATTCCGCAGGGCAGCCGCGAGAGGCATGGACAGAACTGCTGTGGCTGGATTTGGTTCGCCCCTCTGACCGAGGGTCTATTAAAACGCTGTTATCGCAGAGCGGCATTGAAAGCTTGGCCTCTATGCCTCGGGTCTGCGGCCAACGTATTCGATCCTGGGCTCGCTCTCCCACCATTTATCATCCGGATTATCAACACGTTTACTCCCCTCTTGAGGAGCGCCTGATGGCCTGGTTGGTTGCCTGTGAAGCGGTGCAGCCAACCGATATTCCCAAACTGAAAACAACGGATTACGCACACGAATTCAATCAATCCGGTCGCCTGATTGCGATGGAGTGTTGTTACTACAAGGGCCGTGCCAGCTCGACTCGGCAACCAGCGATCCTGATGGCGTCCGACTGCTGGACAAAAGCCCAGTATCGCTACTTAACAGGTTTGCCGGTCTCTAGCCCTGTCTTCCAATTCAACGTTATGTCAGAAAAAGCGATGCCGGACATTAGAGAAGGTTTCGCGCAGAAAGGAGATATCTCTTTCTTGTGGCGAATCTGGCAATTGCCTCGCGTCCAGCGGCTAATTGACGCAGCTTTAAGGCGAGCCGGTGCCAGTTCGATTTTTCTGGACGCCGCGTTGGCGCTGACTCAGGGCAGCGAGCCTGTGGGCATTTTCGCAAAGACATCCGAAAATAATATCGGGGCGTATCGCGAGTCGGTCGCGCGCCCGCTTCCTCAGAACATATTTTCTCTCACGCATGTGAAGACCACTGCCGTCCATGCGGGGTCGGACCGTTACCGTGACGGTGACCTGATCAACCACCACTCGCACACCTCGGCAACCGAAAAGCATGCTTATCTGACCGACGCCAATAAGGATTTCGTCAACCGTGCAGGTCGGGTCACCCGCCTGGTTCTGAACGATCTCCAGAATGTTGTATACCAACCATCCGTCTCCGCAATGGCGGCAGCGGTGAACGATCTCGAGTTGAACACTCGCGTGGTAGAGGCCACCGGTTCAGAGGACGCTCGAGTTCATTCGATCGATCAGTCGATCAAACGGATCCAAAACGACGATGTCATCCTCGTTCCTGACACAGTGGAGCAGGCGCTGCTGTTTATTCATACGATCGCCGAAGCCGAGACTCGGCTACCGCAAATGCTGGCAGTTCGGCCCGATTGGGTCGAGCGCACACTGTTGATCCGCGTTGAATGGATGACGCGCAATCTGGCTCGTATGCGTTCTGCTGCTGAGGCCCAGAAACAATATGCCGACCTTAAGCCCCATCTGCCCAATTTGTTTGATTACCTACTGGAGACTGTGGAATGACCGCAACGACAGCACGTCGGCATCGGAATCTACCGGATCTCAATGAATTGCAGGCACGTCTCAACGCTTTGCCTGGTAACCGGAGTAATCAATTTACGGAGAACGTATGGCAATTCATCAACCTGAGGGGAAAATGTTACACAGTCGACTTTGACACTGTTTTGGCACTGTCTGAGGACTACCCAGACTGGGTGCGGGAACAGGGTATTGATCCCGTCTCGCTCTCCAAAGAGATCTGGCTGTCCCTCGCCGAATCGACGACCGTCAACAGCTACACAAGAAGACTGAAAGGACTGAGGCTATGGATGGTCGCCTTGGCGCGAAGAAACCTGCCCCGCCTCACCCGCGAAAACAGCCGAGAGGTGTTGGCCTTCATGCTAACGAACAATTGGAGAGGGGGACGCCCCTCGCCGCTTAAAGCCGTACGCAGTCAAATAGACATGACGTTTCTCATGCCCCTTCAAGCGCTGAAAGACGCCACTTCGGAGTTGGGCCTTGACTGGATTTCTCGGGATGTGACCGAAGCTCATGTCAGGAAGCAGTTCAAGGAGCTGATCCCTGAACTGACGGATAATAACCTGACCTACCAGGATTGGAAAAAAGGCCAATCCTTTAACCTGCTTACATTGGATCATGGAAGATATTATGTGGAGCACTGTCTCAATTTTTTTGAGGAGCACGCCGCGCTTGCCTGCGCCCTCAGTCAAACATTGCAAGCCTTTGCGACGATTGCCACGGATCTGGGCGTGAGCCAGACATCTGTCAGGGCTCATATCTCACGGGTCCTTGAGGGGCGACCGGTCACCGAGATATGGCCAAGTAGGCCAGCATTGGGGCAGCGGGTGCAGACGGCTGTTGTGGATTACTTCCTGGAAGCTCACCGTCAGGCACGCTTCGAACATCACGTCCTGAAAGAAAATGTGTTAGAGCAGATTGGCGAGGCTTTCGGCCTTATCCCGTCACCAGAGACCGTAGACCGCCTGCGGGTTATCATCTGGAACTGGCTGCGCCGGGAGGATATCGAGGAAACGCAGTACCTTCTGGGGGAATGTCAGAGGCCGGTGCCCTGGCACTTGTTCCTGCAAAATCTCGATGCCATGAAACAACGCTGTGACCAAAGTGGCTCTTTTGTGCCCACGGTGGCATTTTTTAAATCCTTTGGCCTTGAAGGAACGGCCTACGAGGGCGGAAAAAAGACGAAAGGTGGCTACAGTCTGCCTCGCCAATTCATTGAACTGGTCGCGTCAGCTGGCTTAGTCGGTGTGGTGGCGTTGACCGGATGGCGAGCAAGCGAGTTCGGGTTTTCCTATTCTGACATCCAGCGCAACCGAAACATGGACAAGCTGGATCAGTATGCCTTCCCGCATCGCTATCAGGTAGATTGGTACGTCTATAAGACATCCGGGCGAGTCCGACAGTTACGGGAAGTCACTTTCAGTGCTGTTGCTATCGCTGAGCGCCTGGGGCGTATACATGGCTCTGACCATGACCGGCCATGTTTGTATGGAACATTAAATAAAAAAATCCCCTCCCAGTCTGAAGAATCAGTGCTCAGAGCCGTCGGTGGCCTTTGGCCGCACTACGTCCAAAACTATGCCGGTTTTGAACTGATCGATAACTGGGGGTCGTGGCAAAGTTTGGCGCAAGTTGAAGCATCCGGCGATTTGCTGACGATGGACCAGTACCGGGAAAAGGAACGGCTTTTGGTATCGCGCTCCGCCGACGAATGGAACGAACTCACAATAGACGGGAATTTACGAGAGGCGCATCGTCGAACCCGTGAAGAGTGGCCTCGGCTGGCTTTCTTTTTCCAGAAATCTGTCGGCGACAAGAAAGACTGGGTGACCCAATACCGTAACGGTACCCTGCGGCCAGACTGGCGGGCTCTGCTTAACACTCACCTGTCCGACGAAACACGGGATTGGCTTTTCTCACTCAGTGAAGTCGAGTGCCGATCGGGGGAAACATCCAAAACTATCCACAGCGAGGTGCTGGGTGAGGCACTGTATCCAAGCCCCCACGCGTTCCGCCACATGTGGGCAGAGGCGATTTACCGACGGTTTGATGGTGATGCAGGCTGGATGATCCGCAGCCAGTTCAAACACATCAGTCGAACCATGTGGCTGGCTTACATCCGCGATAAAGACAACCGCGCAGGCCACCAACGGGTGAAGATCCGTGTCATTAGTTCGCTTGTCCACAACTACATCAAACATCACGGCGAAGGCTACGCCGGTCAAATGAACAAGTTACTGCGCCGCCTCCTCCGGCAGACGCGCGTCCAGAGCCCGGAGCAACAGACGGAATTGGCCGAGCAACTGGCAAACATAGAGGTTGAAAACATCAAGGCGAATCCCTGGGGGTATTGTTTGCTGATGCGGCGGACCAGGTATAGAGCCAGATGTGCCGAAGAGGGTGAACCGATGCGCCACAATGCGTCCCCTGAGCTGTGTCTGGGGTGCGTCCATAATCTGATGCAGACGACCAATGTCGAGTGGATGCTTTTTCAAATTGCGTCACATGTTGAGGTTCTGAACAACCCGGTCGTCCCGGACATTTTCAAACAGCCTTCGTTCGAGCTGGTGCGCAATGTCACACGTCACGTCCGGACGCTGAACGCCCGCCACGAGGCACTACCTGAGCTTGAATCCGTGTTAACAAGTTACAAGTTGAGGGCTGCGTAATGGTGATGGAGTATCTAAAAAAACGTGCGGAGGCAGGGGCCGGCAAAGGACTCGAAGATCGTCCAGACTGGGTTTCCGACAGAAACGCCAGTGCTGCCGCCTGGCAGTGTGTTGAGGATATGAAACGAGAGAAAGCGCTCTACATTCGGCGTCACCGCACGCCTACGGATTTTCTCGTGAAGAAAAGTTATCAAATCAAAGGCTCCGAAGTCGCCGCAGTGCTCGGCATGAACCGCGCGACGCTCATGAACACGTCGAGCTATTCACCCCATCTCAAACAGTACCTCGATGCAGTAAACGTGGATCTAGACGAAGCCAAGAGCGCGAAACTGAAGCGGGCTGAACGCCCCACAGCCACCGGGATCAGGAAGAGCCGGAAAGACGACCTGGTCGATCTGGTCAAGGAATTGCGGATGAAGAACGAAGCGTTGAGGACATTGGCAGCAGAACCGTTGGACGAAATCTTCGAAGGTTTACCTCTGCCGATAAAAAAGAAGTTGGGGATCGCCTGATGACGAATGGACAGCAAAAATCGAAGCAGGTCACCACCCGAACACCGCAAGTCCGTACGTCAGCATACCGACCATTACGTTATCGATAATTTGCACCCAGACGAACTTTTCGAGTGGGAGCCAGACAATCTACTCGGAAGATCTGAAATCGCGTTCAAAGCAAGTGGTACCCTGTGTATCTATTGGTCTCGTTGACCGGGTCGTCGGCACTAGCTCCACGATTCTATTAACTTCTGAATGCTAAGGTCACTGGGAGCGCGGGTGGGGCGGCACCCTTGCCATCTCTATTGCCAGATTAACGTCTGTACCTTGGTACGGGGCCGAGTGGACACAGGGCTAACCGAGATCAACACCGGCCCGAAGCCAAATATTACTGGGCAGATTGCTCGTCCCTCTGGGTTATATGCCCCCTGATCCCTTCATGCAATGACCCAATCAGCGGGCAGGTAATATTGCCTTGTTGGGCGTGGCATCGGTCAACCATTTCGCCCAGAACCAACTCGACTTTCTTCAGCCTGTCGATCTTTTCGCGCACGTCCCGCAACTTATGCTCGGCCAGAACACTGGCTTCCTGGCAGTGGGTGCCGTCTTCGAGCCGGAGCAGGTCGCTGATCTCATCGAGACTGAAGCCTAACTGCTGCGAAGTTTTCACAAAGCTCAACCTGCTGATATCGCTGGGAGCGTAGCGTCGAATACCCCCGAGAGGACGCTGGGGCTCCGGTATCAACCCACGTCGCTGGTAGTAGCGGATGGTCTCAACTGAGACGTTCGCCGCCTTAGCCAGCCCCCCGATGGTCAATGAGTTCATTTCATCCGACATTTGCCTTGACTCCGTAGTTGACTACGGCTTCAAGCTTAACCTATCGAACAAGGCCGTAGAAGGTGTAATTGCAATATCAGAGTTGAATTCCGAGTCACAATCCGGTCGCGAGTCGTTAATCGCAGGCGGGGTTGCAGCCTGCTCGCGTCGGCCTGTTGTCTGGGCACCTTGGCCCTGATCGCCCTGGGGGGTTCCGGTGCCTGGATCGGCAACCTGGCGAAGTCTGCGAGGTACCGCAAGTGCGCACCGCTTCGAGACACCCCGCTACCTAGGGAGGTTCTGGTCTATCGCCTTCTGGTCGCAAGGTTGGGGGCAGCCTATCACGCTTGTTCACAGTTCACCGTGGCATTGTAGGTCAATGCGAGGCCTGCTCCGGGATGGTCAGAGTCATGCCGGATTATATCGATAGAATCGATTAAATAAACGCAAAATACCCTTTTTTTAGATATCTCTGAAAACTATAGAATATCCATATATTCAAAAGTTCGGAGATAGAGATGTTCAGGGGATTGGCATTGTGTGCGTTTCTGACACTGGCTGGCTATGGCATTGCCGCCTTGCCGCCAGTGCAGCAAACCGGCCTGGGGCCTCTGGTGTTTACCCTGTTGCTGGGGCTGCTGTTCGGTAATCTGGCCGCGGGTAAGCGGTTAAAGGGCGTGGCGCCGGGTCTGGGCTTTTCTGCCCGCTGGTTGCTGCGAGGCGGTATTGTCCTGTTCGGTTTCTCCCTCACGGTGCAGCAACTGATGGCCCTTGGGCCAAAAGTGGTGCTGCTGGATAGCTTGGTGGTAGTGACCATTACCACGGCAGGTTATTGGCTGGGTACCCGCTGGCTGAAACTGGATCGGGATACTGCCATTCTGACCAGCGCCGGCAGTGCTATTTGCGGGGCGGCTGCGGTACTGGCCACCGAAGGCACCATCCGGTCACGGCCGGCGGCAACGTCTATGGCGGTGGCCACTGTGGTGCTGTTCGGAACGCTGGCCATGTTCGTGTATCCCGTGCTCTATCCATTGATGGGCTGGGATGAAGGTCTGTACGGAGTGTACATCGGTTCTACCGTGCATGAGGTGGCGCAAGTGCTGTCTCTTATACACATCTCCGAGCCCACGAGACCTCTCTACATCTCG
>OJGU01000888.1_pt1 | contig 13931 bp, 12 predicted proteins | sample 1594741 | NCBI WGS metagenome assembly OJGU01 (sample SAMN05416841, study PRJEB24817) | seawater metagenome | isolation source: Sea water | place: Canada:Atlantic | collected 2013-07 | reverse complement strand
ATCTACACTAGATCGCTCGTCGGCAGCGTCAGATGTGTATAAGAGACAGGACATCCGTCGGCGAGGCGACGGTGGCGACGCCAACGCCAACCCCAGCGGTCAACGCCAGTACAGCACCCACCTTGGCGACCGTCAGGGCGATGGATGAGGTCGCGACGGTCGAGGCTGCTGCCGTGGAGGCCGCTGCGCTCGAGGCTGCCGCCGTAGAGACGGCAGCGGTCGAGGCCGATGCTGTGTTCGCACCCAGGGTTGCCGCGGCCATGCCCAACACTGCCGCTCCGCCGGCCTGTGCCGCGATCTTGGCCCACATGCGTGTTTCCGCGTCTGGCGGAGGAGGTTCGTTGTCCAGCGACTTCGCCGCAGACACGAGTTCGTCGAGTTGCGTCATCCCGCAGCCATCCTTTTTCGTCCCTCTCGTTGCGACCGGACCCGCAGTCGCTCGGTTGCCCGCTCCAGGTGTTCTCGCGCCCGGCGAAGTCTGGAGTAGACGGTGTTGATACCGGCCCCGGTGGCCTCGGCGACCTCGGCGGGAGACAGTCCCTCGAGCTCGGCCATTACAAAAACGACGCGCTGCTCGTCCGGCAGCTCGGCGAGGAGTTCGTTGAGAAGTTGCGCGGCCTGGACCCGCTCCGCGTAGGCCTCCGGTCCCGTTGGGCTCTCCGCTGGAGTCTGGGCGGCACGGGCTTCTTTCGCCCGGCGTCGGTGGTCCTCTTGGGCGACCCGAAACGCGATACCGTACAGCCAGGTTCGAACCGAGGATCGCCCCTCAAACGCGGCGAGTTGGCGGCCCACGACGATGAACACGTCCTGCACAACGTCTTCGATGCGTGGGTCGGGAGTCCCCATTTTTCGAACCGACCGCCATACGAACCGCCAATGCGCCTCGTAGACACCGCGAAGCGTCAGAGTCTCAGCCACCGGTCGCCTCCCACAGCCGGACCTGAATCCCCACCGTCACGCGGGCCGCAAGGGGGCCTTGCGTGACGGCGCCTTGAACTCCCTCCACCACAAATCGCGGCCGATACAGGCCGACGAGCATCGCCGGCTCGAGCCACAGCCCGAATCTGTCGGTCGCCCACCAGCCGAGGCCCGTGGCGACGACGGCGTCCACACCGAGCCTGCTTGCGGCCTGGACCCGGTCCACCGAGACGCCGCGCGCCCGAACCACGCCAAGCCCCACGCCGCCGCATCCGAAGAGCTCGACCGACCCCCGGCGGAACGAAGGACATGCCCGAGCCTCGACGCCCACCGACATCACAGATGCCGCGGCGTCGCCCTCCCCCAGCGAGATCGGGGACCACCCCGAGAACGTTCCGCCCAGCTCCAACCGGACACTCCTCAACGAGAGCGACCCGGCGAGCCCAGCGGCACCGCCTGGTTGCGGGTATGCGGCCACAACAACCCCCCCAGTGGCCCGCAGATCGAACGCGCGCTTCGGCGCAGGCCGGGGCGCGGCGGACTCGGGCTGTGGGTCGGGTTGCGGCTGTGGCTGTGGCTCTGGTTCCGGCTCTGGTTCCGGCGGTCCCCCCACCATGGCAGCGGGGTCGACCGCCATCGCGACGTACAGCGCGGCAGAGTCGACGAGCGGTTCACAACGGGGCGCCGACAAACGTCGTTGAGTCGAGCCATCCGCGGTCTCGACGACCAACGTGAGCCCAAATCCGTCCGCGGTTTCCTGGATGCGTCCATCGACGCGCACGACCGACCAATCAGGGTCGGCGCCGCCGAGTAGCCGGCGCACCTCGCCCTGAAGCGATGCCTGCGAAGGGCATGCAGTAGGCACGTCCCATCGCACCGCGTCGGCGTCACCCGCCGCGGGCTGCATCAACATCCAACCGGCCATCCAAGCTCCGTGCGTGCCTGCACCCTCCTGTCGACCAGGGTAGCGCGTCTGGGGCGGGGTCTCACGCCAACAACTCGGGGATCACGCCCGGGGCGAAGCCGCCCAGTCCAAACTCATCGATGGGAGCACCGCCAGCGTCGGTGACGCAGGCCATCTGCAGCAGGGAGTTGAGCACCCGGTTGACGTTCTCTCCCGAGCCATCGAAGTGGTACTGGCGCCGCCCAGGACCGCTGCCACCGGCGATCAAGAAGCACAGGTCGAAGGCTCCGTGGCCATCGCCTTCCCCCAGATCCGAGCCCAGGACGCACAAGCTGTTGTCGAGGACCGTCTGGCCGTCCGCGCCCTCCACAATGGAGTCGAGTTCGGCGCACAGCTGCGCGAACTTCTCGACGAAGAACCGTAGACCTGTCACGCGGACCTCACCGTCCTTCTCCCAACCGTCGGAGGCGTGCACGACCGGGTGGTGCCAGTCCTGGACCGTTGCGACGGCGTCATCGACGAGCGGAATACCGAAGAAGGGGTTCTGTTGCTGGAAGAACTCGAGCCGACCCACCGGCGCGACGCCGCACGCCATCGCGTGCGCCATCAACCGGATCTGAATGTCCGCGTAGTCCCCCATCGACCAGTCTGTGTACGCCTCCGGATCCTCCGAGGGGGCGTCCGGGATGGTGCACGCAAGCGGTGGCGGCATGTCGAGCTCGATGTCGCGGATCTTGTCCGCGTGATCATCGAGTACGGCACGGTCGGCGGAGGAGAGCCCCTGGCGCAGATCGACGAAGCTGTCGCGGACCGCATCCAACACGCTCTTGCGGCGCCGCTGCAGCGTCAACAGCGACTCATCCACCTCGCCGTCGGGCATCACCCCGGAGAAGAGGCTGGCGAACGCGAGGCCGGGGTTTGCCTGGAGCGTGACCGGGTTCTCCGGTGCCTCATAGAAGAACTCGCTGTCGACGTTGTCGGCGAGCTGTCGACCCGCAACACCGAGGTCCACGGAGGGGCGCAGGTGAGAACCGTCGCTGAGGAACTCACCGATCACATGGTCAACCGACGGACCGTTGGCGGTCCGCTGGTTGCCATCGGGCGACTGCTCGACCACGTTGTCGATGTGGTTCTCGCCACTGGCCCCGAACGCGTGTCGCATCAGGGTGCCGGTGAAGACGGATTCCTTCTTTCCAGGATGGCCGTACACGTAGCCTGACCCGCCGACATTGAGGACGGCGTTGGGGCAGCTGCTGACCACGAGCGTCCGGTCCTTGAAGGGCTCCATCGACGTGGTGATCGGTCCGAAGTCGAAGTTCGATCCGGTCGCGGTGGGACGGAAGAACGGAACATGAGTCCCCATGGGGTAGGCCATGGTGATGACGCGGCGAGGACCGTTCGGGTCCCCAGCTGCGCGCGCCTCCTCGGCGGCAAACCTGGACAACATCGGCAGGCCCACCGTCAGGCCGCACGCCCCTTGCAGGAATCTTCGTCGTCTCATTCCCCACCTCCATCCCCGGTGTTGCGGAACCGGAACCCGTCCGAGACCGCGATTGCGACCATGAGCTCTCGAACGTCCCCCTCACTCGAGGAGAACGCGGTCCGAATCTCGTCGAGCGAGCACGTGTCTGCGTCGGTCTCGCGGCGCCCCATGGCGTAGCGAAACCAGTGGGTCGCGTAGCAGTCCTGCGCCAGCTCAGACTCCGCCAGCGCCACGACCAGCTCGGAGGCGTTGGCAAACGACCCGGCGAACACGGCGATGTCGATGTCGACGGTGGTGTCGATGTCCGCCCCATTTTCCTGGAGTCGATGCGCACCCACCCAGTCGTACGCCTCGAACGGGAACCCAAACGGATTGAGGCCCACGTGGCACCCGGCGCAAGACGGCTCGATCATCAGAGGCTCCAGCCGTTGCCGCGCGGTGGGCAGGTCGCCGTAGTCCCCGAGCGTGCCCTCGATGTCGACGTCTCCAGGAAACGCCGGAACCGGAAGACACAGCACGTGTTGGCGGACGAAGGCCCCCCGCTCGACCAGCGAGGTCGAATCGCTGTGGGCCGCAGATGCCATCGCCGCAGCCGTGGTCAGCAACCCCCGGCGCGGCGAGGCCGTGGGCTCCCCTGCGTTGTAGATCGCGTTGAGGCGTCCATCGCTCGGGAAGGACTCTGTCGTGAGCAGCGTACGAAACGACCCGTCGGTCTCATCGATGAACCACTGTCCGAACGCCCGCAGCTCTTCCGACATCGCCGCGCTGGTCTCGTCGTCCCACAACGGATGGTTGCGCTCGGCTCCATCCAGCGAGAATCCGCGCAGCCACTCGTGGTGGAACGTCGTCATCGCGTTGGAGACGTCGGAGGACAGGGAGAGTCTTCGCGCCTGCTCCTCCACGCCCTCGCGGGTCAGCAGCCGACCATCCAATGCCGCCGCGACCAGTTCGTCGTCGGGAAGCCCGCCGGAGAACAACAGCGCCAACCGGGTCGCGACCTCGTGCCCGGACAGGGCCACCACGACGGGATCGTCGGTCGGCAGACCCGGCTCGGTCACGTACAGCAACGCGGGCGCTTGCAGGAAAAACTGCAGCACGGCCGCGAGCGCTTCCTCGACCCCATCCTCGTCCCGCACGCCAGCGTAGAGGTCCAAAACCAGGGCCCGCTCGGCCTCGGTCGGCGGCCGGCGGAACGCTCGCGTCGCGAAGTCATCGACAAACGCCGGCATGCATCCGTCAACAACGTCGGCGGACAACCCCTCGGACGCGCACGGAATGAGCATGGGGGCGAGCGTGGCCAGGTCCTCGCGAAACAGGGTCGCGATCGCCTCCGCGTTGTCCTCGATCTGAATCGACTCCGCGGTGGATACCGTGTTCGCGCTCGCAAACGTCGTGAAGTTGTCGTTGATGCGGGTCTGCGGGAATGCGTCGATTTCGCGCGCCGCAGCAGCGAGTGGCGCAGGCAGCAGACCCCCGACGACCTCCCAGTACTGCGCCGCCGACAGGCGCCGGAGCGGCTGCGCTCCCACCGTGTCGCACGTCAGCGAGGGCGGCATCGGGGTGTCCCCCGTGCCCTCCCCGGACTCGGTCTCGGAGGTTCCACTGGGCCCATCCGTGTCCGAGGCACCCTCGCCGCTCCCGGATTCCAGCGCTACGCCCTCGTAGCAGCCGGCGACCACAAGCGCGAGACTGCACAGTGCCCAGGCCCCGCTCCCGCTCCGTACCCCTCGCATGATGGTGGGTGGCGCCCAGACCTCGGATCCATCCCCCGAATTGTAGAAGTGCCGAGCCGGTAGTCCGCATCACCAGCGACGCCCCTGCACGGCCCTGAGCGCACATTTCCCGACGCGCAGCACTCCCGGGTCCCCCGCAACTCAGAGGTCGACGTCGCACCCGATCGGGGCGGTCGCCACGACGATGTCGTCGATGCCAAACCCGGTGTCCCCGGAGTGCGTCGGGGACCCGATGCCACCGATGTGGATGTTGACCACGCCTTCGAACGGCACCGTGTCGATCCCCGGGCCGTTGCCCAACACCGGGACATCGTCGACCCGCACCTCGACCTCGCCCTGCCCCTGCGAGACCTGGACCCGGAGCTCCACACACGACCACGCGCCGGGCGTGAGGAGATCATTGCCGATCACGTTCGACTCGGGGCTCAACAGGTTGACGAACATCAACCCCGCCTGGGGCCGCAAGTCGAGCGAGAACCGCTCGGTCCCGGCATTCGTGGATCCGAAGATCTCGAACAGGATCGCCCACACCTCGACGGTGTCAGCGGAAGGCAGCCACACGAACGCTCGAATCGCCAGCAAGCCCTCGTCGATCGGAGGATCGAGCTCGAGCTGCAGCTGCTCTCGCCCATCGGGGCCAACCTTCACCCAGCCGGCACCAAGCCCGGAGTTGAGGGGGTCTGCGGATCGCATGATGGACCCCCCACTCCACGCAGCGGCGAACGCATCCTCTTCGAAGCCCTCGCAGACCAGGACGCTCGGATCGTCACATGCCAGGGGAGTCGCCTCGCATCCGGACAGGCCGCACACCTCGCCAGGCTCGCAACGGTCATCGCGGAACGAGAGCACGCACTCCCCCTGCTGACACTCCGCCTGTTGGCAGTCGAAGAAGGTGAGGCACTCCGGGTCGCAGCCGGGGGCAGCTGCGGTGCTGCCGGAGTCCTCGGTGGTGTCCGCGATGTCCGTGGTGCCCGTGGTGCCTGTGGTGCCCGGGGTGGCCGTGCTCACGTCCCCGGAACCCGCACCCGCCTGGTCCACGGCACCAATCGTCGCTGCCGGCCCAATACAGCCGCCCAGCGACGCGAGCATGAACACGCTGAGGCCCACTCCCCTTGCCACGCGTCGAGCGTATCACCACGGTCGAGGCCACACCGGATGACCTCGACGCGGCGGCGCTCGAGGGTTCGGGCGCGGGTCGCTAGTGTCGTGGAACACGACACTAGTGCCGCTCGACGATCGCCCCGGCGCCCTGCGCGAGCAGGTCTTCGGCGATGGCCGTTCCCAAGGCGCCGGCCTCGGCCCGTGGACCCTCGCGCGCGGCCTCGTAGCAAGGCTCTCCACTCGGATCGACGACCATGCCGCGAACGCTCACCGTGTCTGCGCGAAGCGTCGCGTAACACGCCAGCGGGACGGTGCAGCTCGCTTCGAGCCGCACCAGGAACCCTCGCTCCGCCGCGGCGCGAACCGTGGTGTCGGCATCGACGAGTGCGGTCAACAGCTCACGAACACGCGAGTCCTCGGACCGACACTGCAGCGCGAGGATCCCCTGGGCGGGGGCCGGCAAGAACGTGTCCTCGTCCAACACCTCGCTGATGCGGTCCCCCATCCCCAGACGCCGAAGGCCGGCAGCTGCCAGGATCACGACGTCGACGTCTCCCTTGTCCACCAGACCCACGCGCGTCGGCACATTGCCGCGAATGGGGACCACTTCGACGTTCGGGTTGATGCGGCGGACGAGCGCACCGCGGCGAAGCGAACCCGTACCAACCCGGGTCCCAGCGGGAAGCTCCGCCAACGCGACGGTCTCTCCGGCGCGGCCGACGAGCGCGTCTCGAGGGTCCTCCCGCTTGGGTGTGCAGGCGATTTCGAGCCCAGCGGGTCCCAGCGCTGGCATGTCTTTCATGCTGTGCACCGCCAGGTCCACGCTGCCATCGAGCAGCTTGGCCTCGATGCTCTTCACGAACAGGCCCTTGCCGCCGATCTCATGGAGCGGACGGTCCTGAACCTGATCGCCCTTGGTGCTGATGACGTTCAGGTCGATCTGAAGCGCGTCGCCCCAGTGCGCGCGCAGTCGGTCGCGCACGTGGTTGCTCTGCCACAGGGCGAGCGCGGATCCACGGGTGCCAATTTGAACGGGTGAAGCGAGAAGTTCGTCGCGGTTCATGAGGGCTCGGGTCGTGGCTTGGCGGCCGGAGCATCGCCATCTGCCGTCTTCGAAGATTGAGCGCGGGCGCGCGGATCGGGCTCGTCCAGCGCGAAGAGGACCGAGAGAGATTCGGCCAGCTGCGCGCCATCGAGCCCCTTCACAGGGCCGTTCGCGCCCTGACGGACCGCCGACATCGGCGAGTGAAGGAGCTTCTGGGCGATCGACTGACCCAGCTTCAGCAAGACCTTCTGCTGTGCGGGGCTGAGATCGGGAAGCCTGGTGAGTGCACGGGCGACCTCGGCGTCGACAATGCTGCGGGCTCGACCCTGCAGGGTGCCGATCAGCGGGCCGACCGCCCGAGAGCGCATCCACTGCACGAACCCGTCGACCTCCTCGTCGACGAGGGCCTCAGCCCGTCTCGCCTCGCCCTGACGGGATCGCAGGTTGTCGTGAACGATGCTCTGCAGGTCGTCGACGTTGTAGAGGAAGACGTGGCTGGCACGGGAGACGTCTGAGGCGACGTCTCGCGGCACGGCGATGTCGACCAAGAACAACGGGCGCTGCCGGCGTTTCTTCATCACCGGTTTGAGGGTCGACCTGTCGATGATCGGAAGCTTGGATCCGGTGCTGCTGATGACAACATCCGCGCGCACGAGTTCGGCTTCCAGCCGGTCCCACGGCTCGAAGCGGCCCTCGACCTCACGCGCCAGCGCCTCCCCCCGTTCGACCGAGCGGTTGACCACAACGATTTCGGGGACCCCGGCCGCCTTGAGGTGAACGGCCGCTGCTTGGGCCATTTCGCCGGCCCCAACCACGAGGACTGCGGAGTCGGTCAGGTCACCGAAGATGCTGGTCGCCAAGTCGACGGCCACCGACGGCACGCTCGCGCCGCCACGCGCAATCTCGGTCTCGGTGCGAACCCGCTTCGCACCCTTGAACGCGAGCGAAAGACAACGGTCGAGCACCGGACCCACGCGCCCGTGGTCCTTGGCGTGCTGGTACCCAGCCTTCACCTGGCCCAGGATCTGCGGCTCTCCGATGACGATCGACTCGAGGCTCGAGGCGACGCGGAAGATGTGCCGGGCGGCATCGAAGGACTCCCGTACGAACGCGGCGGTCCGAAGGTCGCCGATCGGGACGTTCTTGCAGCGCGCGAGCACGTCGAGGGCCGCAGCACCGCTGGTCTTGGCATCGTCAGAGACGCCGTAGATCTCGACCCGGTTGCACGTCGAGACGACCATGGCCTCGCGGAGATTCGCGTCGTGCTCGAGTGCATCGAGCAACAGTGCGCGCTCATCCTCCGAGACGGCCAACCGCTCGCGCAGCTCGACCGCCGCGCCATTGTGGTTGATGCCCAACGCGACGAGTTCGGTCACGATGCGTTGACTCCGTACCAGATGACGATGCCCAGAATCGCGGCGAACGCGACGAGCGTGAGCATCGCAGCGCGGCGACCTCGGGTCCCGCGTGCCGCACGTGCGATCAGCAGACCGACGGACGCGACCCAGGCGACCCCTGCGGCCGCCAGCTCGAATGCCCGCCCCTCGAGCGAATCGGGTCCGCCCAACTCCAAGATCCACAGGACGCCGGTGACGATCGCGAGCGTGAACACCGGTGTGACCACCAGCACCAAGCGGTGATGGAGGCGGTCGAGGCCGGTGAGGGACATGCCACCGCGCCCGGGACGGAACACCTTGTTGCGAAGCCGACGCTCGGCCAGGAGATACAAAGACGCAACCCCAGCGGCCAGGGCAAACCCGGCAAGCCCAAGCGAGGCCAACCCCACGTGTGCGGATGCGAGACCCTTGGCGCCGGGGACCACGCCCTCGCCAAGACCACTAAACACGACCCCGAGCACCAGCCCGATGAGTCCCAGGGGCGCGAGGACGGCGCCAAGTGGAACCAACCGACCGCGCCGCGAGAGCGGGAGGTAGCAGCCGACGGCGATCATGGTGCCGAAGCTTGTCGCGAGGAAGATGTTCTTGAACGGGTGATCGCCCTCCACACACTGGGCACCGATCGCGCCCACGTGCAGTGCGCCCGCGACCGCCAGTGCGAGCCGCCCCCAGCGCTGGGGACCCCCGTCACGGCTGTGGTCTTCGCTGCGCTCCGCCCCGTAGGCGAACGTCGCCGCACCGTAGGCGAGCGCGGACAGAATGAACAAGACGAGCGTCATCGCGGACCCCTTGAGCGTATCTCACAACCTCGACTCACGGCTGAACAGGTACGCCTGAGACTTTAGGTCAGCCCGCCTCCGGCTGCACGACAGCCGCAGGAGCCACGCAGGCGGCCAAGGCGCAATCGGGTTTCTAGAGTTCGAGGGGGAACACCGTCGCGATGGCCCACCCCGCCTCGGGGTCGATCAGCGTGTAACTCAGACCGAAGGACGGCAGTTCGTGGCCGTCTTCGGTTGAAAATGTCCACTGGACATCTGCGCGCGTGATCCGTGGGGCGAGCCGGCGGGCGGCGAGGACGTCGAAGCTCGCCTCCCCGACCTTCAGCTCGCGGTGGCGGGCGAACTGGCGTTCGAAGCGAGCCCGCAGTTCCGCTTCGGTCTGCAACGCGATGACCTCGGGGCCGGAGGCGACGAGGCATGGGCGATGGACGAGCTTGATCACCGCGTCGACGTCGTACGCCGCGAAGGCCTTGGAGTAGCGATCGAAGAACGCGTGCAGGGTGGTGGCCACGCCCCACGGTACCAGGACGAACGCCGGCATCAAGCCTGCGTGGGCAGCCAAGTGTCAGTCGTAGAACGCCGCGAATTGATCGAAAGCGTGCGCCCAAACACGAGGGTCGATCTCGAGTTCGGTGACGTGGTTGAGAAAGTACTCAGCCGTCTCCCAGGCACTGACCGTGACGCCGAGCAACGAGCGATCTCGTAGGTGTGGCAACAACTCTGAGAGCTGCTTGCGGTTGAGCGCGCCGGTGAAGCCGGCATTGCGGACCCACATGACGCCGGCCGACGACTGCGCTTGGACCTTCGGCCACAGCTCCGCCACGCGTCGCTGCGTGTCCGGATCCACCGAAGGCCTCCGCGCACCGGGAATGATCACGTACAGAACCCGAGGCCCGTACTCCTGCATGAGGGAGGTCGTCGCGCGGAACAGGGCGTCGAGCGATGCGGCCTCCATCGGCTTGCGCGTACGGAGCAAGGCGACCTGATCGATCACGCCGACCGCAAAAGCATCGGTTTCCTCGACCACGTCCACCACGGGGCCGTCCCCCACGAACAGCTCGTCCACAACCACGGACTGCGGAGCATACCGGCAAACGGTCGCGGGGCTGAAATGGGTGTCCCGAAACGGGTACGAACCGGCCGCGCTGCCGGTTCGCGCCCAACCTCGAACGGTATTGAGGAACGACGTTCCCGGAGCGAGTCCGTCAACGGAGCCCTCGCGTGTGCACCTGAATCGCCCACCAAAACACCGGCGCGGACCGGGAGCCTCCCCGGGCTCGGTCGGGACCCAGCCAATCCAGCGTTCCCCCAGCGGACGTTGCGAGCGATTTCGAGGCGCTCCCCGTCCTGCCTTGTGAGGACAGGTCGCCGACACGAACGCTCGGCGCTCGAATCCGTGGCCCAAAGAAAAAGCGCCCCCCGGGCAAGTGCCACGGGAGACGCGATCAACGGAAGCGTCGGAGCTAGAAGCGGAAGCTCGCGCCGACACCCTGGGTGTCACGGGTCACAATCGGCGCGACCTTGACGTCGGCGACGGCGCGCAGCCCCTTCTCCTGCTTGAGGAAGCCCTTCGCGTCGCGACGGTCCTGCCAGATGATGATGGCGAGTACGCCACCGAGCACTGCGGTCCCACCGAGGAACGCATCTCCGAAGACGGCGCGGCGCCGCATGGTGCTGCCGGTCGAGCTGACCTCGGTCGCGAGCACGACGTACTGACCGTCGTTGGCCAGGCTCGCATCGGTCGAGGGGTCGCCACCGAGCTCATTGGTGTACGCGTCGACAGCGTCCACCGCGTCTTTGTAGGGACCGCGAGCCGCGAGCGCTGCGCTATAGAAGGCGATCGTTCCGATCGCGGCGCCGCTGGTCAGCGCCAGCGCCACCCAAGCACGGGGCTGCCAGTACCCCCAGAACGGTCCGCGCTGGCACTTGGGGCTGAGGTCCTTGGGGTCGTCCCGGCTCTCCCGCTTCTTGCGCTTGCCCTCGCGGCAGAAGTCCTTGAAGTCGGCCTTGAGGTCGACCTCGACGTCCTCGAGGTTCGCGGCGACACCGGCGGCGACCTCTTCGGCGGCCTTCTCCGCGTCGGCGATCGCTTGCTCCTCGGCGGCGATCTCCTCGGGCGTCTTCTCGGGCTCGTCGAGCGTCGCAATGACGTTGAGCTCGTCCTGCGTGGCGGCCTCGGGCGGCTCGCGGTGCTCATCAAGCGCCCGCCCCATGGCGCCACCGAGGACGATGGGGAGGATCAGGTCACCGACGCCGAGCATCGGGCGAAGCGTCTTGATGCGCTTGTTGTCGGCAACCGCGTAGACGACGATCTCAGCCTGCTTCTGCGGACCGGGGTCGACGCTACCAAACACGATGAAGTCGGCTGCGGTCTTGGGGCTGTTGTTGAGCCACTTGCCGAGCGCCTCCAGGCAGCCGTCGCTGCTCGGGTCGTCCTTGCACTTGATGCGCTTGGCCGCGTCCGCGACGTCGAGGGCAACCGTGGTGACGGTGTAGCCAGCTTCGGTCAGGGCGGTCTGGGTATCGACGCGCAGCTCGGTCGATTTTGCGTCACCGGTGAAGCGCATCAACGCGACGGTCTTGCCGTCCGTGGACGGAGCGTCCTTGGCGGGCGCGACCACGAGGCTGAGCGCCTCTGCGGCCGAAGCCGGAGCAGCGGGAAGCGCAGCCACGCCAACCGCCGCGGTGACGGCGATGCTGAGGATGCGGGACGCGAACGGGGCTGAGGTCTTGGCGGACATCACGGAAACGTGGTTTCGAGAACAGGTGCGCGGTCCGCTCCGGTCTCTTGGGCCGCGGCATGATAGCGGCCCCCTCCACCCCACTCAAGCGCCGCGTTGGCGAGCCGTAGAGGCCGCCTCCGCAGCAAATCAGGGGTCGGAGAACGGCAGACGCCACAGCGCACTGTACGGACGGGTCCGGTCCAAGCGCGCTGCTCTGAGGCTCCTCGCACTCGCCATCAACGTCGAACCCGGGCCCGACTTACGCATCGGCCCGCAAGAACAACACCCGACGTGGATGCGCGAGGCCTCACGCCGGGAGGATCACCTCGAGCGATCACCGCTGGGGCGGTGGCAGCAGGAACACCAAGCCACTGAGGGAGACCAGCGCCCCGAGGCCGGCGACGAGGAGCACGTATCCGCTGTCCGGGTGCGTCGCGCCCTGCGTCGAGGATATCCACAGCCCACTCGAGAGGATCGTCGAGCCCACCAGCAGTACGCCTCGCAACGGACTCCGACTCCGCGCCCAGGCCAGCCCGCTGTGCAGCACAACCGTGAGCCCGATCGCGCCCGGCACCAGCGTCGCGCCCCCAAGCGTCTTGCGGCTCCAGATGAACGAGGCGGCGGTGGCCGCGATCGCGAGGACGGCCAGGGGGACCCGCGCCCGCTCCGGGACCGGCTGCAACGGCGGCGCGTGCTCGGCGATCGAGACCCCTGCCCGGGCGACGATGGCCAAGGCTCCCCCGCCGAGTATCCCCACGAGCATCGCGGCGATGCCGTGTTCAGCTTCGAAGACGTCGAGCCCACGAGCTCTCGAGAGGACATCGGCGGCCCCGACAATCCACCGCTCGAGCGGCTGTCCTGCGTTGGGGGCGAGGTCGGGGACGATCCACCCCGAGTGCGCGACCGAGGCCGCGACGGCTGCGGTCGCGACGACCAGGGCCGCTGCGGTCCAGGTCGTCCCGGCCCCCGCGGCTCGCGCCCGGATCTCTGGCATGCCAGCCAACACCAGCAGGGCTGGAATCCACGCGACCCACCGCGCAGCGCTGCCCGCTTCCCAGAAGGCGATGCCGCCAACCCCCGGTGTGGTCTCGAACGCGAGCACCAAGCCGGCGGTCAACGCTGCCACGGCAACCGCCGCGGTGAAGCGAGGCGCGCCGCGCTCGAGCAGCGTCCGTCCTCGAGGGATGAACAGCACCAGAAGGCCCAGGCCAAGCCACGCGAGCGCACCGCTGCGTCGCTCGGATCGAACCACGGCCGGATGCGACCGTGTCTGTGCGCTCGAAGGCGCGAGTCCCACCCGGGGCTGGCCTCGGCCTTCGGTGTACCCCGGCCAACGACCGGTGACCCCGAGGCCGGCACTCGCCTCGGACGCGTACTTGTTCGGACACATCCGACTGAGCAGCTTGTCGGGTTCGGGGCCGCCGGGTTCGTCGCGCTTGCCGGGACAGACGAACTCGACCCGGGAGTGTTGTCCCCAACTTCCAGAGCGGACGATCACGCGTGGTTGGGTCTCGGCGCCCGGCGAAACCCCAAGGGTCTCCTGGACCGCGGGCAGCGTGACGGCCTCCACGGTGGCATTTGCATACGCCGCATGAGCCCGCGCGGGACCGCCTTCGAAGTGCACCGTCGCGATGTCGTGCAGCGCCCGCTCCAACGCGTCGGCAAACGTCTCGGGGTTGTAGCCCCGCCCGTCTTCGGGCTCGACGTAGTCGTTGATCGGGACGTCGAACGGCCCGTAGCCATCGAGGCTGATCGCGGTCATCTGAAACGGGTGAATCCCGTGGATCGGTCCGCTGTGCTGTCTCTTATACACATCTGACGCTGCCGACGAGCGATCTAGTGTAGATC
>OJGU01000887.1_pt1 | contig 13942 bp, 10 predicted proteins | sample 1594741 | NCBI WGS metagenome assembly OJGU01 (sample SAMN05416841, study PRJEB24817) | seawater metagenome | isolation source: Sea water | place: Canada:Atlantic | collected 2013-07 | reverse complement strand
TCCATCTCTTCGAGCACGGACAAGTACAGTTCTCGCTTACCATTCCCCCATTTGTCAACCGGAGGCCAGAACGGCCCATGCACATCGTCGGGCCAAAGATTCACGTAAAAAGGCTTTCCATCGCTCGCTGCCTTGGCGATGAACGGAATCGCCTCATCCACAAAACCGCTCGTGATCTTGGAACGCAGCATCCAACGAAAGCCGTCACCCAATCGTTCAGCATCGCCCCAAATACGCCCGGGCTCCGATTGCCCCGGTTTCAACGTAAGGGGAAGCAACTTAGGTCCCATCCCTTCAAAGTTGGTTAGCGAAGTGTCAAATCCATAGGCGGTGATGGGCGGTGCATCGTCCACATCTCGTTGCCCCCCCATATGCCACTTGCCGAAATGTCCGGTGGCATAGCCAGCTTGCTGAAGCGATCGCGCCAACATAGGGGCCGACGGATCAAGCCACTGAGCGATACCTCGCTGTTCGTTCAACGCTCTTCGAGCCAGGTACGATGTGATTCGCCAACGTTGAGGATACTGCCCCGTGGAGAGCGCGGTTCGCGATGGAGAGCAGATTGGAGAATTCACATAGAATTGTTCGAAGCGAATCCCTTCCCGCGCCATGAGATCGATCTCCGGGGTCGATGCCGCCTCATTGCCAAAGCAGGAAAAATCTCCCCACCCCATGTCATCAATGAAAACCATGATGATGTTCGGTTTTCCGGCCTCTGCAGTGGACTGCAAGAGCCATAGAGTAAGGACAAGGAGGCATTTTCTCATGATAAATAGTTCTTCAATGCGAAATTCGAATATCGGTATTTCTTAGAACCTACCGTGAAAGCCATTGCCTGAAAAGTTTCCGATCCGTTACGACCAGGCTACGACGCTACACCCGGGCGATACTATTCGATCAAGCTCCCAATCCGAAGCGAAGCGGACTTTCCGTCGGCGCGAGCCCATGCACCCCAAATCCGTAAGTATTCTGGGATGACAATTTCTCCATCCTTATTACCATCGAAGGCAGCATACACCGACGCCGCTAGTTCATCACTCATCAAAGGTTGTCTCGTCCCTTGGAGAAACTCCGTTCTTAGGATTCGTCCATCTTCATTCAAATCCAGAGCCTCAACGATCTTTTTGGCTTCATCTGTAATAATCCGATTAAGGATATACTCGGCTTTCGAAACCTCACCATCCCTGTTCCGATCGCTTGCCACAAAAATCCCGCGACGAGAGCGCGCGTTGAGATAACTCCCATCCTCAATAAACTCCGTTTTCGAATGAACGCCATCATGATTGTGATCGATCCGATCAAAATGCTGAGAATAGAGACTGAGCCTCGATCTTGAAACCCCGTGCTCCATCGTCGCTCCGAGCCGCTCAAGAACGACCGATACGGCGACACCGCCGACCGTTACCTCATCCTTCAACTCTGGGGATTCCCCCAGACCGACAACAATGCCCGCGTAGGCCACCGCCATCGACAGCAACAATGAACGATTTTTTGTAGTCAGCATTCCCTAGACTCTTACGATTCATCCCATCTGGCAACCCCTCGAACCTTTCTAAAAACCGACATTACATCCAGTTTCCCGCCAACGGTAGCTCGAATGCCCTTCGCTTATGGCATATTTAACCACTCCCCCGGAACACCGTCAGACGAGACTCTTGAAGGAGCCCCTCTCATGCAATTCGAGTTCTTTTTTTGTTGGAAATCCGTGATGACCTGATACTGTCAGAAGCTTATGACCTCACAACGTGTAACGCACCTGCGTCTGGGTGTACTATGTACTCTTTTGGCTTCGTCCCATTTGATTACAGCCCAAGTATTGGACTTCGACGCGACCTCTGAAGGACCGTGGTCGGATATAGACAACACAACACTCACGGTTCCCTTGGTCGCCAACGGAACCGTGACGCTCGACGGGACACCGAACGCTGCTGAGTACGGTGGCTTTGAAGGTGTCACAGTCACTCCCGGTGACAACGCATGGATCCTTGATTTCCCTGGGGATCGCTCCTGGGACAACCCTGAAGATTCGAGTTTCACCTTTTGGCTCACACACGATGAAGACAATTTTTACATCGGAGTCGACGCCAAGGATGACATTCTCAACACCGACGATCCCAATGCCGCCTTTTGGAAAGACGATTCGGTCGAAATTGTGATCGATGCCCTCAACGATCGATACGATAACAATACAGACAATTCAAATGACCTCTACGGGGGACACAGCTACTTCAACTACGAAGGCCGTTTTTCGGTATGGGATGAAGATGCCGAAGCACGGACTGACGGTCGATGGAGCACCGATGTTGATTTCACCTATGCTGAAGATGGTGAAGTCTGGGGCATCGGAGGACCGGTTGACGGTGGCTGGCAGATGGAGATCCGATTCAGCAAGAGCCTCTTCGAAGATCCAGTCGCCGGGAACAAGCTCCAGGATGGCTACAAGATGGGCTTCAACATTGGATTGGACGATGACGACAAGTTTGGCCCTGGTGCCAACGGGAGTGGTGACCGCAGCCAAGATCTCGAGCTCCAGTACTTCTGGGCCAACCGGGCTCGCCTGCTCGGCTGGACGGCTGACGAGGCACTCGACTTCAGCGAACAAGAAATCGCCGATGGTGTGCACGAGCAATTCTACGATCTCGGCATTAATTCCGCGGGCCGATTGGCTCACGGAGGCACCGGTGAAATCATCTTCAGCTCGGAAGGCGGAGGGACTCCTGCCCCGGTCGAGCCACAACCCGAGCCTGAACCAGAACCGACGCCAGGGGGTGGTGGAGAAATTACGGGTAGCCTCGCCGCCCTTGACGCCACGAAGACCCAAGTCGCACTCCGCCTTCCTGAGGCACCAACAATCGACGGCATCATTGATGCCGATGAATCCTGGGGCTTCGCAGGTGGAGCTGCTCAAAACTTCTGGCGCGTTGGCTACGATGAAAACCTCGAAGACTTCTTCCGCGGCGGTATCGTAACCGAAGGCGGTCAGGAGCCCTTTGATGGGACGGATCTTCAATACAACATCTACGCCGGAGTCGATGATGAGAATCTCTACATTGCCGTCGAGATCACCGACGACTTTATCGAATCCGATACTGCTGAGGCTGGATCAGAAAATGGTCAAACATGGCAGGACGACAGTGTTGAAGTCTTTATCGACGGCGACAATAGCAACTTTGCCGAGCGAAGCACCGATGGCAATCCAGAGGTGATCGATACGGGGGGTCAGTTCGTCATTACCCCAAACAATGCCTACCGGCACGCCGAGGCTGGCAACCCTGGATTCGGCCCCAATGAGGCTTGGTATGCCCAAGCTGATCTCACCGACGAAGGTTGGGTCGCTGAATTCCGTATCTCACTCGACGCCATTGGCAATCCAGCCCCTGGCGACGTGATTGGCTTCACCGTGGGTGTCAATGACGACGACTTTGGCGGCAACGCAGAACGTCAAGTACTCTGGATCGGAGAGACCCATGTCGAATCGACCTACGGTAATCTCTACATTGGAACCCGAAGCTACACGGCGCCGAAGACAGCTTCACCGACGGTCGACGGCACCGTCAATGCCTCAGAGTACGAGGGAGCTCAAGAGATTGTTCTCAACATGAATACCGGTTCCTATCACATCAACGTTGGCGACGACGAATGGGAAGAAGGCGATCACCATCTTTCCGGTTGGGTGGTTCATGATGACGATGCCATCTACGTTGCGATCGACGCCACAGATGACACGATCTCTACCGATTCTGCCGAAGCCGGATCCGAAGACGGCCAGACTTGGGTCGACGACAGTATCGAGATCTTTTTCGATGCGGATGAAAGCAATATCCAGGGGAGAGATCAGGAAGCGATGTTTGAAGGCCAGTTCGTACTGACACCAAACGGTGCCTACCGCGACAACGAAGCCAACAATCCACAGTTCGGAGCTGACGGAGATTGGTTCGCCGCTACTAGCGAAACGGACGGGGGCTACCAAATGGAGTTCAAAGTCAACAAGTCAGCGCTCCTTAATATTGGAGACGGCGCGTCCGTTGGCTTCAATATTGCCATGAACGATGACGATGGATCAGGTCGCAAGTCCCAATTGAACTGGGCTGGAGCACCCCACCAAGAGTTCTCCTATGGAACGCTCGTTCTCGGTGGCCCGGCTGAACCAGAAACACCAACGGGACCAAGTCCTGCAAACGTGAGCATCAGCATCGCTGCTGGACAAGTCAGTCTTGAATGGGAAGGTTCAGGTTCCTTGGAATCGGCCGGCAATATCATGGGCCCTTGGACCACTGTTGACGGCGCTGCTTCGGGAGTTTCCATTCCAGCATCGGAAAGCGCTGCCTTCTATCGCGTCCGATAACCCCCGTCACTCATCGGTTTAGTCTCAAACCGCAGGCATCGTTCGAAGCATGCCTGCGGTTTTTTTGTCGTTTTTTTTGGCCGAAATTGTAACCCAGGATTCGAGTCGATCAAAGGCTATGCAGGCTCCGGTCAATTAACAATACAGCGCTCCCCTATTCGATCACCACAGCCGTACCGTAGGCCATCATCTCCGCAGCGCCGTTCATAATGACGGAGGTCTGAAATTGAAGACTGATAATGGCGTTGGCACCGAGTTCGTCCGCATGATCGATCATTCGATCGAGCGCCTGTTCTCGGCTTTCTGCTAAAAGTTTCGCGTATTCCGTCACTTCTCCACCAACCAGATTGCGAAACCCAGCCATGATGTCTTTGCCCAAATGTCGGGCTCGAATGGTATTTCCTCGAACAAGCCCAAGGGTCTTGATGATTTTCCTCCCAGGAATCTCCGGGGCCGTGACAATGATAATTCGATTCGTCATGATTAGAGTCGTACGTTTTTATACCGATCCGTCTTTGATGCCTTAATTCGTTGCGTGAGCACGGTAACGAATAGGATCCCTACCCCCAAGAGCACCGCAGGCAGGCCAAGCCGAACAAACAGCGGAGCCTCACTGTCCCGGATCAAAGCCATCACGAGATAGACCGCCCCAGTTCCGTAGAGTAGCAGAACCCCTCCCAACAGAAGAATTTGGCCGACACTCGCACTCGCAGCTCCCGTCACTTCTTCGCTCAATCGATCTTTTTCACTTGCAGTCATTTTCTTGTATTCCATACCGCCAACTTGTTGGCAGAGTTGTTTCATTTCTTCGAAGTTCTTGGCACAGATTGAACACTCATCGAGAATCAATTCGATCCGTTGCCGGTCTCCTTGAGTTAACTCGCCATCCAGGTATCCAGAGAGTAGTGGCTCTGTTTCACGACACTGATGTTTGATCATAGAAACCTCTTCATCCTTTGTCTTAACTCCGTTCGAGCCCGATGAAGCCGACTCATGACCGTCCCAACCCGAACATTCATAACCTCTGCGATTTCCGCATAACTAAGATCATGAAAATCTCGAAGCACGATAATTTCACGGCGTCCGAGATCCATCGCGGCCAGTTCTCGGTGCAAAATCTGGCCTAACTCGCGCCGTTCAGCTTGGCAATCAGGTAAAAGGGCGGCGTCAGGCAGACTCGCTACGCGTTCCTCGTCATGGGGCTTTCGTCGACGAATCGTATCTAGGGCAGCATTGCGGACTATTTTCAAGAAGAAGGCCTTTCGACTACCTTTTCCGGCATCGTACTGCCTCGAATGCACCAGCTTCCGCAACGAGTCTTGCACCACATCCGCGCCATCCTGCTCGCAGCCCAGGATTTGGACCGCGAGAGCAAACCCCTTTTCAACCAACATATCAAAATCGGGCGGCAGGCTTGGAGAATGCCTCATCGCAAACTCCTTCTGATCCTTTGACTCGATAGCAACATTTGAAAGAGAACTCAACACGTCGCCTCTACTACGCGCAACCCAGGATTTTATTCCAAGAAAGTTGTGCTTTCTCTCGCGACACCACCCGACGCACCCCAGGTGGGATGCTAGCCCCCCCAGAACGGACCAAGTGCCCCCAATCAGGATCTTGCCATTTGTGCCAAGATTCACTACCAAGAACGACACCACATGACGAAACCTACTCACGCCCTCAGGCTAGCACTCGTTTTCTTCCTAAGCCCACTCCTCAAGGCCGATGCCATCGAAACGATGCGGATCTTTATCTTTGCCGGGCAGTCCAATATGGAAGGGGCGGATTCGAAAGTGGGGGATATCAAGAACTTCCCTCCCTTTCGCGGCCTGGACAGCCCTCAGGAAGACGTTCTCTTTTCCTACTGCATTGGAAGGGACAACAAGACGCGTTCGAATGGCTGGGAGCCACTGCGACCGATCCGAAACCTCGTAGGCCCCGAGCTCAGTTTCGCACACCGCATCAAGCAAGCGATCGGCGCGCCCATCGGAATCATCAAATGCGCCGCCGGGGGCACCCATCTTGGAGGGGACTGGAATCCCGACGCGCCGGAAGGGTTCAAGATGTATCCTCTGACGATACAGCTGATCAAAGAATCACTCGCAAGTCTCGATGAGCAAGGCATCCCCTACAGGATCGAAGGCGTGATGTGGCATCAGGGTGAGAACGACATGTTCAATGAAGACTACATGGCCAACTATGGGACCAATCTCCGCCGCTTTCTTGCCCGATGGCGTCAGGATCTAGCGACTCCAGATCTCCGATTCTATATCGGGGAACTCTGCACAAAGACGATCTGGGGAATGGACCTTCGGCCAAGAATGTACGCCATCAGCCTCGGACAACGAGCCGTGACGGATACCGACCCGCTCGCTGACTATGTTCGCACCTCTCATGTTGGCGTCGAAATCGGAGGCGGTGTAGGACTACACTACCACTACGGAACACTCGGACAACTTGAACACGGCGAGAACTATGCTACGACCTATCTTAGCAACATTGGCGTTCCCTCAAAGCAAACACCTCCCATCACGCCCTGGCCATACAAAGAGAATGCTCTCGTCAAACTGTTCGTCCTAGCGGGGCATCGAAACATGGAAGGCGAACGCGCCTTCTCGCAGGATCTAGAGCAGATGAAGAGCCCACTCTCACAGGCTCGGGGTTCCATCGCTTTCAAATACAGTCTCGGCGGCGGTGTCAAGGCATCCACAGATTGGGAAGCACTTCGACCTGCTGGGCTCTATGACACCTTTGGGCCGGAGCTCAGTTTCGCAAGAACGATCTCCGAAGATTCCGAAGATGCTATCGCGATTGCAAAGTTCACTCACAGCGGATCGCAAATGAATGATTGGACTCCGAACGGTACGGCTGCGAAGTCACGGCATCTCTACCCACATTTCGTCCAGTTCGTTAGCCAGGCGATCCAGGAACTTGAGCAGAGAGGACATCAGGTCTCACTGGAAGGTATTTTCTATCACGTGGGCGAGAACGAGATGTCAATGCCGCCGTATCGACGCCAAGCGCCGGCATGGTTGGAAGCCACAATTCAGCAAGTCCGGGTCGAACTCAATCGTCCAAACCTTCGTTGGTTCGTCAGTCAACAAGCCCCTACCGACGATGAGCGGGTCAATAGCATCGACGTCACCACTGAAATCGAAACGCTTGCAGCCAAGCTAAGCAACATCATCCACATCAAAGCCTTCGAACTCCCTGCTCAGGAAAAGAAGCTTGTCCTCAACACCCAAGGAATCATCCGGCTAGGTCAAATCATTGGAGAAACTTATTTAGAGCAGAATTCGAATAACTGACCGTCAGGTTGCCAAGTCGTTCTCAAACGCTTACCCACAGAATACCGACCAACTCATCCCGATGGCTTCCGGTTCTTAACCAAAGGCCACCACGAGTCTCGCTGTCATCAGGGAGTTTCCTCCAGTGGAGACGGAGCATCTCGCCACTGCTCGGTAACCGCCCACAAATTCTCAGGACTCAGGGACGCTCCATATTTCAGCAGCCTGACACTGCCATCAGCGAAGGCAAAATTCGATCCGCCATTCTTCGAATTTCCTCCAGTCGAATTGTGCTTGTTCTGGTCGATCGCCTCAACGTCGTTCCCCTCCCCTTGATAAAAATCCATGTGAACATCCAAGCGTTCCTGTTTCTTTTCGCCAAACATGATCGTGTCCGACGGCCAGCGCACACTTGAGAGTTTCATATACTTGGAACCTTTCCACTCCTTGAACTCTTCGAAGTCCGCCTTTGAAAGGGTGACGGCGAAGTAATCGTTGAAACCATTGATAATATAGCTCCGCTTCTGACTCTCGTCGGACTTGAAACGATCGCTCGGACAAATCACCAATTTCTTATCTCCATGGTAGGGGCGAATCGCCTGAATCCAATTGAATCCCCCCGAGATCCTCGGCGGAATACGATCATCAAAATCGTCCGCATACATCTGGAGGGCCAAACCCAGCTGCCGCAGATTGCTACTACATTTAATCTGCTTTGCCTTTTCCTTCGCCTTGGAAAGAGCGGGTAGCAGCATCCCTGCGAGAATCGCAATAATCGCAATGACCACCAGGAGCTCAATTAATGTAAATCCTCGATCTCGGTTTTTCCTAAGCATGGCGATAACCTATTACTAACTCATCTCGATTCTGAGCCACTGCAAACACTATTAGGCCACATCCGGCGAGTTTTGGAAGCGTTGTTTCACTCGAGCCCGAGCTTTTAGCGCCTCCTGCTCTCGGTCTTTGGGAATGGCCGAGGTCGTCAAAGAATCCAATAGACGCTGAACGACGGCTTCAATATCAACGACCGCTTGATCAAAGGCCTCCGCATTCGCTCGAGACGGTTTCGTCGCGCCACTAAGCTTCCTGACAAACTGCAACGACGCAGCACGTATCTCCGCCTCCGTTGCCGGAGGATCGAAATTGAATAAGGTTCTAATGTTTCTGCACATAGCCAATCCTTCCAATTAACGCGTTCAAAGATTTAGAGCAAACGCTTCCGGGCCAGATTCATTCACCGAGATCGCTCGGGCGTAGAAACCCTTTGAGCTCAGACGTCGCCTCGCGAACGTCGGCAACCATCGCCGGCGAGATCGCCGAGGCTCGGTTCCCAAACGTGTTTCTCACATAGGTAAGTACCGACGCGATTTCTTCATCACTGAGTCCTTTGAAAGGCGTCATTGGCACCAAGCCTGGATACGCTTTCCCCTTGACCTCGATCGGACCAAACAAGCCGTGCAGTGTCAGTTTGATCAATCGCTGAGGATCGCCATTAACCCATTCGGTACCCGCAAGCGGCGGGAACTGTGCCGCGGGAAGTCCCAGTCCGTTCTCCTGATGACAAGTAATGCAATGTCCCTCGCGCTGATACACCTCCGCGCCCTTCGTATAGAGCTTCATAGCCTCCCCCTTCAGTGGGCTGGTTGGTTGGGCAAGGACCGCTGCAGGAACGGCATCGATGGATTCCCCTTTAAGATTCGCCAAGGCCGTTTCATAGACCGGCTTGATCCAGGAATCCATTCCCTCATCAGGAAGCGAACGGATGATTGCCATGGCTCGATCCCGCTCAAGCCATGAAGCACCGGCGATGGCTTCCAGGCGGACCCGACCATGCGAGTCCGAAACGGCCTCAAGAAAAAGACTCTCGTGATCCGGGACCTGGTGTCCGGAATATCGGAGCACGCACACCGCCGCGCTGCGAACCCGATAGTCATCTGCTTTCAAGAGGCGTCGGATCAAACGTTGATCAATTTCATCCAAGCCCCAGCTGACCCAAAGGGCCTCCAATAAATGATGCTCGTAACGGCGATCCTGATTCTCGTCGAGCCCGGCAAGCCATACTTGAAGCGCCGAGAGAACGGTGGCGCTGTCCCGTCCTCGAAGTTCCCGGCGAGTCCGATACCGTGTACGATACTCCGGCAGTTTTAGATTATCCAAAAGCACCCCGATAGGAGCCCCAGCGATCTGAGCAGGCTTAACGAGTGGTCGGGAAGGATAGGTCACGCGATACACACGTCCGTGAACGTGGTCACGCAATGGATCCCGCGCACTATGCTGCATGTGGCCGACCAAGACGTTGTGCCAATCCAAGAGATAGAGCGAGCCGTCCGGTGCAAACTCAAGATCGACCGGTCGAAAGTTCCCATCCCGACTCGTCAGTAAGTCCTGACGAAACCGACTGGTGTAACCCGATCCATCATCGATCATCTGATGCTGTTTCGTTCCTAGAAAGCCAATGGTGTTGTGTAGCAGAACATCTCCCTGAACATCCTCAGGAAAGTGCCGACTCGAAACGAATTCTAATCCAGAAGTTGGCCGCACCCGATGAGCGTCCTCAATAATACTCGGGGGATTAGGCGCAAACTCACCGTAGCGAACCTTCACGGTTCCCGGCGTCATCCATCGCAAATTTGGATCCGAAGTATCGAGAAAGAAGGGTTGCCCCCACTCATCAAAGGCCGTCCCCCAGGGGTTAGGAATGGAAAGACGGGCGGTTCGCTCGAGGTGATGTCGCCGGGGATTGAAACGAAAGAACCCTCCATTGGAGCTTCGAATTGGCCCGTAGGCGGTTTCGACGTTGCTATGAAGAAACGTCCCCTCACCCATGAAAATCGCTCCCGAAGGATCAGCACAAAAGGCACTGATCACGTGATGAGTGTCATGATCATCGAAGCCACTCAGCACGATTTCTCGAACGTCTGCTCGGTCATCCCCATCAAGATCTTTGAGCAGCATCAAGTGGGTTCCTTGCGCCACATAAACCCCCTCAGCAGCGAGCTCGAATCCCGTGGGCAAATGGAGATTATCCGCAAAGACAGTTTCCCGATCTGCCCGACCGTCACGATCCAAATCCTCGAGGATAATCAGCTTGTCATTCGGTTTAGGATCTCCGGGTTGGTAATGAGGATAAGTCGGCATGGTCGCGACCCAGAGACGCCCCCGATTGTCGAACGACATTTGCACAGGATTCGCCAAGTGAGCGAACTCACGCTCGGAAGCAAACAACTCAATATGGTATCCATCCGCTAGTCTAAATGTTTCCAGCGCATCTGTGCCGTATTGGTAGTCCACACTGCCCGTTTTCTTTCCTCCCGCTCGAAAATTCGTCTCGATTTTGGGCAATGGGTGAGTCTTCGAGTCTGCAGACTCGACATCAAAGGCTCTGCCTTCGTTCACCGCCCAAATCGCCTGATCACGAATGTGGGTCATCTCCTCTAATTTCTTGAGCTCATGAGGATAATTATCAGGCCCGAACGGGCGGTTTCTTCGACCGAAAACATGGACCCCATTTGGAATCTTGTAGTGCTTATGCCAAATCCAATTCTTCTCATGCACCGCGCTCAACAAACGATCGCTGTCGTCAGAACCTTCCTTCGAGTCCTTCGGCCCAAACAAGCCATCAACAATCAAGGGGGCGATTTGACGATAACCCGACCTCGTGAGCAGAGCCCCATCACGGGTCAAAGGAAGCTCGCTCTCAGAGAATAACGCTTGGGAAGCCCCAAAAAGATTCACGAAGACGGCCCCCTCCTCTGCAGCGACATCTTCCATCACGGCGGTATAGAGCGCTAAGTTGGCATTCTCGATAGTGCCATCTGACAATCCATTCGAAGCCGAGAAATCTTCGAATGCGATTGGGGAGACTAAGGCCACCTGAGGAGCCGAGCGCCCGTTGTAGCGCTGCTGTCTCGTATATCGAACAAAGGCACGCAGCTCGGCGCGAAACCCTTCCAGACCGGCCTGTCCCCGAAACGACTCATTGAACCCGAAAAAGCCAACCACAAGATCCGCCTTCAAACGCGAGAGCCACTCATCGGGAGCATCATAGTCTCCGACACCTGTGTGCCCCGAACCCCAGCGGTCTTTGGCCTCGGATCGAGCAGGATAGAAGGCTTCAGCACCAGGAAAGGCCCAAGGTGAGGGTCTCCCTGAATGGGGACGAAACCCGGGCGTGTTTCCCTCATCACACATGTTTCGAATCACGAGCCGATGCTGATGAAAACGGCGATGAATCTCCGATTCAAAGAAACCATACTGCATCATTCTAGACCCAAGACCGTTGCCCACAAGCACGAGATGAGCTCCCTTTTCAAGCTTAAGAGAGTCGCCAGCGACAGATAGGACACCACAAAACACCAGGAGAGCACCCACCAAAACTCTCAGTGAAGCAACATGGGAGCAGTCGTTGTTTTTTCTATTAAATTCCATGAGATTTGCTTCGAGAATAGCGGACATCACTAACGCGGTCACCTGTTTTAGTCCTTAAGGTAACGATCAGAGACTCAATCAGTTCACTCGTCCTTTTGTCTCTCTTGAACCGACCATGCCCATCGGGCCTTTGATTCGATTTCAACGTTGCCATTCCAATACAAAACCACAATTATTAACGCTTCCCGAAGCGTCGAAGGACCATGAATAGAAGAACCAACAATTCGGCTCGCTCACATCCAGCATTCGGTCATCCAATCACCCGTCGATCAGCAATCAGTGTTGGGGCTCTCGGGTTGTTAGGCCTTGGAGCAAACCATCTCTCGGAGCTCCAAGCCAAGCCAACTCCCCTGGAGCCGACAACGGGCCAAGCAAAGAAAGTTATCTTCATTTTCCTTTCGGGAGGTCTTTCTCATCACGACACCTTCGATATGAAACCGGGAGCAGCGAGTGAGATTCGCGGCGAGTTCAAGCCGATCCCGACACGCACCCCAGGGCTTCAGATTTGCGAACACCTCCCTCGACTCGCCAAGCGAAGCCACCTCTGGTCGCTTTGCCGCTCACTCACTCACTCGACCAATGAACATTCACAGGGCCACCATATCATGCTGACCGGGCGTTCAGACCTCCCACCTGGATTCGATCCGAGCAAACCCAAGCCATCCGATTGGCCTTCGATTACATCCGTTGCTAACGCCGTACTAGAGCGGAGCAACAACCTTCCGCCAGCAATCGTTCTCCCAGAAAAACTCATTCATCGAACCGGCCGAGTGATCCCAGGGCAGTTCGCCGGACACATGGGGCCACATCGAGATCCCTTTCTCCTCAAATCTTCCCGCTACGATCCAGAAAACTACGGGGCCTATCCAAACTATCTGTTTCATCATGCCAAGGGAAAGCAAGATGGATCTCGCTACATCTTTGATGCCCCGTCACTTTCCCTCCCCGAAGGCCTTGATTGGAACCGACTCAAGGACAGGCTTTCGCTGCGCCGTGCTTTAGATCTGAATGATGGCTGGATCGAACATTCCTCACAATCCCGACAGATGGATCGCTATCAAAAGATGGCCGTGTCGTTGCTCACGGATTCGAAAACCAAAGCAGCCTTTGAAGTCCATAGCGCACCGGCTAAGGTGCAGGATCGCTATGGACGAAACGCCTTTGGCTGGTCTTTGCTACTGGCAAAGCAACTCGTTCAGGCCGGAGTTCAGCTCATTCAAGTCAATCTCGGAAACAATGAAACCTGGGACAACCACCAGGCCATCTTTCCCAATCTCAAGAACTATCTCTTACCGCCACTCGATCAATCCGTTTCAGCTCTTCTTGATGACCTCAACGAAAGCGGCCTTCTGGATGACACCCTCGTAGTTATGGCGAGCGAATTTGGACGCACACCAAGAATCTTCAAAATCCCAAACGTACCCTTACCAGGACGCGATCATTGGGGAGCAGCTCAGACGGTGTTCTTTGCTGGCGGAGGCACGGGAGGCGGTCGCGTTGTGGGTTCAACCGATGCCATTGGGGCCTACCCAGACTCGGATCCCCATACTCCTGAAGACTTTGCTGCAACGATTTATCACGCCCTTGGAATCCCCCCACAACTCTCCTGGCACGATCCGGTCGATCGTCCGCACCCCGTCTACCATGGGAATCCAATCGTATCCTTGTTCAGCTAGAACTCGGAACCAAGCGCACGTTCCACTTCCATCGGGTCAGGAAACCTTGTCCATCGCCTCGCCTGGCCGACATTCAAAGGCAGCGCCTCGCGAAAATATGACTGCGGCTGCCAAGAGCGCGAGCCCAGCAGCGAAGAGAAAGACCGGGCTCAAATCGCTTCCATCGTCCCCGAGCAAGAACCCAACGCCCCAGTTGGTAAACAGAG
>OJGU01000885.1_pt1 | contig 13979 bp, 9 predicted proteins | sample 1594741 | NCBI WGS metagenome assembly OJGU01 (sample SAMN05416841, study PRJEB24817) | seawater metagenome | isolation source: Sea water | place: Canada:Atlantic | collected 2013-07 | reverse complement strand
GAGATGTAGAGAGGTCTCGTGGGCTCGGAGATGTGTATAAGAGACAGGTGCAAACCGATCGACACCGAACGGGAGCGTCGAATCCAGATCGTACGAAAGGCGGGGCGAATTACTTGTTCGTTGACGGTCACGTGACGTCGATCGCTGCCCTAGAGGTTAAGCGGCAAATTGACTCGGGGATCAATATTGCTCAACCACCTGAACTGCGTTCTGCCCGCCGTTAGTCTCCGGAATCTTGTTCTCTTGTTCCGAGCCGAAGTCGAATCATTGATCGCCGCTTCGATCACCTGGGGATGAAGTTACAGCAAAGAGCTTCTAACTTGACTGACAACAAGCGATTGAAACGAATAGACTGAACTTTTCACTCCTTGCTGCGGTGAGTCTCATCGTCGCCATCGGTTCGACTCTAGCCAATGAACGGCTGCTTCGGGTGGGCGGCACAGGGATCTTCAGGTCGGATACCATGACGACGATTGGAAGTGGGGAGTGCGGCTGAACAATCCTCCGACAGAGATTACGATCGGACGTGAAATGGACTCTAAAGTCCTCGTGCCTGATAATCCTCGCATTTATTTTCGGCGGGGGAGGAAGGCTCCTTTCGACTGCACCTCAGATTGGTTGAGAAGGCGTTGTCTTTCTAGTCCGCTTTAGGGCCGCTCGGTACTCTTGTGGGGAATCGGATTGATGTGCGTTTGGTGAGCGGAGTGGAATCCAGAGATTTATTCATGCGGACTACCGGCGCTGGGACAGCCGAGGTCTCCATGAATTCTAGAAATGGGTTCGGTGAAGGGGCTCGCGTCCTTCTTGCCACGCTGGGACCTTGCCATCAAAACTGGGGCTCTAGCTCTCCCGGGACCTATCAGCTCGGTTCTGGGGGGAGGGACGCTTTGTGGGATAGGCCGTTCCGGCAAAGAGTGATGTGGAACTCATCCGTTTTGCTCTCAATGAATTTAAGAACGAAACCTTTTAATCATCCTTGCGTTTGCAGGTTATTTGCTAAGAATAGTCTTATCTAGAAGGCTTTTATCTGATGATGTTGAAGATTCTTGTGATATTGATGTCCGTCGGTCTGTCTGCAATTGAGTTGCGGGCCCAGGAGCCGGAAACGCGTTCGGAGGATTTCGGGAACGAGGTCGAGCAAGATGCCTGGGTGGCTCCCCGTGGGGATAAGGTGGCATCAATGCTCGTCGTGGCGTCAGAGTCTGCCCGAGAGATTGATCAGTTGGTCGCTGATGAGCTTATGAGACTCGGTCAGGTGCCTCGACCAGAGATTGACGATTATACTTTTTGCCGTCGCATCTTCCTTGATGCGATCGGTCGCATTCCGACGATTGACGAACTAGAAAGTTTCATTGCCGATGATCGGCCAGACAAACGCCCTCAGCTAATCGATGCGCTTCTCAATTCTAAAGGTTACAACAGTCATTGGTACAACTATTGGGCGAATCTGTTGCGGGTAAAGAATGTCGGAGACAAGTTGCATCACGCGGGAAATTTTTCGGAATGGATCAAGGACTCGGTTCGAAGCAATAAGCCATATGATCAAATGGCGCATGAATTGATCAATGCCAGTGGGGAACTTTATAAGCCTGGCAACGGCGCTACAGGATTTTACGCTCGCGAACCGATGCCGCTCGATCATCTGGCAAATTCGGTGAAGACGTTCTTGGGCATGAGTGTCGAGTGTGCTCAGTGTCATGACCATCCGTATGAAGATTGGACGCAGCAGGATTTTTATAAGCTGGCTGCATTCACATCCAGGACTAAGTTGCGAGTGGATCCGTTGCCTGAGGAAGAAAAAGAGACATATGCCAAGGATCGCAAGATTTTGAAGCAACGAGATTTCGACGAGTGGATTGTATATCGGGAGTCCATACGGGTGAAGCATGCAGCCATTCATGGAAACGGTACTGGCTTCACGCGCTTGCCGCATGATTACCAGTATGATGATGGTAAACCGCATCAAGTCATGGCGGCGGATGTCCTTTTTGGCAACATGCCAGAGGTAAACTATCGGATGTCGCTTGCGAAGCTTGCGGCGCTTCCGAAAAATCGATTCGGGCCTGAGATCAATTCCCGGAAATCGATGGCTGATTGGATGACCGCCGAAGAGAACCCCATGTTTACTAAGGCTACCGTGAACCGCTTGTGGTACAAGATCATGGGGACAGAGCTTCTAGGTCCTTTGGGTGGCTTGAGTTTGGACACGATGGGAGCGCATCCCGCTTTGAGTGAGAAACTGATCACGATCATGAAAGCATCGCATTACGATACCAAAGTGTTTCTGAGCGCCCTTTTCAATAGTAGGACCTATCAGAGCAAGGCACTCGGGTTGGGCGCTACGCCCCCCACATACACCTTGGATGGCCCGGTGGTTCGACGACTTTCAGCGGAAGCGCTTGTCGATTCGTTTCTGAGTCTGAAGACAGAGACGCCAGACAAATATGTGGCAACTGAATTTAGATGGGACGGTTTTACCAATTTCTACGAAAAATCGCAGAGTATGATGGTGGAAGACTTTGTCGATTACTCCATCAAAGGACCTGGGCGCGGAGCCTTTCAACGGAGAGAAGAAAAAGAAGCTGAGGGGCGAAATGGCAAGGTCGGGCCCGCCGAATTGTGGCGCGTTTCTACCTTTGGTCGGAACTACACGAAACATTGGGTATCGATGCTTATGGGGAAATCCAATCGCGAATTGATCGACGACGCCAACCTGCAGCCTGATATTCCTCAGATTCTGTATATGATGAATGGTCTTGGGATTCCAAAGCATGGATTGCTTCATCGCAAGCTACGGAGTGCTGGCGATCGTCGGGAGAAAATGGAGATTATCTGGAAGGCGATTCTTGGGCGTTTACCTAAAGATTCGGAAGAGCCACTGACTGAGAATGCCCCGGATGATATTATTTGGGCATTGCTCAACTCGAATGAATTTAGATTTGTAAGATAAGGCGATGAATCGTAGGGAGTTTATTGGCAGTGTGGGCATGGCAGGAATGTCTTTGCCCTTCTTGAATGCAGGGTCGGCTCGGTCGCAGTCGGCAAGAGCGAAATCGGTTATTTATATTTTTCTGCAGGGAGGATTGAGTCAGTACGACAGCTTCAATGTTGAGGTCGATCAACCGGTCTTGGGGAAGTCGACGATTATCAAGAGCAATGTCGATGGCATACGGGTGAGTCACTATTACCCAACGTTGGCAAAGCAAATGGACAAGATTCTGGTCTTGAATGGGATGAAAACCAATCAGGGGGCTCACCCGGCCGGAATCTACAAGATGCTTACTAGTTACAACCCCCGTTCGACGGTCACCCATCCGGAATTGGGCGCCTGGGTGAATAAGTGTTTAACGAGCCCTCACGATAGCTTGCCAAATTTCGTGAGTATTGGGAATGGGCGTGCGGGGAGTGCCGGTTTTTTCCCCGGGCAATGGGCCGCGCTGCCAGTCAAAGATCCAGATAAGGGAATTAATTTTATCCAGCCAAACAAGTCTGTCGGAGAGGCGTCTTTCAAGAAGCGACTTGATATCCTGGCTGCTGTGAATAGCGGCTTTGAGCAGGACTATGGCACCAAAGACACTCGATCTTATGTCGATACTTACTCGGGTGCGTTGAAGTTTATGGGCTCCGAGGATATCGATGCCTTTGAGTTGAAAAACGAAAATCCCCGTATTCTCAGTTTATACGATGAAAGTGATTTCAGCCGTGGCTGCCTCTTGGCGGGCCGTCTCGCTGAGCGGGGGGTACGGTTTGTTAAAGTGAACCTGGGTGGCTGGGATTATCACGATGGTATCTACGCTAAAATGCCTGCGAATGCCAATAGGCTCGACAAAGGTTTATCTTCCTTGCTCACGCATTTGAGTCAAAAGGGATTATTGGACTCCACGCTTGTTGTTGTGTCGACTGAGTTCGGCCGGAAACCTGAGGTGAATCCAAATATGGGGAGGGATCATCATCCAAATGGCTTCACATGCTTGATGGCAGGAGCCGGAGTGAAAGCCGGGCAGATCTATGGATCGACTAGTAAGGACGGGAAAGAGGCGGCCGAGGATGTACTAGAGGTAAACGATTTTAATGCGTCGATCGCCTGGCGTCTTGGAATCGATCCTGAATTTGAGGAGAACTCTGCCAGTGGTCGTCCCTTCTTATTGGCCAACAAGGGTAAAGCCCGGACGGAATTGTTTGCCTGAACGGGCTCCTGGTTTGCCTGTGTAAGCTGTCACGACAGCTCTAGTAGTCTTCGCGCTTAAACGTGGAACCCACGAGGCGGCCTTTGGCGACCCCGACGGATGTGGTTAGCGCGCCTTCTTTCGTGAGTTGGTACACGATGCGTTGCGGGTAAGCGTGTCGAGGAATTTAAGAAGACCGCGTGCTTGTCGCCCGAAGTAGTGAGCACAAACTCGGTCGCCGGACGCGCACTGTAGAAGCTCTGATCGTACGGATTCTCCTGAGGGTGAAGGGAAGGAGTTCTGACTCGAGATATTCTCAGAATTGTGATGGCTGAGGACGCGCAGGCCGTCTGTAATCGCTTGATGAACCCGATGAGATTTATCCTTTTTTGCCTGGCCGGTTGGGTAAACCGAGAACAGTAGGCTGTGATTGAATATTTGTTGGAGGAGATCCGAGTCCTCAAGGGAATTCACGGAAAGAAACCTCGTTTTCAACGATTCCAACGTCGACGTTTTGCAGCGAAAGCGAAGAAGATTCGCTATGGGAAGCTCAAGGAGATCCCAAATATAGCGACATCTCAGACTCTTCTCCGTAGGTTTCGCCCGCTTTTGGCAAACAAAATGATTCGAGTGGGCCTCGAAGAGTGGTGCTACACCCGAATTCGGGACGCGCTGAGCAACTTAGGATTTGAGATATGCGGTTGCCAACATCTTGATAGACAATGGAATCGAACCTGCCCCTGAGCGTGGACCTCAAACGAAGTGGTCCGATTTCCTAGAGCAACAGTGGAAGGTGATGGCGGTAACTGACTTGTTGACCGTTGAAGTATGGACTTTGAAAGGAATCGTTCGATATCACGTTCTTTTCATTATGAGACTCAAAACGAGGGAAGTGCATCTCGCTGGGGTTTCTGCCAGTTGTAATGGACTGTGGATGGAACAAATCGCCCGAAATTTAACGGACGCAATGGATGGGGTTCTATTTGGCTTCAAGTATCTGATTCATGATCGAGATCCGTTCTTCGCTACCAGTTTTCAAGGGATCCTGAAAGATGCTGGAGTGAACTCGGTTATCGCACCCAGACGCTCTCCAAATCTGAATACGTTTTGCGAAAGATTTGTGAGATCAATGAAGCATGAGTGCCTGGATCAAATGATCTTTGTTGGTGAGCGATCACTTCGGTATACAATTGCAGAGTATCTAGAACATTATCATATTCGTAACGGAATCATCAGGGATTCGAGAGTCAGATCATACGTCCTGAGTTCCAGGACAACAGCGACAGAGGCGAGATCACAAGTCGGCGACGCCTCGAAGGAATGCTTAGTTACTACCACTGCCACGCAGCGTGACGAAAAGAAGGCTTGAACGGCTACGATCGGAATTATTCTACACTACGCTTTCATGACTCAATGGCCTGTATAGTTCAATTTCAGAGGATTGATGAAATGCTATTTCCAAAGAGCAGCTTAGAAATGAGCGATTCGACTTTTGGGACTATTAGGCTTATTGCTGAGCGAACCCGGAAGCTTTGTCGATAACGGCGTTTGGATAGAGGACGACCCGGATTCCAATGGCTTCCGCGCGATTGATGAAAACGGTGTTGGGCCTCGGGGGTTCGAAACTGTGAAAGCGGATTTCACCATAGCCCTGACCACCGTGGAGCATCCATTTCAGCGGCTCGTTGTTAGTTGATTCGGATCGATCCAAAAGAAGGGCGGAATCACTCCACTCCCATGCATTTCCAGTCAGATCATAGAGTCCATGAGTGCTCTCTTCTCCGATGCCAACTTGGTGGAGGTAAGAGTTGGCTCGGAGAAATGGATCCAGGTAGTAGTCATTCAATATGATCATGCGTTCTGGGCTGGGTTGGGGCATTATTCCGAATCTGTAATCTCCTGGTAGAGATTCAGATTTCCAAAGGTTTTGCCAGTGAGTCGATGTCGGTAACCCACTTCGAGGGCGGGCGAACTCGGTCATGCTGTAGCCGGTCCATTGAGCTATCGCGTTTGCTGTTTGGCGGTCGATTCCTGTTATTGGATGTGTAGGGCCAAGCTGGTCGGGGTCTAGGTCCAGTTCCATCAAAACAAGATGAGAGATTTCGCGATTGAAACTTAACCATCGCGCGAAATCCATGACGCGGATTTCCCATATGCTCCAGTATATGTCGTTAACGCGAACAAATCGCATGCCTTTCGCCTCGAATCGATACTTGGTCTTCGACCATGTAGAGGCGGCGTGTTCTCGTCCTCTCACGACTTCCATGGTCCAGCGTTTTAGCGTTATTGTTGTCTTATTGAGTAGTCTGAAGGCTTTTTCCCATTCGCCGGCTGAGAAATAGTCCGCTGCTCTGTTGTAGGCTTTGTTGACGTCATAGAGGAAGAAGAGGTCGGGAGCTGGAAGTTGATTCGAGAATAGATCTTCCCACTCTTGCTTAGCATTAGCGTAGGCTTCGAGAGCGCTCGTTTTCTTCGATCTAAATACGGCTTGAATACTTTCGTCCTGTAGGACTAGGGCATTGAGAATGCGCTTCGAATTGATCTTGCTCAGGTCGTCGATGAGAGTGCTCGTAATACCGACTTCTTGCGGCTCAATAATTGCGCTGTAACGCTGAATACGATCGCTCAGTTCGAATATGTTTCGAATATTATGTATGAGGGTTAATATCTGCTTAGATTCGGTGTCGAAAACCGTCAGTAGAGATTGACTGTCTTCAATCTGGTTAGATTCAATTCTTTGGCGGGAGGCTGCAAGCAATGCCTTGAGCTCGTGCCATTCACCTTCTGAATTCGTTTTCGGGTCAATCCAGTGGCATGCCGTCATAACGGCGTGCCACTGATTCGATGCGGAAAGCCACTTCGGAGATTTTGATGGTTCCGCTGAGGCTTCAGAGTTCAAGTGTGCAGTAGCTTCGATGCTCATGGTTCGGGCAAGGACTTTGGCTTCGAGGTTGAGGCTATCGATTGCCTGCTGGATTTGATAGGCCTGCTGCTCTGCGAGAGTTTGCGCTTGATAAGCCTGTTGGATGGCTTGGCTACGTTGTTGCCCTTGGCGATGGATCAGTTTGCCGACGGGAAAAACGAGGCTGAGCGCTATGAGAAACGTCGCCAGTTTTTTTGTCCAAGTTGGCGCATGATATGCGAGGCGGTAGATCTTCCTTACGAAGGGTTCTGGCTGTGCGCCTTTTTCGAGGGCATTGGCAAAATCTTGGATGGTTGGGAACCTCTGTTCTGGATGATTGCTTAGCGCTTGATCAATGGTTTGGGTGAAACGTAATGGGAGGTCGGGGCGTCGTTTTGATAGGCTTGAAAAGAGACCTAGTGGAAGATCGCCGTTTACTAATTCGTAGGCAACCACCGCTATAGAATACTGATCTGCCCTTCCATCAATTGGTCCATGGTGAGTTAGGATCTCAGGAGCCATGTAGTAGGGCGTACCTGCTGAGATTTGAGAGACGGATTCTCGAAACAACGTGGATTGTCGCTGGTGTAAGATTTGCGCAAGACCAAAATCCATCAGCTTCGTGTCGTTGACGTCAATGATCCCTATATTCTCTGGCTTGAGATCTCGGTGAATTGTCGACTGATGAGCATAACTAAGCGTTCTGCAAACTGATTGAATCAGAGAATTGACTTGCTCCAATTTGAGAGGCTGAACTGCGCGATCGTTCTTTTCCATCCACTGGCGGAGATTGATTCCCTTAAAGAGCTCCATTTGAAGGAAGTAGAGTCCTTGCTCTTGGTGCACTTCATATACTTTGACGATTCCAGGATGAGCTAGTGACGAGGCGATCTTTGCTTCGTTGATGAAGAGTTGGACTGCCACTGGATCGTGCAGCAGAGCGGGGCACATGAATTTTAAAGCAACCTCGGTCTTGTGATTTTTGTCTCGCGCCCGATAGACAACGCTCATACCCCCTACGCCGAGTTGCTCGATGATTTCAAAACGCTCGCCAAGGAGGTCCCCTGGCTTTATCTCTCCCAGTGCGAGATCTAAAGTTGTCGATCGTGAAGCCGAAATTGATCGCTGGGTCCGAAATCGTCGATTTCCCCGTGTGGGAATCAACCAGGCTTCACCGCCTTTGCCTCTGTTGACATATTTCGTCATCGCGATACGGGTTCGATAGGAGCGAGGACACAGCGAAAGCCGCTTTCGATCAAACTAGAGGGCGCATGCAGCCGGTATCCAATTTGCATCTGCTCCGGATTCACCGTGCGCCACCCGGCCCCTCGGAGTGTGAAGTTTCGTTCGGTTGATTTCTCTGGCTCGGGGTGGTAAGGGGTCGAGACCCACTCCATGGCGTTTCCTCCCAGATCATACAATCCATGGTGGTTGGGCGGAAAACGTCCGACTGGAGCCGTTCGATAATAGCGATCAGTGTGTCCATTGAAATGGTTCTCAGCTGTCTCACTTGTCGGTGTGTAGTAATTGCCGTATTTGCTATATTCTTGTTCGCCTGCGATCCACGGATAATTCTTCTGCCTGAAGAGATGCCGATCTCGTAGCGAGGATCCTTCTTCCTCGTGCAGCCCTGCGATGTGACTCCACTCCAAATCGGTTGGGAGCCGGTAAACCTCGGTTGGAGCGATGAGCCCTCGCTTCTGGTCGCGTTTGGTCAACCACTCGCAGAATCGAGCGGCCCCGTATCGAGAGACCGAGGTGACTGGATGGCTTGGTCCGGACAAGGCTGCTTCGTCTCGCCAGGTCCGATTGTCGTCAAATCCGGATTCAGCCACAAAGTGAAAGTAGTCGATCACACGGGTTTCAAAGATCGAAACTTTCAATTTACCGATCTTCTGAAAAATCATCCCGAGACTGTTTTGAAATTGATCGGGTGATTTGGATGGCATCTGTTCCCATTCGGCTTGCCAGACGGAGTAGGTGTTGGCTAATGAGTAAGCTTTGGCAAGAATTCCCACTGAGTGAGAGTTCTTTTCGGTGGTGAACACGTTTATTTCGCTGGAGAGATCATGGTTCGGTTCGGCGAATGGTGTGTTGGTATCGGCGAGTAGTCTGGCCCATTTTTGCTGTTTTTTGAGAAGGAAATCCAAGGCCTCTTGTCGTTGCTCTTCGAATTCGAGCGCTAAATCCTTGAGAGTGCTTTCAATGCCTGTGGTGGCTCGCTCGAATAACCCCTGGCCCAATTGTTCCAAGGCTTCTTCCAGGGCCGTCTGCAGTTCGGCTTGCCAGTGATTGGCGTTGGGAATTTGGTCCGGGGCAAATTCATAAAGCTCTTGCTGCCATTGCTGGGCTGCGTCGTAGGCATTCGTAAAGCGAGTGCCAATATCAAGTTTGTGCCGTAGTCTTGTCAGGCGCTGACGAATGTGATTGCCGAGATTTTTCTCACTCCGTGTCGTTGCTTTTTCGTAGAACTCCTCAATCAGTTCAAAGCTTTCGTCGCCTTTGAATTCTTGGAGAAAGGGAGTTTGCAAGGCGGGATGTGCGAGTCCTCGGGCGAGTAGGGACATTCGTGTTTGATCGAGTTGCCTAACCTGCTTTTTGAGTTCCGCTCGTCCCAATAGGCCTGCTGAATTAGGTCTATACTTCTGCCTCATATTTATTCCTACGAAGAAAGCGAGTGCAATCCCTATAGCGATAAGGATTCCTTTGCCTAGATAATTGGTGCTTGGCGAGAGTGCGGCGCTCGATTGGGTGAAGACCTTGTGTCTGGATTGGAGTGGGATCAGAGCAGAGCCTAGTTCCTCAAGATCCTGGAAACGATCTTTTGGGTTCGGGGCCGTGAGATGGGCCGCGAAGGTTTGATGTCTTTCGAACTCATTATTGCGATCTGACTTTGTAATTCGTTCGAGGAGTTCGATCCAGATCGCGCCTAACGCGAATTGATCTGTGCATGCGCTTGGTTCGATTTCTTGCTCGTAAAACTCAGGAGCGAGATAATGGCTTACATGGAGTAATGCGGCACTCGATTTTAAGGTTTCCGGATGGAGCAAATTGTGAACGCCGTATTCGGTGATCCGGATTCTGTCCGGACTCTGGATGAAAATGTTATCAGGTTTGATGCCAGCGTGTGGCAGTCCGAGTTTGGAGCCCTCTTGGATGACGCTCGTGATTGTCGCCATTATGGTCGCGATCTCCGATAGCGTTAGCTCAGTGGGCTTTTCTTGGGTGTGGCTTTGTAAGCGTGAGCGAAGGGATTCACCAGTCAGTCGTTCCATGCTGAGGTAGATGAGACCGTCGTTGGTAGCGAGATCAAAAACACTGACAAGCGATGGGTGGCGGATGGAACAAGTCCAGCGGAGCACCTTGGCGATGCCCGAGAGGCCACCTGCTTGTTTTACCAGATCTTCGTGGATGATCTTGAGGACCATCTCTTGGTCACGAATACTATCGTGGGCGAGCCAAGTTGTACCAATGCTTCCGACGCCGAGTCTTCTTGTTAGAGTGTAGCGATCTGCGATGATTTGCTTGGTTTGAACCTTCGAATTCATCGTGATTGATCATGCCCTTGAAGGCGCGTGAGGTGGATGAGAGCGTCGAGTCGCCTTGAAGCCGGGACTCGGTGAAAAAGGCCGTGGATAAGTGAGCTGTGGGCCAGTTTTTTGATTTTAACAAGATCGCTCCCGTTCAGATGCCTGAGGATCCTCGATTCGTATTGTTGGTCGATACGATCAAGAATCTCAGGGTGGCTTAGTAGCCGAGAGCTCCAAACTGGGAGTTGGCAAGTCGGCGTATGTCCTTCTCTTATTTCCCAGGCTTGAAGAATCTCGAGTGGGAGATGAATTTTGGAGGCAAGTCCTAAAGTTTTAAACAATTGCTTTCGATTCTCTACCTGCTCTTGACGTCGTTTTGATAGCGCTAATTGGACAAGGCTCTGGATGCGCTGTCGTGCAACCTGTTCTTTGGATTGGTCGAGAGGAGAGGGGCGAATGGCGTTGAATTCGTGGGGAAAGCGAAGATAAAGTTTTTCCTCGTTCCATGGTCGGTCTTTTATCGCCTTTGTCGTTTCGTGCTCGATTCCCAGATAAGCCAAGGATACCTTGTGCGGCTTCACGTCCGCCCCGATATAAATCCTGCGATTGTTTGATCTTGCTCGGCTGACGATGGAACGGCGAAACGTCTCCACGAATCGGTTGCTTTCGTTGAGGTGAAATGTCCCAATTAGATCATAGCGAATCCGGTGTGAGAGATGAAATCCATAACTGGCCGATGTGAATAGTTTTCCGTCGATGTAGCTGAGTTCGAGATGAACGGCGTTTGTACCGATATTGAGTTGTTCTGCGAGGTGATAGTTTGATGGGATCGCTGCAGAAACCTCGGGAGGGACGGGCGTATTGGTGGGGTTACCGTTCCAGTATCGGATTGATCGGATAGAAATGGGTGGAAGGGAATCGATCGGATCACCCCAAGGGGCATGTGAGTCGGGATGGATCGAATTGGGGGCGGACTTGGGTTCCGCGGAATCCAGTAAATCCCTCGTTTGGTTGAGAGCGATAAAATAAGATTCCATTGCTTGAACCAAGCGACTCCAGTCTGATTCAGGGATTGAATCTCCGGCGATTTTCTTAAGCGATTCGATCGAGAAATCCTCTCCCGATACATCGGACGCCGAAACCGTCATCCCAAGGCTGGTCGCGAGAACGAGGCAGTGGATGGTGGCTTTAAAGATCACGAGGCTGTCTCCGTTGGTTCGCTAGAATCGTTGGTTTTGATGTCTTCGGGATTGGCGTCAGACTCCAAGAGCTCGTCCAGCATTCTTGCTATGCGTCGGCCGGAGATTCTGCGGATATCTAGGGGCTCTTCTTCTTCCATGGGCTCACAAACTCTGTAACTAGATCTTCGAATGGTTGCATTCAAGCCTACGTATAGAGATACGGATTACGAAGGCCGATCTTGCTGCGTGTCTGCAAAAAATCTCTGAATGAACCGAAGTTCTTCCTCGAACTCACTTTGATCCGCTGAAAATTCCTCGACGACTGTTTGGAGGAAACGCTTAAACATTCGTTTGCCTGAAGCGAGGCGGTTTTGTGCCTCAACTTTGCTCTCGAGCCCTAACTCGTTGATGAGCGTTTCATAATCGACTGGCGAGCTCATGGCTAGATGGGGGGAAAGGACTCGCGCGTGAAGAATCTCCCAGATTTCTGGCTTTTCGATCTCGATGCATAGTTGGTGTGTGCGCTGGATGACTTCGGCAAGGATTTGGCGAACGAAATACTCGTCGAAAAGTCGTTGATGATCATTGGAGGCGTCTGCGAGATCATCGACACCGCCCTCGTTTAAAGTGGTAAAGCCGTTGACGGGATGGCGCTTTAGGGTTCGTTCTTCTCGGAGTCTGTCGTAGGTGTAGTTTTGAATCGATTTCAGAAGAAAAGTGCGAAATTTGCCACGAGATGACGAGGCACTCGCGAGCAGATTCTTAATCAAAACTTGGTCGGTGACGAAATCCTGAACGACATCTTCGGCTTGGTGAATTGAAAAGCTGAAATGGGACTTAAGGTATTCAACGAGTGCTGGGCCGTAAGTTCGAAGGAGGTGGTCGAGAGCGTTGAGCTGCTCAGGAGTTGGGGAAGCCGAGGCTTGTCGAACGACCTGCCACTGAGTTGTCAGAAATCGTCCATGTTCTAATAGCCTTTTCTTCATCGGTGAACTACGGGAATAGTAGGCAAGACTAGTCGCTTTTTCAACCTGTACGTCGTGAATTGTGTTTCACGCAGCCTTGCACATTTGGAAAAGTTGAGGAGGACCCCAGAAATAGGGCCAGAGGGTGAGCTATTAGATGGGCGGTCTGAATGGTAAGAAACCCAAATCAGATTGACCTAAGATGAAAGCGAAAAGAAAACGGTAAGACTCGGAGTTCAAGGCGCGGGTTGCTCTGGAAGCGCTGAAGGGAGACCTGACGATCCAGCAGGTAGCCAAGGAGTAAGCGGTTCATCCTGTGCAGGTATCGGAATGGAAGAAACAGATGGCAGAAGGAGCCTCAGAGGTCTTTGAAGGGGCGGCAAGAAATCGGCAGAGAGGAATTTTGATCGGGAACGTGACAACTTGCATCGGAAGATCGGTCAGTTGTTGATCGAGTGGTTATGGCGAAGGGTGAAATATGAGGGCATCTATCTCATGGAGTGCCGGAGGATCAGTGATCTGCGACGAGGAATAAAGAAGTGGTTCCACTACTACAACGAATGGCTGCCCTACGAAACTCTTGGAAACGAAACGCAGAGTGAATTCTACAAGTAATGAAGCGGAAGCAACGGCACGAGAAAAGCAGCATGAAGAATGAATCGGGGGGCGCAGCGATTGGACGTCGTAATGGAGTGCTAATGGGTACGAACTGGAACATGGGTTACAAACAAACCGACAACATAGGTAACACTTGTTCATGTTAATTTAGGGTTCTTTCTTCGCGCAAGCGTGATTCTCCAAACGCCCGGCGGAAGCCGTAGGCTGGAGCCGGGCGTTTGGAGAATTGGCCATTTCTCCGAGCTTCACATTTGCGTAGCGTACGCTAATGATGCCCGTTTTTTCATTCCTCTCTAATGCTACTTTTCGCCCTACAAAGGCCTCCCCGACAAAGCAGCTTTTGCCAAAGAGGCTTATGAAGCCTGAACTGCTAACCCGTTTAGTTTCAACGCCTACTTCGTAGATCCGATACTTGATGCGTTGGTCGAGCCGCACGTTTGACGGTTGATAATTTTCACTAGGCATTTGCATTCCTAGCATCTCATGAGGACGTTCATTGTTGAACTCGTGGCGCCATCGATCAAATCTCTGTTGTTGAGCGGATCCTTTGACACTCGGCTTTCGGCAACAATCGTCTTTGAGTGTTCGATGCATGCGTTCGTGGCATCCGTTATCCT
>OJGU01000882.1_pt1 | contig 14034 bp, 13 predicted proteins | sample 1594741 | NCBI WGS metagenome assembly OJGU01 (sample SAMN05416841, study PRJEB24817) | seawater metagenome | isolation source: Sea water | place: Canada:Atlantic | collected 2013-07 | reverse complement strand
AGCCGGAATGGGGCGATGACGCCACCGATCTTTCGGTAGATTGGTGGTGCGCCCCCATGCGGCTCGTCACCAATCCCGGGACCAACATGTCCCCCAGTGTCATCGCGGAGCACAACATCGAGGTGCTGCCCCAGCACATCGTGGTGGACGACGTCCATCACGACACTCGGGCTGGCGTGGTGCAGGAGACCGTCGATCAGTGGGTCGCCCAGGCCAAGGTCCACCCCTACGTGCTCGGTACGTCGGCGGCGCAGTTTGCTGGTCACCTGAGTCGTTTGGGTGCCGAAGACCCGGAGCTGCTCGTGATCATGTCCTCGCGCAAGATCATCCAGTCGTTCACCGCGTGCACCACGGCAAGCAAGACGCTCGCGCAGCATCCCAAGTGGAAGCACCTACAGATTCGGATCGTCGACACCGGAACGACGGACGTTGGTGCGGGGCTGGCGGCCACGTACGCGGCGGAGGCGATCGCCGCGGGGCTGAGCTTGGATGAGGTCTTCCACCTGTGCGAGCAGTTCTCTGCGGCGACGCGCGTGGCGATCGCGATCCAAGAGATGGACAACTTGGTCAAAGGCGGTCGCGCCAGCTTTCTGAAAATGTGGGCCGCAAAGTTCTTGGGTGTGCGGCCGATCGTCGCATTCGCCGATGGTCAACTCGAGCCAGCACGCCGCTACAAGGTCAAGTCCGACCCGGTCGCGGCGTTGCGGGACTGGGTGCTCGAAGAGGTCGAGCCGTCCGCCGGCGGTCGAGTCTGGGTCGCGGCATCCCATGGCGGGGTCCCGGAGCAGGCCGAGGCGCTCGTGGTCGACCTCGAGTCCCGGCTCGATGTTCGCCGACGCCTGGTCGCTCCGACGGTGCCCAGCATCCACCTCCACGGTGGACCGGGGAGCATCATGGTCGCGGTCACGGACGTGGAGCGCCTGGACTGGATCCCTGGCGAGCCTACCGAGCGAGCAAGTACTGGACGCTGAATAGCTTGTCGTCGTCGGTCCAAACGCGGTCGACGTCGAAGCCCGCCTGCTGTGCGAGCGAGGCAAACGCTTCGAGCGTGTACTTGTGGGAGTCCTCGGTGTGGATCCACTCCCCTTCGAGGAAGGTGAAGCGTTTGCCGCCAAGGTTTACAGCCGTGGGGCGACGCGCGTACAGCCGCATCTCGATCGCGCTGCGCTCCTGCACCCAAACGGCGCGGTGCCGGAAGGCGTCGAGGTCGAAGTCGGCCCCGAGCTCGGCGTTGGCTCGCCGGAGCATGTTGAGGTTGAACTTCGCCGTAACCCCCTGCGCGTCGTTGTAGGCGGCCTCGAGGGTCTGCGTAACCTTGACGAGGTCGACCCCGATCAGGGCACAGCCGCCGCTTCCGACCTCATCGCGCATCTGCCGAAGCAGCTTGGTCGCGAACTCGGGGCGGAAGTTCCCGATCGTGGAGCCGGGGAAGTACAGCGCGCGACGTTGGGCGGGCTTGCTCGGCTTCGGAACCTCGAAGGGTTCGGTGAAGTCGGCACACACGGGCAGCACCTCGAGGTCGCCGAACTCTGCCTGTAGCGCCTCGGCCGAGGTCATCAAGAACTCCCGGGAGATTTCCACCGGCACATAACCCACGGGGCGCTCGAGCGCCGACAACAGCCCGCGGGTCTTGAGCCCCGTGCCGCTGCCGTACTCGATGACCAACGCTTCGGGGCCGATCGCGGCGGCCATCTCGGGCAGCGAAGCTGCCATGATCGCGAGCTCTGTGCGCGTGGGGTAGTACTCGGGAACGCGGCAAATCTCGTCGAACAAGGCCGATCCGGGCTCGTCGTAGAAGAACGCCGAGGGCATGGTTTTCTGCGAGTTGGACAGGCCGCGGGCCACCTGCGCCGTCATGTCTGCGGCGGTGGGCTCCAGATTGGTGAGTTCCAAGGAGGGGGCGGAGTCGGTCATGGGTCTCTCGCGAGCTGGATGCCTGAGAACTGCCAGCGATCGTGGGGATGAAAGAAGTTCCGGTAGGTCGTCCGCCCGTGTCCGCGCGGCGTGGCGCACGAACCACCTCGGAGCACGATCTGGCTACACATGAACTTGCCGTTGTATTCGCCCAAGGCGCCCGGTGGTGCCCGGTAGCCGGGGTAGGGCGCGTAGGCGCTGCCGGTCCATACCCATGTGTCGCCGAACGCCTGCGGGCCAGGACCTGCAGCGGTCGGGTGAAAACTCGTGTCGCGCCTGTGGATCGGAATCGCTCCCAACGAGCTCTCCCATTCGAACTCTGTGGGCAGGCGAAAGCCAGTCCAACGCGCGTAAGCATCGGCCTCGAACAGGCTGACGTGGCAAACCGGTTCGTTGGCATCGACCGGCTTCATGCCGTGGAGTGTGAAGATGAACCACTCTCCGTCGCGCTCTTCCCAGTACAGCGGCGCTCGCCAGTTCTGCGTCTGCACCGTGGCCCATCCCGCAGAAAGCCACAGGTCGGCGCGCTCGTAGCCGCCGTCCCGCATGAACTCCAAGTACTCGCCACAGGTCACCTGGCGATCGGCGATCTTGAACGGAGGAAGGAGGACTTCGTGGGCGGGCCCCTCGTTGTCGTAGTGGAACGCGTCGCCGCGGTGGCCGATGCCGGAGATCCCGCCGTCGTGAGAGAGCCACCTCATCGCCCGGCCTTGGCTCTTTGAAGCCCCGGCGGCGGGCTCGCGATACACCGGCCGCATCGCGTTCTTGGAGAAGCCGTGCTTGATGTCGGTGAGCATCAGCTCCTGGTGCTGTTGCTCGTGGTGCAGTCCGAGTTCGACCACGGCAAGCTGCTCGTCGCTGGCCTTTCCCGTCTTGAGCCATCCGTGGACGTGCTCGTCGACGTGGGCGCGGTACTGGTCAACCTCGCGAACGGTCGGGCGGGACAGCAGACCGCGTTCGGGACGCGGGTGCATACGACCTACGCTCTCGTAGTAGGAGTTGAAGAGATATCCGAACTGCGGGTGAAACGCATCGACCTCGGGCTTGGCGCTCTGCAGGACGAACGTCTCGAAAAACCACGTGGTGTGCGCGAGGTGCCACTTCAGTGGGCTCGCGTCGGGCATCGACTGCAGACCGTAGTCTTCGACCTCGAGCGTTTCACACAGCCGCGTCGAATCCGCCCGGACTTCCCAATAGGCGGCAGCAGGATCGTCCGAAAATGCGCGAATACCCATGCCGTCTTCCCCGAGCGTCGTCGTGGTCGTTGTCTCCACGTTCGAATCCTCGCCCGCACGGAACGTCACCCGAGCGGGTGATGTTGCGCGGACCGTCGCGTTGCGACCGTTCGATGTCAAGGCGCCGTCCTGGTCACAACGACCCGAACGAGCGGCCTCGCGCACAGAACGCTGTTCGAACGCCGATATCGGTTGCATTGGCGGTGTCGAAGCGTACAATCCGCGTCGAGATGGCGAGACGATTCACCGAGCTTCGCTCCGAGCTGATGCAGCTCGAGGCGAATGCCTCCGAGATTCGCCTCAACTACGAGTTGGACCCGGCAAGTTTGAGTCGCCACACCCACTCGTTCGCTCGGAACACGCGGCTTCCGATCCCCGTCTCCCGAAGCTTGGTGCTCCAAGCCGTCGGTCTCGACAGCCTGGATCGTGAGCCCGTCGGCGGACTTCACGACACCCAGTCCGACTGACCCCGTCCGATCGCGGCGACTCAGAGCTTCGTCGCGAACAAGAAGTTCTTCGTCCGTTTGGTGGGTCGCCACCGAGCCGGTTGGTCGTCGAAGAAGCTCTGGATCAGTGGGGCGTGTTTTGGCGTATCCGCGATGAGGACGACGCCGTTCTTCTTCGTCAAGGCAGCGGCGCGTGCGAGGGCTTCGCGGCGTTCGTCATCGTCGAGCAACAGATGCAACACGCGGTCGAGCACCACGGCGTCGAACTTCCTGCGCGAGCGATACGACAGGACGTCGGACACGACCCCGGTGATGTCCAAGCCCTCCGCGTCTTCGAGCATCTGTGAGATCCCGATCTCGGAGAGGTCGACGCCAACGACTTCGTGCCCCATCCGGGCGGCCATCAGTGCGTCGCGTCCTTGCCCGCACCCGAGGTCGAGGATACGTCCGGGGGCCGTCATCGTTTGCAGTGCCGCCTCGATCGCAGGAAACGGGGCGCCGCACTGACCCCGGCCCTTCTTGTAGTGAATGTCGTAGTCGACGAGAGAACCCACGCACGTGGCCTACGACGTGAACCCGGGCTTGTCTAAGTGATTCGACAAGGAGTCGCAGTTTGTTGGCCGCCGGTTGTGCGGGCGGGACTCGTCGCGTATGGAATCTGGCACCGACCGGCAGACTTCGCATGCGTCATTTCCTCTTCGTCGCCTCTCTCGTTGGGCTCATCGCCGGCTGTCGACACGTGCCGGAGGCCGCAGAGACGAAGCAGACTCCGCACTGGGAGGCCATGCCAGCGTTGCCAAGCGCGCGCTCGAACAACGCGGTGGGGGCCATTCACACGTCAGGCGGCACAGCGATCGTGTCCGCGTTGGGCCTCGCCCCGGGCAAGCAATGGACCGACGTGATGTCCGACGCCTGGCGGCTCGATGGTTCGACGTGGGCGCCTCTTCCTGCGGTTCCCGGTCCGGGCAGACTCGCATCGGTCGCGCTCGGGGTCGACGACGAGCTGCTCCTCATCGGTGGCTACACCGTCGCAGAGGACCACACCGAGGTCTCTCGGCCGGGGATCGACATTTGGTCGTCATCCACCGATGCGTGGTCGGTGGGGCCGACGATGCCGGTCCCCGTCGACGATGCGGTCGCTGCGGTGTGGCGGGACCGATGGGTGGTGCTCGTCAGCGGCTGGTCCAACGACGACAACGTCTCCGCGGTGCAGTTGCTGGATCTTCAGGACCGCTCCTGGATCGAGGCAACGCCGATCCCGGGCGCAGCGGTGTTCGGCCACGCGGGTGCGTTGTGGGATGACACGCTGGTCTACTGCGACGGTGTTCGGGTCGTACCGGCGACCGAAGACGCCAAGCGCTCGTTCGTCGCGAACGCGGGGTGTTACCTCGGGCAGTTGGGCGACGACGTTGGCCAGATCGACTGGAGACCGCTGCCGCCTCATCCGGGTCCCGCGCGCTACCGCATGGCCGCCGGCGCAGCCCATGGCCTCATCGTCTTCGCGGGCGGGACCGACAACCCCTACAACTACGATGGTGTTGGCTACGACGGCCGGCCCAGCGAGCCGACGAACACCGTGTTTGCGTGGGACGTTGCAGCGCAGCGTTGGGTCGATCTCCCGCCGCTACCGGAGCCGTCGATGGACCACCGAGGGCTCGTCAACGTGGACGGCTCGCTGGTGCTCGTCGGTGGCTTGGACGGACAGCGCGAGCCGACCTCGCGGGTGTGGCGGTTGGTCGGCCTTTGAGCGGCGCGGGGGTTCGGCCTGTGCGGGCCTATTTCACGGCCGCAGACAACTCGAGCATGCGGTCCATTGGCTTCTTGGCGGCGAGGCGCAGCTCTTCGGGCATGGTGAGCTCGGGCGTCATGTCCCGAAGGCACAGGTAGAGCTTCTCCATGGTGTTGAGCCGCATGTAGGGGCACTCGTTGCACGCGCAGTTGGCCTCGGGAGGAGCCGGGATGTAGGTGCGGTCCGGGGCCTTGAGCTCCATCTGGGTGATGATGCCGGCCTCGGTGGCGACGATGAACTCGGTGAACTCGGAGGTTGTGGCGTACTCGAGCAGCCGGCTGGTGCTGCCGACGAAGTCCGCCATGTTCAGCACGTGGTCTTCGCACTCGGGGTGGGCGATGATCTTGGCGTCCGGGTGTCGAGCCTTGAGCCCGATCAGTTTTCGGTGGCTGAAGGTCTCGTGGACGATGCAGGTACCCTGCCACAAGGTCATGTCTCGGCCGGTCTCCTTGATGAGCCAGCGGCCGAGGTTCTTGTCGGGCGCGAAGAGGATCTCCTGGTCGGCGGGAACCGACTCGACCATCTTCACGGCGTTGGAGGAGGTGCAGATCAGGTCGCTGGCGGCCTTCACTTCGGCCGAGCAGTTGATGTAGCTGATCGCGACAGCATCGGGATGCTTCGCGCGCCAGGCTCGGAAGCGGTCGCCGGGGCAGCCGCTGGCAAGCGAACAACCGGCCTCGAGGTCCGGAAGCAGCACGGTGCGGTCCGGGTTGAGGATCTTGGCGGTCTCGGCCATGAAGTGCACCCCGCAGAAGACGATGACGTCGGCCGAGGTGTCGCGGGCGGCGCGAGCGAGCTGCAGGGAGTCGCCGATGAAGTCCGCGAGATGCTGGATCTCGGACTCCTGGTAGTAGTGCGCGAGGATGACCGCGTTGCGCTCCTTGCGAAGCCGCTGGATCTCATCTTCGAGGTCGAGGGTGGGGTCGATGACCGGCACGTCCACGGCCCGAAGGTAGCACCACTGGGGCGGACGGCGAGGAGCACTGCAAATCTACGGGTTCAAGGCTGCAGGACCGCGGTACATGGCAGGCGCCCCGTCCTCCAGCGCCGGTGCCCACGCGCTCCAGACCAGGTTCACGAGGGTCTTGTTGACCGCGGCGATGCTTCGTTTGTGGACGAGCCAGTAGATCGCGGCCACGAGGAACTGGATCGCCAGCGTCCACAGGATCGTGGTGAACGTGACCATACTTGCTTGAAACAGAAACATCGCGGTGAGGGCAGCCACGGTTGCCACACCTCGAAACTCGACAGTCTTGGTGAACCGAGGGGGAATCGGTTTTAGGGAGAATGCCGAACCACGCTCCGTTGCTTCCAGCTCGACGCACACGCGAGCCGTCAGAGGCGCAGAGAACGAGAACCTCTGCGTGATCCGTCTGGCCTCGAGCACGACGCCGTTGGGGCGAGCCGACACCACGCCCACGACAACACCGTCGGAAGCGGCGAGCCTGCCCTCGCGGAGTGCGTCGACCTGCTCGCTGTCGAGAAACGCCTTGATCGCCTGGTTGGGAGGGAGGCGGAGTGCGTAGCGGCGAGCATCCATCGGGGCTTGTCCCAGACCCGCAGCGAGCCACGGGTATTCCACAGGATACCGCTCCGGGCCGCTCAAGCGCGGGGGGTTCGTGACGATGGAGGGGGGGCAGCACTGCTCGTCAGGAAGAGACGGTGAAGATCTTAATTGCAGACGACAGCAAGGTGATGCGGATGCTGGTTCGCCGCGCGCTCCGGCAAGCGGGCTACGGCAACGCTGAGGTTACCGAAGCCTGCGACGGCGAGGAGGCCTACCAGGCGTTCGTCAAGGATCCTTCCATCAACCTGATCCTGTCCGACTGGAATATGCCGGTCCTCGACGGCTTCGGGTTGCTCGAGAACCTCAGGGCAGACGGTTTCCGGGTCCCTTTCGTGTTCGTCACAACGGAGTGTACGGACGAGATGCGGACAAAGGCGAACGCGGCCGGAGCGAACCGGTTCATCGTCAAGCCGTTCGATGGCGAGAACGTGCGGTTTGCTTTGGAGATGCTCATCGGGGCCGCGGCGTGAACAACGACGCGCTCAAGGTCCACCAACTTCTCGGAGGCCTGTTCGAGAGACGCTGCACGGCTACGCGCAAGAGGTTCACCAAGGAGATCCGCAGCGAATGCGTTGTCTTCGGGCGCTATGTGAACGACGCAGACGAGCTTGTCGGCGTCGTCGCGGCGGACGCAGCGTTCGTTTGTTTCACGGGCGCCGCGATCATGATGATGTCGCCGGGGGTGGCAAGCGACATGCGGGCCGAAGGTGACCTGCCGGAGGCGCTGTGCGATGCGTTCGGGGAGGTTCTGAACGTGATGAGCAGGCTCTTCAACCCGTCCGGCAGCCCGCATCGCCGCTACGGGGGCGCGGAGCATGGAGATGCGTCGCAGGACATCGCGGACCTCATCAAGGCATCGTCCTCCCGCCGCAGCTTCGGGTTTGAGATCTGCGGCTACGGTGAAGGCACCGTGACGCTGTTCGAGGCGTAGGACGACGCTTCGCCCGGTGGATGCCGCTATGGCGTGTGAATCACAGCGCCGAGCGTGAAGGTGAGCTGACGGTCGGACCCGGTCGCGTCGCGGGCGACGAAGACATCGTCCGTCGCTTGCTCGTACCGACTGTCGAGCTTGAGGACCAGCATGTCGGCGGGGCGGAGTTCGAACGTGAGCGTGCCGGTCCCCAGCGAGACGGGTACCGGCGTTGTGAAGCCTGCGAGGTCTCGGTAGACCTCTCCTCGGCCTGCGACCGCAATCTGCTCGGTGATGACGACGCGGGCCCCAAGTGCTGCGCCGTACCAGATCGATGGCACGAACGCTCCGGTCACGGGGTTGCTGATCGTCTCGTCGTAGCCCATGTCCCCATTGAGGGAGAAGTCCAGCCTGTCGGTCACGGTTGCGGTCACGATGACGTCGGCGAAGTGGCGCAGCCGTCGTTCGACACCCTGCGCGACGACCAAGACCTCGTCCGCGTCCGCACCTGGCATGGCCGTGCACTCCCCGCGGTCGCCGTCGAGCGCGGTATCAGCCTCGCACGACAGCGTCTCTTCTCGATCTCCCTCCGCGCCGACCATGTAGCCGACGTAGACACCGAACCGGTCGCTCGGGGCCCAAAACAGCTGAAGCCCGCCGCTCTTGCCTCGGTTGTTGTCCAGCGAGTTGTTCCAGCCGTTGACGACCATCGCAGTGAGCCCGATCGTGTCTGAGAGCTGGAGCTCCATCTTCAAACCGGTGTGGAACAGGGGCTGCCCGAGCCAGTTCAGCGCACCGCGGGTGTAGTTGAAGTTCACCTGGCTGTCTGCGCCCTCCGCCCCGTACAGCGTGTCGAACTTCCCGAGGTCGAAGCTGAGTCGGCCTTTCGTGCGGCGCGGTGCAAACGTCGCGTAGGCCTGCTTCACGAATCCCAGGCCGTGGTCCGAATCGGCTCCGTTGTAGAGCGGTGCCGAAGGACCGAAGCGTAGCGAGACCGTTCCGCCGACGACCTCTCCGCCGTACTCCGCGTTGACCCCCGCCCAATGAAGCGCGAAGCCGTTCGCGGTGTCGAACGCTCTGAGTGTGTTGGCTGTCTGCGGGTCAGGCAGCAACACGTTGACCCCGGCGTAGGTGTCGACGAAACCTCCGATGCTCACATCGTCTTTCCAGGAGCGTTCAGGTTCGGGAGCAGGCACCTCAGCACTGGGCCCGACCTCTCGGGCTGCGCGGTTTTGGGGCGGCACGGATCGGACGAGGACCGGCGGTTGAAAGGGCAGGGAGCTGGGCGAGGACGGCCCCTGCCCGGCGTACTCGATGCGGGGGGGTCCGGGCGGTTCCAAGGAAGGAGGTGCTTCGGTGAGGACCTCCACTGGGGCGCTTCCGTCTTCGGCGCCCTGGCGCTCTGGCTGAGGCTCGGTCGGATTCGCCGCGAGAAGAGCTCCGAGGAGCCGTGGCGCGGAGAACGGCGGAACCATTGATCGTGGTTCGGCATCGATCGTGCGCCTGTTGAGTCGTGGTCTGGGACGCACTGGGCGCTCGAGGCCCCGAAAGAGCCTTGATCCTGCGCCGGACGGTCGGAAGAACTCCGTAGCCGTTCATGCTCGACGACCCCGAACTGCTCGACGAATTCGTCGAAGAAGCGCGCGACCACCTGGCCCGGATCGAGACGATCCTGTCTGGGACGTCTCGGGAGAGTCCAGATTTCATCGAGGCCATCAATGCCGTCTTCCGCGGGATGCACTCGATCAAGGGCGCCGCCGCCCTCCTCGGGCTACCCAACATCCGCGACGTGTCGAACGCCGTCGAGACGGTTCTCGCGGCGGTGCGGGAGGGCAAGTACGAGCTTGGGCCGGCCGGGGTCGAGATCCTGTTGCGCGCTCGAGACCGGCTCTTGGAGATGGTCGACGACCTCGTCAATGAGCAGACGGTGGATGCTCGCGAGGAACTCGCCGCGCTCCGGGGGCTTCTCGGGGTGGCGGGTTCTGAGTTCGCGCCAACGCGCCCCACGGCGCTCCCGGTGAAGTCCGCGGTCTCAACCCCGGGGGGCGGGGGCGCCGAGGAGAGCATCCGAGTCCCGCTCAGTGTCCTCGACCATCTCATGGCACTCGTCGGCGAACTCGTTGTGGTGCGAAACCGAGCTCGACAGGATTTCGAGGAGGAGGTGTTGCGCGATCGAGGTTTGGCGACGGGGGGCGACCGACGCTTGTTGCAGCAACTCGACCGCGTCACCACGGAGATCCAGGAGACGGTCCTCCAGACTCGAATGCAGCCGATTCGCAAGGTGCTCGAGAAGGTTCCGAAGCTTTGCCGCGACCTCGCCGGCAAGCTCGAAAAGCGAATCCAGCCGGTGTCGATCGGCGACGAACTCAAGGTCGACAAGAGAATCCTCGAATGCTTGTCTGCTCCGCTCCTTCACCTCATCCGCAACGCGTGCGACCACGGGCTGGAGTCCCCCGCGGAGAGGGTGGCGGCCGACAAGCCTCCGGTTGGCACGCTGACGATCGAGGCGAGGATCGACGCCACCCAGCTCTCGATCCTCATCACCGATGACGGACGTGGTGTCGACCCTCAGGATGTTGCGAAGCAGGCCGTCGCGAAGGGGATCTGTGACCCAAACGAGGTCGGGACCATGACCGAGGAGGAGCTGTGCGGACTCATCTTCGCGCCCGGTCTGTCGACCGTCGAAGCCGTGACCGACGTGAGCGGGCGAGGCGTTGGGCTGGATGTCGTCCGGACCGCCGTCGAAGGGATCGGAGGAACCGTTTCAGTCTCCTCCCGCCGCGGCGAAGGCACGACGTTCACGTTGCGGGTCCCACTGGGTCTCGCCACCGTCTCCGGCCTGATCGTCCCCGAACAGGGGGAGACGTTCGCGATCCCGGAGGCCAACCCCGAGAAGGTTGTGCGGCTCGATGCCGCTCGGGAAGAGACAGGCCCAAGACCAGCTCGATTCTCCGAGCGGACAGCGAGTGAGCGATGACAGAATCCCGGGACGAGAAACCTCCTCTTCATCCGATCCTCGAGCGAATGGTCGCCGAGGACTTGCTGAGCCGTGACGTTGCCGAGGACGTCTGCGCCTCGGCTCAGCGGCACAACCCGTTGTTTGGCGAAGTCATGGTGACCTCCAGAGTCCTGCGAATGGGCCAGCTCATGAAGGTGCTGGAACGGCAGGCGTGCGACCCGAGTGCAAGGCTTGGGGAAGTCGCGGTCGAGCTTGGGTTCTGTACCGAGACGGACGTTCGCTGGGGTTTGACGAAGCAGGCCGAACTCTGCCGGCATCCGCTCGAGGAGCTGAACGAGCGCGGCCTCGTTTCACAGGGGGCGCTCCTGCAGTTTCTCGTCGGCTTGATCAAGCGCAACGAGAAGCTCGCCGCCGAGGGATTTCGCGGCGTCGCGTTTCAGCCACGGCCAGTGGCGGGCTGACCGAGCGCGTCTTGGCAACCTGACCTACGCCGCTCGGTCGGCGGTCTTGGTCGCGGTGGGCAGTGTCACCTTGGCGCCCTCCTGCATGTACGCACCAAGGAGGCCGATGTACTCGCCGGCCAGCGTGGTGGCTTTCTCGAAGCGTTCGGCGTCGTGGTTGGTCATGCTCTCGCGCACGGTGTCTTCGACCAGAACACGGAGGTGTCGCAGTTGGGCGGCAGCGAGACTCTTGGCCGCTTTGGCGTACTCCTCCGAGATGCTCGCGCGCTCTTCGAGACTTCGGACTTCGCTCGACTGCTCCTCGTACCAGTCGTAGTGACTCAGGAGCTGCGATGTGAGGTCGAAGACCGCTTCCGACTCGGCCTCGATCACCAGGACCGTAGAGCGCTCGGAGAATCCGTCGATGCGAAAACCATCCCCAAGCACCAGTCGACATAGGCGGTCGAGGCCGCCGATGAGATGCCGGTACGCGGAGATGAATGCCTTGGTCGATTCCAGGCGCTCTTGGGGAATCTTGAACTGGACGCAGCCCTCGGGGAGTTTCGCGCGGGTGGTGCTGCGCAGGTACTGCCGGATGGTGCTTCGCCGGGTTTCGAACTCCCGCCAGTTGCGCTTGAGCCGGTTGAGATGGTCGGCACGACCGAGGCGAAACAACCCGGAGCCCTCAACCCAGTTGCCGTTGTCGGTGTCGTCAAAAAAGTCGACGAGCCTCTCTGACGCTTCGGCAAGGCCGGGAATCGCGACACACTCTTCGACGAGGTCGGCGAGGTCGCGGGCTCTGAGCACGTGTTTTCCCCGAAACTCCAAGGTGATCTCTCGGACCAGCAGCTCCAGCTCTTCCTCGGGGGACCGACGCGCTGGTTTCGGCTGACGTGCACGCGCCCGCGTTGTCGATCGCTGCAAGCCCAACATCCTCGTGACCATCGACCCTGGCGACCGGGTGCTTGAGTGCCCGTTTTGAACCGATCATCGGGTTGTGGGTTCAGCGTGAGCCCAGTTCGTCGCGCTACCGTAGGCCTTCGAGCTGCGTCGGGGGCATGAAGCTCGCCATCCGCCCGGCAAGCCCGAGCTCGATGGTCTGCTTCCAGTAGCCGCGGCCAGCTTGGGCGAGCCTTCGGTCGTAGCCGGGCACCCGTCGCCCCACGCGTTCGACCCGAGAGAGCACTCTGTGAATCCCCGGGAGGACGAACCTCGTGGGGGTCCGCGGGAGGTGGAGGGCATCGGCCATCTCCTCGCCGAGCAAGGAGCGCGCGAACCCAAACCCGAGAGCCACGTGACGACGTGCGGTCGCTTGTGCCTTGGGATCGTCTTCGGCGACGGTGTAGCTGGGCGATTCGATGAACGACCGGACCAGCATCCGGGCGTCGTCGTCTGGCTGGCCCTGGGTCATGGCGATGAGGTCGGAGAGCCGGGCGGCGGATGCCTCACTGGTTGGGAGCAGCTCCGGCTCGACCCCGATGAGCCAGCCGTTGTAGCGCCACAGGTGAAGGAAATCGTCGACTTCCTGAGGGGTGAAGATGAAGCCAAACGCTCGCACACCTTCGAGGAACGCGAGCGAGAACAGCATGGTGGTGCCGACCATGTCGTGTTGATTGATCGCGACCCCCCACGCAGCTTCGTCGTACTGGCCCGACTCGGCGATGAGGTGGCGAACGGTTGCATGCATGACGCGGACGCGCACCGTCGTGGCGAAGCCCGGGCCGAAACGTCGCATGCCACCCCGTTCGCAAACGTCGGCAACGAACCGGCACGTCTCGGCGAGTCGGTAGCCGATGCGTTTCTTGTGCTCGAGCTGGCCGCTGAACACCAGCGGCTTGTTGCCGCCGGGGGAGCAGTATCCGGTGACGAGCGACTTTGCTCCGAGCACGGTGCCGCCGAACAATCCGGTGCGAAACAGGACGTCGCTGGCGCGATCGACCGCAGTCCAGTCGACCCAGACCGGGACGTGGTCGAGCTGCTCAAACAAGGCGCGGAGCGAATCAGGGGCGTCGGGCGTGGCTGCGATCCCATCGCGGAGCGCGAGGTCGAGCAGGTGCCGACTTCGTGTACGGCCCAGTGAGGCGAAGTCGTGCGCGACGTCATCGGCGAGCGGGTCCGCCCGCATCAGGGCGGGCAGAAAGCGGTCGACGAGGTCGCCGTGTCGCTCGCGCGCCTGCTGGAGGTTCACGGCTCGGTTCGGGAGCGCTGCACCCACGCCGCAGTGGTAGCACCGAAGCTGGCAAGCGGCCACGCATGACCTGCGGCTGCCGCAGAACCGCTACAGGTCTTCGGGTCGGATGGTTTTGGACTCGTCCGCCTCGACGTCGACCGTGATCGAGTAGCGCTTGCCCGGCCATTTGAACGACACCGTATGCGTGCCCGGCGAGACTTTGAGTGCGACGATCGGGGTCGTTCCGACTGGCTTTCCGTCGACCGAGACCTTGGCCGGAGGGGACCCCGGCTTCGTCCCCAGGCGCAGTGTTGCCACCCCGGTCGCGAAGGGATCCGCCAGGTCCGGGAAGACTGCCGATGGGGTCTTGTCGGAAGCGAACGGGTCCTTGGCAGGGGGTTCGACGCCCCGAGTCGATCGTGACCGGCTCTTGCCCGAATCGAAGGGGTTCTTGAGGTCCGGAGAAATCGGCCCTCGCGGAACCCGCGGCACCCGGGGTGGGGCCGAGACCGGGTCGCCTGAACTCTCCGGAATCTCGAGAGCGTCCGTCGTCCCGTTCTTCGGCAGCGCGGGAGGTTCGGGTGGCGCGGGGGGAACTGGAGGT
>OJGU01000879.1_pt1 | contig 14086 bp, 11 predicted proteins | sample 1594741 | NCBI WGS metagenome assembly OJGU01 (sample SAMN05416841, study PRJEB24817) | seawater metagenome | isolation source: Sea water | place: Canada:Atlantic | collected 2013-07 | reverse complement strand
TTTTCAAGCAGAAGACGGCATACGAGATGTAGAGAGGTCTCGTGGGCTCGGCTGAGCTTGGTGAGCAGTGCGGCGTCGGTGGGACCTTGTTGTGGCCGACCAGCACTTGCGTGCCGGGGTTGATTTGCACGGCCGGCGGTTGCCGGGAGTACCCCGAACCCGGAGAACCCTGCCTTCCCGATTCCTCGGCTGTGTCCAACCACTACACGAACATCAATCGCGGTCGCTGCGGCCCTGAGACGGTTTGCCTGGAGGGTACGTGCGAGCCGATCCGTCAGTTTGGGGAGTCGTGCGAGCTTCGCCAGTGTGCACCGGGGCTCTACTGCGAGGCGGGCTCTTGTCGGGGGCGGGTCGCGGCTGGGACGGCCTGCATGTGGGGGTATGAGTGTGCGTCGGGTCGGTGTGAGGGGCAGATGTGTTCTCCGCCTCTCGCGGCTCTGTGCGGGCTCAGCCCCGAGGAATACCCGCCAATCCTCGAGTAGGCTCGGACACCGCGCACCCGCTGACCGAGCGACAGGGAACGCGCTACGATGGTGCGGGTGGTGGTTCGGTTGGGCATCGTGTGTGCGGTTGCGGCTCTGCTCGCCGTGCCCGCATGCGGTGCTTCGGTCTTCCAATGCATGACCACCGAGGATTGTGCGGGGCACCCTGGGGGCTCCTGCGAAGCGAGTGGCCACTGCAGCTTCCCCGATGAGACGTGCCCCAGCGGGCGTCGATACGGGGAGTTCGCGCCGGCAGAGTTCTCGGAGGCCTGCGTCGATCCAGACGCAGGCACATCGACCTCCACCGTATCCGGGTCCGGCACGTCGTCGAGCGGGACGACAACCCTGGTGCCGGGTACCGGGTTGTCGGGGTCGTCCGGGTCCACGGGGATGACCGACGCCTCGACGAGCGCAGTGGTCACGATGTCCGGCACCACCGGGGAACCGACGCAGGGCGCCAGTGGCTCGGAGTCGACCCAAGGCACCGAGTCCTCCAGCGGAGAGCTCCCGTCCGTGACCATCCTCGTCCCGGCATCGGTCGCGGCCTGCACCGATCCCGTTGCCAACGACCCGGCGGCATGCGAGCTGAGCACGCTGACCCAGGGCATGAGCGTCGATGCGAGCAACAACGGAACAAAGCTCGAGGCCACGACGGCGTTTGTCGCGTTCGAGCTGCCCGAGGGGCCGGCCGGCTCGGAGTTGCTCAGTGTGGAGCTGCATCTCACCACCACCGATGAGGTCAACGCAGAGTCGATGACCCAGACCGGCGAGATCTGGCAGACCACGGCCTTCACCGAAGTGAGCCTGTCGATGGGCCAGCCGATGCTGGTCGGGGACATGGCCCTCGCGGCCGACCAAGGCGGCGCCGCGTCGTCCGAGCTGGTGGTGTGGACGCTTCCCGTCGGTGAGATCGACCTCGGCGGTTCGCTCTACCTCGCGGTCGTCCCAACCACGGTCGAGGGGGTCGACTACTGGAACGCCATGGGCGCCGCGCCCCCGGAACTCGCGCTCGAGTTCAGCGGGGGCTGAGCCTCAGCCGCGCATGCGCTTGGCGTTGCGCTTGGCCTTGGGAAGCGCCTCGGCAATGCTGGCTGCGCCGCTGAGCGCCATCTTGGCGGGGCCGGGCAGGGGCACGAGGTCGGCTGCGAGACGCAGGGCGATGGAGGGGTCTCCGTCGCGAAGCGCCTTCACACCCTCGAGCGCGCGCTTGACCTGGTTTCCACCGGGAATCTTCTCCAGCGCCAACAGGATGCCCTTCTTGGCGATGGCCTTGCCGTCGACCGCTCCGGGTCCGCCGAGCAGTCCTGCGAGCACGTCCGCGCTCAGTTCACCTCCGCTGCCGGCGGCGGCTTTCGCTTCCTTGCACTTGCCCGGACCGACCATCGTGTCCGACGGCGGCTTCTCTCCGCGAGCGCACATCTTGAGGTGCTCTTCGTACTTCGCGTTGTTCTCGGCCATCATCTCGGAGACGCTCTGCGTCGAAGATGCGGCGCCCATCTGGGTGAACATCGAGTCGATGCCCGCTTTGTATTTCGCCTCGTACTCCTCGTCGCCGAACGACTTGCGCATCTGTGCTTCGTACTGCACTTGCGAGGACTGGACGTTGGCGTCGAAGTTCTCGACGTAGGCCTTGGCTTCGTCAAGGGTCGCCTCTCCCTTCAGCGGCATGGCGTCGAGCGTCCCCTGAGCCATCTGGTCGATCACCGTCGGGTCTCCGCCCTCCGCGAACGCGACCTGGTACGACGCCATCAAGCCGATCGAGACCGCGCCAACCGCTTCTCGCCGCCGCTGGCTCGCGAGCAGTTGCTGGATGATGGCGTAGTCCTCGTCGGTCCACTCCATCTCCATCTGGCGCCGCGTCTTGACCATGCCCGAGACGACCTGCATCGTGGTGAGTGACCCCGTGGTGACCATCCAGCCCGAGTTCATCGCGGGGTCGACGGCGGCACGGACCTGAGCCTTGAGGTCGTTGATCGGCGTCATCTTTTGCGCCGCGGTCTGCATCCACTTCTGTTGCTTCTTGGAGAGCTTGCCGCCGGAGCCCATCTTGCGAGAGAGCTCGACCATCTTGGCGGTGTTGGAGTCCTTGAGCTCCACCAGGCCGCTTGGAAGAGGCTTGCCGGTGTGGTCCACAACGGGCTCGATCTGAAGGGTGATCTTCGCCTTCTTCAGGTCGGCGACGGTCTTGGAGGCGGGGGCCGGAACCGGGCTGCCCGCGACGGGTCCGGCCTTGCCTAGGGCCGTTTCGAGGGCGGTGCGCAGCTTGGCCTCGGTGGCATCGATCTGCTCGTCCATCTGCGCGATGTTGGCCATCATCGCCGCGTCACCGGCTCGTACGGTGTCCTTGGACTCCTGCGGGATGACCGGGGCGGGCTCTGGCTGGGCCGTATCGGTCTTGCCCCCAAACAGGGAGCACGCCGAGCAAAGCATCAAGAGGAGTGCGGGGGAGCGCAGAGTGGTCATGACGAGGGACCCTTGGAAGAACCATGCCAAGCGCGTTCGAGCCGTCGTTTGGAGACCCACCAGGGGGGCGATGGCGCGAATCGGTACCCAGGGTCGGGACCCACGTCTCCCGATCTGTCACCCCTCGTGTACCGGTTTTCGGTTTTCGGTGATCGAAGGCAGCCCGGGGAGCACTACCCGCACATGTCTTTGGTTTCTTGTTCTCGCTGCGAGCGCCTGGTCCGGATCGGCGAGGGGTGTCCGCATTGTGGCGCCTCCAAGCGCCTGCTCGCCATTGGGGCACTGTCGTTTGGCCTCCTGACGGCGGGTTGTGATGCCGCTGGGCCGGAGTTTGAGCCCGCGTATGGAACGGGAGTCGTTTCGGAGGGGAGCACAGGCTTCTCCACGAGTGACGGAACGAGTACGGGGTCGACGGGCGACACGGACGGCACGACGGGAGACGGCACGACGGGAGACGGCACGACGGGAGACGGCACGACGGGCGAGGGCACCGGGAGTTCCAGTGGATCGGGCGGAAGCTCGAGTTCCACGTCCACGGGAGGGTCGTCGACCGGGGGCGGCTCGACCGGACCCGGGTCCACGGACGCCTGAGGGAGCGCCTTCGCCTGGGACGTCGAGATGCGGAGCGCCCGAGGGAACGCAGGATAGGAACCGCGCCGTCGAATCTTGCGCCCCGCGGAGGCCAACCACACAACCGCGGGGTCGCGCTTGTGCGCCAAGCGGGCCGAGGGCAAGGGCGCCTTCACGACCCTAGCCGTTGGCGTACTTCGCCGCTGCGCGCAGCCCACTGCTGGCGCCGGTCCCCACCATGCGGCGGTACAGCGCGCTCCATTGCTTCGCGGTCAGCTCGTCTTCGACGCGGCGGGCGAACTTGTAGTCCTTGGCGAACACGGCATCGAGTTGGGCGAGCGTGGCGTGGCCCAGCAGGGTGGACAGCGTGCACTCGTCTTGGCCATTGGTGTGTCCCTTACACAGCTTGCCCGCGGCCTCTCGAAGCACCGAGCCCGGCACCCTGTCGAAAGCCTTCGCCCGCTGGGGTCGGTCGAGCTCACGGAAGAACCGCACGATCATGTAGGAGCGGTGCTGGCTGCAATGCTCGACGAGCTGCTCGTTGAAGCCGCGGCCGGGCGGGCGGCCCAGGGCTTGATAGGCGTCGAGGGCCCACAGCATGACGTCGCGGGCTTCGTTGTCGTCCTCGAGTTCGTCGGCGATGCGGGCGGGGTCGGTCGCTTCGATCAGGTACACGAAGTTGGCGGGGACCTCGCGGGAGTCCCGGAACATGGTCCAGACGATGGTCTCCTGTGTGGCCTTCGTCTTGCCCTTGATGCAGCCGTTGATGACTTCGAGCCGCTTGTTCAACGACAGGGCAGGCGCGCCTCGGTACGCTTTCGCGGTCTCGCGGTTCAAGGACCTGCCGGCATTGCTGTCGCGAATCGAGCGCTTGTAGGTCGAGAGCGCCTTCGCCTCCGAGCCGAACACGCCCAGCTCCGTGAGGTCGTCTGTGATCTTCCCGGTGAGGCCCGAGGTGCCGCAGAACTCGTTGAGCAGGAACGCACCGACGCCGATCACGGCCGAGACGATGAGGAACGGGGGAAAGGCCGCACCTCCGATCACCGTGATCGTGTAGCAGAACCCCATGACGGCAGACAGGCAGCCTCCGATGGCCGCAACGGTGCCCGCGGTGTCGTGGTTTTTCATCTCCACGCCGACCTGCAGCGCGCTGACGTACAGGCTCAACGCTTCGCCCAACGGCCCAAGTCCCTTGCACGTCTTGTCCACGAGTCCGTGCTTTGCGATCAGGTGCAAGCGGTTGGGGGCGACGGCGCCGGTGGCCACGTAGCGGTAGCTCTTTCCGGTGATCTTCGTGCGGAGCCAGTTGAACGCATCGCCAGCGACGCACAGGGTTTCATCGGTCGCGCCGACGAATGCGACCGCGGCCTGCAGCGAGGATGCGGCCCGGTGGTGCCGGTAGGCTTGGTCGCCGGTGGCCCCGTCCGGAGACGTGCACGCGGCCGCCAAGGCCCACGCCCCCAGGATTGTGGAGAACACGCGCCGGGTCGAGTCGGTTCGCTTCAGAGCCTCGACGAAGCGCGCTGTGTGGTTGTCGTAGGCGGCCAAAGCTTCGAGAGCGCGGTCGGTCCCCACGCGGTCGAGCTGGTCCCGCAGGTAGGGCGTCTTCATGCCGCGGGTCAACGCGCGGGCGATGCTGATGCGCGAGGGCTCGTCGGCCAGGCACTTCCACACCGAGAGCACCGGGCCCACCGGAGGTGCCCCGCGCAGCTGTGCGGGCACGACCCCGCGTTTCATCTCCTCCTCGTGGGAGAGCTTCGCGAGGACTTCGAGCAGGTCGACCAAGGCGCGCTCGACCTGTTGTTGCGGCAGGTCTTGGAGCATCGCGATGGGGGTCTTGCACAGCTGCTGCGCAGTCCAGTGCTCCGCGACAGCCGCACCGAAGCTCGGCTCCAACGTGTGCAGGCGGACCAGGCACGAGGTCAGCAGTGCGGGGCGCTTCGACTCGGCCTCGGTCTCGAGGCGCGCCGCGAATGCTGGCGACACGAGGTAGTCGCGGTAGCTCTCGGCACGCCCGCGCAGCGAGCCGAGCGTGACGGCCGCGGCATCGCGCTTGGCATCGGAGAAGACCTTTTGCACCGCTTCGCTCTGGAACAACTCGGCGCGACGCGCATCGACGAGCGCTTTCCTCGGCTCGAGAACCTCGTAGGCCTCGTTGTCATGCTGCCGAAGGCACTGCTGATGTTTCCCGATCTTCGCCTCCGGGTCGGAGAGGCTGATGAGGCGGATCGCCGCTTGGAACTTGTAGACCGTCCCCGAAGTCGCCGTTTCGATCACCTTCGCGGCCTTCTCCCGCACGAGCTTGTCGAACTGGTCCCACTGGGTGTCCGTGATGTCCCGTCCGGCGGGGGCGGGGAGGACCATCGTGGATTGCGCACCGCTCATCACCTTCGAGGTGCCCCGAGGTGTGTGCTTTGATCACTCCGCCCGCGTTTTTTCGGCCCGCCAGGGGGTGTCCTCTACTCGGTGGAGTGGGCACAGGGGTGTCAGCAGAGGCCAGGCCAAGGCACGAAGAGGGCGTTTGTCGGGCACAAGCAACCGATGAGGAACGACGGTATGGGCTCTGAAGGCGCCGCTGTGACCGTTTCACCGAGTTGAGGACACCCCCTAGCGCCTAGGGCGCCGGAGCCGTGGAGGCCGCGGCGGTCGGTTTGCGCATGCGCGCGGCCGAGGCGGCCTGTCGTTTCATCCGGCGATCGGACGCAGCGGTCGCGCGCGCGGTCTTCTTGGCCTGCCGGCGGTCGCGGCGGGCCTCCCGGCGAGCCTCAGCCTTGGTCGGCTCGGCTGCAGCAGGCCCTCGGTCGATGCGAGCGCCAAAGATGCTCGTGTACTTGCGGCCGCTCTCGGTCCCCGCGCCAAACGCTCCAAACAGGACGCGCCATCCCTTGGACTTGGGGTCGGTCGCGCTGCCGCGGGTCCACCACCCGAGGCCGGGGCCGATCACGTTGGTGTCGCGCTCGGGGGTCTTCCAGCGCGTGAACAGAGCCGGGACCATCTGGAGCATCTTGCCCTTGACCCGAATGTCCCACCACGCGAACGCGCCGAACGTGCCCTGGTTTTGGCCACGCTCGATGTGCCACACCAGTGGGAACTGCACGAAGTCGAGGTTCTCGCCCTTGCGGACCTGGGTGTACACGCCGGGGATGGCGAACACGGCGCTGTCTTTGGCGAAGTTGTTGTCGCGAATGAACAGCGGCATCAGCCAATACAGGCGGCGCTGCGCGTAGGCCTCGGAGAAGTAGAACACCGGCGGCGCGACAGCGGTCGACACCTTGTGTTGCTGACGCCATTGCCACACCACCAGGCCGGCTTCGAAGAAGCGTCGGTCTTCGCGGCGCTGCGAGATGAACACCGGGGGGGCGGCCAGGGTGAGGCTGCGGTCCTCGAGCCGATGCGCCTTGCGGTACCACAGCGGGAAGAAGAACGATCGCTTGTGGGTGTTGGTGGTGCGCAGGCCGAAGTTGCCGGCGTACCAGCCCAGCGTCTTGCCCGGCTCGTTGGTCACACCGAACACCGGGGTGTACAGCTTCACGCTGCCCGGCTTGCGGTCGTAGTAGTAGACCAACGCGCCGTGGGTGCGGCGACCGTTGCCGTCCTTGCCGTACAAGAACAACGGGGCACTGCCCCACAACGTGTAGCGGCTCTTGGGGTCGTCACCGGCCTGGAATCCGCCCTTTTGGAAGCGGAACAGCAGCGGCACGTACCCGGTGAACCGGGTGTTGCGCTGCAGGCGGAACATGTCGAAGTAGCCGATCGGGGCCAGCGAGAAGCGGCTGTGGTCGTAGCCCTTGCGGCCGCCGAACACGAACGGGAACGCGGCCCACCGGCGGCGGCCGTCGGCCCGCTGCCGGTCGAACCACAGCGGTACCGCGATGGTCGTGTGCTCGTCCTTGGCCTTGTCTTCGAAGTGGAAGATCGCGGGCAGGGCGATCAGGCGGCGCTTCTCTTCGGAGTCGGCCCACCACCACAGCGGGGCCACGCCGGTGTTGAGACCCTTGCGGCTGAGCCGGTGGAAGCCGGTCGCGACGATGTACGTGTGGGTGTGGCGACGCCGGTCGCGGGAGAAGAAGAAGGGAAGCCCGGCGTCCACGTCCACACCGCCGGGTTGGCGCTGGCGGAAGTAGAACGGCGCGACGGCCAGGCCCTTGCGTGGCTTGTCACCGCGGACGTTGCTCCGCCAAACCAGCGGCGTGTAGACGTCGAGGTCGTCGGTCGGCGTGCGGCGCCGGAAGTACAGCGGAGCCGCGACGGTGTGCGAGGAGCGTCCGCCCTCGACCGGGTGGGCGTCGTGGAAGACCAGCGGCAGCACACCCCAACCGTCGCGGTCGGAGGTCTTGCGGCGGTAGTACAGGCCGTAGACCGCGGTCTTGTCCGCGCCCTTGGCGTACATGCCACCGATCGGGCTCAACACGGTGGTCCGACCGGGGAGTTGCCGGCGGTAGTACAGCGGGAACAGCACGCTGTGCCGCTCGGCGCCGTTGCCCCGTTGGACGTCCCACGCCAGCCCCGCGACGCCAAGCGTGCGGGCGGTGGGAGTCTTGGAGCGCACAAACACCGGCGAGACGGTCAGCCGCTCTTGCTTGTCCTTGGAGGTGACGTCGCCGATCAGCAGCCACGGAATGATCCCGTAGCGGTACTGCGGGCCGTTGCCCCAAAACGCCAGCGGAGCGATCCCGCCCGCGCTGCCGGCCTTGTCGTGGTGGTTGTAGACCGGCCCCGCAACGACGGTGCGTCGGTCCGCGGCAGCGTCTCGTACGTGCCACAGCAGGGGCGTGAGCACCTGGTAGTTCTTGCCCTCGCCCCAACCGACGAAGGTCATCGCCGGGACCAGGCCCAAGTGCATGCGACCGCCGCGGCGATCTCCGTAACCCAGCGGGCCGGCGACCCACAGGCTCCGGGCGGGCTTGTCCTCGCTGGCCGGACGCTTGGCGTGCCACACGAGGCCGGCGACGGTCCCGAAACGGCGACCGTCAGGACCCTGGGCGAACCCGGTGAGGGCCGGAACGACACCGAAGCCCCAGCCGTTTTGGCCGCGGCGTCCACCGCCCACCGGCGTCCATACGGACGTGCTCCGGGGGCCGCTGCGGGTCAACACCAGGGGCGCGAACACGTTGGTCGTGCGGCCGTAGGTCTTGTCGTGGAACCGATAGAAGAGGGGAGCGGCGACGATGTTCCGCTGGTTCGGATCGTCGTACCAACCCAAGGGCCCCGCGATCGTCAGCTTGCTGCCCTTGAGGTTGTTGCGGGCGTGCCACACCAGCGGCGTGGCGGACAGCAGGCTGCCGTCGGGATCTTTGGTGCCGAACGTCAACGCCAGGGGGACCGACCAGGCCGACTTGCGGCGGGCGGTGTCGGTCCGGCGGATCCACGGCAGCGACCACACTTCCTTGCGGTTTCCGAACTCGCTCTGCTGCAGCAAGACGAACGGTGCGAAGGCGGAGAACTTGCGGCCCTTGAGCTTGTTGTAGCCGCCGAAGTAGACCAGCGAGTAGTCGAACCGCTTGAGCCCGCGTTGGAAGCGGAAGAAGAACGGCGCAGCAACGAAGTGCTTCCGATCATTTTGCAGGTCGGCGTCCTCGGTGTCCTTGTGGCCGTACCAGAAGAACAGGGCCGACACGCCGCGGAAGCTGTCGGGCGTCTTCTGTTGGTAGTGGAACGGGACGACCAGGAAGTTCTTCACGAACTTCGTGCCCCACCACCACACAAGCGGGAACTGGCCAAAGTTGAACTGCTCGCCCACCCGGCGGTAGCCCATGAGCAACGGCGCCGCGCCCCAGACCGTCTTGCGCTTGGAGTAGCTGCCGAAGAAGAGCACCGCGGGGTTCATCCACCGCCGGCGCTCCATACGTTTGTCGTACCAAGCGAAGGTCAGCGACAGGTCGGCGTGGAGAAGCTTCTCCGGGTGGCCGGGCTTGGGCGTGCGGTGAATGAAGAACGGCGGGACCGCTTTGGTGCGGTGGGTGTCGAACTCGCGGTTGAACCAGATCGGCGGAATGTTGCGCTGACGGATCAGCGTCGACGCCTCGGGAGTCTTGGCGTCCGCGTCCGCGACGGCGTTGGGTTCGGCGCTCGTCTCCGCGCTTGCGCTCCCGGCCGGCGGAGACTCCGGCGGTGGTGCGAACGCGGTCGCGGAACCGAGCGACACTCCCGGAGCCTGCGGCGGGATGAGAGCGGCCGGCGAGCGCACGGGCGTGTGTGCGATCGAACCAGCACGCGCAGTGCTCGGCGTGAGCACGAACAAGGCGGCCAGCGCGAGCAGCCATGCCAGGCGCGAGGCCCGACGAGGTGGTTGGTTGTGCGCTGCCGGCACGGGTCGCGACGGTCTACGACACTGTGCGGTTTGCGGTCAATGGCGCGGGGTTCGACCCTACGATCGGGATCACGGACCGCCCCAAGCCTGCACGGACGTTTTGACAGCGGGCGGCGAACGCACTACACCGCCGCGCATGTCCCAAGCCGCTGCTCCACCGCCACCCGAGTCGTTGCGCGTCGATGTGTCCGCGATGCGGCGGCGCGGCGAAACCCACGGCCGCGTGGAGGCGGATCTCCCCGCGCTGTGGCTCGCGCACGCGCTGGCGGATACGGACGCCGAGGTTCGGGACGGCGGAACGGTCTCCTTCGACCTCAACCTCCCCGGTGATGGGCCTGTGATCGTCTCGGGTCAGCTCGCGGTCTCCTTTGTCGTCCCGTGCGGGCGCTGCCTCGAGGACGCGGTCGTCGACGGCAACAGCCGCATCGATGCCATGTTCGTGCCCTCAGGGACCGCTGTGGCCCGTCAGGACGATGATGAGGACGGGCTTGCCCTCGACGATGAGGCGCTCGACAGCTGGCCTTATGATGGAAGGTTCATCGACCTGGCTGGGGTCGTGACCGAGTACGTCAAGGTTGCCTACCCGATGCGGGCGCTGTGTGAGAAGGGCGAGGCGTGCGAAGGCCTGTGTTCCGGCTGCGGAAACAACTTCAACGAGGTCCCACCGCGGCTCGCCGGCAACCGCGCGTTTTGCGTGAAGTGCGACCAAGAGTTCCTGGGCGCTGTTGGCGAACCGCCCGCCGAGGCCGACGCCGAGGCAGACGCAGACGAACCCCCCAAGTCGACCGCCCTCGCGGACGCCTTGAGAAAGCTCCAATTGCCGGACTGAAAACCCGACTTAGGCCCTTGCCGCCGGGTGCGGGCCGCCACTACACTCCCGCCTCTTCGAGGGCCCGATGGCTGTACCTAAGAAACGAACGTCTTCCTCGCGTCGCAACATGCGTCGTGCCAACCACGACAAGATCACCGCACCGAACCTCGGACCGTGCCCCAACTGCGAAGAGCTGATGATCAGCCACCGCGTGTGCCCGGCCTGCGGTCAATACCGCGGACGCGAGGTGGTCGCGGTCGCCCAGGACTAGGTTCTCGTTCATGACCAAGGGGGACGGTTGTCCTCCCTGGTCATGGCCCTGACCGCTTCCTTACCTCTCATTGCAAGTCGTTCCTCGAACCCGTCTGCGTTGATGAGCTTCAAGGCTTTTCCATGGCAAACGCTAGGATCGCCCTGGATGCTTTCGGTGGAGACTCTTGCCCCGGCCCCCAGATCGAAGGGGCCCTGCAGGCCGTGCGAACCGGCGGGGTTGATGTCGTCCTCGTTGGCGACGAACAAAAACTGAAGACCGCCCTCGACGCCCAGGCGCGGGATTGGGCATCACTGCCGATCCGGATCCACCACGCGCCGGACGTCATCACGATGCAGGACAGCCCCAGCAAGGCGGTCCGCGGAAAACCGGGCGCTTCCATGCCGCAGTGCTTCGAGCTGGTCAAGACCGGGGAGGCCGACGCGGTGGTCTCGGCGGGCAACTCCGGCGCGATGTTGGCGTGTGGCCTGTTCAAGTACCGCCGCATCAAGGGGGTCGACCGACCGGCCTTGGTCACGTCGACGCCGACCCGCAACGGCAAGCTGACCGCGTTCCTCGACGTGGGCGCCAACGTCGACTGCAAGCCGGTCAACCTGGTTCAGTTCGCTGTCCTGGGGGCCGTCTATGCCGGGTTCAAGCACGGACGGACGCGTCCGAACGTCGGTTTGCTCTCCAACGGATCGGAGGATGGCAAAGGCACGGAACTCACCCGGGTCGCCCACCAGCTCTTGCGTGAGCACCCCAGCGATGCGTTCGAGTACACCGGCTATGCCGAGGGCTCCGACCTCATGGCTGGAGCCGTGGACGTGATGGTGGCCGACGGTTTCACCGGGAACATCGCACTCAAGGTGATGGAGGCGACCGGGCGAGCGATCGGCGGCTGGCTCAAGGACGCGATCATCGGCAGCACGCGCTCCAAGATGGGTGCGCTGCTGATGAAGCCCGCCTTGATGGAGCTTCGATCCGCGCTCGACCCCGACGTCTATGGTGCCGCACCACTTTTGGGCGTCCGCGGCTTGGCGTTCATCTGTCACGGGTCCGCCAGCGCCAACGCGATCGCACACAGCCTCGAGTTCGCCGCACGCTCCGTGTCCGAGAAACTCGCGCCGCAGCTCGAGGCCGCGGTCGCGGAACACAAACCCCTCTTCGATGCCGCCAAGACGGCCGAAAGCGCGTCATGACCAATCTCGCATTCTTGTTTCCTGGGCAGGGCTCTCAACAGGTCGGCATGGGCAAGGCGCTCTACGAGCAGAGCCCCGCGGCCAAAGCGATCTTCGACGAGGCCGATGAAGCGCTGGGCTTGTCGATCTCCAAGATGTGTTTCGAGGGGCCGGCCGAAGACCTCACGCTCACCGCGAACACCCAGCCGGCGATTCTGACGACGTCGATCGCGGCGCTTGCTGTCGTTCGCGAACGCACCGAGCTGAAGCCGGCGTTCTTCATGGGGCACAGCCTTGGCGAGTTCTCGGCCCTGGTCGCCGCGGGCGCGCTGAAGTTCGCCGACGCGGTCAAGCTCGTTCGGCTCCGAGGTCAAGCGATGCAGGACGCGGTGCCGGCCGGTATCGGTGCGATGGCGGCTGTGATCGGCATGGATGGCGAGGTCCTGGAGGCGTTGTGCATGGAGGCCGCCCAAGACGAGGTCCTCAGCCCGGCGAACGAGAACGGGGGCGGCCAGATCGTCGTGGCCGGACACGCCGAGGCCGTCGCCCGGCTCGTGGTCCTGGCCAAGGAAAAGAAAGCGCGGGCCATTCCGCTCAAGGTTTCAGCGCCGTTCCACTGCGCGCTCATGCAGCCCGCCGCGGATCGGCTGGCGGAGGCGCTCGCAGAGATCCAGGTCGGAACGTTTGAGGCACCGGTGATCACCAACGTCGAGGCGGAGCCGAACGAAGATCCCTCGCGGGTTGCCGAGCTTCTCGTTCGTCAGGTCACGCACCGGGTGAAGTGGGAAGCCTCCGTGCAGAAGGCTGCGCACCTGGGTATCGACGCGGCGCTCGAGGTGGGCCATGGGAAGGTGCTTGCCGGGTTGGTGCGTCGCATCGATCGCAGCGTGAGCGTCCGTGGCGTCGGTTCCCCGGACGATATCGATGTGCTACACGAGGGCGCTTGATGGATGCCTCCAACGCACTTCCCGCGTCTTTGGACCTGACGGGGCGCCGTGCCCTGGTCACGGGTGGAAGCCGCGGAATTGGCCGCGCGATCGCCATCACGCTGGCCGCTCGCGGTGCTGCAGTCGCGGTCAACTACGCCCGCGGTGAAGCGGCGGCCCGCGAGGTCGTGGCCGCGATCGAGGACGCCGGCGGCAAGGCCGTCGCGGTCGGGTTTGACGTGAGCGATGCAGACGCCGTGGCCGCGGGTTTCAAGCAGGTCACCGAGGCACTCGGCGGACTGGACATCCTGGTCAACAACGCGGGCATCTCGATCGATGCTCTGCTGATGCGGGCCAAAGAAGAGGACTGGGAGACGCTGCAGCGGGTGAACCTGCGCGGCACGCTGTTGTGCAGCAAGGCCGCCACGCGGTCGCTGCTCCGCGCGAAAGCTTCCGGTCGCATCATCAACATCACTTCGGTCGTCGGCGAGCAAGGCAACGCCGGGCAAACGATGTACGCCGCGACCAAAGCCGGCGTCATCGGCATGACCAAGTCGCTCGCCAAAGAAGTGGCCGACACCGAAATCCGCATCAACTCGATCGCACCGGCCGTAATCCAAACGCCGATGCTTGAGCAAGTGTCCCAGGAGACCATCGACTACATGGTTTCGAAGATCCCGGTTGGCCGCACCGGCAAGACCGAGGAGGTCGCGGCGCTCGTGCACTACCTGTCGAGCGACGAGTGTGGGTTTGCGACCGGCGCCTGCTTCGACATCTCGGGCGGGCGCGCGACCTACTGATTGCTCGCACTCGGCAGCCTGACTACGCCGCAGCCCAACTACTCAGTAGCCCAGCTACTCAGCGGCAACGTCGCGCCAGCTGCTCTCCGCCGCCGACGTCAACACAGCCTCGCAGATGCGCTGGGTCTCCTGCGCATCGCGGAACGTCGGGCTGATCGGTTCTCCGTTCGCAACGCCGTTGACGAAGTCCGCGAACTGGTGCACGAACGAGTGCTCGTATCCGATCTGTAGACCCGGCACCCACCACTTGTCCATGTACTGTCTCTTATACACATCTGACGCTGCCGACGAGC
>OJGU01000878.1_pt1 | contig 14101 bp, 10 predicted proteins | sample 1594741 | NCBI WGS metagenome assembly OJGU01 (sample SAMN05416841, study PRJEB24817) | seawater metagenome | isolation source: Sea water | place: Canada:Atlantic | collected 2013-07 | reverse complement strand
GGTGATGACAGGCGGATGAGGACCCGTCGGTCCGGCGGCGAGCGTTTCGGCAGCGGCGGCCGGGTTGGGGTGCTCCGCGGTCTCCGCCTCCTCCATCAACTCGCCGAAGGATGTCTCTTCGTCCTCCTCGGGCGCGCCGACCGTTCCCAGCGTTCCTTCGTCGGTCTGCCGCGCCGCCTCCATCAGGAGGTGGGTGCTCGAACGAACGACCGTCCGTTTGGGCGGCGAGCTGGGGAGCGCCTCGCGGAACAACCCTCGTCCGGCGGCGAGCATCTTGTAGAAGGCGAGCTCGCCACGGAACTGATCGAACTCCGCGTGCACGATGTCGCCGTGCTCGAACCAAATACGGCCCAACCCTCGCGGCGTGGTGACCTCCACCAACTTGTCGCGGCCGGTGAGCGCCACCATCTGCACGTAGTCGAACAGTTCGACTTCGATCGAGTTGCCGAAGAAGCCGCGGCGGACGCCGAGTCCTCGCAGCGTATCGGTCAGCGCCTCGTGGTCGTCAGGGTCTGCAATCGATCGGACCCCGAGGGACTCGAAACGCTCGGCGACGTTGGCTTCGTTGCCAAGCACGACGATGCGCATCGAAGGAGAGCACCGTCCGATCCACTCGACGACACGTTCAGCCAGACCACCGGCAGCACGGGTCTCACAAACGACAGCGTCGAACGTCTCGCTGCGAAGGCGATCGAATGCTTCGGTGTCTCGACGTGCGCGACCGACCTCGAAGCCGGCAGCATCCATAGAACGCTGTACGCCGGCGCTTCGGGAAGCATCGTCGTCGACGAGGAGGACACGTAGGGACGCGCTCTTCACTGCGATACCGTCATCCGGCACGGGTTCGCCATGGTAATGGCGAACCTCGGATCTCCGAAGAACCAAGCAGCCCCGTCTGCGTGGGGGGTTTTGCCCCCATCGACGGGTGGCGAGATTCTACGGAAAAACCCTGATGCCGGTACGGCAAGGTTGCGGGTGTTCACGGCCTGGCCTGATAGCGTATTCACAATGGCGCACTTTCGCGCATCGAGGTCCGAATGGTGTTCCGAAGCGAGCATAGGCGTTCACTGTCGCGCATTGAGACACCAGCCCATTGGCTGATCGGCGCATCTTCGCGCCTGGATGGACGTTTTCGACCGCCACGTGATCCGGACGCCGATATCCACCGACTCGCGCCGACAGCGTCAGGAACAATCGTATCAGTATGAGACATTACCAGAAATAGCTTTCCCACTAGCGACTTATCGCATATCCTCGGGACATGCCGATCCTCTTGGAAGACCTAAATCTCCGCAAAGCCGAGCGCACGTTGTGCCAAACCGCCCTTCAAAAGGCGGGCAGCATTGTAGAGGCCGCGCAGCTCCTCGGGATCACGCGTCATGCGCTCAAACGTCGGATGATCAAGCACCAGATCGAGTGGCCACCACGCGCCCCCGAGCGCCAACCGCGCGTGTCGCCGCCGATGGACGCCCCGGTCTCGATCCGTCCTGAGACGCCCTGAGGTTCGCGAACGTCCTTGCGAACCCGGCGCCTCAATCTTCATCGAGCACGGATCGTGCTGCCGCGTCGAGCGCCGCGACGACGGCAGCCATCGCTCGATGAAGCTCCGCCGAAGCTGTTGGCATGGTGAGGTCCGTGCGCCGAACGAGGTCGAGCGCACTGGACCACCCCGACAGGTACGCGGCGAGCTGGGGAGCAGGAAGTTCTTCCCCATGAGCCATGAGGGATTGGGACACGAGACGGTTGAGGTCGTCGTCCATCTGAACTTGAGTGAGACAATCTGAAGGCGGGGCCAAGAGTCGCTCCGTCACCAACCGGTGAGGCGCCCAGTCTATCGGGGCCACTCGCGGCGATCCAAGATTGGGTCGCGAGCGAGCGACTGCTGACCATGTGACGAGCCGCTGCTATCGTCCGCGCATGCCCGGCAACCACGACGAACGCGTCTTGGCGAATGCCATCGACGACATCGTCGAATCGTACGCGGAGCACGGCAACATCAACCACCTCGACGGGCTCAACCTGCCGTCGCGGGCCGAGGTGGCGACGCTGCTCGACGACCTGATCTCGATCGTGTTTCCGGGCTACTTCGTCCGACAACACGTGGACGCGCTGACCTGCCGCTACTTCGTGGGAGAACGTTGCGCTCGCACCCTGAGAAGCCTCGAACTCGCAGTCGGACAGGCTCTGCGCGCACGATCCGGTTCGGCCGAGGTTTCCCATCAGGAGCGGGCACACGCCTGTGCGATCGAGATGGTCCGGGCGATCCCAGCGATTCGCGCGGTGTTGGACACCGACGTCCAGGCAGCGCTGGTCGGCGACCCAGCCGCGTGCAGTGCTCCGGAGATCATCACCTCCTACCCCGGCGTCGAGGCGATCGCGGTCCACCGCATCGCAAACACCCTGTGCCGGCTCGACGTTCCGCTGATCCCGCGCATGATGTCCGAGCAGGTGCACAGCCGCACCGGGATCGACATCCATCCAGGTGCGAGTATCGGCGAGAGCTTCTTCATCGACCACGGGACCGGTGTGGTCATCGGTGAGACCTCGGAGATCGGCGTCCGCGTGAAGCTCTACCAGGGCGTGACGCTGGGCGCGCTCTCGGTTCGCAACGGCATGGGACGTTCGACAGAACGCCGGCACCCCAAGCTCGAAGACGACGTCACGATCTACGCCGGTGCGACGATCCTCGGGGGAGACACCGTGATCGGCGCAGGCTCGACCATCGGCGGAAACGTGTGGCTGACCCACAGCGTGGAGGCCGGCACGACGGTCATGCTCGACAAACCCTCGCTCAAGTTCATCAAGCAAGGCTCCCGAGTCTCCGCCGAGCAGCAGCGAGACCCGGAGTATTAGGCTGTACAGGGGCCTTTCGAAAAGGCCCCTCACTGCGGCGACGAAGTCGCCTTCGTTTCACCCCAAACGCTCGCCTTCCGGCTCGTGCTCTCAGCGGGTGGGCGGAGGGGCGCGCAGCGGGAAGACACGAACCTCCCGTACAAGGACCCGCCCAGACCGAGGACGCCGAAGGCCCCCGCCGCGCACGAGGGACAGCGGGGCCGCAGAAACCCGGCGCGGACCTCATGCGTGAGGGACTACAACTGTGCTTCGAAGGTCTCGAACTGCGACTCGAGCAGGCGCTGTAGCTGGGCGCGTTCGCTGCCGTCGAGGAAGCTCTGACACTCGGCCGAGGGAGACTCGGTGACCGGCGTGTCCCCGGCTGCGGGCGTGCACGCATCCACCACGGTGCCGGTCGACGCGTCGGCCCAGAAGCTCTCGCCGGGCAGGAAGCTGTACTCGATGCTGGCCCGAACCATTTGTTTGAGCTCCAAGTAGTTCAGGTCCTGGTCCATCACCCCGCGAACGAACTCGGCGGCAAGGCTGGACCGCGCGACGCCCTGGTCGTCGGTGGCCAGCGACACCGGAACACCTCGCTCCAGGTACTCGTGCACCGGGTGTGTCGGGCCGGAAACCTCGAGGATGATGTCGTTGCTGGCGAAACAGATCTCGACCAGGATCCCGCGCTCGCGGAGGAGATCGAACAGGCCGTCGGCATCGCTCTCGAACATCACGTCGACACCGTGCCCGACCCGCCGGGTGCCCGCGATCTCGACCGCTTTGCGGATGTGATCGGTCTCGTCGAGTTCGTAGCCGTCGGGAACGGAGGCCGCTGTGATCTCGCCGGCATGCAACGACAGACGCAACGGGCTGCTGTCGGCGTAGTACTCGCCGAGATAGCCCAACATGTCCATCTGATCGTCGTAGTTGCTCATGGCGGTCGAGCCATCCTCGGGCCCCACGAGGTTGAGGCCCACGATGCGCGGCTCGACCATCGCAGCTTCATAAGCGGCGACCATCTGCGCGAACACGCCGGAGTCCGTCCCACTGCGGGAGATGTACGCCTGGTAGCGGGTGCGAACGGCACAGCCAGGTGCCGCGTCTGCCGTGCCGCAGTCTTGCTCGGCGTTGGCGATGTTCTCGCTGTTCTCGGCGTCGTCGGTCAACCGCGCTCGCGCGGCCGGGAAGCCAGGGTCGGCCAGCAACGCCGCGTGGAACGATGCGTAGTCGGCAGTCGTGATCGAGCCTCCGCCCAAGTCGGACCACACGTTTTGGCCCAAGCTCCGCGCGGTGGAGTTCGAGGTCAACATCGGCTCGATGTAGAGCAGGTTCTCGGCGGCGGCGCGGCGACGAACGTCGGCCAGCATGCGGCCGTGCTGCGTCCCCGAGATTGCCCCGAACTTGGAGAACGTCGCGAAGAAGTGGTCCGCACCGCTCTCGCTGGGCGAGGGCACGAAGTCGAGCATCGACCATGCACGAACAACCTCGAGGTAGAAGTCGCGGCGGCCCGAGGGGATCGGGACGTCGTTGCCATCGCCGCACGCGAGGGAGAGGGCCAGACCATTCTCTGTGATGCAGAAGTCACCATCCGCTGCAGCCCATCCGAGGAACGTCTCGGCGTAGACCGAGCCTGAGAGGTGGTGGTGCAGGTCGCCGCCCAGAGGCATGGCGATCAGAAACTCTTCGACCGCACCTTCGTCCTCTCGAATCTCTTCCAGCATGGACGCGGCGTCGTCCTCGGCCGCGGCGGCGCACTCCTGCGGCGTCTCGCAAGCTTCTTCGCCCGTCGTGCCTTCGCTGCCCGAATCGGCGGAGTCGGTGTCGTCCGTGGTCCCGGAGCCGGACATCGTCACGCCTGTCGTGGTCTCGGTGACAACCCCGCTCGTCGGTCCATCCGTGGTGGCGCCCGTGCTCGCGCCCTCGGTATCCGTGTCCGAGGAACCTCCGCTCTCGCTCTGGCAAGCCACCAGCGTCAAGCCGGTAAGAGCCCATGCCAAGCCTCGACGTAGCCGCGCACCATTCATGGTGCGGACACTACCCCAAGTTTTCGCGGTTCTCGGCGCGTCGTGGCGTGACGTGCCGCGCGCTCAGGAAGCCCGCTTGCGCTGACGGATGCGTCCCTGCATCGCCTCGCGAACGATCGCCTTCGCGTCATCGTCGAACCGCCCCTCGAGCACCACCCGAAGGTAGCGACGCTCGGTGGGGTCGGAGGCCACCCACCGCAAGCTGCGCCCGCGAAGCCGTCCAAAGTTGAACACCGGCTCGTTGTCTCGCCACGCGAAACGGCGGCCTTGGTCGCAGTAGGCGTCGTTGTGGCTCGACGACAGCTCGTGCAGGGCTTCGATGTCGAGGGAGAGGTCGTCGTACCGGTCCAGCTGGCCCGCGAAGACCTCGAGCGACGCCACCGTATCGGCGGCCGCCCCGTGCGCGCCCTCGAGATCCTTGTCCCGGTAGAACCGAAGCGCGGCGGTCAGGTTCCGGGGCTCGCGCCGGTGATAGATGACCTGGGCGTCGATGACCCGCTTGCCGGTGAGGTCCATCGACTTGCCCGCACGCACCAACTCGGCTTGCACGATGCGAACGTCGTAACGTCCGATCGCAAAGCCGGCGAAGTCGGCGTCGTCGATCGCGGCGAGCACCTCGTCGCTGATCTGTTCGAAGGTCGGAGCCGCTTCGACATCGTCGTTGGAGATGCCGTGGATCTCGGTGGCCTCCAGCGGAATACGAATGCCCGGCTTGACGCGCCAGGTTCGGATGGGCTCGACGCCCTCGCGGCCGACCCGCAGAACGGACAGCTCGACGATGCGATCGCTGAGCGGATCCGTGCCGGTCGCTTCGACGTCGAAGAACACGAGCGGCCGCTCCAACGTGGATGCAAACGCAGAGAAGCGCTCTCCCAAAGCGGCCAGATCGAGTCCGGCGTCAGAGAGCGTGGCGTGGGTGGAAACGGATTCGCTGGTCATGCGATCGAGGCGTCGTCCGGAGCGACGCGGCGGACGCGGAGAATCGCACGCTCCGTGGGTCCACGGCACTCGGTGAAGCAGGCTTACTCCAGGTCACCAAAAGATCGCGATGACGGGGTGGGAATCCGGCGCAAGCGCAGAACAGCGTGTTGGGGGGCCCATGCCCCCGTTGGAAGGTGGGTCCCCGACTGATACTTTGCACACATGACGCGGGTCGGAGCGAGCATCCTCATACTGCTGGTTGGTTGCGCGCTCGAAGAGCGAGAAGACCCGGGTGCTGAAGACGACAGTGGAACGCTCACGAGTCCACTGACGGCCTCGGCCGGCGGGACGGACGAGCCCAACGACGACGACGGCGAGACCGGCGACATCAAACTCGACGTCGGCGAAGGCGGAAGTGGCGGGCCGCAGGACTGCCAAGAGGGTCAGGACTGCCCCGACGCATGCGAGGCGATGCAACACGTCCCGTGCGACGAGGGCACCACCGACGTGTTCGCGGCGATCGGACTGGGCTGCGAAGGCGAGATTCAGATCACCGGCACCACGCAAGGCGACCCCGGCTCGATCGGCGTCCGAACCGGCTTCGGCCCCACCGACACCTGGGCCCCGCGCGAAGGTTCGTCGTTCGCCGTGATCGGCAGCGGCAACGTCTCCGAGCTCGACACCGAGACCCCGCCCAACGACAGCAACGGCGGCCCGACCCACTGCAACGACGACATGCCCGGGAGTCCGAACCCCGGCGGCAGCCTCCCCGCCCCCGTCCGCGTCAACAACGTCGCCGGCGACTGCACCACCGATCCCACCCTGCTCGGGTCCGGAGACTGTTCCAACACCGTCTCGGGTCAGTTCAGCAAGGGCGGCTCCGCGTTCGACTACGCCGAAGTTCGGGTGATCGCCAACGTCCCCGAGGGAAACAACTCGATCAGCTACGACTTCGCGTTCTTCTCGACCGAGTATCCGGACTACTTCGGCGACGTCTACAACGATATGTACGTGGGCTGGCTCGAGTCCGAGAGCTGGACCGGCAACATCTCCTTCGACGAGCAGGGCGCACCGATCTCGCTCAACGCCGGATTCCTCGACTTCCGCGATGACGCGGCGAGCCTCCCGGAGTTCGGCGGCACCTGCATGAAGCAGCACGCCGGCACCAAGTGGCTGAGCTCGACCGCGCCGGTGACACCCGGTGAGCAGATCACCGTCGTGCTCGCGGTGTTCGACTTGGCGGATCCGGTGCTCGACAGCTACGTGTTCCTCGACAACTGGCAGTGGGGCTGTGACGGCACCGGCGGTCCGGTGACGACTCCGGTGGGGTGAGGCGCGCAGACGCGGTTCTCCCGGAGGGCCTAGCAGGCTGCGTGCAGGACCCGGGGTTCGAAGGCCCTCACTCATTTCGGCCTCGGATGATCGAGCACGACCCGTGGAGCACTATCTCAACGAGAGATGCTTATCGTGCGTAGAACATTGATCTTGATGGTGATGGTGCTCGGGGCGTGCGAGACGGAGTCGCCGCGTTGTCCCAACGGTTTTGACGCGGAGGCCGGTGCCGGCACAGGAAACGGCGGCTGCAAGATCGGCGGATACGCCGACGACGTCGAGGCCGACGCCGGAGTCGCGGGCTTCGTCAAGTCGGTCACCGGCGGATGCGGGCCGGGTGACAACTCGTGCAGCGTCACCTACGAGGACGACCACCCAGTCGAGATCTACGCGATCGACGAGGGGCTCACACTCGAAGACTGCAACGGCGCGAACCTCCCGGTCTATCTCGCATCAACAGCCCCATCGCCGATCGCGGCCCCTGGCGGAGAGCCGGCCCTCGTGGTTCACACGGACGACCATGGACGGTTCTGGGCCGCACTGCCGCCCGGGAACTACTGCGTCACCTCGACCGACACCATCGACGACACTCTCCTAGGCCGAACGGTCGTGGTCCCGGAAGCACTCATCAACGCGACCTTCATCTTCGACCACGGGGGCTACTAGGTTTCGCCTCGCGCGTGCGGTTGGAGCTGGTGTCTTCTCGCTGGCGAGGCTCCGACCGTCATCCGATGCGCGGATCGGGCGAAGACTCAGCGTTCTTCGCCGCGCAGACGTACTCATCCGGCGGTCACTGGAAGCTGACCTCGCACTGCCCCAGGGTCCACCGAGCGTAGGGGCTCCCGACGTTCTTGAGCGGCACATCCGAGGAAGAGAAGCGTACCCGCAGCACGTGTGAGGATGTCCATGTCGCCGATCCCAACGCGCGAGCGGGCTGTGTACCTCAGCTCGAAATGCGGCCGACCCGGGAAATCGACCGCGAGGAGGCGCGGTTTTGCTCACACGAGCCGAAGCCTCGGTATTCTCCTCGCGTCATGAAGACCAACGCGATCCTGCTTGCCGCCCTCTGCATCACCGCCTGCGGCGACGACAGCAACGCCGGAGAAGGCAACGATGGAGCGACGACAAGCTCCACGGACGACACCGGCTCGACCACCAACGAGACGCCGACGTCTGCAACCACCGACGACCCCGGCGAGACGACCGACGCCGCATCCACGTCGGCCGACGTGACCACCGCGGCCAACTCCAGCGACACCACCGACGCCTCCGACACCGACCTGCCCGCCTCCAACTGTGTCGAGCGCCCCGAGCCGGATTGCCCGCCTGCGCCGGGAGCCATCTCCACCGAGCTGGCCGAGGGCCTGATTCAAGACGGCTCCGCGACCGCTCTCGATGTGCGCGGCGTTGGCTCCTTCGCCACCGCGCACCTGCCCGGCGCCACGGTGCTCGATGCCTCCGACCTGCGGGCCAACGTGGACGGGGTGTCCGGCCAGGTCGCTTCCCCCGAGCAGGCCCAGGTCTCCTTCGAATCCGCCGGTATCTCGCCCGGTGATGCACTCATCGTCTACGGCGATGACAACGGCACCAACCCGGCGCGGGTGGTCTGGACGCTGGAGTACTACGGGCACACCGGCCCGGTGTGGATGCTCGATGGTGGGCTCGAGCAATGGACAGCCGAAGACCGCGGGGTCGAGACCGAGGGCGAGGCCGCGGGTGGCTCCACCTATGAGCCTGCGATCGCCGAGGCGCTTCGGGTCGACGAGCAGTGGGTTCTCGACCACCTCGACGACCCGACGGTCACGCTCGTCGACGCGCGAGGCAACGGCGAGTTCACCTCTGGGCACATTCCCGGGGCCATCTCGGTCGACTGGGTTCGCAACCTCGGGCGCAACGGCCTATTCCTTCCGGCCGACGAACTCCGCGAGCTGTACGGCAGCCCCTCCGCGGACCAGACGCTCGTCACCTACTGCCAAACCGGCAGTCGTGCCTCCGTCGACTGGTTGGTCCTCGCGATGCTTGGATACTCCGACGTCCGGATCTACGACGGGTCGTGGTCCGAGTGGAGCGCCGATCCGACCAACCCCGTGGAGTGAGGGTCAGGTTCCTAGCCTTCGACCGTCTCGCCCAACCAGCGCTGCGCGTGCTCGTACGTTCGCGAGTAGGCCAGCGGCCCCTGCTCGAGCCGAAACGGGGTGACCTTGGGAAGGTCCGGCGTGACGAGCAGCATCAAGTCCGCGCCTGGGATCTCGGACGGAACCGGCGCCGGCGCGCCCCACTTCACCTTGCGGCGGGACGGCAGAAAGTGCAGCAGCACCCGCTCGTCCCCATCGAGCGCCGTGAACCCGCTCCGGTCCGAAACGCCGCCATCGACCAGCAGCCGGCCTTGCGAAACCACGGGACGGAACATCACCGGGACCGTGCAAGAGGCGACGATCGCTTCGCCCAGCAGGCCCTCACTCAGCGCCAACGGCTTGCGACGCAACACGTCGTGCACGATCGGGGAGAAGCTCAGCGGCGTTTGTTCGATGCGCTCGACACCAAGGCGACCAAGCAGAAGCCCGAGGCGGTCTCGGAACTTCTTGCCTCGCAGCAGCCCCCCCAGCGGCAGCCCGGGATCCCAGAAGTCCTCGCGCCGCAGCGAAACCAACTCGTCCGCGAGCGTCCCGGCATCCATGCCGCTGGCCCACAACCCTCCCGCCAACGACCCGGCCGAACACCCGATGACCCGCTGGGGCCGCAGTCCGAACTCCTCGAGCGCGCGCAACAGTCCGGTGTGGGAGAAGAAGCCGAAGAAGCCCGCGCTGAGCATCAGCGTGAAGGGCGACTCCTCGAGCCAGGCGGCGCGCTGCATCGCCCGGGTCTTACCACGAGACGGCGTCACTCCAAGGCGGCCAGCACCCGGCTGACGGCAACGTCGAACACGCCTCGGTCCACGCGATGCGCTCGATGCAACTCGAACAGAGCGAACAGCGCCGCCGCACCGATCGCGCTCGCGTCGGCGCCGTCTTCCCGCGCCGCGCGAACGAGGGGATGAAGCCCGCCCAAGCGCACCCGCTCCAAGCCCTCGTCGTCGCGAAGCAAGCTCCACGAGACCATGGAGACCTCGACCAGTGCCGCCCGCCCCAGCGCAAACCGCAGGGTCGCTGCCAACCGATCCGAGCCAAGCACGGGCGAGACGCGGTGAGCCACACCCGCCGGCGCGAGGACGGACGGCATCGCGTCGACGAACGCCTCGAGGGCACGAGCGCGATCCGAGCCGGGGACCGCGAGCAGCATCACCCGCCGGGCCGTCTCCACGAGCCCGTCGGCGGTCCTGTAGAGCAGCCGGGCCAGCGCAGGCTCGGAGACCTGCCCTTGCAGCCAAACGCGTCCGGACACCGATCGGTAGGGCGCAGGGAGTACGAACGTTCGGTTGCGCAGTCCGTCTGCCCACAGCTCGACCCCTGGCGGAGCGTCCCCCACGGTCAGTGCACCCACGGCCATCGGGTCCGCAACGGGCTGCCGCAGCCAGACCCGGCGTGGGGCCTTGGGCGGGGCTGGCACCCGGCGAACTCGGACCCCCGCGGGCGCTGCAAACGCACCCGAGGACAGAATCCCCAGCTCGACCAACGCATCCGCCACCGCCGGCTCCGCCTCGATGACCGGGTGCGGAAGGTCGCGGTGCCCTGCCCCGCCGGGCAACACCGTCGTGTACGCCCCGGACTCGATCACCTGCTGCAACGCGACCGGGCTGCGCGGCGTCGCGGCGTGTGGATCGTAGGCCACCAGGAGTGGCGACGACTCGAGACCGTGGGTGGGCTCGTTCCGCATGCGGGCCCAAAGCAGATGGGCGAGCAGCGCCAAGCGGGCGCGCTGTCGAGCTCGGCCATGCGCAGCAAGGCCTGCGGTCAACTCCCGGGCGCGAGACTCCGTGAGACGGACGTGGCCCTGGCTCGCAAGCGGACCGGGTCGCAGCTGGGCTTCGGCAACCATCGGCATCCGCCACAATCCCCAGTCCCCCACCAGCTTCTTCAGCATGCTGGCGCCCCCACCGGTGAGCCCCCAGGGCTCCCAGGCGGGCTCGGAGGACTCGAGCGTATGCCACCGCTCACCGGGTTGGGCGACCACAATGCCGCCGACATCCCGCAGCCGCTTGAGCGCATCGATACCCGAGTAGGGCGTGCCGTCCGCTCCGTGGGCTACGGTCGTGCTCAACAGCGGTTCGTCGCGCCACGCCAAGATGACCCCCGCCCCATGCGGGACGTAGCGAAGGCCGATGTCCACCGGACCCAGCTGCTCCCAGCGATGCTTCATCCACGGAGCGCGGGCCCGGGAGGCGTCATCGGGCAAAGCGTCCAGCCCCGCTTGGGTGAGCTTCGCCGCGCCCGCCCGCGCAAGGTCGCAGGCCGCCGCCGCGACCTGCCCGGCCTGCTCGAGACTCACCGCGCTGTCTGAGAGTTCGGCGACGACCGTGATACCCGGCAGTTCGAGCGCTTCCCCCTTGAGCACCAGCCGGCCGAAGCCGTGAACCTGAACGACGCCTCGGGTCGCGATCGCGTGACGGTGGACATAGCCGCGCACGGCCGCCGACTCGGCGTGGCCCAAGGGCACCGGTCCCACGCTCCCGGCCTCGAGCGCAACCACATCCACACGCTGTTGGAGCTTGCCCCGAGCCAGCGGCGACGCCGGGATGAAACGGGCGGCCGTGTGCTCGCGAAGCCAGGCCAGCTGGGGTGGCGAGAGCGCCTCCACGGTCCACAGCTCCCCGCGCTCGGCCGCCACTCGATGCGGCCACGCAAAGACGACTTCGTCGGTCGAGCGGAGGCGCGCCACCGCTCGAGGATGGCCGCTGCCGTCGTGGATGGTTTTTGGGACCTCCTGGGACCCGGGCTGCAGTGCCGCGTGAAGCCACGCGACGGCTTCATGCCAGGCGTCATCGATGTGCGGGCGTCGTCCGTCCGCATCGAGCTTGATCTTGGGTGCCTCGAGGTCGCCGTGAAGCGGTTCCCCCGCCGGCCCGGTGACGTCTGAGAGCGCGGCCACCCGCACGCCGTCCCGCCGCAGGTGGAGCCCTCCCTCCTGCGCCGCCCACCACCGCCCGGCCGCGCCGAAGTCCTCGGCGTCTGCCGGGTCGAGCCGCTCGACGACGAGTCCATCACGCACCGCCTCGGGCGCGACGGCATGCCCCAGGCCTGCCGCCCACCGCTCACAGATCTCGTCCAGCGGCGCGTTGCGCCCGGTCCATCGCGACCAGATCGCCGCAACCCCTCGAGATCGATGCGAGACCCGTACCGAGAGCCCCCCGTCCTCGACGTCACTGCTCACCCGCTGGACTTCGTAGGGATCCCGCCCCGCAGATGCTCCCGCCGACCAGTTCCATCGCCGAGCGCCCGCCGGGGTGTGGAGCTCGACCCAGCGCGGCGCACTCGCCAACGCTCCGTTGATCGCAGCGCCGACGAGAAACCGCCAGCGCTGGGGTAGCGGCACGAGAACATCATCACGGAGCGACGCATCGAGCAGCCCGGACAACTCCGGCCATTCCCACTGCGGCGCCTCGAACCGCAGGTCGAGTTGCAGCGTCGTGTGTCCGTCGACGTCGTGTGTACGGACTCGCGCCACGACACGAGGCGAGATCGACAGCCCGGAGCGCAACAGCCACGTCGCGAACGACCAGGGCTCGCTCGTGCGCCGCATCGCGAGGACGCCAGCTTCGACCGACGCCGTGAACTCGCGTACGGGAGCCAGCTCGCCGCTCGCCAACGAGACCGCTTCGACACACGCGTCCAGGGCACTCATGACAGCGCCTTCCATCGGTCGAGCAGCGGGTCCGCATCCGAGTCTCCCCGCGCGAGGATCGCGGTCGCCAGACCCAGCGCCGCCATCTGGGGCCGAGCAAGGGCCGTGGAGGCCGCTTGGCGCACGATGGGATGGGACGCCCGAAGCCACAGCACACGGTCCCGCAGGGCCTCCGTGCTCCACGCCGCGCCCGTGACAACACCGGTGTCCGTCACTGCGACACCGCCCAGGACCGAAGGCTCCGCGTCCTCCAGCTCGCACCACTGCAGGCCCTTCAGCGGCGCGAAGTCGCGGATCAGTCCAAGGGTCAACTGGGCCAGCGCATCCGGTGTCTGTCGAGGCGAGGCGTGGCTGACCGCGTTCGACAACGGCATTGCGACCAGCGAGAAGCGACCCAGCAACGCCACCAGCCACGGTCGGTCGATGTCCCACCGCCCCTGCAACACCGGGATCCCCGACCGCAACGCCAGCAGTCTCGTATCGAGTGCGCCGTCGTCGGTGACCGCCACCAACCCAAGCCCCGCCCGGGCACGAAGCGTGCTTGGAGAGACGGTAGAACCGGTCGCGAGTCGAAGCACCTGCCGTCCCCCCAGCGCCTCGAGCGCGTCGGACTCGAGCTGCAGATGAGCGTGCAGATGAGAGTAGGCATCGGCGCCCCCCCTGTCCCAAAGGGTCACTCCGGAAGCTTCAACCGTGCGCTGGACCAATGCCTCGCGGAGCCTGTCGACGCCATCGCGCAGTTCGAGTTCCAGCTTGTCGCGGTCTGCATCACGGGTCACCCCGTCCCTCGCAAGTCCGGTTTGAAGCCGCGGTGAGTCCAGGCGCACGACCAGGTGCTGCGCGGTCGTCAGCCCGACCGCCTTGGTCAGTTCTGGCAGCAGCTCTGCGGTTCGCCCCGTTTCGAGCACCAGCCCGCGACGCATCAGCGTCGTCTGCGGTTCGGGCCCGAAGCCAAGCCGGGCCCGGCTGGGGCCCTGGGACCACGACACATCGGCAGCGACGTCCTCCATCTCGAACGGCTCGGAGATCTCGACCGGTCCGCGGTCTCCTTCGACATCCTCGAACGAGATCTCCATCGGCACGAACCGACACCACCGGCGAAGCGCGTCCTCCACGGCTTCCGCGATCGCGCCTCGCTGCGAAGGGTCACCACGCCGAAACAGACCTGTCTCTTATACACATCTCCGAGCCCACGAGACCTCTCTACATCTCGT
>OJGU01000876.1_pt1 | contig 14107 bp, 10 predicted proteins | sample 1594741 | NCBI WGS metagenome assembly OJGU01 (sample SAMN05416841, study PRJEB24817) | seawater metagenome | isolation source: Sea water | place: Canada:Atlantic | collected 2013-07 | reverse complement strand
CATCGGCCTCCCTCCCACGGTAGAACAACTGAGTGAGGCCTTGGCACTACCCTCTGCAACCCGAATGGCCGAGCTGACGGATCGCCTCCTCGCATCCGAACACTTTGGAGAAACTTGGGGGCGGCATTGGCTAGATCTGGCTCGTTATTCAGAATCGACAGGTGGAGGCCGAAGCGCACTGTTGCCGGTAGCGTGGAGATACCGCAACTATGTGATCGACGCCTTCAACAGTGACAAACCATTCGATCAATTCGTGCGGGAGCAAATTGCTGGAGATCTTCTCCCTTACGAGAACGATTTACAAAGGGCCGATCAACTCACCGCGACAGCATTCTTGGTGCTTGGCCCCAAGAACCTTGATCTACAGGACAAAGAATTGCTGCGTATGAATACCGTCGATGAACAAATCGACACGGTCACTCGAGTTTTCATGGGATTGACGGTGAGTTGCGCCCGATGCCATGACCACAAGTTCGATCCAATTCCAGCCACCGACTATTACGCCCTCGCTGGTATTTTCCGAAGCACTCGAACATTGAAACGGAGCAATGTCTCCACTCTCACCCATAGAGACCTTCCAACCACGAAGAACCACCGAGACTCGGTCGATCAATTCAAAAAATCCCGCAGTTCTCTTGAATCAAAGATCAAGCAACTCAAGAAGAGCAAGACACCAAACGAAACTGAGAAAAAACAACTCTCAGATCTTAATGAGCGGCTAAGCACCCTACTGCGCTCGCAACCAGTTCCCCTCCCACAAACCCTGGCGGTAGCCGACGAAGAAACAACCGAGAACTATCACTTGTGCATCCGCGGAAACGTTCATCAGCTAGGAGAAGAAGTCCCGCGAAGCTTTGTCAAGGTAGCAATGGAACAACCGAACGACACCCCATCGATCCCTAAGAACGAAAGTGGGCGCCGAGAACTTGCGAGTTGGCTTACGGAGCCCAAGCATCCGCTAACAGCTCGAGTCATTGTCAATCGAGTCTGGAACCACCTATACGGCGAAGGACTTGTGTCTACAGTCGACAACTTCGGTACCCAAGGCGCACGGCCAAGTCATCCAGCACTACTTGACCATCTCACGATTGAATTCGTCGAGGACGGTTGGTCGATCAAGAGCCTGATCCGACGGATCGTTCTATCAGAAAGCTATCAACTCAGCTCGGCATTTAACATCGAGAGCGCCAACATTGATGCCGAGAATAAACTCCGCTGGCGAATGCCTCGACGACGGCTGACAGCAGAAGCGGTCAGAGATGCCATGCTGGCCATCGCCGGAAATCTCTCGATTCAAGAAATCGAATCACTCTTTCCGCAGTCAGCCCAAAATGACACAGCACTCCAGAAAACAGCTCTCGATGTCCCAGCCCTGGTGAATCCCCCCTTTAGAAGTGTCTATATTCCCGTTCTCCGTGAAGAAGGGCTCAACCCCCTCCTTAAGGCCTTCGATTTCGCAAACCCCAGCTTTCCGGTAGGAAAACGTGATCAAAGTATCCTACCAACACAAGCCCTCTATCTAATGAACAGCAAATTCGTGATGCAGCAAGCCCAAGACGCGGCATCGCGCCACCTTCAAGCGCACCCCACTTTTTCGGCAGAGCGACTAATCCATCAAGCCTACGTCAAGACGATCGGGCGCCCGCCTAGCAAGGAAGAATCAAGCCTTGCTCAGGCCTATGTCGCTGAGTCCCCCCCCCACAGTGGCGAACGAACCCACGAGAAATGGGCACATCTCTTCCACTCGCTATTCGCATCGGTAGACTTCAGATTCCTTAGGTAACGTATGACTAGCCCCCCTACAGCCACGATCAGCCGCCGAGAGATGCTTCAACGGAGCGCTTGTGGCTTCGGCTCAATCGCATTGGCGGGTCTCTGCCGCGATTCATCACTGCTCGCCGACTCCTCCAACCCTCTGGTCGCAAAGCCCGGGCACCTTCCGGCGAAAGCAAAGCGGGTTATCTTTATCTTCATGCAGGGAGGTCCAAGCCATGTGGATAGTTTTGACTACAAACCCAAGCTACTGGCGAACCACCTGAACAAGGTCGATGTCCTTGGCTACCGGTTCGACGATTTCCGCAAGATGACGAAACGCACCATGATGAAGCCACTCTGGGATTTTCATCGATACGGTCAAAGCGGGCGCGCTGTTTCGGATCTCTTTCCAGAAACTGCCAAACATGTCGATGATCTCTGTTTTCTCCATGGAATGCATACGGAAGGGATCGCACACGGTCCAGCCACGCTTTTCTTGCACACAGGGTCTGTAAATCAAGTTCGCCCCTCGGTAGGCAGCTGGGTCAGCTATGGACTTGGCAGCGAAAACGAAAACATGCCCGCCTTCGTCAGCCTTATGCCGACAGAACGAATGGGGGGCCCACAAAACTATGGCAACGCCTTCCTCCCAGCCATTCACCAGGGCACGGCCATCGGCAAAGCAGAACAAGCGATTGACGACGTCAAAATCGCCAATATCTCCAATGCCCTCATGTCCGAAGCCACGCAGCGAGGACAGTTCAACTTGATGCAGCAACTGAATCGCGCTCAAGCCAAGGCGTCTCCGAACGACGACAATGTTGAAGCCACCATCAATGCCTTCGAACTTGCATACCGAATGCAAATGAATGCGCCCGGCTTGTCGGACCTTTCGAGAGAAACTGATGCGACCAAAAAAATTTACGGGATTGGGGAAAAAGATACCGACGCCTTTGGCCGACAATGCCTCATGGCGCGGCGAATGGCCGAATCTGGAGTCCGATACATCCAAGTCAACTATAGCGATAATCACGGTGGCAACCCACGTTGGGATCAACACTCAAACATGCCCAAACACGCTCAACACGCTAAAGCCGTTGACAAACCAGTTGCCGGACTCCTCCAAGACCTCAAGTCTAGAGGATTGCTCGAAGACACACTCGTTTGGTGGGGGGGAGAATTCGGAAGAACCCCGTTCTCTCAAAACAATGACGGAAGAGATCATAACCCTCATGGATTCACCGTCTGGCTGGCAGGAGCTGGCGTGAAACCGGGAGTTGCTTACGGAGCCACCGATGAATGGGGCTATATGGCGGTCCAGAATAAGGTTCACATGCACGACCTTCACGCCACCGTTCTTCATCTCCTTGGCCTCAATCACGAGCAACTGACCTACCGATTCGCGGGCAGAGATTTTCGGCTCACGGACGTCTATGGGAAGGTCGTCAGGGATATCATCGCTTAGACACCTGTCATCCAGTCACAGATCAGCCCATGGAAATCTCTTGTGAAGCCGCGTCTCGAACGCTCATTGCATGTCACAGGGGTGTTTTCTCAGACTCAGCTCGGGAATAACGACGAAAGCTCGTGTTCCCTTGAACAAAGCTGAGGGAAAAAGAAAACGTCGTGCCAACGCCCTCGCGACTTGAAACCTGCAGCTGCCCGCCCATTAAGCGAACCAATTGAGATGAAATCGTCAACCCCAAGCCTGACCCCCCATATTCACGGGTCGTTGAACTATCGGCCTGCGTGAAGGAGTCAAAAATATGCCGTTGTTTCTCCTCCGGAATTCCAATCCCTGTGTCAATCACTTCCACCGATACCGGGACACTGTTTTCGCCTTTTTCTCCCACCACCTTGACTCGAACATCCACACCCCCTGTATCGGTAAACTTGACTGCATTGCCGATCAAGTTAATTAGAATCTGGCTCAAGCGACCGGGGTCACCGACCAATGAATCCGGTAGTCTTGGATCCAATTCGGCATCCAAGCGGATGCCTTTCTCCGCAGCCAAAACCCGGAGGGTCGCAACAGCGCTCCGCACGACCTCACCCAACTGAAACTCGACTGACTCGAGATCGAGCCGACCGGCCTCAATCTTCGAGAAATCGAGGATATCGTTAAGAATCCGGAGAAGAGAATCGGCCGACGTCTGCACCATCCGGAGACAATCACTCTGCTGGGCATCTAACTTCGACTCCAGAACCACCTCGGTCAGTCCAATAATACCATTCATCGGAGTTCTGATCTCATGACTCATGTTCGCCAAGAACATACTCTTGGAGAGACTCGCTTCCTCAGCGTGGATTCGAGATTCTTCAGCTCGATCCAAGGCCAACTGGAGCGTCTCCTTTTGGTGCTGATCAACGATATGAAGGCTTTCAAGCCGGCGCATCATCCGCAGCCGGACAGTATGAACGACCACTCCGAGGATACAGCTCGTGACCAGGGCAAAGCCGAAATGAAACCAGTCTGCCGATGGAGGGGCAGACCAAACCACCATACCCCATCCCCCAAGTACGAGGGCGTACATCGTATAGAGCCACCAACTACAAAGCAATAGCATCGAGGATCCGAGGATCAGCAGCACGAAATTCGTCGTTTCCCGCGGATTCGGCACGAGAAAAAAGTTCATTTCGGTATTGAGGAACACGATCCCAGTAACGACAGCAGAAAGGGTTGTTGCCCAACGGGTATGAACCAACCCAACCTTGAACCAAGCATAGAGCCCTAGAAGAATCAAGGACGACAAGGACGCACAAATCAGCATTGGAACGGCCGCGTGGGGAGGAAGGAGAAAAATGTGTCCAACGGCGAAAACAGCATAGAGCACCCCAAGTGCTAGACTCACTGGGGAAAGACTCAAAAGTGCAACACGGTCAAGTGCCGCTTTCAACTCACGAGAACTGACCTGATGAATACAGCCTCGAGAATCCTCAAGGGATTCCAATGATCCTGAATCGTAGGTTCGCTCTTTTTCAGTCAAAGCAAGATCTTTTATCGGTTCAGATAGCAACGCTTCACGCTTGCCATTCCGTTGCTTGGTGTCGGTTTTAGATTATCAACGAAAGTCGCATTGATTCCAATGTCAAAGTGCTTCTCGATCAACGACGCGCAGTATCACGGTGAAACAAACCGAATGCATCACGGAAACCGGAACCCGTTTAGCTCACGAGACTGAATAGCTTCCATCCGGTCGAAGCTCGCCAATCGCGTTCATGATTCGATCCGAAACCTCTGAGTAAATCTGCTTTGTCCTGGCTTTGTCCTTCCCCTTTGCCTCCTCAAGCAGGGATCCAAAATCGATCGGATCGCCATAGACAACAGAAATCTTACACGGCCGAGGAAACCACATTTTGCGGCTGTAGGATTCAAACGAACCGAAAATGCGGATCGGCACGACGGGAGCGCCAGACTTGACAACAGCCAACCCCACTCCTGAACGAGCGGGCAACAAGCGACCATCTCTCGTCCTTGTCCCCTCAGGAAAAAGCACAACCGGCATACCGGTGCTTAGCCGGTCAAGTATCGCCTTGAGACCGCGTGGACTTTTCCCATCTCGATCCACCGGCACGGCATTGATCGACCGAATCACGGCCCCAAGCAACGGAAATCGAAACAGCGATTCTCGAGCAAGAAAAGACGCCTCACGAGGAACGGATGCACCAATCAGTGGAGGATCTAAGAACGAAGCATGGTTCGATGCGAATACGACGGGGCCATCCATCGGAATCCGCTCCACGCCGACGACCCGCCAACGGAAATAGACCGTGAAGATGGCCCGCAACACATACCAACTGAATCGATAATGTAACTTCACAGCTCTGTTAGGGATTGACTAGTCAGATTCGCTAACCGCCCCTGGCAATCACTCAATCGATTCGGCCTTCGTCACGCATCTGTGAACGCACCTTGTCCAAGATCATCTCACTCGATTCCTGAGGCGTTTGCGATGAAGTATCAATCATGACAGCCCCAAGCGGGACCATTAGCGGGGCAGCAGCCCGTTGGGAATCTCGCTGATCTCGAGCAGCAAGATCTTCATTCACCCCTTCCGCCTCCCGTCGTTTCGATCGAGCTCCAAGAGCAGCATCAATGTAGAATTTGTAATTAGTTTCAGGGAAGACATTGCTCCCTATATCTCGTCCCTCCATCACGAGAGAACCGAATTCGATGCAATCCCGCTGTTTCTGTTTCATCCAATCACGAACCTTCGGCACAGCAGCCACATGGGGGACAAGAGCACTGGTCTCATCCGTCCGGACTTCCTTCTCAGGAAAGTAATTATCAACCAGTAGTCGGACGGCTCCATCGACGCACATTAACTTTGTCCTCCACTGGCGGCAAAGCTGACCAACCGCCTTTGGATCATGCACGTCAATCCGGCTCTTTCCAGCATACCAGGCTAAGGTTCGATACATGGCACCAGTATCCACATAGACAAAGCCGAGTGCCTTCGCGACTAACCGAGCATTTGTACTCTTTCCACTCGCACTTGTTCCATCAATTGCGATGACAATTTTTTCGTCAGCTTTCAAATAATTTCCTCGTTCTTTTAACGGGCTACCAGATCGTCTCCGGCCAACTTGGCGCCTGTTTCACCGTCCCTCACAGTGACTCCAAGCCCGTTTGGAGCTGGCGTGGCTAGTTTCTGATAAAATGTAGGGAAGGTTTTTTTGACGCAACTCGGATCTTTGATTCGAATTCCAGAAGCGCTCAATGCCAAAACGGAAAAACACATCGCGATTCGGTGATCATCGTAGGTCTCAATCAAGGCAGGCTGCAAGATTCCCGGTTCTACAATCAACGTGTCCGCTACCTCTTCAACGACAATGCCACAGCGTCCTAACTCAGTTCGAAGCGCCTTCACCCGCTCGCATTCTTGAACTCGCAAACGTCCCAAATCGACGAATGACCGCTTTTCCGGGGCCCGGGCAGCAAGCACGATCGATGTCATGATACTATCTCCTAGATGACGATCACGTGACAGCGGATCATCGCAATTCAGATAGCGGGGAAATTCGGCATCAATCTGCCATCCGGAAACCGGCCAATTCTTAACGCTAACATCAAGCTCGGACCCCGATGAATCGGTCTTGGCAGATTCATCGATCCCGAGAGCATTGCAGGCCCAAAAATAGCTCCCGCTTGAGGCGTCCGGCTCAATCTGGAACGAATCATCGCAGCGCCCGAATTGTCGAATCAGTTCCTGAGTCATCTTGACATAAGGAGATTGTTCAAGCGATCTCCCTGTAAACTCAACCGACCAACCACCGTGTTCTGAGGCAAGAAGCAGCGCCGAAGCAAATTGAGAACTTTCTGAAATATCGACCTGACAAGTCGCCTCCCTACGCCCTCCACCGTGAATAACCAAAGGCAATTTGTCCTCGGGGGAATCAATCCGATATCCCAACTGCCTCAAAGCATGCACCAGAGCCGCTTGCGGTCGTTCATGCATTCGATCCACACCGTGGAGCCGATAACATCCAGCCCCTAGACAGAGAAATGCCAAGAGAAAGCGAGCGGCCGTCCCAGCATTTCCAACAAAAAGATCCACCGGCTCGTCCAACGTTCCGCCTTCAGGTATTTGACCTGCCCGGCCCTCCACAATCAGTGTTCGGTTACTCGGCTCGGAAGCATCGGCAAGAATTTCGATCTCATACCCAAGCCGTTGAAGGCATGCCACCATCACTTGTGTGTCATCACTCCAGAGAGCTCCCTCCAAACGAGACTTACCATTGGCTTGTGCAGCCAGAATCAAGGCGCGATTCGTGATGCTCTTTGACCCTGGGACGACGATTTGAGCCTCTGGCAAGCGCCGAAGGGGATCGATAGAAATGATTGGTGGAAGACTCATTAGTACCGTTCTTAACGAGCCCAATCTCGACGCCGCTGACGAGCGGATTTCAACTGGAGCGTTAGCTGTTCGTGCTCTCCACGGTCCAACTGCACTTTGAACGCCTTAAGTTTATTAATGTACTCATCGAGCGATTCACTCAGCGGGGCTGCATTCTGTCGCAAGATATCCTGCCACATTGCGATATCGCCCTCGGCAATCCGGGTAGTATCACGAAACCCTCCGGCACAAAGCGCTTGCTGCTCAGGAACAGCTTGAGGATCCAGGACATAATCGGCCAAGAGAGCCGCAATAACATGGGGTAAATGACTGGCCTTGCTCACGAGACGGTCGTGATGCGACGGTTCCATTCTAAGCGGCTTTCCCCCGACGCTCTTCCACAGTCCCTCAATCGCTTTAAGCGCGCTCTCAGTCGTTGTCCCACCCGGAGTCACAACACAAGCGGCGCCCTCGAATAAGTCCGCCGAGGCGTAAACAACCCCACTCTTCTCCTTTCCGGCCATCGGATGACTCCCGACGAAGAGATTATTGCGCTCCTTGAGCAGGGATTCCATTTCCTGAACCACCACCCGTTTGACACTTCCGACGTCGGTAAGAAGGGCACCATCACTGAGGAATGGAAGGATTTGTCGGCTGACCACCGGCATCGTCTCTAAAGGGGTACACAACACCACTAAATCGGCACCGTTAACCGCTTCTTCCGGATCGAGAGTCGCAAGATCAACCGATTGGCAAGCAACGGCCTGAGCGACCGATTCCTCGCGTCTCACAAGGCCTACAACAGACTGTGCAAGCTTCCGAGCACGCAATGCTTGTCCAAGGGACCCACCCAACAACCCAACACCGACCAATGTCACCTTTTCCCAGGGCATCCGGCCGGATTAAGAAGCAAATATGAATACGGCGGAAGGAAAAACCGCCAAAACCAACTCTTTCTTAGGTTTCGGCCCAAAAGAATGGCTTTAGGCCCTCTTTCGCCCTCGTGAATCGATCGAAACCCGTTCCTCTCCAGACCACGCAGCCGCCTCCTGAGCACGCTCTAAGACGACGTCTGAAATCGCTGCATCCAATCCGATGCTACGAGTGTACCACACACGTTTCCCCTGTCGTTCCGTTGGATTTCTCCAAGTGGGCACTCCCTCTTTGAGTCTCTTCTCTACCACCGTCGCCGATTCGCCAAGCATCATGGGAATATCCTCGAAAGAGTGAAGTCCGTCGCTGATGAAAAACGGCACCATGACAATATTCCGGCTCTGCGCCATCTCATAACAGGCTTCGATCCTTGGTTCTTCCTCCATAAAAACCGCATGCACATCGGCGTAACGTCCCGTCGCTCTGAGCTGCGCTGCTTGCTGTTCGATGATTCGCCGAGAATTCTGGTTATTTCCCGTTCCATGCCCAGCGATAAACAATGTCACCTGTTCATCCCGAGGCCTAGAAGGAAAGGGATACATTTCGAGCACTTCTTGCGCCCGATGAGAGAGCGCCTCAGTCATGCTTGGGTGGGTCCCAACCGGATCGCAATAGAAACACCGTTGCCCGTTCCACTCACGGACCCGCAGAAATGACTCATCTGAATTCGAACAAAAACCAAGCTCTCGAGGAATCACTTGCTGAGTGAAATAGCCCTCACTGATAAAAACAGGAACAATAAATACTCTTGAGGCAAAGACTTGATCGCGCACACTCGAAATGGACGGTTCAAGCTTCCAAAAACACTCCCTGACTTCTGTAAACAACCCTTTTCGGCGAATCGCGTCTGCATGCAAATAGATTGGATCGCTTGAATCACCATTGAGGGTTGATCCATGCCCGACTAAAACTAGAGCCGCATCTTCAAAATCTGTTTCCGACACACCCAAGGCTTACCGCACAACGCTTCCCTTCGCAAGGCAGCCCCGGGGAAAACAACGGAAAGTTTGCTATCGAAAGATCGTTTCGAATCGAAGATAGTCAGTCAGCGCAAAGAAGGAACGCTTGAGCAGAGCCTACATTTCGTGACGATTCCGAACTACATTTCAATTCTTAGAATTCTCTTGGTCCCCGTCTTCGTCGCCGCGGTTGGCTACTATGTGGACCGGGAAGAGGAGGTTTATCGCTATTTTGCGATCACGATCTTTGCGATCGCAGCCCTCTCGGATGCACTCGATGGCTTTCTTGCCCGCTACCTCAATCAGATGAGTCGGCTGGGAGCGATTCTCGATCCATTGGCCGACAAACTACTGCTCGTGAGCGGGATCGTCGCTTAGCATGGATCATCGCCCTATTCTGCCTTCGATTCCAATTTGGCTCACAACTCTGATCATAAGTCGAGATGCCATCTTGCCGCTCGGAACCATCCTGATTAGTTACACTGGCATCCGCCCAAAAGTCCAACCGAAGCTCCTAGGCAAATTAGCCACCGTCTCTCAAATGACAATGATCTCCTGGGCTCTTCTCAAGGCCCCTGAACTCGGCCTCAAGTTTCTCATAATTCTTACCGGAATCTTAACTCTTGGGTCAGGAATTCAATATATCCACGATGGCGTTTCCCAACTTGAGGAAAAGCCGGCGGAAACCTCTTAGCATCTCTCTTCTCTCCTTGCAGGAAAGCAGTGGAGTTCCTGCCAGCGCCAGCAAGACGAACCCTCTATCGATTCCCACGCCCTGGCGTGGGAGGCATGACTGCGAGCTCACCTGACTTCAGTCGGCCGAAGGCCTCATTATCCCCAACTCCCATGTAAGTCAGTTGATCCACGATCGCATTCCCCTGAACATCTGTATCGACAAGAAAGACCGTTTCACCATTTGCCGAAAGCTTGAAATCCGCATGAAGACCCCGCTTCTTGACATCTCCATCCGCCCATACGACTAAAAAGCCATAAGGTAAAATAACCGTCCCTTTCGGAAACGCCCACTGACGGAGATCCTCCTGGCTATCCGTCAGATACATGCCACTCATGTCAACTTCCTGAGCTGACGTATTGTGAATTTCGATCCAATCGTCAAAATCACCCTGAGGATCCCGGGATATACTGACGTTTGAAGGCATCACCTCATTTACCACCAGCGGTACAGTCACTCGTTCCGCAGCGACGATCCGATAGCTTGCCGCTCCCAAGACAGTGTTTCGCGGCCAGAACCGACTAACCAAGGATTCACCGCCACGACGCGCTTCCACATAATAGTGGATCCGAGATCCAGCGGGCATCGCAGGAACTTCCCCCCGATACTGACCAGCGCGTTCTGTTTGTCTCATTGAGACTGACCTGAAGCGAGCATTCTTATCTGGGGAAAAATAGAGCAGCACCTCATCCGCCGGAACATCACCAGCAATCGTTGCCAGCATCCCAATTGGCTCACCAGCAGATGGCGCTTGCTCGAACAGTTCTCGCCTTACCGAGGTGATCACAGGTGCTTTAGATTGCAATTCGGGAAACGCTCTGAAGAAATCTCGGCGAGCCGCCACAAATGCCTTCAATCCAGGTGTCGCCCTCCGTCCCTCGCCAATATCAGAACTGAGGTTATTGAGAAAATCTTCCGAGGAATAAAGTTTCCGATTGTCGACCACGACAAGATCCGCGATGAGGGAATGGAACGAATCAAAGGCTTCCACCAAACGGTCTGTCTCGAACCACTCATCAACAATCGTCTTCACATGGGCCAAATACCGAGCCCGGATCCGTGTATTTGCCATCAATCGATTCAGCAAGGGGCGATTTTCATTTTCGTCCCCAGCAAAGGGACTCAACGCAACACCCTCAACTTGTATTGGCGCTCCGCCCCCCGGCCCACCACCGCTCGGATAACGAAACGTCTCGTTGGAATCATAGGGAAGCAGATGGAATCGGCCAAATTCTGGTTCCTGATAGATCATATAATCGCTTCCGCGCGTGTAGTAACCATCTTTATCGATCAATACATTATCCATCGCGAGAAACCACAGCGCACGGTCCAAATCCAGAATCCGGTCCAAACGACTATCTAACTCATCGACGGGAATCGTCCCAAGGTCCCGGCAAACTCGAATAAGATCCGCCCATGCACGATCTGTCTCATTTGATTTGGCTTCGTATAAGTCCTTATACGCATCAACGTCATCCCCATTATAATTCAATGCTCTAGCCCCAGATCCTGCCCGAATCTTCCATCGGACACCCTGACGAGAACCAAACCACTCGGCAGTGAAATCTTTGTTCATTTGCTGACTATTCACATAGACACCCCAATCCTCACCGTTAATGACTACTCTCACGAAATTTGCCTTCGGGGCTGGGATATAGTGACGGGCCACATGATTGAATGCCACCTCCCTCAAAAAAGAAGGATCCGTGTGAGCATTCAATAAATTCAAGGTTCGATACCCACCGAGGTTTTGCTTCTTATCCGCGAAATCGAGAACGAGATTAATTGAACGCTTCTTTCCTTCGTCTACCGTAAAGAATGAAGAGTTCCCGCGAAAGCTCACACCGACATCTGGGAAAGTGTCTCCATCGACAGTCAGTTGACCAGGCACAAGCACATCCGTCCGATAAAAATCTGCCAACTCGGATTCCCAATCGTCCTGAGGCAATTCGATAAAAAAGGTGCGAACGGTCGAAGTATCGTAGAGAGGAACGCCAGGATACTCTCTCGCATCTCTTGGTGAAAGCCCCCGCTTGGCCTCGCCCTGTCGGCTGCGACTAGGAGCGAGTTCATCGTTTTTCCCCCGCTCTTTTCTTGCTTGTCTCCGAGCCAGTTTTCTTTCTTCGCCAAGAAGCCGCCCGTTTCCATCAAGGTCGAATTTGGGAACCAAGACCAATTCGCTTCCGCGACTTGGCCCTTGTGCTCTACCTGCCCGCCCTCTCCCCGGTCCACCACCGCCTGGGCCTTGCCGATCAGCTGCGGAAATCTGAGCATCTCCGTTTCGATCCAATCGCAGAAGGGCCGTCGGGGCCGCCTTGATTTCCTCAGCAGACAGTTCCCCGTTTGAGTCTCGGTCAAGGACAGCGACGAAGGGATCTCCGGGGCGCCCTGGACCACGCTGTTGTGCGAATACGGCAGACGCGAGAAGAACGCTACCAACTAACAACGACAAATATCGGGAAACGACAATCTTCATGGTTCGCGTGTATCTAAAGCCAGCCCACGTCAATAAATCGACACAAAAGTGTCACTAATTCCATTCGAACCAAGGCTCACTGCCGCGTCACCTCTGCAAACTCGTGCCATAAATTATCGGCAAAATCCATATACCGATGCCAATCATAGATTTCTAGCCCGTGCCCCCCCTCTCGAATGTGAAACCCCATGCGCTTCGACCCCACTGGATTCCCGGCCGCGGGCGGTATCGAAACAGGAAGCCCCTCATCTCCATAGAGCTGGTAAACCTCGCCAGCATAATACAAAGATCGATACTCACCAACGGGATCTGCCCAAAGATCCCGAGACGCACTCGCAACATACACAGCTCTAGGGGCGATCGCGGCGATCAAGAAATGTTGATCAAACGAAAGGGCATGTTCGCGATCATTATAGCGCTCAAAATTCCCACAAAACCAATGTGGGAACGCATGGTTAATCCGATCGATCGTCTCCCCGAAACGGCGATGGCTCAGAGCAGCGCCTCCGCAACCCGAGTTGTTTGAAATCACAATACTGAACCGAGTGTCTCGAGCGCCCGCCCAGAGCGCCGCTTTACCGCTCCTAGAATGGCCCAGCACCGCCACCTTTGCGGCATCGATGCCGGGATCGGCAACAAAGTAGTCCATTGCCCTACTAGCCCCCCAACCCCACGCGGCAAGACTTCCCCACGAATCTCCCTCAATCTCTCTACCAAAGAGACCGTGCACCCCATTTCGAAATCCATCATGCTTGTCCGGATCAATATCAGAAACTTGAAATCCAGCGATCCCATATCCCCGTTCAATCACTTCTTCAACCGGCCAGTACCCATTCCGCACCTTTCGAGTCATGTCGAGATTCTCTGGCCCACGATGATTGATTAGTAGAAACACCGGGACCGCACCCAAGACTCGATTGGGTAAGAACATCTTGAGTTCCAGCTTTAGCTCTCGGTTTTCGACTCCCAATCGAATCTGAACAACCTTTGCCGTCGCACTCCCACCGAGAGCTTGCTTGTCGATCGAGATGAGCTGCATGGATTGGCGTTCGACAGTGGCCGGAGACCGTCCATACATTTCGCTCGCAAGCAACTCTACAAGCTCGGATCGACGAAGCTCCCAATCGTCCTTGCCATAAGCCTTCTCATCCTCGCCGGTCCTGAATAAACGTGGCAGTTCGAAGGGAGCGACGAGTGTTTCACGGTAGTTGAAAAGCGGCCGACGTTCGCTGGTCAACTTCACCAGCTCCGCATCCGGTTGCCACCCTCCCCCCCATTTGTCGGGAAGTAGCATTTCAGCGGCCATAGAACGGAAAGCCAGCAGTCCGAGACAAATGGCCACGAGACACATACGATGGAACATGAGCCTGTCTCTTATACACATCTGACGCTGCCGACGAGCGATCTAGTGTAG
>OJGU01000875.1_pt1 | contig 14131 bp, 12 predicted proteins | sample 1594741 | NCBI WGS metagenome assembly OJGU01 (sample SAMN05416841, study PRJEB24817) | seawater metagenome | isolation source: Sea water | place: Canada:Atlantic | collected 2013-07 | reverse complement strand
ATCAACTTCGACAGCGGCAAGTTCGACGTCAAGACCGACGAGTCGGCGAAGTTGGACGAAGCGCTCGCGGTCGCGTTCCACGAGCTGGTCGCACTCGACAAGGTCAACAAGGCCGTCGGTGCCAACCTCACCCCCAAGCTCTACATCGTTGGCTACACGGACACCGTCGGCGGAGCGGGCGGCAACCAGAAACTCTCGAACAGCCGAGCGAAGGCGATCGCCGAATACTTCCGGGACCGCGGCTTCTGGGCCGAGATTCACTACGCGGGCATGGGCGAGCGTGGGCTCCGGGTGGAGACGGGCGACGGGGTCGACGAGGTTCGCAACCGCCGAGCTCTGTACCTGCTTGGCGTCCAGCAGCCGGCCGGGGGCGGTCAGATCCCCAGCCGATGGGCGCGGCTGATCGGTCAGCGTTCGCAGCCGGCAGGCTTCGTGTTGCCCGAACTGCCCGAGCGGTGGAAGAACTATCGCGAGGACCGGCAGGCTGAAGCGGCAGCTCAGAACGAGGGCGTCAGCACGAAGCTGGACGAAGACGACACGATGCCGAGTCGGTCCAGCGACGGTCTGATCGGCGAGACGGGGGATGAGACGCCAGAGTTCGACTCCGGGGATGAGAACCCGCCGGAGATCGAGGGCGAGCCCGGAGCCGCCAAGAAGGGCTGCTCGGTCTCCAGCGATGCTCCGCCGGCATTGGGGCTGCTCGTCTTGTTCGCCCTCGGCATGATGCGCCGACGGGACTGAGACGACCCCGAGAGGTCCGTGTCCACCAGGGCCTCCGATTCGTGGTGATGACGCCCACGGGCGGAAGCCGCCATTCGCGCGTAGGCTGTCTCCATGAACTATCGGGTGGGGTTGCTGAGGCTGTCGTTGGCGGGGCTGTCGTTGGGATGGGGCTGCGGGGAAGACCCCGAGCCCGAGCGCGTCGAGATCAACCTCGAGACGATCGAGCGCGCGTTCGAGCCTCTCGAATACGACAGCGGCTGGGTCGATGTGGCGAGTGGGGTCTCCGTGCAGCTCGTGGCGTCGCTGCAGACGGAGGTTGAGCAGTCAGCCGTCGTCTTCGCTCGTGGGGATGAACTCGAGCCCGAGCCCGGCAGCGGTACGTTCCTCGTCCGCGGCACGCTCACCATCGAGCTGTTTGCCGACGTCGACGCCAATGGCGAGGTGTTCGAGGGCTCGCTTGGGACATCCTCGGTGACCGTCGAGACGGAGCTCGCCACCTACGACCCGTTCTTGATCATGGAGTCGGTCGTGCCGCTGCTGAACTCGCAGCAACCCGGCGATGCCACCTTTGGCTCGGGCCTGCTGACGTACCGGGTGCAGAACGGGTTCCGGTTTTTGCCCACGTTGGAGGGGGTGTGCGTCGCCCTCGACGAGGACCGCGGGGTCATGCAGTACGTCAACGAGCTGGCGTGGGAGGTCGAGTACGGCCCGAGCGTTTGGGTCGGGATCGAGACGCCGCTGGGCGCTCCGACGACGCTCGGTGAAGCGGGCATCACATTCTCGGCCGAGTTCACGCCTCCGCGCCAGTTCGATCTGGGCACGTATTCGTTGGACAACGGAGCTGCGGTCGACGGCGTCGGACCGTGCGGAGAGGTCGTCGACGGGGAACTCGTCGAGTAACCCTGGCCGGGGAACGCGGACGGCGGCGTTAGTGGTCGAGTCCCTCGGGCCACGTCTGCACGCTGGCGCGCAGGGTGGTCAGGGTCGTTTCGACCGGCTTTGCGGTGTCGAGCACGAGGTGTTCGTGCTCGGGGAACTCGTCGATGTTCTCCCACTTGGCGACGAAGTCGTCGAAGATCTCCAGTCGGCCATCGCTGACGGAGGCCCGTTTGGCGCGCTCACGGAGACGGTCCTTGGCGATCGCGTAGTCGATCCGGCACTCGACCAAGCGGAACGGGACCCCATGCGCCTGTGCGAGGTCGCGCGCCCTGGCCCGTAGCGCGCGGCTCCGGAAGGAGGCATCCACGATCACGGGACGCCCGGAGCGAAGCACCACACCTGCGCGCCGGAAGACCTCCGCGTAGACCTCCTGGGTGAACTTGGGATCGTATGCGCCCTGCCACGAACCATCGTGAACCGGTTGGGTCGCCCGGACGCCGATCATCTGCTTTCGCGTGCGGTCGGCGTCGACGACCGGGGCGCTCATCTCCTGACTGAGTCTGCCGCTGATCGTGCTCTTTCCGCTGGCGATCACGCCGCCCACCGCCACGACGCACGGACCCAACAGGGAGCGGCGCCCGGAGGCCAAAGCGAGCATGAAACATCGGCGGGCCGAGGCCACGGCGCGCGAGCGATGGACCGTGCTGACGGACGGGTCGTCGGCGACGAACGATGCGATCTTGCCGCGGACAAAGGCTCGGTAGCCCTCGTAGAAATCCAAGACTTCGTACAGGTCGAAGTCGCCGCTGGTCTTTGCGTACTCGGCGACGAGGTGCTCGCTCAACTCCACGTGCCCGTGTGCGCTGAGGTCCATCGCGAGGAAGGCCAGGTCGGAGGCGACGTCTGCGTAGCGGAATCGGTCGTTGAACTCGATGCAGTCCAGGACGGTGATCGTGCCGTCGTCGCCGAGATAGACGTGCTCGAGGCGGAGATCACCGTGTCCGTCCCGCACCCGCTGGGCCTCGATCCGAGCATCGAATCGTTCGGTCCGTCGCTCCACCGAGGTGAGCTGTTGCTCCGTGAGTTCGCGGACCTGCGCTTCGCTGAGATACCGCCGCAGCCGAGTCTGGGCGAAGTTTTCCCGCACATTGGTGGCGATCGCGTCCGCGGTGCCGAAGGCGGATGTTTCGGCGTCACACCGGGCCTGGGCGTGAAACTCCGCCAGTCGGACGGCGATACGGCTGATGTCGGAGGGCTGAAGCCGCCCCTGGGCAAGCCGAACGTCTGCGCGGTCATTGTCGTCGAGGCGTCGCATGTGGACGGCCCAATCGAGCACCTCCTCATCACCTTCGAGGCTCAGATGTCCGTCGACGAGTCGCAGCGGGACGACGCCGAGATAGACGTCTGGGGCGAGCCGACGGTTGAGCTCGACCTCGCGCTCACACGCCGCTTTGCGCAGCTCGAGCGTCGAAAAATCGAGGAAACCGAGATCAACCGGCTTCTTGATCTTGAGGACGTCGGTCTCCCGGAGCACCACCCAAGAGATGTGCGTCTCGATGAAGTCGACCGAGTCAGAGGTGAGGTCGCGAAGAATGTCGTCGCGGGTGGTCACTCCGCGAGCCTACCCGGATGAGGTCGCCGGAGCGGACCGGGTTGCTCACGCGGCGACGTCTTTGGGGAACCGGCGCACCCGCCACAGATGCCGCACGCCCCCGCGCACGGTCCGCGGCATGCGGGTGAAGTAGCGCATGGCCGAGGGCACGGTGCCAAAGGTGCGTTCGACCTCCTCGAACTTGCCCTCGATGTTCTCCCGCCGCAGCGGGCTGATGTTGGGGTTGCGGCGGTACTCGGCCAAGTGATCGAGCAGGCGCGCGTGATACTCCGGGTCCTCGACGATCGCGCGGATGGATTCGGCGCGCGGGTGGGTGCCGTCGAGGATGGTCCTGATCTGCCGCTCCATCTCATCGAGGCCGTCCTCGAACGAGGCGAGCAATTGGAAGTCGTAGTGCGGGTTGGCGTGGACCACCTGCATGACGTGGCCGATGATCGCGTCGCGGGTGCTGTTGAAACCGGTCGGGTCGATCAGCGAGGCGGGGTCGTCGAGGAACCGCAGCAGGGTGTGGAACCGGAAGTTGATGCCCTTGCCGTCGTAGTAGTCGGCCGCCGCGGGCACGATGAAGAACCGCAACATGTCGATTGCCCCGACCATTCGCTGGGTCCGGTTCGGGATTTCTTCGATGTAGCCAAGCCGCTTGAGGCGCTGAAGGCGCGGCAGAACGTTCTCGTCTCGTCCGTACTCCAGCAGTGCCGTGCGAAGTTTGCGCACTTTCTCCCGAAACTCCTTCGGGCTGCCCATCGTCTGTTTGACGAGCACCCACGGCTCCTCGGAAAGACGGATGGGGGCTTCGTTCGCAGCGCGTTCCACTGAGATAACCCTAACGTTGCGAACTCGGTGTGCAACCCGTTGCGCACTTAATCGTGCCACAAATCGGTGTAACGGTTGAACCCGGTGGGGTGGCCAAACTGCTGCGTGTGTCGCGCTAGAATGCCAGGGGAGGCATGCCCGTACACCGCCGCACCCCCGGCGTCGGACGTGCCCCGCGTCGCTGCGGCTAGGAGCTCTGTTCGGCCAGCCAGCGGTTCGTCCAAACCGCCGACTTGTCCCACCCATCGACCATGTTCGTCTGGGCGGCGCGCTCGGCCAGAGATCCGACGCCGAAGATCTTGATGTTCACCTTGTGGTTGCTGATCCGGACGCACTTGTTGTCGCCCAACGGCTTGGTCGTGACATCCCCGCTGAGCGAGATCCGATCGGTCAAGACGCTCATTCGGAGATCGTAGCGCCACAGCTGCTTCTTGGGGTGCCACACCCCGGCTTCGGTGTAGCCGAGCTTGGGTCCGAGAATCTTGGCGACCGCAGCCGGAAGAACGAGCTTGGGCGTGACCTGCATCGGACGCAGTTGGGTGTCGCCAGCATCGGTGAGAGGCCCGATCTCGCAGGCCGCAAACCCGAGCCCCTCCACGATCATGTCGTGGGTGAAGCCGGGCTCGAGGAACAGCTCCCAGAAGCGTTCTTCGGAGCAATCGATCTCGTGCTCGAGGGTGAAGTTCAGCACCGGCGCACGGTATCAGGCCGCCCCGTCACTTGCACCGGTCGGTCCACTCGGACGCGACCCCGCCGACCTCGAGCACGACCACCGACGCCCGGCGTGCGGGTCGGACCTGGCTGTAGTGCGGGTCATCGAAGGCCGCGACTTGGCGGACGGCGAACGGGGGGGAGAACAGGGGTCCCCAGTCCGCGGGGATGACGAGGTGCGTCGGTCGCTCCCGCACGAAGACACAGAGCTTGGCGGCCCGGTCGAAGTGAGCGTGAGCGGCCGCGCCGTGGTTGAGCCCCACGAGGTCGATGACCCGGACGGACCGCGGCATGAAGAATCGGTGCGCGCCCGCTCCCTCCACCGCGACGACCGCATCGGGCGGCAGATTCTCCTCCAGCCACCGTGACACCGTGGTGTGCAGGACACGGGTGTCTTCGGTGTGTTCGACCAGCTGGCCACGCAGCTGCCAGATCTGGAGACCCGTGAGGCCGGCGATCGGCAGCAGGGCGGCGAACGCTGCAGCACGGATCCATCGCGGAGCCTCTGGCTTCAGCGCGCTCAGCCCCAGGGGAAGCACGACCAGGGGCAGGGGGGCCAGCGGGGTGAAGTAGCGCGACTCGAAGAACAGGACGCCCGGGTGGAGGGGCCGGCTGACGGCGATGGCGACCGAGGTCGCGACGAAGGCCACGATGATCGCCCACGCACCGCTGCGTTTCGCTCGCGTCTCTTCGCGGAGTCCAAACGCGACGAGCCCGACGCCGGTGAGCGACAGGAGCCAGGGCTGCCACAGCAGGACCTCATCCCGTAGATACGCCAGCCCACTCCATCCTCCGCCAATGCCCTTGATGTACTGGGCGTTGGGCCACGGATAGCCGGAGACGGCGAGGCAGTAGCCGACCCAGAGCGCCAGGCCGAGGGCGGAGCCGCAGACGGCCCAGCTCGCTGCGCGAACGCTGGAGTCCTCGGTGCGGCGACGCCATCCCACCGCGACGACCACCACCGCGAACGCAACCACGGCCCCGAGCAGCTCCGGCCGCGCCCAGGTGCTGAGCAGGCCCAGCACCGCAGCAACCACCGCGCGTCCGCGCAGCACCTCCCGGATGGTCGCCAACAACACAAAGGCAGCCAGCGGCACTTCCATCCCGCTGGTCGCGGCTTGCAGGAGCGTGGGCGAGCACGCGACCAAGACGCCCCCGAGCAGGGTGAGGGAGGCGAGCGGAACGTGGTGATCCGGTTCGGTCCGGCGTCGCGCCAACTCGAGCGTGACCAGTGCGCCCATCCAACTCGTGGCCGCGTGCAGCAGAGCGCCGAGAAGCTTGACCGGGATCACGGGGTTCCCTGCGATGGGCCACACACCCAGGGCGAGCACCCACAGCGGAGACGAAAACCCCGTCTCGAGATCGCCGGGGTTGTACGACAGCCCCTCGCCCGCCCGCAGGCTCTTCGCGTACGACAGGTGAATCCATGCATCGTCGAGGGCGAAGTCCCGGGTCTCCCAGATCATGGAGGCCGCCAGCCCGAAGCCGACGAGCGCGCAGACGAACGCGATCGACGACTCGGTACGCGGGGCGCTGTCGCGGGCATCGATCGGCATGGGCGGTCTCGAGGCGTCCGCTCTCGGGCCGGACGCACGTCAGCCCCAAGGTGGCAGAGGCTCCTACCAAAATGAAGCCATCACGCGCATCTTCCTTGCGTTCGAGATCAGAGCCCGGCATAACAGTGAGGCAGAGGACACGGAGCGCGCCGGGGGGCTTGCAAACGTGTCCATTGCAGACAACATCTCCGCGAGGTTTCGGACAACACTTCGGTGTTGAGATACGGCTCAGCCTGTATCACCGCGGAGGACCAAGATTACCTGTTGCAGGGTTTCCCACCGGGAGTCAGCGCCAACTCAGGCGCACCTCGATCCCGCTGGAGAATCCCCATGTTCGATTTCGCTTCCGAAAAAGGCTTCAAGCAATACCTCGCTTCCATTGAGCGCTACCCCAAGCTGGACCGCGCCGGTGAGCTGTCCCTGGCGACCGCCTATCACGCGGGGGACAAGTCCCAGGGCGACCTTCTGGTCTCCTGCAACCTCCGCTTCGTGGTGAAGATCGCCGTGGGCTACTGCGGCTACGGCTTCAAACTCAGCGACTTGGTCGCAGAGGGCAACATCGGTCTGCTCCAGGCCGTCCGCCGCTTCGAGCCCGAGAGGGGCCTTCGTTTCATGACGTACGCCTCGTACTGGGTTCGTGCCCACGTGCTCTCGTACATCCTCAAGCACTGGAGCTTGGTCGGTGTCGGCACGGGCCCCATGCAGAGCAAGCTGTTCTTCCGCCTCCAGCGCGAGAAGGCCAAGCTGCTCGCCCGAACCGGCTCGAGCGAGAACATCACAGCCAAGCTGGCCGAGACGTTCCAGTGCACGGAGGATCGGATCCGTCGCATGGAGCAACGCATCGACGGCCGCGACCTCTCCCTGGACGCCAAGGCGTACCGCGACGGTACCGTCTCCATCCTCGAGACCCTCGAAGGCACCGGCGCTTCGCAGGAGACCACGCTCTCTCGCACCGAAGTCTCCTCTTTGGTCAGAGAGCGAGTCGAGGAAGCCCTGACTCGCTTCGACCAGCGGGAGCAGGTCATCGTCCGAGAACGGCTCCTGGGTGCACAGAAGCGCACGCTCTCCGACCTTGGCCAACAGCTCGGCCTCTCGCGCGAGCGTGTGCGTCAGCTCGAGCAGCGCGTCAAAGGCAAGCTGCGCCGCACCTTGGCCGACCTGGCTCCACAAGAGTCGTACCTCGAAGCCGCCTGATTCCCTCCAACCTTCTCCGATCGAGGAACGCCCTCGGTGCCATCGGCATCGGGGGCGCTGTCGTGTCCGAGGTTGTTGCTCGCCAGGCGGGCGGCCGAATGGAACGGAACGGAGCCGGCCGGAATCAGTCGTCGTCGAGTTCGATGGTCAGGACGGTGATGTTGTCCTTGCCACCACAGTCGTTGGCGAACCGGACCGCCTCGAGCGTCGCGTCCTCCACGTCCATGTCGCGGAAGAACGCCATGTCGGAGGGCTGCTCGGCGTAGCCATGAAACCCGTCGGAGCACAGAATGATCCGGTCGCCCGCGAACAGGGGGATCGGAAGGGTGTCGACCTCGACGTAGTCCTTGTGGCCGACCGCCCGGGTGATCACGTTCTTCGCTCGCGAGGTCTGGGCCTGCTCGGGCGTGATCAGCCCATGCTTGAGCTGGTAGTTGATCAAGGTGTGGTCTTCGGTGAGCTGAGCGACTTCGCCCTTGCGCACCAGATAGACCCGCGAGTCTCCGACCTGACCGACGACGCCGATTCCGCCGCAGACCAAGAACACGGAGGCCGTGGTGCTCATGCCACGCTGCTCGGGGTCGAGCTCGCCCATGCTGTGGATCATGTAGCAAGCGTTTTGGATCGCGCCGCGGACGAGCTGCGTCAGCTGCCCGACACGCGCTGCTGCGTCTCCCGAACCGATCTCATGGATGAGCGCCTCGTTGCGCTTGAGCCACTCCCAGATCAGCTCGACCGTTTCCTGCGAGGCGACCTCGCCTTTCGCTCGTCCGCCGACGCCATCGGCGACAACGAAGACGCCCAGGTCGGGGTCTGCGAGGTGCGAGTCCTCGTTGTGCTCGCGGGAGAGCCCAACGTCGGTGTGGCCGAAATAGCGGATCTGCATCCAGCGTCGAAGGTACCACGCCGGCCTCTGTGCAAACCGCTCAAGACTGAGACCAAACGGGGGCCGGCGCGACGACCAGTGGTTCGGCGGGTTCGAGCTGGAACGCCCACGCGTGCAGCAGAACTTGCGCATCTCCCGGGGCAGACCCGTACAGAGGGTCCCCCGCCAGTGGCATCCCGAGGCTCGCCATGTGCACTCGGATCTGGTGGCGCCGACCGGTGAGCAACTCGACCGCAAACACCGGCCCGCCTGCGCGAAGTGGCCAGATTCGGGATGCAGCAGGGGAGCCTCCTTCGTCGACTTCGACCCGGCGGCCGCGTGGGCCGCTGGACGCAAGGGGCCAGGTCACGCGGGTGCCTTCCTCGGTCGGGAGCGGAAGCAACGTGCCCGCGGGCCAGCGCGGGGGGTCGGCGTGTCGGCGCACGTGCCCCGAAGGTGTTGGCGGCCACGCTTTCGCCGGCTGTTCGGCACGGGCGAGGTAGAGCTTCCAGGCGCCCGCGAGGGCGACCCGACCGTCCCGCCAGGCCGGGGCCGATCGAGCAAACGCGACCACACCGGAGGTCGAGACGTCGAGCCGGTGCAGCGCGCCGCACTCGCGAGGGTCGGGGCTGGCATCTGCGCAGGCGGGATCGACCGAGCGGGCGACGTCCGCGAGCGTCGGTGGATCGTCGGGCCGAAGGCGGACGGTGTGAAGACCCGCTGGTTTGTGCAGGTATACGAAGCGCTCGTTCTGATGGAGTACGCGGGCCGCCGGTGGCTCGGCCTCCGCCCGTTCAGTCGGCAGCTGGACTTCGACGGCGTCGCCTGCGTGAACCGGGTGGGCGCCAGGGACAACTCGTCCATCGCACCGGATGTGCCCTTCGCGAGCCAGCGACTTCGCCAATCGCCTCGACACCTCCGGAAGCGCCCGCGCCACGAACGCATCGATGCGGAGCCCCTCGTCCGCCGGCATCACGCTCAGGGTCTTTTGCACTCAGCTCCGCCAGGGGTTGAGCAAGAATGCTCGGGTGGAGGTTCCGGCCGGTAGTGCGGAGATACCTGCGGGGACCTCGAGCAGAGCATCGGCACCGCCCATCGATCGGACATCGCCGGAGGATTGGCTGCCCAGGGCCGTCGCGGTGCCGTCCCCGTGCAGCTCGGCGCGCACCAGGTGGGCCCGTCGCCCCGCACCGGGCGCGAGGTTGCGCAGCTCGACCGCGGCGGTCGGGGGCAGCAGGTCCCCGCGGACCCCGAGGTGCCGGCGGATCGCCGGGGCGACGAACAGGCAGAACGTGACCCACGAACTCGCGGGGTTGCCGGGCAGGCCGAAGACGTGGGTGCCTTGCCCCGAGCCGAACGCGAGAGGTTTGCCGGGGCGCAGCAGGATGCCGTGCACCGCCCACTCGATCCCGAGCTCCGCGAACGTCCGCGCCACGAGGTCGTGGTCTCCCACCGAGATGCCGCCACTGGTGACGACGAAATCGTGGGTCATCGCGGTGGCCAAGGCGGTGCGGAGTCCGTCCGGGTCGTCGGGCGCGATGCCGCAGTCGACCGGAATCCCTCCGGCCTGCACGACCGCCGCGGCCAGCAGCAGGTCGTTGCTGCTGACAACTTTGCCCGGAGGCGGCACCACGCCGCGGGGAACCAGCTCGTCGCCGGTCGACACGATGGCGACCCGCGGGCGCGCGTGGACGCGGACGCTCGTGTTCCCGGTGGATGCCGCCACGGCGAGGTCGGCCGCACCGAGTCTGCGACCCGCCTCGAGGACGACATCTCGATCCCGCAGCTCGCTGCCTTGATGCCGAACCCAGCGGCCGGGCTTGACCTCCCCGAATGCCGCGAGATCGACAGCGACCTCTTCATCGGACGCCTGGACGTCCTCCTGTGGAATGACGAGGTCGGCCCCGCTTGGAAGCACGGCGCCGGTTGAAATCCGTGCCGTCTGTCCGGCTGCCAACGCAGTCTGCAGCGGGTGTCCGGCGGCGCTCTCCCCAACCCGCCGCAGGACAGGCCGGGTGCCGAGCAGGTCGCTCGAGCGGGCCGCGTAGCCGTCCATGACGCTGACGTCGGCCGACGGGAAGTCCCAGTGGGCATGCACGTCTTCGGCGAGCACGGTGCCTTGGGTTCGCACCTCGACCGGAGCGCTCACCACCGCGGAAGGCTCGACGGTTTGCAGGACACACTGCAGCGCGTCTCGCCAAGGGATCAGGGCCTTCATGGCGAGTCTTCTCGGCCGGGCGTACGGGCGGTGTCGGCGGTCGAGGGGGTCCGGCCCGGTTGCGTAGGCTTGGCGGTCGCGGGTTTCGCCGTCGCCTTCTTTGTCGGTTCGGGCGGCGTCTTCTTCGCGGGCGCGGGTGGGGCTTTGTCCGGGACCCTCGATGTGCCGGCGGTCGAGGGGGCGCGGTCGGCAGGCGGCGGCGGCTGGGTGTCCGCGAATCCGCGAGGCGCTGGACCCTTGACCGTGCCGGCGGTCTTTCCCTTGTCGACGTAGACGACCAGGGTCTCACCCGCCTTCGGATCATGCCCTCGCGAGAAGTGGTTGATCCGGGCGAGGTCTCCGACGCTCAGCTCGAACCGCCGGCCGATCTTCGCCAGGGTGTCGCCCGCGCGGGTCCGGTATCCGCGGCGTTTCTTGCCCCGACGGAGCAGGGAGGCCTCCAGGTGGGCGCGGGAGCCTCGGACCACGTACTCGACCTCGTGCATTTCGTGGGCGATCACCGACTCGGACGCCGGGTCGAAGCTGCTCTGCACCACAATCTGAAGAACCTGCGCGGCTTGAACCCGGGCATGGGGGTCGAGGTCGTTCCAGCGCACGACGTCCGGCCAGGTCACATCGAAGCTGCGTTCGACCTCCCGCGGTGTGGAGGCTCGCGTCGTCTCGAAGAAGACGAGCCGGTGCCCGGGCGGTACGCCGACATCGGGTACGGCGGCGAGGGGGCGCGGTGGGGGCTCGGCCTGTGCGCTCGCGTCCGCGTGCTTGGCTCCGGGCCGCGGCACGATGAGCGTGATACCGCCCCGGACCTCCGCGCTGTCCTGGATGCCGTTGAGCTTTCGGAGCTCTTTGGTGCTGGTCTTGTAGCGGCGGGCGATCGAGCCGAGCGACTCCCCGGTCTTCACCGCGTGTGTGGACTCGAGGCTCCACGCGTCTTCGAGCTTTGACTGAACCGATGCGAACGTCTTCGCCTTGTCCCGCGGGATGCGGACGGCGTAGGGAACATCCGAGGGGGGTGTTCGTTCTCGGACGAGTTGGGCGTTGAGCTCGAACAAGAAGTCCGGGTCCACGTCCAGGAGTTCGGCCAGGGTCGAGAGTCGGGTCGAACGCTGCACCCGAACCTCGATCCAGTCCGCCGGCGGCAGCACCTTGATCTCCGAGGGATGGACGCCAAACGCCTTGGGGTTCGCCCGCACGAGCGCGGCGGCGACGATCTTCGGGACGTAGTTCGTGGTCGCGTAGGGCAGGCCGCTCTCGATCTCGCACAGACTCCAATAGTTGTTGGTGTTGTGCCGCTCGATCGTGGTCATCACCAGCCCGTAGCCGGCGTTGTAGGCCGCGAGCGCGAGCTCCCAGGATCCGAAACGAACCCTGAGGTCCTTGAGGTACAGCGCCGCGGCGAGGGTGCTCTTCTCGACGTCGAAACGGGCGTCGACCCAGAAGCTCTGCCCCAATCCATAGACCTGCCCGGTCCCCGGCATGAACTGCCACGCTCCGGCTGCTCCGACCCGCGAGCGGACGGTGGGGTTGAATCCGCTCTCCGCCATCGCCACCATGACGAGTGAAGTCGGGACCTCGGCGCGCTCGAGCGTTGCGGCCATCGCCGCGGAGTACCGCCCTGCACGACGCATCCATCCGCGGATCATCGCCTTGCCCTTCGGGTCGTCGCGGAAGTAGCGGAGGTACTCGACGGTCTTCTTGTTCCACCGCACCGGAAGGTCGGGCAGCTTCAGATCGGCCATCCAAGGGTCGGGCGGAACGTCGATGATGGTCTTGGTGCGCTGCCCCTCGGGGAACGTCGCCCGCTCAAATCCGGCGAGGGTGTCGGCATCCTCTCGCCCGGGGTCTCGCGCGCCGGGAGCCCACGCGACATGGACAGATGCGCCGTCCGGGCGCCCGCCTCGAACCCGGCGCCGCCGAGTTTCTGAGACCGAAAGCGAGCCGATCTGCACGAAGTCCTGATCGCCCTTCGCGGCGAACGCGGGGGAACTGGGGGCCAGCAGGGTACTGACCCCCACCCAAACGGCGGTCCAGCCCCCCCAAAGGGGTCCCAGACGACGTCCTACATGGAGTCGAACCGGGCTCGCACCCGGCGCGTTCGGGACTGAGCGCCGCTTCGGCATGGAAGCACGCTAGCAAAGCCGTCCAAAGACGACTACCTTCTCTCCATGACGTTCGCTCTGGTCGGACTTGGCATTGGTCCCCTCGAGATCGGGGTGATCCTCATCGTTGTGCTGTTGGTCTTCGGCCCGTCGAAGCTTCCACAGCTCGGTGAGGGCGTTGGCAAGATGCTCCGTGGCTTCAAGAAAGAGATGAAGTCGATGGAGGAAGAGAGCGGTGACAAGGTCGCCGACAAAGATGACCCCGCCGGCGAGATCGACGTCACGCCCAAGGGCGACGCCGGCGAGAGCAGCGACGGCGACAAAGACAAGAAGTCCGCCTGAGCGGCGTACGTTCGAAGCCCGGCCATCGGGCCAGGCTCCGCTGCCCGAGGGCAGCACCCTCAGCTCGTGGGCGCCAGTCGTCTGCGGGCTGCCGTTTGTAGGGAGGGGTGGATCGCAGGATCATTCGCCAGCTCCCGCTGCTCGGCCCGGTTCAGCAAGCCGACCAACCGCAGCGCGGTGGCAAGCGGTAGGCGAGGGTTGCGAAGCAGTGCGCGACGCACCCGAGGGCGGGTCCCAAATCGGCGCGCGTCCAACACCAGCTGCAGGACGACGGCCGAGCTCCGCCGCGACGTCGCAATGCGGAGGATGTCCTCCTCCGTCATGTGTGGGTTGCCCAACAACAGGGCGACCACATCCTCGTGGGGATCGATGACGAGGCGTTCGAGCGTGCTGCGGTCGTTCGAGCGGGCCAACGACTTCCGTTCGCCCAACGTCAGCGGCCGTGTTCCGGGGACCAAGGGCCGAGGCGCCGCGGCGGCCGCGGACTCGGACGGGGACTCCTCCGTGAACAGCAGCTCTTTGCATCCATCGAGTTGCTGCGCCTCCGCGACGACGTAGATCTCGCGGCGGGTGTCGTAGTCGAGGATCTCGCTCGAGGTCAGATCAACCGCCGCGAGGAGGCTGACGTCGAAGGGCGGGCCCCCGGCTCGGCCGGCGGTCGCGAGCATGTCCAGCAGCCACGCCGCGGCTTCCGGCGAGAGCCCACAGATGATCTCGCCCAGCTTCGCCGCACGCATGCGACGATCCGGCAGTGCCGCCAACCGGCGAGCGACCGCGCGAGGATCGTCCGAACCTGACCGCGACACACCGCCAGTGTTTCATCGACTCGCCTGGTGGCCAACCAACGTCAGCGCGACCGACAGGACCGGGTCTGGGAAGAGCCCGCGACGGGCGCCCGCTACATGTTCTGCTCGTAGAGCTTCTGCAGCAGGGGTCGGGGATCCGGCGTGCCCTCGAGGGCGAGGCTGGCGGCAACGAGACCGAGCGCCACCACCGTCGTCAGCACGACGACGAAGACGAGGAACGGGTTCGTTCGCGGGATCTCGAGATCGAGATCGTCTTGCAGGTCCGCCTGCAGACCGGACGCCGCCGCCATCGGGGCGGGTTTGGGCGCCTCGGGCG
>OJGU01000874.1_pt1 | contig 14135 bp, 13 predicted proteins | sample 1594741 | NCBI WGS metagenome assembly OJGU01 (sample SAMN05416841, study PRJEB24817) | seawater metagenome | isolation source: Sea water | place: Canada:Atlantic | collected 2013-07 | reverse complement strand
CTTGGTATCCATCCCCAACTTGATGATCTTCAGCGCCACCCGACGCTTCACCGGCTCCCGTTGCTCCGCCGCCCAGACGGATCCAAAGCCTCCCTCTCCCAATTTCTCCAATAGTTTGTAGCGGCCAATCACACGTCCAGATGCTTCAGAATGGGACGGATCCGAATCGATGGTTTCAACAGAATCGCTAGTGGCCCCTCCAGGGAGAAAGCCCGACTCCTGTTCATGGGCCTCAAGCAATGCCTCAACCCGAGAACGCAGCGTCGGGGCCCCACCGCAGACCTGATCGAGGTAAGCGGCTCTATCACACTTATCGAGCAACAGCGCCTCTTCAAAAACAGCTTCCACTGAAGGCTTATTCGACTGGCGATTCAATTCACTCATCTTCTAGCAGTGGCGACATTCTCACAAAAAGGGATCAAAAAGAAATTCGGAATCCGAAGGGCGCGTCCCCCGCGTGCCGATTGCTATGTCCTCAACTCATCTGATGTCTTGATTCTTACACTTTTTGATGCTTTGATGCTCCAATGAGGACAACAGTTACTATTGAAGCCGATGTTGAGGAGAAGCTCAGAGATTTCATGGCTCGCAACCGCTACACCTTCAAGCGGGCCCTCAACGAAACGCTGCGACGTGGGCTCGGCTCGCAAAACAACAAGCCCCCGAAGCCCTTTAAGCTCGAGGCTCGCCCCATGGGGCTGAAACGAGGAATCGATCTCACTCGCCTGAACGAACTGGCCTCTGAACTGGAAATCGAGGCATTTCTTGAGAAGGAAGATAAGCTGGCTAAGCAATTCGCTAGGAAAGAGCGAGGCAAATGATCATCCCCGACGCCAACCTGCTCCTCTACGCCTACGACCAAAACAGCCCCTTCCATCAACGCGCCGCTGCCTGGTGGGGTCACTGTATGAAGGGACCGGAATCGATCGGACTCTGTCCGGTTGTCATCTTCGCCTATCTCCGTCTAGGCACGAGCCCAAGGCTTTTTAATCAACCGCTCACAATCGACGAAGCCGCCAAGCATATCGATTCATGGCTCAACGAATCGACAACCGAATGGATCGAAGCACGGCGCCAAGACTTTGAGCAAAGCATTCAACTTCTAAAAAACGCCGGATCCGCTGGTAGCCTCACCACGGATGCACAAATCGCCGCTATCGCGATCCGTTGCCGCGCCACCGTCCATACTGCCGATACCGACTTTCAGCGCTTTCCCGGAGTGAAGTGGCTCAATCCACTGGCAAGTTAAGCAGGCCCACATCAGCGTCCTTCTGCTTGCGAAAACGGCTACAAGTCCGTGCTCATAACTCAGCCGCCCGCCCCCAGAACGTGGCGCCTCTAGAGCTCAGTCTCATCTTCTTTGCCTTTTTTGCTATCTTGACAGCAATGATTTTGCACTCATGGTGAATACGATGAGAACAACCGTAACCATCGCCCCCGACACGGAAGCACTCCTTCGCGAGGAAGTCTCCCGCACGGGAGCGTCATTCAAAGCCGTTCTCAACGAATCGATTCGGCGAGCACTCGCTCGACCCTCAAAAGCAGTAACGGTTGAGCCCCTGTTTGAAGTTCCGTTCCCCTGGGCTCTGGAAGGCAAGAGTTTCAATCATTTATCCGCCGAATGGGAGGACGAGGACACGCTCAGGGAACTGTCTTCATGATCATTCCGGATCACAACCTCCTCCTCTACTCCCTCAATCCCCACGTCACCCAATACAAGCGCGCCCGGACTTGGTGGGAGAAAACTCTTAATGGGGATGAACTCATCGGTGTGCCGTTGGAAATCTCTATTGGATCTGTCCGAATAGCAACCAATCCTAAACTTGGGAAAGCGCAGGTGCCATTGGAACGGGCCAGATAAGTCGTTGAGTTGTGGCTAGCACAACCACAGACTCGACCGCTCCTCCCCGCAGCCGATCACGTTGCTCGCGTCATGGACCTAATGGAGAAAGCCATGGCTACCGGCCCGATCCTATCCGACGCAATATTGGCCGCTCACGCCATAGCCAACCGAGCAACGCTCTACTCAAGCGACTCCGACTTCGCTCGTTCTAAGTGACTCGATTGGGTGAATCCACTAATCGAGTGATCCAGGACCAAACCCCGAAAACTCACCGCGTCACCACAAGTCTGATAGAAGTAAACCGATCGCACAGCACCCCAAGTCCTAGCTACTCAAGAAAGCCGGAACCGCCGGAACCCTCACAACCGATGCACAACTTGCCGCCAAGGTCCTCCGCTGCCATTCCATCGTCCACACAGCCGACACCGATTTCCACCCCATTCTCGGTGTTCATTGGTACAATCCTATTCCAAAGGGATAACCCCACGGTAGCGCTTCGTTCGCATCGGAATACGAGCGCGCTGTGGGGCTCAACGAGATCAATCAAGACGTGCGATTTTTTCCCTTGAGCAGACTATAAAGAGCAAACGCCACATTGGCCGTCCCAAAGATTTCGCACACATTCCAATTCTTTAACAATCCGTCGTAGCGAAATGACTGTGATTCCAATCTAAGCACCCGCTCACTCGGCACGCCCGACACCCGCTTCCAAGATCAGACATTCCGTTGTGGACTTGCCTCCATAAGCTATTAACCTTTTCCCATCAGGAGTGAAGGCCGGATACCAGGCCGTTTCGGTCATGGGAAAACTCGCGACTTCGCGCCCGGTGGCGGTGTTCCATAGTTTTAAACTTCGGTCATGATTGAGACTAGCCAGCGTCTTTCCATCCGGCGAAAAGCTACCACCAAACGTTCCTCGTTTGTGTCCCCTCAGAACTTGTGAGCTTCCATCCTTCAAATCCCAAAGCCGCACGGTTGAATCGATGCTGAATGATGCCAAAGTCGTGCCGTCGGGGGAGACCACAAGCTGCGTGATAGACCGATCATGCCCTTTCAGTGTATGCAGCTTTGAATGCGTCGGCACATCCCAAACCTCGATCGTATCAAAATCGGCAGTCACCAGAACCTTTCCAGCTGGGACTAATGCCTTCACCATGGATCGCCGTTCCATCTCGATGACGTCTCGCGTCGTTCCCGTTTCCAATTCTACGATACGAACATCCTGATCGACACCTGTAATAGCGGCGATCCCATTGATACAAGGCACTCTTTGCTCAGTGAAATTGTGCGCCACAAAATCAAGTCCTACTCGTACCAAACGCTCCTGCGAATCTAAACGGAAAGTGATCAATTCGTTCGCGCTGAACACTTGCAATTCGGACATTCCATTCAAGAACCTCAGGGGAAGGCCGGACTCCGAGAGGGACAACAACTCGCTGCGGGCTGCCAGATCGAGCACGACCGAATGCTCTCCCTTTAGCAAGGCCGCATACCGGCCATCCTGAGAAAACACTGGGGCATGGCGTTCAAATCGCCCCTCAATCGTCGCTCGCCCCTTCGGCTCTGCCCGATCCCAAATGAGCACATTGGTATCCCGACCTCCTGACGCCACAAAACGACCATCAGAAGAGATAGCGACACACCAGACTTCATGCCCATGCCCATACCACCGATTTAACGGCGCAGCGAGGCCTGGCTTCCTCATATCTTCAATGTTCCAAACGCTCACATCATGATTGTAGCTTCCAAAGGCGATTAGCTGTTCCGAAGGACACATGGCTACTTGAGCACTCGTTCCGATGCCTCGCTCCCCCTGCGGAAAAGGAATCCTCACTTCTGGTTCTCCATCCAGCCACACCGCAGGGCGTCCTCCAATACGAAGCCCAGAGAAGAGTATCCCCTCCATATTCGGAAGGAGGAGACCCTTGGTGCCCTTCACACGTTCGTCATCAAGATCAGGACCAAATCTGCGTTCAAGCTGCTTAGATGAAATATCGAATACCCAACGTTCTCTCTCCACCACAACAAAAAGCTGTCGTCCGTCGCCGGATATCCCTCGCAGCATGATCGGTTCCCCCTCAAAAAGGACACTCGCTTCCCCCCTTATATAGTCCCACATCCAAAGCCGCTGCTGGCGGTCAGCAAAAAACACGACCTGTTTAGTCGGTGAGAAAAACACGGCATCGAATACCCCTACCGGACCATCGCCAGAATCGAGTCGCTTCGAATCAATGATAGATCGAGTCAAACCGTTATCCCAAATCTGCAGCTCATTATTCTCTAGGATAAGGGCGACATGCGAACCATCCCGAGAATACTCAAAGCCCTTGATCAACCCGGGCAAACGCAGCGTTTTCACCCGAGTCCCATTCCTCCAATCCCAAACGATCAGTTCCTTGCCTCCTACCCCAGACCGATCTCCCGCCATCGAAATCAACCTCGAGCCATCAGGAGAGAAGGCCACTCTGTCCACGGTGGATTGGTGGCCTTCTAGTCTCATAGCTTGATCTCCCCTTGCTTGCTCGGTGAAGTATCGCCACTCCCAGCCTCTCAAGTCCGTCCGTTCCTCCGCTGGGATATGAGCTTCCAACAAATCTCTGGCCGCACCAAGATTGCCGGCTTCAAGATAGTTTCCCACAGCATTCATGTCGGCGGCATAGAGGTTGAGTCTTGCATTCCTGGCATTCTCATCCGCTTCCTCCCTGGCCCGCTCAGCCTCAACCCTTCTTTCCTCGGCATTCGATTGAGCGACTACGGCAATCTCCTTCTGTTGCTGCGCGACAGAAGCCCACCAAAGGCTTCCTGCCAACCCGCCGACTAGACTGAGCCCCACCGCAACCGCGGCGCTCAGGGCCACGCGGTTTCTTCGCCACGCTTTCTGAAAACGATAGGAGGCGCTTGGAGGACAAGCCAGAACGGGCTCATTGCTTAGGTGACGTTGCACATCCCTTGCCAACCCAGTAGCGGTCTCGTAACGGCGGGAACGATCCTTTTCCAAACACTTGAGGACGATCCAGTCGAGGTCGCTCGAAAGCACCAAATCTCCCTTCACACTTTGCTTCCGAGACGTCTCCTGGCTTATCTGACTGAGGCGAGTACTCGGTTTAACCGGATCGCGTTCCCGAATGATCTTCCGCATTTCATCGATTCCCGATGCCATCAATTCCTTCGAATCAAATGGAGTCGATCCCGTCAGAATCTGATATAGCAACACGCCCAAACTGTAGATATCGGAACGCGTGTCCAGATCCAATCCGCTCATCTCCGCTTGTTCAGGACTCATGTAAGCGGGTGTGCCAATGAATTGGCTATACTGCGTGTATACCGTCCTATCCGTGAGATCCCCCTGAGTCGCCTTTGCGATTCCAAAATCGATCACCTTCGGCACCGGCTCCCCATCATGCAAGGTCACCATCACATTGGAGGGCTTGATATCGCGGTGAATAATCCCCTTTTGATGGGCATGCTGAATGGCCTGACAAACTCTGATGAATAAGCCTAGTTTATCGCGAACTACCAAGGATTCTTGTTCTATATATTTCGTGATCGGAATCCCTTTCACCAACTCCATCACGAAGAACGGGCGTCCGCTATCCGTCGTTCCAGCGTCCAACACCTTGGCAATGTTCGGATGATCCATCATCGCCAGCGCCTGCCTCTCGGCCTCAAACCGCGCAACGACCTGCTTGGTATCCATCCCCAGCTTAATGATCTTCAGCGCGACCCGCCGCTTCACCGGTTCCCGTTGCTCCGCCGCCCAAACGGATCCGAAGCCTCCCTCTCCAAGTTTCTCCAACAACTTGTATTGTCCAATGACCGCCCCCGCTTCTTCGGCCGGCAACTTAACGCTCCCAACAGTTTCGATCGACTCTCCTCCGGGTAAAAACCCAGACGCTTCCTCATGCGCGTTCAGCAAGGCCTCCACTCGCGCGCGAAGCATCGCGTCCCCACCACAGACCTGATCGAGGTAAGCGGCTCTCTCACCCTTATCGAGCAACATCGCCTCTCCAAAAATGGTTTCCACTGAAGGCTTATTCGACTGGTGGTTCAATTCACTCATCTACTATCAGTGGCGACATTTTCGCAAAAAGGGTTCAAAAAGAAATCGAGAAGACTGGCCACCTTCAGACGAAGGTGACTACCGAGCCACCCGTAGCCGCGCGCGTCAGAGCGTCGATCACCAAGGCTTCCCCACTTCCTTCGGTCCCACAGCTTTGCACTCAACACGTCACCAAGGCTGGTAAGTATCGAAAGTGGGCATCCGATGTGCACAAAACAAGCCCATGCTGCACGACCAATGCTGCGATCCACAAATCATTCGTCGGGAGCGCCGACCCTTTGTCACGTAAGGTCACGCAAAGCCGGGCGTCGTGGTAGGTGGTTTGATCATCAGGCGATAAGACGGACACGCGATCACTATTGATGAATCGCTGGAGGTTGGCTTGGTTCGTCGCTTGCTGATTGACTGCCGCAAATCCGGCACGCAGCACTGCCAGCACGATAAGAGGCAGGAAGAGCTTACGAGCACCGCGGACACGCATGAAATCGCTATAGGCGTTGCTATCCAGCGCAAAATTCACCACCACAACTCCTCGTCAATTCGCTCAAAGGCTTCCATGGCACGATCAAAACCAGGGTCCTCCTGCCAAGCACGCCGCCTGAGGGCCTGATACACCTTTGCCGGTACGGATCGAATGGTATACTGCCTACTCATGATGCCTGCACTTTAGGCGAATTCTGCAGGCACACTAAGAGATATCGTTCCGAACCCATGTCAGGGGTAGAAACCCAATCGCAACAAAAGTCGTTGTACCACGTATTGGAGGGGACCACCTTTTCACGAAGGACGCTACAGTTCAGGACTCCGAATCGTGGGCACTATTGACCCAAACCCATATTCCCGTATACTAACCCATATGAAAACGACGGTAGAGCTGCCGGATGCTCTTTTTCACTCTGTGAAAGCGGCGGCAACAAGGCGCAATACAACGCTCAAAAAACTCTTCATCCATGCCTTGAAACGGGAGGTTGCAACCGAAACACAAACAGACGAATCCCTCCCCTTTGAAGTCGATGAAATCGGATTGCCTATACTCCTCAATCAGAACAAACCTGTTTCCATCGATCTTGTTGATGCTCTAGTTGAAGAGGACGACCTGCGGCCGTGAATCTGATAGATGTCAATGTTCTCATCGCGTTAGCTGATCCGAGTCATACCCACAGGAGTCAGGCAAAGGCATGGTTTAGAGACGCGGCACGCGAGGGTTGGGCAACTTGCCCGATTACGGAAAATGCCTTCATCAGAATCCTAGGACAACCCGCCTATCCGAATGGACCTCAATGTCCAACCGGCGCACTGCAAATCCTCAAGCACCTCACTTCACTCCCCGGCCATCAGTTTTGGAACGACACACTGTCCCTAACTGATGAAGAGCGCTTCAGGATTCACTCCAAAACGACATCCAAACAAATCACTGATCTCTACCTCCTCGCTATGGCGGTCGCTCGCGGCGGCAGACTAATCACTTTTGATCGGCGGATTGATGCCGACAGTGTGGTCAACGGGGTCAGATCGATTACAAATCTCGAAACTTACTTAGCACGTTCAAACTAAACCCTTCTCCCAACCCACTATTCAAATCGAGAACCCCCAAGACCACTCCTCGACCTGAAATCACCCCGTTCCACCATCAGTCCGTCGTCTCACCTGACTTCAACTCACACAATAGCCAAGCCCGCGCATAGGCCCAATGACGCTTTGCCGTCGCGGGCGAAATCCCCATTGCTTCGGCGGCTTCTTTGAGCTTGAGTCCGGCAAAGAATCGTAACTCCACGAGCTTGGCCTTTTCCGGTGACTCGAGAGCAAACTTCCGTAAGGCCTCATCCAAACTCAACAAGGTGGTATTGTCCGTGTTCACGGCAAAGTCCACCGACTCTAAGTTCACCCGTTGAAGTCCACCACCATGTCGCACCCGATTCCGCTTCCGCGCCCGATCAATCAAAATGCGTCGCATCGCTTCGGCCGCCGCCGCGAAGTAGTGACCTCGCCCGTTCCAAGGCTTTTGGTTTCCCGAGAGTTTGATCCACGCCTCATGGACAAGGGCCGTGGGCTGAAGCGTGTGTTCTGATCCTTCTTGGGCAAGCCGGGCCGCAGCGAGTTTTCTGAGCTCGTCGTAGACCAAGGGCAGCAGTTCGTCGTTCGCCGTCGGACTGCCGGACTCGATCGCCTCTAAAATGGTGGTGACGTCACGCACAGAGAGCAACTTACTTCAGATCGGATCCAAAACCAATTTCTGGCTTGGCATTCGAGTTCTCACGCGGTGCACGGCAAACATGCCAGACGAATCTCAGAGCTCCGGGTGCAGGTCGCACATCCTGACCACCAACCAACAAAATATCATTGGTGAGAAAAGTAAGATTGAGCACCCGACGAAACAGATGTGAAAGGTCCAACACACCCAGCTCGCGCTGGAGTTGAGCATCCCAAATAGACACCTGACCATCGACGGATCCGGCCACCAAACGACACCCATCCGGTGAAAGACCAAGCGAATGGATCGCCGTTAGATGCGATCTCATAGAACGCCCCACTGGCTCCAATGTCTCGAGATTCCAGCAACGTGCATAGCCATCCAATCCTCCCGTGAAAAGCCGTTCTCCATCGGGCGACCACGCAACGCCCATAATTAATTGCCCGTGCGCGGGGAAGGCTCGCCCAGTGCTCCCGTCATTATCCACCAAAATGACGCCTCCACCACCAGTCACGAAGACTGGGCTTGTGGTTGATGGCGCGATATCGGACCACAAGAGATAGCGGCCGCGCTCACCATATTCCGGCCAGGGATGAAATTCCGGAGTTCCTCCATTCCACCGCGCCAATGGAGCGAAACCCTCTCCGTCAATAATGAGATGGGATCGACTCAAGTGTTTTCTCCTGAGAACACTCTGAGCAAATCGGATCGAATCGCCGTCGCTCGCCGTTATCACAGTCCTGTGAACGACCCTCTCCGAAGATATATTGACTTCAAACAATTGCCGAGAAGCTCTTTCTTCCGCCTCGGTCAGCAACCAAAGCCTCCCGCCCCACCCCAGGGCCATTTGCAGAACGGGTCCAGCCGGACTTTGAATGGCCCTATTCTTCAAGTTTCCTTTCGAGCCTACCTCGAACAGCCGAACTAGGGTCTGATCCGTTCCGTCTATTCCAGCTAGAAGAGAAGATTCGCCGTCAGGCGCCCGAACCAAGACAGGTGAGTTCACATCGGAGAGGAATCTTAATATCGGATCTCGGCCCAGAGCTGGAATCGCGGGCCACAGCCGAACAGAACCGTCTTTACCGCCCGAAGCCAATAGAGATCCGTCCTTTGAAAGCGAGAGACTCCAAACCTCATCCGTATGCCCTCGATACCTCTTTAGAATTTCACCCGATTCGACATCCCAGATACAAACAGTCTGATCCGCCGCTCCCGAATACAACCACCGCCCGTCCGGTGAAAACTCCAATGAAGAAACCCAGGCCGTGTGCCCAAGTAACTCGCTGACTGGCTCCCCACTCCGTGCGTCAAAAAGCCGGATGACCGGCGGGTCAAAGTGTCCTGAGGCTATCAGGCCACTCGCCGAGCTGACAGCCAAGCAGTCATGACGCCCCCCACTCATCACTTCCAAACCTTCGCGCTTCCCCTCCATCTGAAACACCTCAAACCGTCCTCGCCCTCGCCGGCTTGATCCGATCACCACGATCCGTTCATCCCTCGAGATGGCCACAGGTCCTCTGCTAGCATCGGAAAGAAACTCGGCCTCACGGGTCTTCCAGTCGAAGAGACTCCAACCACGCTCACCCTGAAGATTCAAAATCCGAGATCCGTCCGCCAAGAAACCCATCGACCGGTGCTGATTACCTGAGCCCACACTTGCCTTATCGCCGAGCACCGTTCCTGCCAACGAATCGACTACCTTCAAACCAACGAGCCTTTTCGCTGATCGAGAAGAATCTTCATAGACAATCCCGACTTGTCTTCCATTTGGAGAAGCAGCCAAAGTTCGAATCCTGCCGAACTCCAGATCCATCAGGGTCTCGATGTCACCATTGGTGTGATCCCAAATTTTGACAGATCCATCGTAGCTCCCGGACACGACCCGACTCGAATCTTCCAAGAATGACACTGCAGTCACCGCGTTGTCGTGATGCTTGCTCCAGGTGATCTCGTCCATTGAACTGACTTCATTCCAGAGATAACGCCACTCCCAGCCCAACTCGCCCTCAAACTCAGGATCATCTCGATACGGCTCAAGAATGCGCCTTGCCTTCCCGAGGTTATTATTGGCGAAGGCTAACGCCGCCAGGTTCATGTCCGCGGCGTAGACACTCCGCTTGGCTGCCATGGCATAGTGATCCGCCTCTTCCTTTGCCTTGACCGCGATCTCCTCGTTCACAATCGCTTCCGACTTCGCTACCTCAGCATCAATACGAGCCACCTTCTCTCGCTTCCAGGAGTATGAGGCAAAGATGCCCCCGGCCAAAAGAAAGAGGGTGGTCGCGGCCGCTCCCAACACCAACAATTGATTGCGTCGATAGGCTTTCTGCAATCGATACCCTAGACTTGGCGGGCGGGCCAAGATCGGCTCATCGCCTAAATAGCGTTGAAGGTCCATCGCCAAGCCATTGGCCGTTTCATAGCGACGTGAGCGATCCTTCTCCAAACACTTCATCACAATCCAATCCAGATCATGATCAATCGATTCCAAGGGAAGATTCGTCGCACTCCGACCATCTGTGATCATCGTTTCACTCACACGAGTACTCGGCTTGACCGGATCTCGTTCACGGATAATTTTGCGCATCTCGTCGACCCCAGATGCCATCAATTCCTTGGAGTCAAACGGAGTCTCTCCCGTTAGCACCTCATAAAGTAACACTCCAAGACTGTAGACATCAGAGCGGGTATCGATGTCCAACCCGCTCATCTCCGCCTGCTCCGGGCTCATGTAAGCCGGCGTTCCAATGAATTGGCTGTATTGGGTATAGATGGTCTTATCGGTGAGCTCCCCTTGCGTCGCCTTCGCGATTCCGAAGTCAATCACCTTTGGAACCGGCGCCCCATCGTGCAAGGTGACCATTACGTTCGATGGTTTGATATCCCGATGAATAATCCCTTTCTGATGGGCGTGCTGAATCGCCTGGCAAACCTTGATGAATAGCCGGAGTTTCTCGGAGACCTCTGTCCCCTCCTGTTCAAAGAACTTCGTAATTGGAATCCCTTTCACCAATTCCATCACAAAGTAAGGCCGCCCCGTCTCTGTCGTACCCGCATCCAACACCTTGGCAATGTTCGGATGATCCATCATCGCCAAGGCCTGGCGCTCCGCCTCGAACCGCGCCACCACCTGCTTGGTGTCCATCCCCAGCTTGATGATTTTCAACGCCACCCTCCGTTTCACCGGCTCCCGTTGCTCAGCCGCCCAGACAGAGCCAAAGCCGCCTTCGCCCAGTTTCTCTAGCAACTTGTAACGACCAATCAGCGTTCCCATTTCTTCATTTGGGGTCGCGTCGCTCGCAACCGTCTCGATCGAATCGCCTCCGGGTAAGAACCCCGATTCATCCCGATGGGCATTCAGTAAAGCCTTCACGCGCTTCCGGAGACTCGCATCGTCACCACACGCCTGATCGAGGTAAGCCGATCGCTCAGCACCCTCAAGTGCCAACGCCGCTTCAAACACCGCCTCTGCCGAAGGCAGCTTCGCATGATGATCCATTTCACTCATCTAACATCAGTGGCGTCATTCCTGCAAAAAGGGCTCAATAAAAGAATCGGTGGCGCGAGCGTCCTCGCGAGCCGGGCTCCACTAAGAGCCGGTTTGGTAAAATCTCCAGTCGCGCTCGTACCCTTTGGACAAGCGGTAGCTTGTGGGGACGTTTGCCCCGCCGGATCATTGTTGTCTTATCCGATAATTCGCTCGAATTCGCTACGCAATAATCCCATGGGCTACTTTGCCCCCAACGTCCGTCAGACGGAAATCGCGACCTGAATACCGATAGGTCAATTTGGTATGATCAAGGCCCATGAGATGGAGAATCGTGGCGTGAAAATCATGAACATGCACCGGATCCTTCACGACCTTCAGACCCAACTCATCAGTGGCACCATAGACGAATCCCGGCTTCACACCGCCACCGGCCATCACCATGGTGAAGGCTTTATTTTGATGGTCTCGTCCCAGTTTTTCCGGTTTACGCACTTCCGTGTAAGGCGTCCTCCCAAACTCTCCGCCCCAAATAACCAAGGTGTCGTCTAACATCCCACGTACTTTCAAGTCTTGGATCAATGCCGCGCCCGCTCGATCCGCATCCACCGCCAGCTTTGGATGCTTAACATTGTGATCAACGTGCGTGTCCCAAGGTTGATTTCCTTTCTCTTTGACGTAGTAGACCGTCACAAATCTCACCCCGTCCTCAGCCAAACGTCTCGCCATTAGCGTAGATTGGCCGAAGGGAGTGTTCCCGTACAAGTCCCGCACATGAGCTGGTTCTCGATTGATGTCGAAAGTGTCCAACGCTGCCATCTGCATTCGATAGGCGGTTTCCATCGTGGAGATCTCCGCCTCTAGCGCCGCGTCCGATTCTCGCTGTTTCAAGTGTTGCTGATTCAGCGTGTTCAACAAATCGAGCTGACGACGCTGTTCTTGCCGATTCCACCGAGGGCTCTTGATATTCTGAAGCAGTTTCTCAACATCCGTTTCCTTACTTTCCAAACCCATTCCTTGAAACTTTGATGGGAGAAATCCGTTGCTCCACAATGCTGGTCCCACGACAACCCGCGGACCTGGACGTAATGCAACGTATCCCGGAAGATTCTCATTCTCGGAGCCCAAGCCATAGAGCAACCACGACCCCAACGACGGACGCACCGGTTGAATCACCCCGGTATGCATTTGAATCAAGGCCGGTTCGTGATTCGCGTCGTCGGTCTTCATCGAATGAATCACACAAAGCTCGTCCGCGACCTTTGCCATCTCGGGCAGAGTCTCGTTCACCCAAAGCCCTGATTGGCCATGTTGGGCAAAGTCCCAAGGTGAGGGCATGAAAAGGCCGGCGCGATCCGGTTCATAGTCTACCTTTCCAGGACTCTTGCCTTCGTACTTCCTCAATGCAGGCTTCGGCTCGAAGGTATCAAACTGAGAGGGTCCGCCATTTAAGAATAGAAAGATGATACGCTTGGCTTTCGGAGCGATGGTTTTAGCGGCCGCTAGAACCTCACCTTGAGTCGCCGCGCGGGCTTTGTTGCCCAACAATCCTGCCAACCCTATCATTCCCAGACCGAAACCGCTCCTCTCGAGCATCTGTCTGCGACTTAACATCTCTGGTCTCACAGTCATTCTTAAAGCGTGTTAATCGATGTACATCATCTCGTTCGAAGTCAGCAACACCTGGACATACTTTTGCCAGTCATCTTTCGTCGGCACCCCGTCGCTGTCCACAAGAAAAGCCCGAGCGAGATTCATCTCAACCGAAGACGGTGGACGCGAAAACACTTTCTCATAAAGGGTCTTCAACGCTTGGGGCAGGGTCTCCACGGTCGTACCGTTGGCCAACTCTCGAGCCAGAGCTCCTGATCGAGCATCAATCAATTGGCTATTGAGTAGAAACAGTTTCTGCGTTGGAGTAGTCGTGATTTGCCGTCCGGCGCTGTGAACATTGGCATCCGGGTAGTCAAATTGAGCCAGGTAGGGATTCAGTTCTAGCCGACTGACCTTGCCAAACACCGTCCGCCTCAGGAACTCAGGATGATCCACTTCCCCCGACGGACCACCCGTTAATTCCAAACCGCCCGTCACCGCCAGCAAGGCATCCCGCCACATCTCCGCAGACAAGCGGCGGCGAGGCATCCGACTCAGGTAGGTGTTCTCTGGATCTTGATCAACCTCGATTTTCGGATGCACGGAATCCTGTCGGTAGGTCGCAGACAACACGATTTCACGAACCAAACTCTTGATCGACCAATCCCAATCCATGAAACGGACAGCAAGGTCGTCAAGTAACTCAGGATGGGAAGGCCTATTACCCAAAGCCCCAAAGTTGCTCGCAGTGGACACCAACGGGCGACCGAAGAAAAGGCCCCAGACTCGATTGACTATTACCCGCGCCGTCAACGGGTTATCGGGATCAACAATGGCCTCCGCCAGTTCCAGTCGACCACTCCCATTCTTGAAAGGTACCGGCTCGCTTTTACTCAACACCCTTAAGAAACGTCGGGCTGTCTCTTATACACATCTGACGCTGCCGACGAGCGATCTAGTG
>OJGU01000873.1_pt1 | contig 14140 bp, 9 predicted proteins | sample 1594741 | NCBI WGS metagenome assembly OJGU01 (sample SAMN05416841, study PRJEB24817) | seawater metagenome | isolation source: Sea water | place: Canada:Atlantic | collected 2013-07 | reverse complement strand
TACGAGATGTAGAGAGGTCTCGTGGGCTCGGAGATGTGTATAAGAGACAGGCGGAAGCGGTGGGACCCGCCCGGCCACGTGCGCCTTCATCAGAGTCCGGGCGTCGGTGGAGGAGAACGGCGGCGCACCGGTGAGCATCTCGTAGAGGATCATCCCGACCGAGTACAGGTCGGCCCGGCCGTCGATGTCTTCGCCCAGCGCCTGCTCGGGGCTCATGTATGCCGGGGTCCCCACGATCGCGCCGACTTTGGTTGTGAGTCCGTCGGCCAGCTTCTCGTCCACGATCCGGGCGATACCAAAGTCGACGATCTTGAGCAGGTCGTTGCCGTGGTGGTCCTTGGTGACGAACAGGTTGTCGGGTTTGAGGTCGCGATGGACGACGCCATGACGATGAGCGTGATCCAGACCGCGCAGAACCTGCAGCGTCAGCGCAATGCACTGAGACGGGGGGAGCGGTTTGCCCAAAACCTTGGCGAGTTCGCGGCCCTCGAGCAGCTGCATCGCCATGAATTTGAGACCGTTCTCCAGCTCGCCGCAGTCGAGAACCGCGCGGCAGTTTGGATGGTCGAAACCCGAGGACGCCCGCGCTTCTCGAGCAAATCTCGCAGCGATCTCCGGGTTGTCTCCGTACTCGGGGCGCAGCACCTTGATCGCCACCGCGCGGCCCAGCCCCATGTGCTGCCCGCGAAACACGACAGCCATGCCTCCGACACCGATCAGCTCCTCGACGAGGTAGCGGCCAGCCACGACTTTTCCCTGCAGCTTGAGCTGCCGCGGAAGGGCGACGTGCCGGCTAGCCATCTGCCTCGATGGTATCAGCCGCGCTCCTTGCTAGGGCAGAGCATCGTGGAGCACCCTCGGCGCAGCACGGCGCTTCTTGCGCCGCAGGCCGGGTGTCCAAGGTTTTTGGCACGCGGGGGGGTCGGACTCGCGGCCTCGGGCAGGGGGCCGCCGACCTACTCGACCGTGACCGACTTCGCCAGGTTTCGAGGCTGATCGACGTCGGTGCCTTTCAGGTCGGCCACGTGATACGCGAACAGCTGGAGCGGAATGCTGGCCACGATGGGCTGAAACAGCTCGTGCACATCGGGGACGAGCACGACGTCTTGCGCGATGTCGGCGATCGCCGAATCACCGACGGTCGCGAGTGCGATGATCTTGCCGCCGCGGGCTCGAACCTCTTCAAGGTTGGACACGACTTTTTCGTAGCCTGGACCCCGCAACGCGATCACCACGATCGGTACGTTGTCGTCGACCAACGCGATGGGGCCGTGCTTCATCTCGCCAGAGGCATAGCCCTCGGCGTGGATGTAGGAGATCTCTTTGAGCTTCAGTGCGCCCTCGAGCGCCACGGGGAACCCCAGTCCGCGGCCCAGGAACAGGAAGTCGCGGGCGTGGGCGTAGCGGCGGGCGACGGTGCGAATCGAAGCCAGCTGTCCGAGCAGTCGGTTCATCGCCTCGGGGAGAGCGCTGAGGCTCTCGAGCATCGAGCGTTGGGCGTCGTCGTCGAGTTTACCGGTGAGTTGACCGAGCTTGATCGCGACCAGGCTCATGACGACGAGCTGGCTGGTGAATGCCTTGGTCGAGGCGACGCTGACCTCGGGCCCAGCGTGCGTGTAGAGCACTTGGTCGGCGGCTCGGGCGATTGTCGAGCCGACCACGTTGCAGATCGCCATCGTGCTCGCACCGCGCCGCTTGGCCTCACGCAGGGCGGCGAGGGTGTCGGCGGTCTCTCCAGACTGAGAGATGACGATGGCGAGGTCACGCTCCGAGACGATCGGGTCGCGGTAGCGAAACTCGCTCGCGAGATCGACCTCGACCGGAATGCGGGCCACGGATTCGATGAGGTACTTGCCACACAGGGCTGCGTGCCATGACGTGCCGCAAGCCAGGATGATGATGCGATCGAACTTGGAGACGTCGAGCTCGACGTCGTCGAGGATCACGTCGGGGACCACGACCGTGAAGCGGCCAGACATGGCGTCGGAGAGCACGCGCGGCTGCTCGTGAATCTCCTTGAGCATGAAGTGTTTGTAGCCCTGCTTCTCGGCGGCGACCGGGCTCCAGTCGATCTCTCGGCTGGGGCGCTCGACCGGCTCGCCTTTGACGTCGAACATGCTGTAGCCGTGCGCGGTGACGTGCGCGAGGTCGCCGTCTTCGAGGTCGACCACGGTGCGCGTGTGCTCGAGCATGGCGACGACGTCGGAGCCGATGAACATCTCGCCCTCGCCCACGCCCAAGAGCAGCGGCGCGTTCTGGGCCGCCACGACGATCTCCCCGGGAGTGTCGTCGTGCAGCACGCAGATGGCCCACGTGCCTTCGACCTGCCGCAGCGCAGCGGTCACGGCCTCGCGAAGGTTGGCAGCCGTGGCCATCTGCCGGTCGACGAGGTGGGCAAAAATTTCGGTGTCGGTCTCCGAGTCGAACACGCAGCCCTGGTCTTGCAGGCCGCGCCGCAGGGTCATGTGGTTCTCGATGATGCCGTTGTGGACGACGCTGACCTTGCCCTGGCGGTGTGGATGGGCGTTGGACTCGGTGGGGCGACCATGGGTGGCCCACCGAGTGTGACCGATCCCCGTCGTGCCCTGGATGGGCTCGCGAGCGAGTCGTTCGCGCAGGTTTTCGAGCTTTCCCTCGCATCGAGCGATCGCGGCACCAGGTCCCTGGCCACCCAGAATCGCGACTCCGGCGGAGTCATAGCCCCGATATTCGAGCTTGCGCAGGCCCTCCAGAAGGATGGGGGCCGCCTGATTCTCACCGATATAGCCAACGATGCCGCACATGGTCTGGTCTCCGTATAGCGTTGGGATGCGCGGAGAACCAAGATTATTCCCGCTTCGATCGACCGCGCTGCTAGCTTCGAGAGCCGTGGGACTGCCCGTTGCCAACGACTTCTGTGCGCAGGCTTCGATCGAACTCGAAGAGCCCATCATCGGCACTGCGGCTGCTCTGACGAGCGTTTGGCTGGGGGTCGAGGTTCGGGGCGTCTGGCCACGAAGCGCGTTCGATTGCGGCACCGTTCCCGACACCCTTCGCTCCCAACTGCCAATGTGGGCCGCAGCGCTACCGGGCTTCCGTCCACAGGCGCTGCGCCGTCCCGGCCGAGAGCACTGTCCCGAGCCGGCGGTGTTCGTCGCCCTGACCGGCCCGGACTGCGACGCCGTCGTTCGGCTGGACGTTCCGTCCCTCGAAGCCCTCGCCGAGATCGACCTCCCGTCCGTGGTCGAAACCATCCGCGCAGGTGGCGTCCCACAAGGCGGACGACGGGTCGAGGAACCAGCGGTCTGGGTGTGCGTGCACGGCAAGCGTGATCGCTGCTGTGCCAAGTTCGGCGTCCCCGTCTACGAAGCCGCGGCCGCCCTCGATGGGGTCGATGTTTGGCAAACGTCCCACCTGGGCGGCCACCGCTTTGCGGCGACGCTCCTGTGCCTGCCGACGGGCCTCTGTTATGGCCGCCTCAAAGCAGACGACGTCGAGCCGCTGGTTCGCAACCACACCCAGGGTCGCGTCCACGACCTCACCTTGTTTCGGGGCCGCACTTGCTGGAGCGCGCCGGGGCAGGCGGCGGTGCACTTCGTCCGTGCACATGTTGGGGAGATGGCGCTCGAAGGGTTCGTGCCCGCATCCGAAGTCGAGACGAGCGCTGGGGTTCGGGTTCGCGTGGAGTGCCCGCGGGGGACGTTCGACGTGCTGGTCGAGAAGCGACCGGTCGGCGGGGAGGCACCGCCCAGCTGCGAGAAGCCGCCCGCGCCCGTCGCGGGATGGTTTCAGGCCGAGCTTCAGTCCGTCTGAGCGGCGGGCTCGTACGTCTCGAGCGCAGGGCCGACGGGCTGCGGCGTGATTCCCCGCAGGTGCGTTCCGAAGCGCCACATGACGAAGAGGTGCGCGATGGCCTGGGTCACCACGTACAGAAACCATGGGAGTCGCGGGACGAACTCGTGAATCGCGGCCAGGAGGTCCCGCCCGTTGGGGGCCAGCCGGAACTCGAGGCGACCTTGCGCCGGGCTCGCTGCCAGCAGACCTCCATCGACCCAGAACAGAGCCCGGTCAGGGCGGCTGCGCTCCGGGGCAAACCGGAGTGAGAGCAGCGGGCGCCGCATGAATCGAAACTTGATGCGGACCTCGAGGCCCTCTCGTTCCGTGGAGAGCAGGGGCCGCATGAAACGGGGCAGCCACCGCAGGTACTCCTGTGCGACCCACGTTGCGTCTGCGCCCGCGGGCAGCGGGAGTCGCTGAACCGACCGCACCGTGCTCTTCGTTCGAAACTTCCGTCGCGCAACGCGACGCTCTGCGCGGGTCGTGGTGGGCAGCCGTGGGACTGGAGCGGGTCTTGGAGTCTCGATGGCTGCCGCGGCCGCCTGTCGCCAGGGTGTTCCCGCAAGCCCGACGCGTTCTTGCAGGTCGCGATTGCGCGGCACCATTCGGTGTTCGAGGCTGTGGATCAGGGGCCGGACAAGCGCACGGGGAAACCCGGTGATCAGCGAGACCCAGAGCCGCGAGAGCCCGGGGCTGAACCATCTCACGGGCATCAGCAGCCGCCGCCGACCCATGAGGTCCGCGACATCGCGGATCATGTCGAAGTAGGTCGTGGTGTCTGGGCCTCCTACGTCCCAGACGTTTCCTTGTAGCTGTGGATCTTCGATGCACACGCGCAGCAGCTCCAGCAGGTCACCCAACGCGATCGGCTGCGTCTGTGTTCGTGTCCAAGCGGGGCACAGCATCACAGGTAGACGTGCGACCAGCCGTTGCAAGAGTTGGAACGAAGAGCCTCCAGCCCCCACCACCAGACCAGCCCGAAGCGCTGTGACCGGGACTCCGTGGCTTCCCAGCGCATCCTCCACTTCTTTCCGGCTCGCCAGGTGCTCGGAGAGGCCCTCCTGATCGTCGGGCAACAATCCACCGACGTACAGGATGTGTTTGACGCCAACCTTGGCAGCCCCGCGCGCAAAGTTGTCCGCAAGAATGAGGTCGAGGTCCGCGAAGCTGGCCTGGGTCAGCCGGGCGGAGGGGCTCATCGAGTGCACCAGATACAGCGCAACGTCGCAGCCCGTGAGCGCTTCCTCGACCAATCTCGGATTGTACAGATCGCACTTGCGCCACTGCGCCGGCCCGCGGTCCGCGTGCGTCTGACGATGGCCCCGGCTCAGGCCGACGATTTCGAATCGGTCCCGGAATGCATCGACGAAGGCACCGCCGACGTAGCCAGACGCTCCCGTCACTGCGACGACGGGGCGGGGGGCTAGCGTGGGCACACGGCCTCGAACGCGCCTCGAACGTCCAACGGAACCCCGAGGGTCGAGAGATGCTCGTACAATGCGCCGAGCATCACGCCCAGGCTGATGAACCCCGGAGCGAGTGCTTGCCCAGCGTCTCGACACCGAACAAAGACGGAGTGGAAACTGTCTTTGAATGCGTCCTGCTCGAACGTGACCGAGCGCTGGTCTCCTGTTCCGAAGTGCTCGACGAAGAGGTCTACCGCGGGCGTCAGGTTCAGGCGACGGGCGGCATCTTGGAACAGCGGGTCATCATCGCGATAGAAGCCCGAGTAGAGGTCACGAATACCGAGGATGAAGTCCTTGTCCCAGTGAACCGAGAGCGGTGGCGGGGCCCACTGGAGGTGCTCACCCGCCCAGCGGAAGTTCGCGGCGCGAAGGTCGAGCGCCGCGCGGTCGAGCCCGAACAGCTGCGCGAAGTATAGTCGCAACACCGTCTCACCCTGGAGCTTGGGAGCCTGAGCTCCGGAGAGCTTTGCGAGGGCCTTGGGCTCTACGATCTCGACTTCAACCGGAGGTCCGGTCACCACGGCCTGAAGTTGTTCGACGACTTGAGAGAAACCGGCGGAGTCGCGGCGGCTCGCCACCAAGCGTCGAGCTTCGCTCCACAGGACTCGTGCAGGCACCACGTCGAAGAAGGACGGGGAGACGAAGTCCTTCAGACGTCCAAGGTCGCCGACAGAGAGCCCAAGCATCCTTGAGTTCTTAGGGCCCGTGGCGCCGTCGGCAAGCCGTTCGTGTCTATGACCCTCTACGGACCGGCTCAGACCAGGCCGGGTAGCGGCCCGTTATGCACCGCGTCGTTGCTTCCAAACGACGTGTCGGTTTCGCCGAACATCTGGAGGACCGAGACGAACAGGTTGTGCGTGCTTTCGTCGCTTTCGTACTGCGTCGTGAACGGATTTGACGCGGCGAACTTGTTGTAGTCGATGTATTGGCCGCCCTGCAGCTGCCCACCCGCTCGGCCGGCGAGGAGAACGGGCTGGTTGTATGCGAGGTGCTTTGCGCCCGCGGAGAACTCGCTCGTGATCAGCATGAGGCTGTTGTCCAGGAGCGTGTTGCCGCCTTCGAGGAAGTTCGGATCGTCGAGGCCCTCGAGGATCTTCGCAACGACGCCCATGCGCCACTGTCGGTTTTGCAGCATTTCCTCGCGCCAGTCGGCGTGGTCCGCCGCGCGAGGTCCAGTGGCTCCGACGTCCCTGGATAGGTGATGAAGGGCGTGGCCGAGGTCGACCCCGGTGGGGTTTCCGATCGCGGTCCAGGGGGTGATGAAGTCACCGATCTCGAGGTTGGCAACGTTGGTGAGCCCGCACCGCAAGGCGGCGACGATGAGTTGGGCGTGCAGAACTGCAACCTCGGTGGTGGACCCTTCGTTCCCTGGTATGCCCCCAGGGGGCTCGCAGACGATCGTGTTGTCGAGCTGCGCCTCCAACGAGGCGAGGTGGTCGAGATGAGCTTCGATGGTGTGGCTGTCTTGTGCACTCACCGACATCCGCACTCGTGCGTACTCGTCCTGCAGACCGCTGAGCACGCTGCGTCGAACTCCGTTGCGCCGAAGTGTCTCGGGATCCGGCGCATTGCCACTCACGCCATCAAAGAACGTCGCGAATGCTGCCCCAGGATTGCGCTCGCCAGCGACGCGTTGGTTTGCATCTCGGAAGTACGGCGAGCCGTAGTTGTGGCCGTGCACCATCAAGTGCATGCGCTCGAACGGCACGGGCTGCGTTGCGGAAAGGCGTCTCGCGAGGACTTCGTCGATGCTCGGACCACCCGCGACCGGACCGCTTCCGTGGAACTCGACATTGGCAGCGGTCAGGGAGGTGACGTTGCTGTATCCGTGCCCTCCGCCGTATTCCCCCTGGGCGATTCCAGTCTTGTTGTCGACGCTCTCCAACAAGGTGAGTTTGTCCACCCACGGTTGCAGCGGCTCATGGATCGGGCCGAGGGTGAGCGTGGACGAGGTTGGGTCCGATGGTCGCCAAAGGTCCTCTCCTTGAGCGGCACCGGTTCCGTCGTGTTTGCTCGTCTTGTCTTGGTTGCTGATCGTGCCGCCGTGGCTGAAAACGGTCAGGAAGCGCAGATTGGGGCCACTTCCACCCGCCCACGCCTTGTCGTGGGTGAACTCGAGCGCCGGGAGTGCGATCGCCGTCCCGACCGCGGTCCGTAGAAATCCGCGACGTCCGGAGTGCTTCTTCAACGATGACATGATCACTCTCCTCCTTCGAGTTTGATGAACCGGAACGTGTCGCTTGTTGCAATGGCCGCGAGGAGGTCGTGGACGTTGCCGTGCTCGGCAAAACGTTCGACCGCGTGGTGCATCGAGCAAGACTCGGACTCATCGAGCGCTGAGCCGAGGGCCTCGGCAAACCACTGCTCCACAAAGCAAGCCTGGAGTCGCTCGCTCTGCGCGAGGCGCTGCGAGAGCTCCAGTGCGTCGTCGAGCGGACCGTCGACATCGGACCCAAACAGCGAGCCGGATGCGTCGATGTCGAGTCCGGAGGCGAGCTCGGTCTCTTGCCACCGCCCCAGCGCGTCGTAGTGCTCGAACGTGAACCCAATGTTGTTGATGATCACGTGACAGCCGCTGCAGTCGGCACCCCCGGTCACCAGCTCGACCTCCTCACGCACCGTGATCTGGCCACCGTCGGGCGTGGTGCCATCCACGGGCACGTCGCTGGCGTTGGGAGGAGGGTCTCCTAGATGGCCGCAGAGCAGGTTCTCGAACACGAAGACTCCGCGCCGGATCGGTGACTGGACCTGCGAGGATGCGTAGGTCGAAAGGAACGCGGCTCGGGTGAGCACGCCTGCGCGCTGGCTTTCGTCCAGCTCGACCCACTCCCAGCTGTCATCCACCGGCCCTGGGACTCCGTAGAGTTCGGCCAACGACGCATTCACGTAGGCATCGCGGGTGGAGAACAGGGCGCCGAAGTCACCCGTGTCGAACAGTGTGCGCTCGATGAGGGCGTCGAACTCCCGCTGCATCTCGAACGCCATGGAGAAGGAGAACTCCGGGAACAGGTCTGCATCCTTGTCGATGTCGAACAGCCCTGGTTTCTCCTGCGTCCCGTCCAGGTGGAACCAGGACTGCGAAACGTTGGCCAGCTTGTCCTTGGTGCGGGGGTCGGCGAGCATGCGCAGGACCTCTGCTCGGAGCCCGTCTGGCGTCGCCAACGCACCGGCGGATGCCGCATCGAACAGCGCGTCGTCGGGCATCGTGTCCCACAGGAAGTACGACAGCCGGCTCGCCAGCGAGTGCCCGTCGAGCGCGAGGTACGAGGGGTCCTCGTCGAGCGGCGTTCCAGTCTCGATCACGTACACAAAGGCAGGCGCCTGCAAGATGGAGCCGAGCAACGCTTCCATTCCACTTCGAAATCCCCCAGCGGACTCCGCATCCGAGTAGATGCTGAGCAGCCACGCGTGCTCCTCGTCGGACAGGGGTCGGCGGAACGCCCGGGCGGCGAAGGTCTCGAGCACGGTCGGTGCACAGCTCGCGTCCGCAGGCCCGCTGAGGTCGCAGGGCACGAGCCCATCCGACCAGCGGTCGATGTGCTCGAGCGCGAGTTCGGCTCCGGTGCGAAACTCTCGGACCCCGTCTTGGGTGATGATCGCCTCGATGTCATCATAGGGCGCGTCAAACTCCGGGTCGCCCAGGAGGTCCCGCATCGTGTTCTGGTACTGCCGCGGGTTGAGGCGGCGCATCGGCCGACTGACGACGGTCGGAAGTGCGCCGCAGCTGGGCTCCGGATTCGTCCCGCCGGACTCACCTGAGTCGCCAGGGTCGGTGTCAGCCGCGGGCTCGGTCACAGCCGAGGAGTCCGTCTCGGTTCCCGCCTGTGTCACCTCAGGGCCGGTGTAGCAGGCGCCAAGAATGAGCAACCCGTCGACGAGCGGAGGTCGACGACGATTCGAGAGACTGAGCCACCCCATCCGACACGTGGGTGACTCGAGGCCCGCTTCGATTACGGTTGAACTCGATCTTTCTCGTCGCTGGTTGTGTCGGAGTGCGGCGGACGGCTGGTAGATTCGCCGCGCGTGTTCGGTCTGCGTCGACGGATTCTCTTCCCCCGACACGCCCTGACGGCCGACCCGAGCGCCCTACGGCACTTCGACGGCGTTGAGCGACTCGCGCGTCGCCTCCGCGGCGGGGAGGTCGAGGCCTGGTTCATGCGGGCTCCGGGTGAAGGCCCACGGCCGGTGGTCTTGTTCGCCCACGGCAACGGCGAGCTGATCGAGCACTGGCCGGACCTGCTGGCCCCGTATCTCGACCTGGGCATCAGTGTGCTGTTGCCGGAGTACCGAGGCTACGGGCGCAGCGTGGGCTGGCCGAGCGCACGCACGATCGGTCAGGACTTTCGATGGTTCGTGGAGCAGGTCCGCCAGCGACCGGACGTGGATGCGGGTCGCTTGCTCCTACACGGCCGCTCGATTGGAGGCGGAGTTGTTTGCGACCTGGCTGGCCCTCTTCAGCCGCAAGCGATGGTGCTTTGGTCCACGTTCACGAGCGTTGGAGACGTGGCGAAGCGCTTTGGCATCCCGCGCATCCTCGTTCCTGACCAGTTTGACAACGAGACCGCGCTTCGCGACGTACGCGCGCCGACCTTCATCGTGCACGGCACGGAGGACAAGTTGATCCCGGTGGCGCATGCCCACCGATTGGCCGCTGCGGCCCGCGATTCTCAGCTACACCTGTACGCGGCGGGTCACAACGACTGTCCGCCGCCGCGCTCCGATCACTGGTTGGCACTCGCCAGCTTCCTCCGAAATGCCGATCTCGTGCGCGGCTAGCGCGGGACTCTTCGGAATGCCAGCCCGGTGACGTTGTCAGACACCGTGTGCCTGCGCTATCCCTGCGGAATGCGGACGTTTCCGGTGCTGCTCGCCTTCCTCATCGGTGGATGCGCGACCACGATCGACAAGGCGCGGGACGCCCGCAACATCGGGGAGTACGACGAGGCCCGATCGCTCTACGAGGAAGCGATGGCCGAGCCGAAGATGGAGGACACGGCTCGCGAAGAACTCGCGCAGATGTACGTCGACCGAGCGGTGGCAGCCGAGCCCTCGAACAAGCAGCAGGCCGAGCGGGAGTACCGGCAGGCCTTGGCCGTCGACCCCGTCTTTGCGCCGGCACTCACCGGCCTGGTCCGGCTGCTGCGGGAGGACGCACGCATCAAGGATGCCCGGCTCGCGATCGACGGCGCCCGCAAGTCGGGGGAGTGCCCCACGTGCAACCGTCTCGAGCTGGTCGTGCTGCTCGAGGAGGCAGACGCGGCCGCCAAAGCTGAGAAGTGGCAAGAGGCGCTGACCCGCTACACCGAAGCGCAAGAGGTTCGCCCGCAGCCGGCAGTTGCGCTCTCCATCGTGCAAGCCCACATCGCGCTTGGAGCTCACGCCGAGGCCGTCGCAGCGCTGCAGCGCTCGGTGCCGATGATGATCGAGGCCGACACCAACGCGACCGGGAACTTCGTCGCGCTCCGCGAGCAGCTCTTCACACATGCCGTCGATGGCGGTGATGTTCCAACGGCGGACCAAGTCCGTGCCCTCTCGCTGGCCAATGAGGCGCAGCCGCCGTTGTTCGCGATGGAGCTTCGCGTCGCTGACCACCTGCTCGAGAAGGTCGATGGAGAGCTGGCGCTCGCCCGCTACGAGTCGATGCTCGCTCGTAAAGACGCAGAGGCGCTCAGCGCCAAGCAGGTGGATGCGGTCAACACTCGCGTCGCTCGCATCTACGCCAATCGCGGCACCGCCCTGCTCAATGAGGGCAAGAGCAACAACGCGGACTGGGCCTTCAAGAAGGCGATCGAGATTCGCCCCGACGACTGGTCGCTCAAGCTACAGCGTGTCATCGCGATCTCCGAGTCGGTCGGGTCCGAGAAGGCGTTGCAGTCGCTCAGCACCGTCCCCGAGGGGACCTACGGCCTCAAGACCACTCGGGGCATCGTGGCGGCGCTCAAAGTGCGAGAACTCGTAGAGCGTGGCGAGGTCGAAGCGGCCCGAACCGCACTTGCCCATGTCCAATCGGAATACGGGAGTGTCCCCGAGGGGCACCTCGTCGCCGCGATGGTGCTCGCGAAGACGCAGTTCGAGGGGCTGTCCAAGAAAGAACGCAAGGCCGCACTCAGCACCAAGGCGCTGGTCATGTACCCCGGCGATCGAATCCACCGGTATGCGGAGGCCAAGGCCGAACTCGCATGGGTGAAGATGGCGATGGCGGCTTCCGACAAGGACAAGCTGTTCATCGCCCCGTGGTTGGGGACCGAGTTGGCCCGTATGGACCGCGAACTCGCGGTCGCGTATCCGCCCGTGGTCGAGTTCCGGGCGGATCCAGAGCCGGTCATCGTGCTGCACAACGCTCGGTCCGCGTACATCGATGTCGTCGTCGAGGGGGAGGACCTCCAGCAGGAGTTCGGCATCCCTACAGGCGACCGAACGGAGTTCACCGCTCCTGTCTCCGGGCTTCTGCGTCTGCGCATCAACGGGGAGAAGCGTGTCTTCGTCGCAGAGCCCTACGCCAAGGTCACCATTCGGATCTGAGTCCCGCGACAAGGGTTGACCATGCTCGCTACGTTGCTCGCTCTGGGTCTCGGGACTCCGTCGCCGCCACCGCTGCCGGTGGTGGGGGGGGAGCCGGCGCCGGAGCAGGAGTTCGACGCGGTCCTCAAGATTGGCAACACGCTGGTCGGCACGTGCAGCGGCACGCTCATTCGACCGGATCTGCTGCTGACCGCGGGGCACTGCGTCGTCGAGGGGACGACGCTGGAGACCCTCACGGTCTCTCGCCCCCTGAGCTTGGGTGGAGGTCTTGTCGACATCGAGTCGTTCGGCGCGCACCCGGACATGTGTCTGGACTGCGGGCGGGACGAGTTCGACTTTGGCTACATCAAGCTGGCCGAGCCGCTTGACGTTCCTCCACTGGAGATCATCACCGAGCAGGTCGTCTGGGATTCGCTCGTCGGTGATGGGGGACCGGTGACCGTCGTGGGTTGGGGAGAGGTTCCGGAGCGGGACGGCCTGCAGGGCGAGCGGTGGAAGGTTGAGCTCCCCATTCGCGGATTCACGGAGACCGGGTTCGAGTTCGTTGCCGGGGGCGCCGGCAAGGACAGCTGCGGTGGAGACTCTGGTGGCCCCGCGCTCGTCCGCGGGGAGGACGGGGGATGGAAGATCGCCGGCGTCACGGCTCGCGGTTCGAAACCGTGCGGCGAGGGCGGATACTACGGCGTGGCCTATCACGCGATGGCGTGGCTTTCCGAGGAGGCCGAGGACCCCGAGCTTTGCGGCGCCGAATGTGGCTCGTGCGATTGCCTCGACACCCGGCCTCCGCCGCAGGACGGCTGCTGTTCGACCGGACGCCCGATCGGGATCCCGTGGGTCTTGTTCGCGCTGCTGGGGCTCCGGCGCCGATCGAGACGGCACGAAAAAGCCCCCCACACCGAAGCGTGAGGGGCTCGCCGCGCAGTCGCGGGCTGGCTCAGCCTTTGGGCTGAAGATCGGTGCCGTACATCTTGATCGTGGCCTTGGGCAAGACCTCGCGAATCTGCCCTTCGATGGCCGCTGCCTCCCCCACGATGACGACGTGGGGGATCGGGTGCATGTACTTCTTCGCAACGTCCTGGACCTGCTGGGCGGTGACGGCCGAGATCGAATCGCGGTAGCCCTTCCAGTAGTCGGTGGGTAGGCCGTAGGTCAGGGCGGATCGGATCTTCGAGGCGATTTGCCCTGCGGTCTCGAGCTCCAGTGGGAACTGACCAACGATGCGCGCCTTGGCGGTCGCGAGCTCTGCATCGGTCGGAAGCTCCTTGCGCATGCGGCCGAGGTGTCCGAAGAGCGCGGCCAGCATCTCCGCGGTGGACGCGTTGCGGGTGCGGGTGTTGATGTAGAAGGTGCCCGGCGCCTGCGCCTCATCGAGGTAGGACGCGACGTTGTAGGCCAGGCCTTTTTCTTCGCGGACGTCGAGGAAGAGCCGGCCGGTGGCGCTTCCTCCCAGGATGGAGTTGGCGAGCTTGAGGGCTGCCCAGTCCTGGTGGTTCCGCGCGATGGCGAGGTTGCCAATGATGATCTCTGCTTGGGCCGAACCCGGTCGATCCACGAGGTGGACGACAAGCTCTGTGGGGACAGCGTAGTCCTTGAACTTGTTCAGCGGGTTGCCGGGCAGCTCTCGCTTGGTCGTGGACTTCCAGCGGCCAAGTGTTCGCTTCACCAAGGGTTTGGCTTCCGCGACGGTGATGTCGCCGGACAGCACCAGGAACGAGTTGTTCGCCCGGTAGAAGGTCTCGTGGAACTCGCGAAGGTCGGCAACCTTGATCGCGTCCACGTCCTCCGCCGACGGAGCAAGCTCGCCATACGGATGTCCTTCGGGGTACGCCACGTGGTCGAACAGCATGCCTGCGAGGTAGCCGGGGCTCCCCGCGTTCATGCTGAGACTCGTCTTGACCTGCTGCTTCTGCTTCTCGAGGGCTTCCTCGGGGAACAGCGGGTTCATGACCTCGTCGGAGAGCAGCGTGAGGCCCAGCTTGAGGTCTTTGTCCAGTGTTCGTGTGAACACGAAGCTGTTGTGCACGCCGGCACTCTCGCCAAGGGTGCCGCCGACGAACTCGATGGCTTCGTCGATCTTGGCCTTGCTGCGCGCCCGGGTGCCCTCCCCGAGCATGTCTGCGGTGAGGCCCGCGACGGTCGCGTTGTCCATGCTGCCCGCACGAACCACGAGCGTGCTCGAGACGATCGGAACCTCGTGGTTCTCGACGATGTAGACCGTGAGGCCGTTGTCGAGCTCGAACTGGACCGCAGACGGGAAATCGACGGGCTGCGGGGCTCCGGGACCGGGAGGCGAGGGGTACTCGCGCTGTGCAACGGGCTCGGGCTCTGGCTGAGGC
>OJGU01000871.1_pt1 | contig 14172 bp, 4 predicted proteins | sample 1594741 | NCBI WGS metagenome assembly OJGU01 (sample SAMN05416841, study PRJEB24817) | seawater metagenome | isolation source: Sea water | place: Canada:Atlantic | collected 2013-07 | reverse complement strand
CAGCGTCAGATGTGTATAAGAGACAGCCTTTCAGTTTACTTCAGAATCGTTGAATTTTCAGCACGCTCCTATTCAAGACGCACTTTTTTTTAGGCTCATCGAGATCGAACTTACCCCAGAACCAGAACCATCGGATGGTCTATTTGAGCTGGCGCAGCTCCCTGGAATCAGTTTCGTACCTATCCCAGCTGGAAGCTTCGTGATGGGAAATGATGCGGCGATGGGGCCGATCGCGAGTGAATTCAAACCTGAGCGGACGGTTAATATGAGCGGTTTCGCTATGAGTGAGGCAGAGATTACGAATGAACAATATGCCACCTTCCTCAATGCCGCGATTGCTGATGGACTGATCGAGATCACAACAACAACCATGGGGCCTCCCGGAACCTTTGTTGTTGGGAGTGCTCAGTCCAGTTATCAAGGGCATAAGTTGATCGATCTTTCAGGATCACGCGTTCTTAAAGACCATGACAAGAACGGAACGATCGACCCAGAAAACCCTCTCAATCAATGTTGGATTGAGTTCAACGAGTCAACCCAGACCTTCTCAGTGAAAGATCCGCAAGCCATTGACTGGGATGCCTACGTCTACGAGCCAGGCGAAAGTCGTTCTGACTGGGAGGAACTGGCTGACAGTGCCTTACCGACCAAGGAAGAAGTGGCCCAATGGCCCGTGACCTTCATCAAATGGTATGGAGCGCATGCCTTTGCCGAATACTACAGCCTGTCCCTACCCACCGAAGCCCAGTGGGAATACGCTGCCGAAGGAGGGCAAGGCCTCAAATATCCAACAGCGGATGGAAGCATCGATGCGACTAAAGCCAACTACAACGAAGAGAATCACCATCCCGACCGGGGGCATGTCGTCAGCGTAAAAAGTTACGCTCCAAACCCTTATGGTCTCTATGATCTCGCTGGAAATGTTTGGGAATGGTGTGCAGATTGGTATGATCCGACCTTCTATTCGACCTCCCCGGACCCTGATCAAGACCCCTTCAACGGCGTTCTCGTGATCGGAACTGAAGAACCTATTGAGAGTCCAAATTTCACGGGCGGCCCCGGCCAAGCCTACAATGGCGATACAAAAGTGAAACGCGGTGGCAGTTGGAACTTCCACGAAGCGACCTTGGAAAGCAGCGCTCGAGAGCGCGACTACACCTTCCGAGGCAATGATCACTTTGGTTTTCGACTCGTTAGCAATGAAGCGAGTGATGGTTCCGTTGTTGAACCAGAGCCAACTCCTGAGCCAGAGCCGGCTCCTGAGCCCGAGCCAACTCCCGAGCCCGAGCCAACTCCCGAGCCTGAACCGACTCCTGAGCCTGAACCGACTCCTGAGCCTGAACCGACTCCTGAGCCAAGCGATGGAACCTTCGCATTGGATCAACTTCCCACAGTGGCCTTCGTCACCATTCCCGCGGGCAGTTTCGTGATGGGCAATGATGCGGCGATGGGGCCGATCGCGAGCGAATTCAAGCCCGAACGAACCGTCAACATGAGTGGTTTCGCGATGAGTGAGGCCGAAATTACCACCGAGCAGTACGTGACATTTCTTAACGCGGCGATGGCCGCAGGTTTGACGGACGTGGTCGACAATTTGCCGGGGCCTCCAGGGACCTTTGTGGTGGGCAGTGCGCAATCATCCTACTCGGGGCACAAGCTTATCGATTTGTCGGGTTCTCGAGTGCTCAAAGATCACGATAAAGATGGGACGATTGACCCTGAAAACCCGCTCAATCAATGCTGGGTGGAATATGACGCGTCATCTCGAACTTTCTCCGTGAAAGATCCTCGTGCGATTGATTGGGATGCCTTCGTGTATGAACCGGGTGAGAGTCGTTCCGATTGGGAGGCATTGGCGGATGACGCTCTTCCAACGCAAGCTGAAGTGGCTCAGTGGCCAGTAACCTTCATTAAGTGGTATGGGGCTCATGCTTTTGCCGAATACTACGGTGTCGCTCTACCAACCGAGGCCCAATGGGAATACGCGGCGGAAGGAGGAGAGGCCCTTCAATATCCAACCGATGACGGGACCTTGGACGCCACGAAAGCCAACTACAACGAGGAGAACCACCATCCGGATCGTGGGCACGTCGTCTCAGTCAAGAGCTATGCCCCTAACCCCTATGGGTTGTACGATTTGGCCGGTAATGTATGGGAATGGTGTTCGGATTGGTATGATCCCACCTTTTACTCCACCTCCCCGGACCCCGATCAAGACCCCTTCAATGACCAACTCGTGATTGGGGCGGAAGAACCCACCGAGAGTCCAAATTTCACGGGCGGCCCCGGCCAAGCCTACAATGGCGATACAAAAGTGAAACGCGGTGGCAGTTGGAACTTCCATGCGGCTACTCTAGAGAGCAGCGCACGCGAGCGAGATTACACCTTCCGAGGCAACGATCACTTCGGTTTCCGAGTCGTGACGACGACACCGTAGAGGTAGGGCGATCGTCGACGTGAGCCTTCACTCCCCAGAGAAGATGTCTCCAATTGAAATGTCTCGTTCTTGTATGTGCCCCACATAGGGAAGTCCTACCTTGCCCCGAGACGCTTTTTCGTGGGGCTTTAGCGCCTCTCTTAGGCCCTTTAAGACTTTTTTCAAATGGATTAACCATTGGGAGTTCGTTTTGCGTTGTAGATAGTGGGTGGAAGGAAATTGGACGATGATTCACGCTATGCTTAGTAAATGGAAATCGGGCGATGCCTTGATTCAAAGGGGGCGTGTGTCCGGGCGACGACCGTTTTTTCTCGGCGTTGGTCTGTCGGCCAATGCAGCGTCCATCCCGTTTCTGAATCAATGGAAGGCTCTTGTCCCTAGGAATGGCTGTGATCGCAAGAGAATTGCCTTACCAAGGCTAAGAAATTTTCTTTCGATTCAATGTAACCATTTGCACCTCGGTTCTCGTTCTATATTTAGAACAGCCCAAAGTGACGCTATGTTTCCTTGTTTTTTGAATTCACCTAGAGCGCTTTTTTTCAAGTTCAATGAACCTGGAAAGAGCTGTGTTTGGGCTGTTTTCGACCGGGTTGCCATTTGTTTTCAGTCTCTTTTAGCCAATCGAACTCGGCTTTTTGTTGAGTATGTCGGAGAGGATCGTTCGCGACCGCGATGAATTCGCCAGCAAGAAAAAACAGAATTGAAAGCTCTCTAGGAGGGAGTGGAGCGTTGTGCTTTGGGGTGGCAAAGTTTCTTTTGTTATTCTTGGTCGGTTTGACGTCGTTCGATCTAAGGGCGGAATGGAAGACCGAAACGATGGAGCTCGTCCCTGGGTGGAACGCCATCTTCGTGCACGTGGATCCTTCGCAAGACGGTGTCGACGTGCTCCTTCAACGGACGCCCGTCAGTCAGGTTTGGCTTTGGGCACCGACTCCGTCGGCGACCCAATTCGTATCGACAGTGCAGGGTTCTTCTGATTTTGGCTCTAATTGGATCAGTTGGGTGGCGAGTGATCCAACGAACTCTAATCTGCAACATCTTATTGGGAATGCGGCCTATCTCGTGTACGTGGACGCTGTTTACAACGATGGGACAGCCGATCGCACCGTGAGTGTGGCGGAACCGTATATCCTTTCTCTCAAGGGCAAGGTTATCCCGCCTTCCTACATTTGGACGGTCTCTGGTCAGAATTTTCTTGGATTCTCCAATCGACCAAATTCGGAACCTACGTTTGTTGATTTCTTTGGCCTTTCCGACACGCTCGATAACTCCGCCACCGAGGTCTATGAATACCCGGGCGGTGAGTTGGGCGTCACGAACCCCGCATTAGTCATCTCCCCGCTGGAGCGGAAGGTGAAGCGGGGGCAGGCCTACTGGGTGAAAGATAGTGACTATAATCGCTTCTTCGGCACCTTTTCTGTGACACTTCAGGATGCTTCCGGCGTGCATTTCGATACATCCCTTACGAGCTATCGCATTCGACTTACCAACACCGCCAACGAAGCGCACACCGTGACCTTGGAATTGGTGGCGTCTGAAGTGCCCGCCGATGGGAGTATTCTCGTCGGTGCGCCCCCGCTCTTGGTGAGAGGGGACCTGGATCCTGAGAGTCTCAGCTATGGATTTGCTAACTTGGCGGATGCTCCTCTGAGTTGGAACTTGGCGGCTGCGGGAGAAGTCGGAGCGTCCGTCGAAATCGTGTTGGGAATTGATCGGGTTGCGATGGCGAGCAATCCCGGAGATGCCTACGCGGCCATCTTGCGATTTACGGATAGTTTTGCGGGCGCCGGTTATACGCAAATCGATTTGCCGGCGACGGCCATTACTCCATCGCTCGCTGGCCTCTGGGTGGGCGAGGCATCGATTACCCAGGTGAAACAAGATTTGGCGGCGTTTGAAGTCGATGACGACGGGGGCACTCTCTTGGGGGATGATGGTGCTGCTGTGGTGGGAGAGACGGATGTCAGCTATGGGGCGGTTGCTCGAAACTTTCCGCTTCGCCTGATCATGCATATGGCTGACGATGGGACCACGCAACTACTGCAACGGGTCTACTATGGATTGAATGAAGATGCACTGCCCATCCTTGCGACGGGACAGAATGTGCTGAATTCTGAGCATTTGGATGTGGCGCGACGGATCACGGCGGTTCATTTGCCCTGGAGCGGGAGCAACACGCCGTGGTCGTTTGACAGTAGCCTTTCGTTCTCAGGCACGCTTTCAACAACAGTGGCAACTTTTTTCGACGATCATGCTGCCAATCCTTTCGTCCATACCTATCACCCTGATCATGACAATCGCAGTCCTCTGTTTGAGGCCTATGGGCAGGATGAGCGTGGGTTCGAGTCCTTTGATATTGAGCGGGAGATCACGTTGAACGCCGGGACGGCAATGGTGGCCATTGAGGAGACCACAACGTCGCCCTCGGCGCAGGTGACAGAGAATACCGAGGCGCTCATCCTTCCTTCGCTCCCATCCGGGGTTCGGATGGTGGATTTGCCCAATGGGAGCTTTGTCATGGGGAACGAGGCAGCGGTGGGCCCCTTGGCGAATGACCACAAACCCGAGCGTTTAGTCTATGTCAGTCCCTTTGAAATCAGCGAAGCGGAGATAACGGTGCAGCAATATGTCGATTTCTTGAATTCAGCATGGGCAGACGGATTGATTACGGTATCGGAGGATAGCGATGGAAGCTACGTGGTGGGGGCAAGCGGCCAGCCTTATGAAGGGCATAAGCTCATCGAACTAAGTGGAAGTCGCGTGCTGAAAGATCACGACGGAGACGGCGATATCGATCCGGAGAATCCACTGAATCAGTGTTGGATCGAGTTTGATGGAAGTCAGACCTTTAGCGTGAAGGATCCAGCGGCGATCGATTGGAGCGACTCGGATTTGTCTGAGCCGTTTTTCGCATCAGAGTGGACTTTGGAGCAAGACCATATTGGTCGAACTATTCCTACCGTTGTCTTGGACGGCGACCAGGATTCAGACAATGATACCTTCGATCTTGATGGTGCTCGTTCCATCGCTATTGATGGGAACATCGCCTTCGTTGCCTGTGAAGATGCAGATAAGGTCCTCCTTATTAATATTAGTGATCCATCCAATCCGAACCATATCCGAACTATCTCCGACAGTTCTAGCCGAGCACTAGCAGCTCCGTACCATTTGAATGTTCACGATGGCTGGCTCTACGTCACATCCAAAGATGAAAATGCGGTGACTGTCTTTGATATCTCGAGACTAACAGCTCGAAGTGGTTTTCCTTCGAGCTTTACTTATACCGTTTCACAATCCACTCGGGGGGTCCTGAATGATGGTGACGAGTCGGGGCGTCTTGGCGGACCCCGCTTTTCGACAGTTTACGGCGATTATCTGTATATTGGAGGAGATGAGGACCGAATCGTGATTTTTGACATTACTAACATGACAGATGATGGACCAGTGTTTGTCCGGAACGATCCTGTGACCGTGGGAGGGATCACATATGGAAACTTTACCTGGCTTGAGATCGTAGACGGCGTGGGATACTTGGCCTCGAATCAGCAGGATGCGATTCTGGTTCTCGATTATGCTTCAAACCCCACGGGACCAGGAGCGCTTTCCGTGCTTTCCGATGGCGACGCCTATTTTAGACTCGCGAATTGTTTTCATCTGCTTGTAAACGACAATGTCCTCTATGTCTCCTCACGCGACGAGGATGCTGTTACCTTAATTGATGTCAGTGATCCAAGCGCTCCGACGCTGTTAAAGGAACTGCGGAATGGCTCGGGCGGCTACTCTCTGAATCGGCCGCTGCGGATGGCAATTTTGAATGACGTCTTATTCGTGCCATCAAATTATTCGGATTCGATCACCATGGTCGACATCAGTGATCCAGCGAGTCCTGTCTTGCTCGAGACGGTGAAAGACGGGAACAGCAACTACAGTCGATTGAACGGTGCCCATTCAATTCTTATTGATGGAGAGCAAATTTATGTGACCGCGTCGAGCGATAACGCTTTGAATATTATCTCGCCGTTTCCGGCCGGTGAAACGCTTCCGAATTGGCCTGAATTGACGGATGATTTGCCCACTCAATCTGAAGTCGCAACTTGGCCTGCGACGTTTATCAAATGGCACGGCGCCAAATCATTCGCCGAGTACTACGGATGCGATTTGCCGACCGAAGCACAATGGGAATATGCAGCAAAGGGCGGTTCGGATTTCGAGTTTTCTACTTCGGATGGATCGGTTGATGCGAGCAAAGCGAACTACAACGAAGACAATCTTCATCCTGATACGGGCCATGCTGAACCCGTCAAGAGTTACTCTCCTAATCCGTTTGGTCTCTATGATATGGCGGGCAACGTTTGGGAGTGGTGCCGTGATTGGTATGACGCGGGGTTTTATTCGGATCGTCCGGACCCTGACTATGATCCATACAACGAGACGCTCGTGGTGGATCCTACGGGAGAACCAATTGAGGGGCCTTCGTTTGTAGGTGGCCCGGGGCAAGACTACAATGGCGATGCGCGCGTCAAGCGGGGTGGGAGTTGGAATTTTCATGAAACCTCGCTCCTCACTTCCGAACGAGAGCGGGATTACACCTGGCGTGGGAATGACCACTTCGGATTTCGCATCGTTCGCGAGCAATTCAACGTTGTGCCGCTGGTGGCGAATGACTTCAGTTCGCTGAGCTCCTCCGCGACGAAATTGTCAGGAGTCTACCAGGAGAGGATTACCTTGAAAGGGAAGAATGATGAGAGCCGGGAATACTCCATTGCAGGGGAGTTTGATCTCATCCGGATATCCGATATCGACACCTTGAGAACGGAATAGACGGCTAAGGGGATTTTCGGTGATGAATGGAACCAAGACACGAATCAATAACGTTGGGTGGGCAGACAGCCGATTACGGCCACTCTGATGGATCGAAGGTCATGGATAAGAGATTCGAAAAAGTGACTCTAAGTAGAATTCAAGCGATGCTGTCGATTGGGTTGCTTTTGCTTGCCTCGGTAAAGCTACTGGCAGTGCCTGCTACCTTTCAGTATCAGGGGCATATCATTGTCGATGGGAATGCTTATCAAGGGACAGGTTACCTAAAGTTTTCTTTGATCAAGAACCCGTCGACACCTCAAGAGATCGTACTTTGGAGTAATGACAATCCGTCGGGCACGGACGGCATCCCGGCGAGTAGCGTTTCGCTGGATTTGACTCGCGGCGTTTACACCGTCGCATTGGGGGATGTTTCGCTTCCAAATATGAGCCCAATCGCTCCGGTAATCTTTAACGAAAATTCCTTGGTGTTACGAGTATGGTTCAGTCAGGACGACATTTCCTTTCAACAACTCTCGCCGGACACCGTGATCCGTTCCGTGGCCTTTGCGATGCGAGCAGGCACAGTGGACCGGGTCGAAGAAGCCGCCTTGCCGAGTTCGGTCTCACGCCTTTTGGCGCTTTCAGAGAAACTCACCTTTTCCGCACCTACGGCCACTGATGGGCCGCTGCTCGCGGAGGGGTATCAAGTCTTTAGAGAATTGGAGGCTGACTCCTGGGAAAATGGTCCAGATGGCGCCCCGACCGTGCGATCTGATCATGTTGGTGTTTGGTCGGGTAGTGAATTTGTGATTTGGGGGGGCTCGACGAGTGGTTCTCGACTTCTCGGTTCGGGAGCGAAGTATGATCAGTTGGCGAACAGTTGGGAAAGCGTCTCCGTGATTGATGCGCCTATCGCTCGCCGTCGACATGAGGCCGTTTGGACCGGGGACCGGATGTTTGTGTGGGGCGGGCACGATGGAGTGGCTTGGAACCCAGTGGGGGGGCAGTACGACCCGAGAGTTCAGAAATGGTTTCCCATTCCCAAAGGGCCACTTCTGGCTAGAGAGGACCATGTGATGCTCTGGACTGGCAAGGCAGTTTTAATCTGGGGCGGACGACACGGGGTTGGGTTCCGGGGCGATGGGGCCCTCTTTAATCCTTCCAACAATCAGTGGACTCCGATTCCCCCACAAGGAGCGCCAATGGCGCGAGGTGGCGCAAGCGGTGTGTGGACGGGGGAGGAACTCGTCGTTTGGGGTGGGCGCCTGGGACAGGGAGAGGCAGGCGATGGCGGGCGCTTGACGATTCCGGATACGGGGCCGATGACTTGGCTGCCGGTGAGCCGAGAGAATGGCCCTTCACCGCGGCTTGGGCATACGGCCGTCTGGACGGGAGACAGGATGATCGTTTGGGGAGGGATCTCCGGGACGACTCCATTGGACGATGGCGCCAGCTACGACCCGGTGAATGATCTTTGGACTCGAATTACTCGGATCGACGCTCCCAGTGCAAGAAGTGGACATAGCGCCGTTTGGACTGGCAAAGAAATGGTGGTTCTCTTTGGCGTCGATCAAGACGGCGAAACGGCTTCGGCCCATGCTTACGACCCCATTACTGATATTTGGCGAGCCCTACCATCAGATGGAGGAGCGGAAGCCAGGACTGGTGCCGCGGTTGTTTGGACGGGCGTCGAAATACTTGTTTTTGGTGGAGAAGCAGGGGGGAATCCTCTGGGGGCTCTGCAGAAGATTAACCCTGAGCCCCCGATTTATTTGTACCGCAAGCCGTGATTAAAAATGGAACGGATGATGCAACACATTAACGTCTCGAAGAATGAAATGAGTTCCCCTGGCTTGGCTGGGGAGCGGCGAGCTCTGAGGGGACCTTGGGCTTTTATGCCCGTGGTGTGGGTTGCTCTAGCCTTGGCCGTGTCGGTCGCTCGGGCTGAATGGAAGACGGAGACCTACGAGCTCGTTCCGGGTTGGAACGCAGTCTATCTGCACGTCGATCCGTCCTACGAGAAGTTGGATGTCTTGTTGCAGCGAACACCCGTCAGTCAGGTTTGGCTGTGGGCTCCCAGTGTATCCACCGCCCAGTTTGTAACTTCGGTCCAGGACAACACCAGTTTTGGCTCGAACTGGATCGATTGGGCCGCTAGCGACTCGGCGAATTCGAGTTTGCAACACTTCATTGGGAATGCGGCTTACTTGGTGTATGTCGACGCCAACTATCACGATGGGACTACGGAACAGAGCGTCAGCAACGCCCAGCCGTTTACCTTATCGCTTCGCGGGAAAGCAGTGCCCCCTACTTACAATTGGACCGCAAGTGGCCAAAACTTCATCGGGTTTCCCACCCGAGCTGGCAACGAGCCTTCTTTTGAGAACTTCTTTGGCTTGGCCGAGACTTTGGATAGCTCAGCCACCGAAGTTTACCAATACACCGGAGGAGAACTCGGCTCGGCGAATCCCTTGCTGGTGGACGCACCCGTCAGTACGAAGGTTACTCGTGGTCAGGCGTTTTGGGTGAAAGATAGCGACTTTAATCGATTCTTCGGCACCTTCTCTTTGACTTTGCAGGACGCATCGGGAGTGCACTTCGGTTCGGCGCTGTCTGCTTATCGGATCCGACTATCAAACACGTCCAATGAGCGTCATACGGTGACAATGGAAATGGTTGCCTCTGAATTACCTGCCGATGGATCCGTGCTGGTGGCTTCACCTCCAATCTTGGTGCGCGGCGATCTTGATGCGACAACTCTGACTTATGGATTCGCTGACTTGGCCACGTCGCCCTTGAGTTACACGCTGGAACCAACGGGGCAGATCGGATCTTCGGTTGAAGTCGTGCTGGGAATCGATCGGGCCGCGATGGCGACGACTCCGGGCGATATCTATGGTGCGATCGTCAGGTTTACGGACGACTTTGTCGGGAGCGGCTACACGCAGATCGATGTGCCAGCCACTGCCGTCACGGCTTCAATGTCGGGACTCTGGGTGGGGGAAGCGGAGATCTCTCAAGTGAAGCACGATCTGGCTGAGTATGCGGTCGACGAAGATGGCGCGACGGCATTGAACGAGGATGGCTCAGCCGTCGTGAGTGCCACAGAAGAGAACTTCGGAGGAGTGGCTCGAGAATTTCCACTGCGCTTGATTCTCCACATGTCAGAGGATGGTACGACGCAATTGCTTCAGCGGGTTTACTACGGATTGGATGAGAATGCACTTCCGATTCTAGCGACCCGCCAAGGAGTCCTCAATGGGGCCCACCTTGACGTCGCTCGTCGCATCACTTCCATTCATCTACCCTGGAGCGAAAGCAACCTTCCCTGGCTGTTTGACAATTCGTTGAATTTCGTGAGTGAATTCTCGACCACAGTAACAACGGGGTTTGGCGATCAGGCCGCCAATCCGTTTCTCCATACCTATCATCCGGATCATGACAATCGGAGTCCCGCTTATGAGGAGTATGGGGATCCGGAGCGTGGGTTTGAGTCTTTTGATATCGTTCGGGAGATTACCTTGATCTCGGGGACGAAGTTGATTGCTGACAGCACGACAAGTACGTCGACCTCGGCGGAAACAACTGAGACCGAAGTCAACGTGCTTGCCGACTTGCCCGCTGGTATTCGGATGATCGATGTGCCGGAAGGGAGTTTTGTCATGGGAAACGAGGCAGCGGTCGGGCCGCTTGCTGCGGATCATACCCCCGAGCGCGATGTCAATATGAGCGCGTTCGAGATGAGCGAAGCGGAGATTACCAATCAGCAATACGTCGAGTTCCTTAACGCCGCCTATGCCGATGGTTTGATCACGGTTACGGAGTCGAATGACGGGACCTTTGTCTATGGTGCCACGGATCAGCCGTATGCCGGTCATAAGTTCTTGGATCTGAGCGGAAGCCGAGTTCTTAAGGATCATGATGGGGACGGAGACGTCGACCCTGAGAATCCGCTGAACCAATGCTGGATAGAGTTCGACGGCAACGACACTTTTAGTGTTAAAGATCCCTTCAGCATCAATTGGGAGAATTTTGAGTATTATCCCATACCTGAGATAACGCCTCTGTCCCTAGTTGAACACGGGGGTGTTGACGGTGATGGGGAAGCGTACGATCTAGACAAGCCAATTCACGTTGTCGTCCAGAATGGAATTGCCTACGTCTGTTCCTTAGATTCCGATACGGTCACGATATTGAATATCTCCAATCCATCCGCCCCGGACAAGATTGGCCAATTGACGAACAATACAGGCTCCGGAGCCTCCGATCAGTTAGGGGATCCCTCTTATATGACATTGGATGGCGATCTCCTTTTTGTCAGTGCTACGGATGGCGCTGATAAGAACGTAATGATTTACAATGTGGCTGATCCTGCCAACCCCGTTCAAAAGGCACGATTGCGCGACAATGTGGCGGCGAGCCATCTTCAGAAGCCACGGGGTACCGCCGTTCTAAATGACAGGCTCTACGTTGCGGCAGATGAGAATCATGCCTTGGTGATTTTCGATATCGGTTCCATTCTTGATGGAACCGGCTCAGGATTGTCTGGTGGGGTCGTTCTATTGAATCAAATTATCGATGAAGAAACTCAGAATGGATACACTTTCTCTTCCTTGCGATCTGCCCGGTGGGTGAGTGTGATTGAGGTAGATCAGAAAGTGTATGCCTATGTCCTTTCTGGCTCAGATCATGCACTGACGATTATCGATGTGACCGTCCCTGCTAGCCCGATCCTGGTGGCCGAGATCGTTGATGGTAGCAGCGGGTTTAATCAGATTTCTGGGCCCAGAAGCCTCATCCTTGATGGGGACGTGGGCTATCTCACAGCGGATGGCGATTCGGCTGTCACGATCTTTGATATTAGTGATCCTAGCAGCCCATCTGTCTTGGCTGAACTTGTTGATGGGGTTGGGCTCTATCAATCGCTTGCAGGGGTGCAGCGGCCAGCCCTGAGCAATGGGTTGCTGTTTCTTCCGGCTCGGACCGATAGTGCGCTTACTGTGGTTGATGTGTCGAATCCTTCAGCTCCTGAACTATTGGGGGTTTTCAAAGACGATAGTGTGGGCGGGGGATTCCCAAAACTCGGCGGACCCTTCTCCGTCGCAGTGGATGGTTCGACTCTTTTTGTTGTCGGCCTTGATGATGATGCCGTGTCGATCTTTGACATTAGCGATGAATCGATTGCTGATTGGCCCGAACTCAGCGGAGCCATCCCAAGCCAATCCGAAGTCGCCGATTGGCCCGCAGCCTTCATTAAATGGCATGGGGCCAAGGCTTTTGCAGAATACTATGGATGTGATCTTCCGACTGAGGCTCAGTGGGAATATGCCGCCAAGGGAGGAGCTGATTTGGAGTTCGCAACTGCGGACGGCACCGTGGATGCCACCAAAGCGAACTACAACGAAAACAATCTGCATCCAGATACAGGCCATCTCGAAGCCGTCAAGAGTTACTCGCCTAACCCTTTTGGCTTCTATGATATGTCGGGCAATGTGTGGGAATGGTGCCGGGATTGGTATGATCCCGACTTCTACGCTAATCGACCCGATCCCGATTACGGTCCGGTGAATGAAAGTTTCGTTCTTGGGACGGAGGAACCGATTGAAAACTTCAGTTTCGTGGGCGGTCCGGGGCAGTCATACAATGGGGATGCGCGTGTGAAACGCGGGGGGAGTTGGAATTTTCATGAGACTTCTTTGAACACGGCTGAACGTGAGCGGGATTATACCTGGAGGGGTAATGACCATTTTGGATTCCGAATTGTGAAGGAGAGTTTCAGCATCGCCGTTAATGAAGCAGACGATTTCAATTCATTGACATCTACCTCAACAACATTGACCGGGACATATCAGGAAAAGATCACCTTGTATGGCAAGGATAACGAGGCAAGAGAATACAATGTAGCAGGTGAATTTAACCTCATTCGAGTTTCTGATATCGATACTTTGAGAACAGAATAGAGGCGATCGACGAAACTGATTGTTTAGTGATTCAGCAAAAATAAAGATCTCATGAAAATGACAGACACCCTTCGAAACCACGCGTGGCATACGTTCCACGGCATTGGATCACTCTTGCCGCGGACGGGTGCGATTCTCTCTGCTTTGGCGCTGCTAGTCAGTGTTCATTGCGTATCCGCAGCAACTGCTAGCCCACCTTCAGGGATCAGCTATCAAGGATATTTAACGGATGCCGATGGAGATCCATTGGCATCGGATCCCACAAACTTCACCATCCAATTCCGCATCTATGATGCCGAACAGAATGGTAATTTGGAGTGGTCGGAAAGCCAATCGGTAACTGTGGATAAGGGGGCGTTCAGCGTCTTGTTGGGCGAAGGGAGCGCCATCACAGGCGAAGAGAGTTTTAATTTTGATATCGCGAAGGTTTTCGATGAGACAGATGCGTCGGATCGCTTTGTGGAGCTAACGGTTGGGACAGGTTCGACTATCGCACCACGCCTTCGCCTGCTTACGTCGCCCTATGCATTTTTAGCATCGAAGGCAATCACTGCGGATAAACTGAGTACGGACTCGGCCGACGCCATTACTTTCAACGGTTCTGACTTAGTGACGGTCGAGCAAGGTTTGAATGTTAAAGGACCGTCCTTGCTTGAGGATGGGCTCGAGATTCTCGATGGGAGTTCGACCGGCAATGTCGACGACAATGCGGCCGGGGTAGGGACTCTACGAGTGCATGAAGGTTCACTCCACCTGCGAGTGGACGCGAACGAAATCCAGACCGTGAACACATCGGATAATACAGGGGCCAAGTTGCATCTCAATCACAACAGTGGTGACGTTCGACTAGGGAATACGGCCTCAACAACCGAGATATACGGTGATGTTGTTAATGTTGGAGGCGGAACGATCAAGCTAGCAACCGATACAGCTGTCTCTTATACACATCTCCGAGCCCACGAGACCTCTCTA
>OJGU01000870.1_pt1 | contig 14174 bp, 13 predicted proteins | sample 1594741 | NCBI WGS metagenome assembly OJGU01 (sample SAMN05416841, study PRJEB24817) | seawater metagenome | isolation source: Sea water | place: Canada:Atlantic | collected 2013-07 | reverse complement strand
GGCAGCGTCAGATGTGTATAAGAGACAGCCAACGTACGAAACGCAACTCAGTTTCAAAAACGTTTCTGGCAATGGTTCAACGGTTTTCGCTGCATGAAGTACCTCAATTGGGCTAGCGAATCAGTCTACCCAAGGCAAGCAATCATGCACGTGGCGTCCGAACCATCGCTCCTTGCGCGCATCAAATTAGATCACAAACCACCACCCGATATCCCCACACTCCTGGACGCCTACAGAGACCATCAAAGAGCATTCAAGATTCCCTAAGCATCCCAAACACCCAAGACGGAGCCTCCCCCGCCCTCCCATCCGAGGCCGTTTCTACTGAGAAATCGATTTTGATCTTGGCCAACCCCCACAATTTCCCGTAAACCAACGCTCATGAAGATCGTCCTAGCATACTCGGGTGGCCTCGACACCTCCGTGCTCGTTTCTTGGCTCAAAGAAAAATACAGCGCAGAAATCATCGCATTTTGCGCCAACGTGGGACAGGAGGAGGAGCTAAAAGGGCTCGACAAGAAGGCTAAAGAGACCGGTGCCAAGAAGATCTACATCGACGATCTGCAAGAGGAATTCGCCAGTGACTTCATCTATCCGATGATGCAGGCTGGCGCTATCTATGAAGGCCAGTATTTCTTGGGAACGAGTATTGCGCGCCCACTCATTGCCAAGCGCATGGTCGAAATCGCCAAAAAAGAAAAAGCACAAGCCTTGGCACATGGCGCCACCGGAAAAGGGAACGACCAGGTCCGTTTCGAACTCGCCGCCGCCGCCCTCGGTCCCGATATCGACATCATTGCCCCCTGGCGGGATGAAGAATTCCGAACCCAATTTCCGGGCCGTGCTGAAATGATCCAATACTGTCGCGACAAGAAGATCGACGTCGAGGCCAGCGCCAAGAAACCCTACTCGATGGATCGCAATCTCCTCCACATTTCCTACGAAGCTGGGATTTTGGAAGATCCTTGGCTCGATGCATCCTCAGCCACTCACAAGGCGATGTACAAGCTAAGTGTTTCCCCAGAAGACGCTCCCGACAAACCACAATACATCAACCTCGATTTCGAGAACGGCAACTGTATCGCTATCAACGGAAAAGCCCTTTCTCCGTTGGCCGTTATGAAAAAGCTTAATAAGCTTGGAGGCAAACATGGGATTGGTCGAGTGGACCTCGTCGAAAACCGATTCGTTGGAATGAAATCACGAGGGATCTACGAGACCCCTGGCGGCACGATACTAAACTTTGCCCATCGCCAAATCGAGAGCCTGACCATGGACAGAGAAGTGATGCATCTCAGAGATTCGCTCATGCCGAAATACGCCGAACTCGTTTACTACGGATTCTGGTTTGCTCCGGAAAGACTCGCACTCCAAGCCCTAATTTCCGAGAGCCAACAGAACGTCACCGGCACCGTCCGACTCAAACTTTACAAAGGCAACTTGATCACCGCAGGTCGAAAATCTCCATTTAGCCTCTACAATCCTGAAATCGCTACGATGGAAGCCGACCCAACGGACGCCTATAACCAGGACGACGCCACTGGATTCATTCGACTTAATGCGCTACGACTAAAAGTAGCGGCCAAAGTCGCAGCTAGCCGAAAATAAAAATAACCGGGATAAAATCCTTCTTATCAAGAGTGATTCGGCATAGTGCTGGATCACTCTTTCTTACGTCCATTGAGGAACGCCGAATCCTCAAGATAGCCTCAACGACATTCAATCGAAGCGGAGGAAGGTACCGGTTCGACATCGTTTCATTTCTTCTTACAGCGGCTGGAGAGCGAAGGTTTGATACTCAAGATACCGATGATGGCGATTCACACGACTTCCGGTCACGAGCAAAGAAATCCCTCCGGCGAACACAAACCCAGTGCCATACCATTGCGTTCCCCCACTAATATTGAGAAAGGTCACCACAATGTTGGAAACCGCGAAGAGAATACAGCACCACATCGCGTCCTTCGATTTATCCAAATAGAACAGTACGGTCAGCAAAGATAAGAAGAGGACGAGTAGAAAAACTCCGAGCATCGAAACTTGGAACACCCCCGTCTGTACTCGACCTAAGCCTAGAACCGAGAGCAAATCATTGGCGAAGAGAATGAACAAGCCCGTCACGATTGACTGAATCTTAATCACTTTCTTCATTCCTTCCCGCAATCCAACCACAAGCTCCATCTTTCTCTTTTCAATGGTACCTAAGGTTTCCTGTTTCAACACAGCATCCATGAACGCTTGGTATCGGATGGCATACTCGGTTTCCATCTCCAATAGAAACACAGTCATCCCCGGTACGACCGTAAGAAAACTCAAGCACACGGCCGCGTCATAAATTGGAGCAGAATAAAGAATTCCAGCGACAGGCTCGCCGATCGGCGAGAACCACCAGAAGATGAGCTTATCGGCCCAGACTCCAACATTGTAGAACAATCCCACAAACGCGAGCGCATAATGCGTTCTAAAGTAGGAGAAGAATTCAAAATTCTTGATCTCAAGATTGCCATATTGGCGAGAAACCGAAACGACAAAGAGCGCCAGCAGCACGATCTGGCCGGTAGCAAACCCCAGCAATACATAGTCGATTCCGAAATAGCGTCCCCAGGTCCAAGCAAGAAAGAAGCTCGTACCATAGCCAACCGCAAAATTCAGTAGGATCCCATTGTAGTCCTTCAGGGAAGAGAGAAAAACGGCCGTCACCCAGATTCCTGAAGTCACCACAAACAAGAAAGCTCCTGAGAGCTGAAAGACGAGCCCAGTTGGAACGTAGAAGAGAAAAACGGTCAAGCCCAAGATTCCCGCCCCAACCACGGTTAGGGCCAGCGCCGAAAGAAAAGCGGGAAATACTTTTTCAGGCTCCTTTAGGTAATCGCGATCCGCCGCATAACGCGTCAGAATTAATTGTATTGGCCCGGTCAAGATGAGGGAGAAGGCGTAGACGTGGGTCACGGAAACATAGAAAAGATTGAAGTCTGACTCCAATCCCTTGGCCCCAAGGATGAGACCAAGCACCGCCAGCGATAAAATGGAAAGCACCCATGGCCCACTGCTGATCAAGGCAGCATAGCCGTAGGCCTTAAATATCCCGGCAAAGGTGCCTGGCTCGAGCGTGCGACGAAGTTGAAATCCGATCCCTGCCATTTTCTTCCTATGAACTCGGTAACTTACTTCGCTCGGCGAGAGATTTCACTCGGATATGAGAAAACTTCGACCACGTAGTATCCTTATAGATCTGATGATACTGCCCCATGATATCCGATTCCACATAGTACCGCTCCACGCGTTCTCGGCCCGCTTCCCCCATATCATCAACCATCTCAGGGCTCTTAATCAATTGGATCAGCCCCTCAGCGGTATCTTCCGGCGAGTAAATTCTTGTCACTGCCCCAGCTGGCCCCAATTCACGATCGGGAACGGTTCTCCCTTCAATCATTTCTCGACAAGCGCCCACATCAGTGGAAACAACCGGAATCGAGGCTGAATACGCTTCAAGAATCACCAAAGGCAGTCCTTCACTAATACTTGTCAGCAACATGATATCAATACTGGCCAAGAACTCAGCCGGCTTCTGCCGCCCGATAAACTCGAGCTGGTCACCGATACCAAACTGAGTGATCAACTCCTGACACGATTCAAAGTATTCCTCATCCTCCTCCGTCGGACCAGCCAACAAGAAATGGGCATTGGGACACCGTCGAATCACATGATAGGCACTCCGAATCAGAGTCTTCACATCCTTAATGGGAACAATACGCCCCATGAAACCAATAATCACTCGATCATCCTCTGTCTCTTCTCGGCGACGCTTTCTCGTCTCTCGAGTCACATCGTAAGCCGTCGGATCAATCCCGTTGGGAATAATCTCTAACCGATCTGCCGCAGCTCCATACTCGACCTGAAGACGGGTATTCCCTTCATAAAGAGCAATGATCCGCTCCGCGGCACCGTAGCTGATATGCCCCAAGAAGGTAAAAAGATTGATCCACATCTTTTTCAAGACACTTAAGCCCTTGTGGGGATCAAAATAGTACGACTCAGATTCATAAATCCAACTCGCTTGGCTAATCTCGGCAACCCGTTCCTTGGTATAGATTCCATGCTCCGTAATGAAATAAGGCGCCTTCTGAACGCGGGCAGCGAAGGCTCCGATCACACCGGCATATCCGGTTGAAACGGCGTGGTAAACTCGAGCCTTCGGGACTTGCGACCGGCGTTTCAGTAGAGTCCAAATCGGCATATGCATGAAACGAACCGACCAGAAAAAATCGATAAATGAATCACCTTCGGCTCCAACGTGATAGCCCTTCTTCAATAACTCCCAACACTCATAGTTCTGACAAAGATTGGCAAAGGTGATGTCGACCCCAGATTTTTCCAGAAAATCTAAGGCTTCCCAGAAGGCCACCACGCGATCGGCACTTCGATTTCCAAAATAAACCTCACCAAGCAAGCGATAAAGCTCGGTAGCGACGAATTTAGGAATCTTAGCAGCTACTTTCTCTGATTCCTCCAGTTTCTCAAAAATGTAGACCTCTTCGAAGGCAACCACATTCTCGGGCAAGGTGTAGAACTGCTTTGGAGTCGTCTCACGCTGACTACCAATGAAGAAAATCGAAAAGCGAACATCCGGCATCGTCGTGATGATCTGATGCACCCAGGCCGAAACACCACCCTGAATATAGGGATAAGTCCCCTCCAAAAGAAGGCATACATCTGCGATCTCGGAATCGTCAGATTTTTTATCCTTTTCCACTTTCACCAATCAACGAGCACAAAGAGTTTCTCCCGTAGCGTTCTCAAACAATGAAACACAATTCCGCCCCGGAGGAAAGAAGGCATCACATCGACAACCGCCAAACACCCCTTTCACTTCCACTTTCACCTAGCCAGCAAGCCGTTCCGATATTCTAGCAAATTGCCCCAAGCTCGAGGTCGAACCCGGTTTCATCCAAAATTCTCCTGCCTTCTGTAAACTCGGATCACAAAACCGATTCACCACAGTCGTTTGGATTCGCGTTCTAAAATGAGTCCAAGAACGCCGACAATAAAGAATTTCAACTTCAAAGGGCTCCAGCAGCTCGGAGGAAACACCCCGTTCCCGCAAACAATCGAGATATCCTTCGGCTTCCTCAATTTGCTCAATCCGAAGATGATACTGAACCAGACGAAACAAGACGGTGTCATCCTCACAATCAGAGCTCAGCACGTTTTCTAAGAGCTCGATCGCTCGAATAACATAAAACCGTTGCAACTCGGCATCCGTCACGAGATCAAGTTCGACAATCTCGAAGTACTGCTCAGCGAGCCGGAACATCGCATCCTTGTCATCTGGAACCTGTGCGACCCTAGACTTTAGTTCGGAAATATTTCTCTCACAACGTTCGACCAGTTGACTGAGCATTGCCTGGGAATATAACTTCGTTTCCTCATCACAATCCCGAAGACCAGTTCGAAGGATTGGAATAGCCTGTTCCGGGTTCAGCCGCTTTGTCGCCAAGATCAGATTACGACGTGCTAGAGGATCTGCCCCAATCATGATTTGAAGAATGCTATCCACCGTTTGAGGACCAGATCCGAAATCTAAATCAGCAGCATCAGGGATTCGGCTACCAACTATGAGCGGTGCTTGCTTGACATCTCCCTGACTAGGACGCTTCTCCTTAATCACCCCCAAAAGCACTAGCACACAGAGGGGCCCAAAGAGAGGAAGAGAGCAGGCAAAACCAAACACCAGAAAAAACGAGAGATAGCGATTCTCGATATAGGATGCCGGAAGCCAAGCCCTCAGGGCGAAAGGAAAAAGGAGCGAAGCGAGTCCATGAAAAAGCAACACCCCTGCCTCAAAACTTCTTCCCAGTAGTGAACTCTCCAGAATGAAGACGATAAGGGCTACAGACTCGAAAACAAGAAACGGCAAACACCTAAGAAAACGATTGATCCCAGCATGACGTTCGCGCCTTCCCAGCAACTCATCACGCGACGCTTCTCGAAAGCGAGCAAAACGCTCTTTGCCAATTGTTGTCAGTTGATCCATCCCTGAATGTCGAACTCGTTAAGGTTAAACATACGGTGGCCTCTTTCTAATCAGCCGAAGTACTGAAATTTGCCCCCACTTGAGATCAACGGAGAATGAAGTGAAGAAGTCACGAGGGCGAAACTCGAATCGACCTTAGGAGTTTTGGCACTCCAAAGATCTACCGAAACATCGAAGCAAGTCGAAACTACGCAACCTCTCGACTAAGCGCAGAAGCAGACTTCGAGGATCCCTCGACATTATCCGTAGAAATCTCTGACCAGAATACTTCGAAATCATCAACATCAGAGAATGTGTAAAAGCGATAGTTTGGGGTCAGAGCAAGTGATGGTTGCTCTTCAAAGGCGGCTACACAGCGCTCAATAAAAGTCTGACAATCACGTTCCCCCGTGAGCGGAAGAAAGACAGCTAACTTCGGGAAATCAGAATTAAACGCCGCCAAGTAGTCCCCTTCTCGCGATATATGATGAACCGCTCGCTCGAGCTGGGTTTGCGACTCCTCATCAGCGCCCGGAAGCGAAAAGACGACCACGGAGGACGAAATTCGGTGCTGCAAGTAATAGTCGTATGAGAGACGAAGAGTGGTTTCAAACGCCTCGGGCAAGAAGATTTTCTGATGAGACAAGCCATCGAGCAAGCGATATCGGCTTTCATCTCCCCGAGTGACCTCAATGACCTGGGTTGCAAGGTTGGCAATCACGTCGATTGCTCGCACTGTATTCCCATTCATTTGCGAGAAAGGAAGCCCCGTAATTGCGACCACTGCTAGAACCTCTCCACTAGAATTAACCAGCGGTTGGGCAATCAAACAGCGACTCGATTCAACAGCGTTCATGTCCCAAATATCAGGAACACTCACCACTGATTTTTGCCGAATGGCGAGACGAATCATGTCGATATCATGAATCCCCAGATTTGTCGGTAGTGCCGCCTCATTCCCAATACAGGCCACTTTCTCGAGTTGATCCGATTCCGGTTCAACAACATAACAGCTTGCTTCAGTGGCTTTAGTTTGGCGCCCAATAATGAGCAGCAATGCCCTGAACCGATCTTTCTCAGAGTAGGTGTAGAGTCGGCGGATCTCAGTATTCAACATCAAGAAAACATTATCCTTCGTCGCCAATGTACGCTCCAACTCATCGCGGGAATCACGAAGGGCATTGAGATTGGTCCCCATTCGTTGTATCCGCGCCTCCATTTCGGAGGCCGCCGTTCGAGAACGATCCAACATACGTTGGAAATACATTTGAATCTCCCCTGTCAACGCACCAGATAAGAGGAGCGATGCCAGTAGAAACGCATGTTCCAGCACAATATCCCGGGGGCTTAGCTGGAGAAGGAGGACCCGCCCCCCAACCACCCAAACGGCTGCTGCGAGGCCTCCGGCTACACCGGCACCAAAACCGTATCGAGCGCCAAGCAAGACTGGCAGCAAGAAGAAGGGAGAAGGAGTCAGTTTGAGGAGGCCGAAATCTCGAAAATCAACAAAAATGTTGATGACGATCAAGATCGCGCTGATGAGGATCGCGTCCAAATAGGCAGATCTTGGAAAATGGAGTCGCGATTTCGTATTCATAGCGTTAGTTGGAGTTTTCTGAATTCTCAGAGATCGCATTGGACTTTGTCTCAGCGTCAGCGGAAGTGTCGCTTTCAGTAATGGCAGCTGAGGGCTGCGTCGAAGAGTTTTCCAAGAGCCTGCGTTCAACAGGAATCCGTTTGACGAGACGTCGCACCGCCCGCTGCGATGCTGAGGTTACGGATGCAAAGGCATATCCAATGTTTGAGCTACTTCCCTGCCAGACAGTTCTGCCATCGTGAGCATCGACAATCCTTATCGTGATACCAACAGCCGGATCACCATCTAGATCTGTCTTGTAGCGGTATTCGTGGACCGTACCGATCAGCAGATGGGTGGCCCCTATTGTCTGAGCCAATTCTGAATATCGCCCCTCAGGTCCAGCAGCAGTTTCGTCCTGAGTCGAGAGCAGTAGTTCCTCCGTTTGATAGAGAGGGATCCCTCGGGCGACAAGCGCGGTCCCAGTCAGTTCGGTTAATGCTCTCCCCGCATGATCATCGTTGGTCGCATTAAAAAACGGGGGCATCAAGACCCGCAATTCGGCCGAGCCATCTTGTTCAACCGAATCGCCATCATAAACCACGGTAGCGCAGCCACTCAGCAAGGATAGGCTCAAAAGGCAGAACGCCTTCTGAATGCTACAGCGAAAGGATCGAACGTTTCTAGGTCTTGCGAATCTCATGTCAATTTCTTGGTTAACTAGACCAAGAATATCGATCTCTGACATTCAGTACAAGTACTTAATAATGAAAGACCCCACAGAAACACCGTAAACCGCCAAAAAAACGACCAACTACCTCATGGGAGATCAGTTCAAATAGAAATGCTCGTTACCTCTTGGTAGCGAGCATTTCCGAAAGATTGGTATTTTGGAATTAGATCGCCGAGGGTCTAATTGCCTTTCAGCTGCATTACAGCAAAGACTATACAACCAATTATTACTAAGAGCAGTACGACACCAACAACAATGAAGATTGAATTGATCTTGTTCGATTTCTTGGAAAACGGTTTGTCTTTCCCAAAAGAGACCGTTTGGGTGCCTTTTTCTAACTCACCGAGCTTTACTCCGCCCGCCTTTAAAACGATGGTTTTGTCTATATCAGACTGATCGTCATCCTTCTCGCCCGTCTCAAGACGAATCTCGAGTTGGCCTAGCCGCAAGATCTTACCGGCAGGAAGGATTGCTTCGCCCTTAACCTGTTTCTCATTTACGAAGGTCCCGTTGGTTGAGCCAAGATCCTTAACGTAAACCTTTCCACCTTTGAGATTAATCTCACAATGATGGCTTGAAATCGAGCCTTCTGGAACAGAGAAAGAGTTGTCATCAACACGGCCAATAGTGGTCTTGTCCGTCTTGAGTTCGTACGTCTTCCCCGCAAATCCTTCACTTAAAACGACGAGTTTGGCCATATCCGCTTGGGTTGAAATCGGTATTATCCAGGGAGTGTACCCCAAGTCAAACCGTTTTCTCTTATTCTCTAGTGCAGTCGGTTACTTCGATCTTTAAATCCGCTTGTTATCGTTCAAAAAACGATCTCCTAGTTTCGCTCAATCAGGGAGCGAAAGTCCTGGAACAATGCCGCTGAATCATGAGGCCCCGGTGAAGCCTCGGGATGGTACTGAACGCTGAAAACTGGCTTTCTTTTGTGGGAAAGTCCCTCGACCGTCCCATCATTGAGATTTATTCGATCCACACTCACATCATCTGGAAGTGAGTCAGCATCTATAGCAAACCCGTGGTTTTGCGAGGTAATCTCGACCTTACCGGAAGGAAGATGTTTCACCGGCTGATTCGCCCCACGATGACCGAACTTAAGCTTGAAGGACTTGCCGCCCATTGCCAATCCAAGCATTTGATGACCAAGACAGATTCCAAAAAGTGGGATTCCAAAATCGATCAACTGTTTCACGTTGGCAATCACGTCTTCAACCGCAGAAGGATCGCCCGGACCATTGGAAAGAAAGACGCCTGCAGGTTTGCGAGCGAGAATATCGTCTGCACTCGAACTTGCTGGCATTAAGTAGGGCTGAAACCCTTGCTGCCTCAATCGCCGCAAAATGTTATACTTCATCCCCAAATCAAGAGCGACGATAGGTATATCGGCTTTGGGAAGTGGTTCACGCAGATTCCGTGGATCAGCAGTCTCTGACGTTCCGACGGCCAAGCGAAATTCACCACTGATATCTGATTGCTCGTCCCACTCAAACGCTTCAGCATGAGTGACTTCTTTGACATAATTCACCCCGACCAAGCCAGACCATTCTCGGGCCATCTTGATGGCGTCTTCTTCACTCGTTTGCTCTCCATTAACCAAGCAACCTTTCATTGAGCCTACCACACGCAGCTTCTTTGTCAGAGCACGCGTGTCAATGCCTTGTAGTCCTGGAATCCCCTCTGCCACGAGGTATTCTGCAAGAGTCCGATCCGCCCTCCAGTTACTCACTACGGGTGAGAGCTCTCGGACGACGAAGCCCGACAAATGTGCCTTGTAGGACTCAACATCCACATCATTCACTCCGTAGTTCCCAATCTGAGGATAGGTCATTGTTACGATCTGAGCTTTATAGGACGGATCCGTTAGGATTTCCTGATAGCCCGTCATCGACGTATTGAAACAAACTTCGCCACAAACCGCCCCGGGAGCGCCAAAGCCCTGCCCGCGAAAGATGCTGCCGTCCTCCAATGCTAGAAACGCTGCCATTAAATCACTCAAATCGCCAAGATGGTATGTTTCACACGACAATCAGGTCAAGTGAGTAACCTCAGTTCCGAAGACCAATCGCTTACTCGCGTTCAAGAGGAGGCCCTCTGAAGAGGAAACGACCAGGTTTCTCTTTTCTTAGCTTTCAATCTTAGATTTTCAGAACAGTCGTTGTCAGTATCCTACGGCATCTGGCAGGATCACAGCCATGAAACGGGTTGTCATCACGGATTATTGGGCACCGCCTGCGGATGTTGAGCAAGCGCAACTGACTGAGATCGCTAGGGTCGAATGCCTTCAAGCGAAGCGCGAATCCGATCTCCATGGTCAGGTTGGCGATGTCGATGCCGTCATTCTTTGCCATGAGATTTCGCTCACGGCGTCAATCATTCCGGAACTAACGCAGTGCCAAGTCATCGTTCGCTGCGGAGTCGGATACGACAACGTCGATCTCAAAGTGGCAGGTGAGCACGGCATCCTCGTCTGTAACGTGCCTGATTACGGGGTGGATGAGGTCGCTGATCATGCGATCGGTATGATGTTGGCCTGCAATCGCGGTCTCTTCCTTGCAGAACGCGGTCTTCGGCGCTCTCTGGCTCCTTGGGATATGCGAGCCGTTGCTCCCATTTTCAGGATTCAAGGTTCGACCCTCGGTATCGTTGGTTTAGGAAGGATCGGATCTGCCACCGCCAAGCGCGCACAGGGTTTGGGTATGAAAGTTCTCGCCTATGACCCGTACGTTCGTCCCGGAACAGATAAAGTCTTAGGGGTCACCCTCGTCTCGCTCGATCAGCTCCTTGGGGAAAGCGACGTCGTTTCGGTCCACACGCCACTCACGGAAGAGACCCGCCACCTGATTAACGCTGAAGCCATGCAGAAAATGAAACCATCGAGCATCTTGGTCAACACAGCCCGGGGCGCTGTGGTCGACACGGATGCCGTGGCGGAGGCGCTCCGAGCAAAAACAATTTCAGCAGCGGGCATCGACGTGCTTCCCGTCGAACCGGCTACGTCAGACTCAAAATTGGTCAAGCTCTGGCAAGAAGATCAAGACCCTCCAGTTAACTTAGTCATCACGCCGCATACAGCCTTCTATTCTGAACAAGGCCTCCACGAAATGAGAGCAAAAGCGGCTTTGGAGGTCGCTCGGGTCCTCCGTGGAGAAGCCTCAAAAAACTGTGTTAATTCACATTACTACCAGTCCAGATAAGCGGCGAGCCGATGGGAGAAAGCCGGCTCCCCGATTTTCAGCTAAATGTGCCACGCCAAGAGGAAGCATCATTCAGCCCCAATATCGCCTTTTCCTCGGCTCATGACCGTATCCTCAAAGGGATTTCCGGTCGTGGGATCGATTGGAATCTCGGAAATCAACGACGGGACAAGCGCGGACAAGGTATCCGGCGTCTTGCCCGTTTGAAACTCATAGAGTCGCCCCGCTACTTGGAGAATGAGAGCCCGCAGCTTCCTCAATTGCTCAGTGTTCTTCTGAAGCGCGAGACGGAATCCTTCCCGCCGTTCGGCCCGTTGTTCCACCGTCATTGAATTGAGAAAAGAAGGGTGAATAGTCTTGTCGATCAATTCTCCCCACTCGCGGTGGGCGTCCGGCATTTCACGGCTGTCTTCCAAGGCCGTCAGACGCTCAAGCGCATTCTCAAGGCTGAGCTTGGTCAATTTTCGAATCATTGCCTCAATGCCGCTCCGCGCTCCTTCTTCAATGAGAACCCCGACAAGTAAGTCTTCAGTGATCCCGCCCTGCGCAACCATACTTCCCAGCCGCAACCTCTCGAGATGAGCGTCGAGCGCCACTTGCATCTGCACTTTCCCTTCAGCCAACAGGGCTCTCGCAGTAAACAACTCTGCCAACCGCTGAAGTGCTTCCAAGCCTTCCTGGCGCGCAGGTGAAAACTCAACCTCTCCATCCAAGACAACCCGACACTCGGTCTCAAACGCGGCCGTCGCGATCTCAAATGCATCGTCATGAGAAAGCAAGTAGGTCTCCAAAGCCCCACGACTCATCTCCGCCACGGGCGAATTTGGGCTGCGAGTATTATCGCCCGCTTGCAAGAGCATGTCGTAACCGTTCGGCGACGGGAGTGCAGGGAGGCTAGGAGGCGGCACGTCGGCCTGCTTGTCACCGCCTACAGAACCTCCCGGACTGGGCCAAAGCAAAGCCCCGGCAATTCCCCCAAGGAGCATGACTATTCCCAGGGTCGCTAATATTTTACCTGTCTTCATTTCTTTGGATCACTCTAGACTTACTCTGCCATTTCTCGTTTCGTTAGAAGGCTAAAATTTGAAATTTGCGCTGCTTTCGCGGCATCAATCACATCCACAAGCACACCTACAGGCGCCGCTTCATCCGGGCGAATGCTCAAATTCATCTCTGGATTCTCAAAAGACAACTCATTCAGAGTCCCCTCCAAAGCGTCCAGGGGGACGGCCCGATCCCCCAAGTACACATAAGGTTCTGACTCGGCAATGGTGATGACAAATTTCTGCACTGTCTCCCCTACCGTTCCTGCACTAGTAGATGTAGGCAGCGTCAAACTCAGGGCCGGCGCCTCCCGAAAGGTTGTCGTCACCATAAGAAAAATGAGCAGGACGATCAGAATATCAATCAACGAAATGATGATGATTGCTGGAGGCCGGTGCGATTTCCGCTCAGAAAACTTCATGCCAATGGATCGCGCAAGCCTGCTCCGGACTCTCGCTGGGGCTCCTCCGGCGCATAGAGGCGTTGCACCAACAGGTCGCAGAGAGTTTCCATCTCAATCGTCAGGCTCTCGACCTTCTTATTAAAATAGCTCCACGCAATTAAAGACGGAATGGCTATAAGCAGCCCCGTTAAGGTTGTGTTCAAGGCAATAGATATCCCCTTGGCCAAGGCCGCATTGTTCCCCAGACTCGCCTCCCCAAAGTCTCCGAAGAGCGTGATAAGACCATGCAACGTTCCAACGAGGCCTAAGAGCGGCGCCGATCCAACAACAACCTCGATGATCACCAGGCCTCGCTCTAAGCCAGCGACCTCTTTCCGGGCTCGAGTTTGCAGGGCATCAATGTTTTCGGCCCGCACCCAGTGTCTTCGCTCGATCACACCTGCAAGTAAGCGACTCAGAGGAGACTGATCCGCATCACAGATGGACCGCAAGGCCGCTAATTCACTGGCCGAAGAACATGCCTCTACCCGCTCCTCAAGGACAGCAGGAAGCACGCGTCGCCACCGCAACGCCACGGTCCGCTCTAGAACCAAGGCAAGCGAGATTACCGACATGAGAATGAGAAGCCACATGAACGGGCCACCGGATTGAATAAACTCAAGCATAACCGAATCAACTAAACCAATTCCTGGAACATCTACGTCCAACAATCACGTCCAAGGTCCCTTCTAACGATACTGATCAATTGTAAAAAAAACTGAATCGAACCTCGCGCCGGTCCGTCCCTATCATTCGCCGCATGTCATCAGGCCAAGCTCCATATGGGGCAGGTTCACTGACCGCTTTCTGACAAACCAACGATTGAATCACTCCAACGGAATCTTCCACAACTTCTAGTCCGAGAATGCTCCCGTCCGATCGCATATCGAACTTTAACACCACTTTCCCTCGAGCGTTGCGGACCGTGGGCATGGAAGCCAAAATACTAAACCAGCGCTGCTGAATCGCCTGAATCACACGAGAATCATAGTCACCGAAGGGAGTAGCCAACAAATCTGGCGTCGATTGAAGTCGGTATCGTTTCACCCCGCCTTCCTGTTTCATCTTCTCTCCGACCAAGGACTGCTGTTGGCGTGCCTGGGCCAGCGTTCGTGGTCTGTCTCTTATACACATCTCCGAGCCCACGAGACCTCTCTACATCTCGT
>OJGU01000869.1_pt1 | contig 14180 bp, 17 predicted proteins | sample 1594741 | NCBI WGS metagenome assembly OJGU01 (sample SAMN05416841, study PRJEB24817) | seawater metagenome | isolation source: Sea water | place: Canada:Atlantic | collected 2013-07 | reverse complement strand
AACTAAAACCTTTAAAAATGAAAAAAGCAATACTATCCGTAAGTTTAATTTTAGCAACTAGTGCTATATGTTTTTCACAGTTTAATGTAAGTACATTTACACCTAATGATTTATATTGGAATCAGGGTCAGGTGGGAATTGGTTTATCAAACCCCAAATCTAAACTTGATATTTCGTTAAGTAATAATTTTATGTATGAAGATGAATCAGGTTTTAAACTTACTTATCCGATTCCGGCTCTTAACCCAACCATACCTCCAATAAATCAGAATATTTTTGAGATTCGACAAAAAACTTTTGGCTCAAGTTTTTCAACAAAAATGGTAGTAATGAGTAATGGTAATGTAGGGATAGCTACTGCTTCCCCAAATGCCAAACTTCATGTTAAGAATGTTAATGGTTCAACACTAGATGCCCATCTTGAGGGATTTACACTTATAGATGGTGACAATGCTTCAGCTTTATTTGGAACAAATACCGGTGCTCCATATGGAGAATGGGGAATTGAATATAATGATTATGGATCAATTTCAGGATTGAATTTTTGGAAACCTTCTGGTAGTAATGGGTTTGGAAATTATTTCTTATTTATATCTGATCAAGGAAATGTAAGTATCGGAACAGACGATTCAAAAGGATATAAATTTGCCGTAAAAGGAAAAATGATAGCTGAAGAAGTAGTGGTAAAACTTCATGGAAATTGGCCGGATTTTGTATTCAAAAAAGATTATGGTTTAATGAGTTTAGAAGATGTAGCATGTTTTATCGAAGAAAACAGCCACTTACCTAACATGCCATCAGCTAGTGAAGTTGAAGGAGCAGGTATCCCTTTAGGTGAAATGAATGCTAAACTTTTACAAAAAGTTGAAGAATTAACATTATATGTTATTGAACTAAAAAAAGAAATAGATACTCTAAAAAAATAAACATTATTAACTTAAAAAATACATGTTATGAAAAATATAAAACATATAGTATCCTTACTTGTGTTTAGTTTTTCGTGTTATTATATTCATGCTCAAGAAACCAATAATGTTATTTGGAATGAAATTTTAACCGCAAAAGAACTAGGCCAAGGTTTTCATAAAATATCACCACCGTTAATACCTAATAAGGCATATAAAGACAATGATGTTGCTAAGGAATTAAATAAAGTCGATTATTTTAATTATAATAATAATTCGATAAACGAATTAATGGCAACTTCATCAAACTTTGTAACTATAGAAATACCAACTATTGAAGACAACAACAATAATTGGACTATAGATCTTATTGAAGTAACATCTTCTTTTTATCAATATGATATTTCAACTAATTTAGGAACCCCTTACACTGGTGAATTAAATAAAAGAAAACATTATAGAGGTATAATAAGAGGGGCAGAAGATAAAAGTTTGGTTGCTATCAGTTTTTTCGAAAACGAAATTATGGGTGTAATATCAATTAAGGGTATGGCTAATGTAAATATTACTAAATTAACTAACAGTACTACCCATATTATGTATAAAGATACTGAGACAAGATTGCCTTCAAACTTTAATTGTGAGACGGTTGATGACCCTAGTTTAACTTATGACCCTAAAATATTATTAAAAGGAATTAATAATAATAAGTCTAGTAATGGTGATTGTGTAGAAATGGAATTTACCACAGAGGAAGATATCTATGCAAATAAAGGAAGTGTATCTAATGTAATTGATTATGTAGAAGGTGTTTTTAATATAGTAGCTACCTTATATCAAAATGAAAACATTGAGGTTCTCATTTCTCACATTCATATATATATAGGAGGCGATCCTTATTCGGCAGGTAATCCATCAGGTTTGTTGACTGAATACCAGAATGAAAAGAGCTCTATTAATGGTGATTTATCAATGCTTTTAACTTTTAGAGGTATTGGTGGTGGTATCGCTGCCGGTTTTAATGGTTTATGCAATGCTAATGTTGATCAAAGTCTTGCAGTTTCAGGTATAAACAGCACATATTCAGCTTTTCCTAATTATAGTTGGACTACTTCAGTAATAACTCATGAATTTGGTCATCTACTTGGTTCTAGGCACACACATGCGTGTGTGTGGAATGGAAATAACACTGCTATTGATGGCTGCGCTGGTTCTACAGAAGGATCTTGTGCTGTTCCGGGATCACCTTCAGGAGGAGGAACTATAATGAGTTATTGTCACTGGACCACAGGTATTAATTTTAATTTAGGATTTGGTCCTCAACCGGGTAATGTTATTAGGAACTCTGTAGCTAATGCCTCATGTGTTACACCTTGTTGCATTCCTAATAGACATATGACCATTAATGTTATTTCGGGTAATAATTTTGATTTTGAAGCAAGTAATCAGATTACTGCAATTAATACAATTTTTAGCGGGGCAGTTGTCGATTATGATGCGGGTTATGAAGTTGTACTGCAGCCAGGCTTTAAAGCTGTAATGGGTAGTGAATTTTATGCTTTTGTAGATGGTTGTGGTGGAGCAAGAAGATTAGCAACAGAAAACGAGCTTGAACAAAATAATGAATTATCGGAAACAGATTTTATGAGCAATGCCTATAATATTTATCCAAACCCGAGTATGGATGGTAAGTTTAATATAGAGATGTCTGAAAATTCTGTTGGAACTACTAATATAGAAGTGCTTAATTTAATGGGAGAATTAATTTATTCCATACAACCAACAGGAAACACTAAAATTACTTTTGATATTTCAGATCAACCAAATGGTATTTATTTAATTAAATTAACTTCTAATGAAAAAATGATAACAAAAAAAATAATTAAACAATAAGTTTATAATGATATGAAAGAAAGCCTTTATTATCATTACGATAATAAAGGCTTTCTTATGAAAATACAACAACAAAACCAATTAACTTAAAAAACAATTTCCGTAATCTTTTTGTAATAAAATTCTTATGTCGGTTGGAGGTTATAAAATAAGAGACCAGTTCGCTAAACACTATTTTACGTTTACGGTAATTGATTGGATTGATGTGTTTACGAGAAAACGTTACAAAGACATTATTCTTGATAGTTTGGAACATTGTCAAAAAGAAAAGCAGTTGGCTGTTCATTCGTATGTGATTATGAGTAACCATGTGCATTGCATTCTCTCTAGTAAAACAGGAAAACTAAGCGATACGGTTGGAGAATTTAAAACATATACGAGTAAAAAAATTATTGAGGCGATACACGAAGAACCTGAAAGCAGACGTGAATGGATGCTTGCTTTGTTTGAACGTAAAGGCTTAACTAATTCCCGAAATAAACAATTTCAGTTTTGGAAACAAAGTAACCATCCTATTGAATTGCATACCAACCATTTTACCGACCAAAAACTAAATTATATTCATAACAACCCTGTGGAGGCAGGGTGGGTGGAAAAACCTGAAGAATATTTGTATAGTAGTGCTAAAAATTATGCCGGTGAAGTTGGACTGATTGATGTGGAGTTGATTGTGTAGGGTTTGATTTGTAGTTATTTGATAAAAAAATAAGGAAAGTTGATTCGGTTTGTAGCTACAAGCTACAAACAGCAATTCGGAATTTATTTTGAGTTAATCTTCATGGTTATTCATTCATCCCCAAAAATAGATTTTTAAACATGCTGTAAGCATTAGAATACTTTTTGAAAAACAAATTGTTCTTCTGTTTAATCTTTTTAAATGAGTTCTTAAGGTCAAGTTTTTTCTTTCGATGTGATTTATTCTATATCGTTTGCTACAGTGAATTGCTACCGGTATTAGGCTTTTATAAACATTCAGTTTATCGGTGTAGATTGTTTTTGCTTCTGATAATAACAAACTGTTTATAATTTGTTGCAACATTCTTTTTGTTCTGGTACCCACTGCAAAATTGACTACTTCTTTGTTGTCTTTTCTTAAACTGTAAGCTACCCATAGTTTTCTGTTTTTATTGCCTATGTAAGTACATAATTCATCTACTTCATATATTTTTCCCCGTACTATTGAAGGTCTTTTTAGTTGGTTTGAAATGTTAAGAATTTTGCGTATAGTAGTGGTGGGAGATATTTTTAATAGTCGTGACATACTTCTTATTCCACAACCTTCTTTTAGTAAATTGATAATGGATTGGTTAGAAACTTTTTTGTTGTAGTGTTGTTGTTGGTATTTATAACAGCTTTTGCATCTGTACTTTTGTTTGCCGTTTATTTGCTTTCCTTCTTTTGTACACTTTTGTTTACAGTAGTTGCATTTCATTGTATATGGAAGTTGTTGTGATGAGATAAATGTAGGAATTGTGTAGGAATTGGTAGGTTGGAAAAAATAAGGTATGTTAATTCGGTTTGTAGCTGCAAGCTACAAACAGCAATGTAGAACTACTAAAAAAATATATTTTTATTTTAATCTATGCTAGTACCAATAAGGTTTACAAAGAATTTTACCAGATAAAAAGTAACACTTAAACGATATAAATGAATTTAGAAGCCATATAAACCATCTTTTTTACCTAAGACTTACTTTTATACCCTTGCATTTTTTATTTTTCGTTTTATTTTTATCTTAATTATCAACTACTTACGTTTTTATTTTCAAAAACCAGATAAATAGTAACACTACCAAATTAACTATAGTATGAAGCAAATAAAAAAGATATGTACTCAAATACCCAAGCTATGGGATGATGCTTCTGGTGAAGCTTCTGAAGCAGCTTAGTTATTATTTACAACTTACTTAAAAGGTATATTGCAACAGTTAATTTAATGCACACCGCACTGTTATGCTTTAGCTTGTAGCTAAGCATTTCATCTAATCCTCTCTTCCAATTTACTCTTCACCATTATTTTTATTTATTGTTGATGTAGTATCACTACTCCATTCATATTTTGAACCATCAAGTGGTTTAATATTGTTTTTTCTAATATAATCTATCCCATACTCATCAATTTTCTTAAACCAATTTTTATATAGTTTATATATTTTACTTATTTGCTTTTCCTCCCATTTATAATGCTTTATGTCATTTTTATATGATTCAGGATGAGCTTCTTTAGCAAAATCTATTACCCCAGTAATAACCCCATTCTTTTTATCATTCTTTATTGCAATAACTGTATGATTTTTGTTATTACCTAGAAGTTCTACTTCTATATAATATAAAACGGTAAAGTCTTTTCTTCTAAATTTAATTTCATCATCTACTATTCCAGAAGATGTAACAGCACTAGAACTAACATCATTTTTAATAATAGGAATATCTGAATTTAAACCATTTATTGAATAAATATATTTACTATATTCTTTATTTACGTCATGATAATAAGTCAATAAAAGTCCTATAAACAAATTAGTATCTTTTAATTCTTTCAAACTATCTTGTTGTAAAGTAATATATCGATTAAAAGCAAGAATATTCTCCATATCACTATAAGTCATTCTATTCTGACTAACAATGTTGTTGCTATACAAGCAAAATATTAATAAAAATAATTTACAAAGTTTATTTAATCTTAGATTTAACTTCATCACTTGATGCATTAGTTTTTCCATTTTCTGTTGAAATATCAATTTGCTTATCTCCTTTATATTGGTAATAACCTCCAAAAGTAAATGTTTCTCCACTATAAACAGAGTTTTTATTTTGACCAGTATTTACACCATCAAACTCTTCAGTACCAAATTTAGCAATAAATGAATAATTACTATATTTTGCCTTAGGGTCAACTATAGCAGAATGACCAGCTTTACCTTCTGAATTAAGCCAAACACCGATAATTTTATTGTCTTTAGCTAAACTTAAAGCTTCATCTGGACTCACATCTAATTTGATATAATCATCCTTTAGAAGATTTTCCATATTCTTATGTGTTTTAATAACATTACCTGCTTTATCTTTATCTTCATATTCAGCTGTCAGTTGAACTTTATGATTACTAGCATCTGGTGTGCACCGCACTGTTATGTGTATGCTTGTAGCTACACATTCTATCCAATCCTCCCTTCCAATTTCTAATTTACTTTTTAAAGAACGTTTTATTTGTTTTTAATAGAGTAAACACTACCCCCAACACTACTACCGCCAATCAATAATTATATCTGAAATTCGATTAATCTCTTTAATACAATTTTCGGATTTGATATCCTCCATGTATAACTCATTATTTACCAATAATTGATATTTATCTCCTTTTTCACCTTCAACAATCTTAATATTAACATCAGGATTATCACCTTTATTAAAAAACCTTAGAAACACACAAGACTCCCCATCATTAAGTATTAAAAAATTCTCACCATACTGATTAGGGAGTATTATTTGGTCACTAGATATAGGAATCGTTTTATTCCATAAAAAAACCCTAGAGTCGAGTGTCAAATCTGAACAATACCAATCTATAGATACATTTTGAGTCTTAAAAGTATTTTTATCATTATTAATTATTTGCACATCAACTGTTTGGTTAAAAGCAAAGAAATAGTAGCAAAAAAACAGTACTACTGTACTAATAATAAATCCGTATATAAATTTCTTCATATTATTCTTCTTTTGGTTTTGGTGTTTCTTTCAATCCATCAACCTCTCCTTCATCATTAATATATAAATTAGTTTTCAATCCTTGTTTTGTTATTGAACTCGGAATTGTTATTTCACCTGATGAATAAATTATATTTTTATCCAAATCAATTGTTACGTATTCTTCAACATTATAATCCCAATCAATAGTTACAATAGGCCCTCCATTATCAGGTTTTATTTATTTTAATAGAGTAAACACTACCCTACCTACAGTTTATTTCTATCTCTTCTTTAGCCAATATATCTCCTAAGTCTAATGCTTTTTGAAACTCTATACATGCTCTTTCATTTTTATTTTGCTTTAAAAACATTAACCCACGAACTCTATAAGCATCCCCAAATAAAGAATCTTCCTTAATAACCTCATTTAAAATAATACCAGCAGAATCTAACTCATTTTTCCCAATATATGATTTCGACAACCATACCTTCCATATTAAATTATTGTAAATCAAAGATTTATTGAAGAATTCAATAGCTTTGTCAAACAATTTCTGTCTATAATATACCTTACCAAGTTCAGCATAAGCAGGTAAAAAGCTTGAATCAATTTCTAGTGATTTATAATATATCTTTTCAGCAGTCTTGTAATCTTCAATAGTATAAAATACAACTCCTAAATTATTAATTATATGCTTATCATTTGGTTTATAATTTATTGCTTTTTCTAAATCTTGAATAGCATTATCAAATTCTCCCAAATGAAAATAGACCCCCCCTCTTTGAGCATAAGCTATCGCGTTAGTAGGTTGTAAAGCTATTGACTTAGTATATAACTTAAGAGCCTCTTTATAATTTCCCTCTACCTCCATTTTATTACCCCTAAGAGAATAAACTTCTTCAATTGGTGTTTTTATAGCTATTTCTGAACTATTCATTTTCAAAATAATATCTACACGTGTCACAGAAGTGTCTAACTGCTCTATAGCATCCCAAATAAAATCAAAAACTTTACTTGCAAACATTTGAGACATTTCATCAGTTTTAATATCTTGAATTTTTGGATTCACTATATCAATTGAATACACTCTACTATCAGTATCTTGAGAAGATTTTATAAAAGAATACCTTACAGAAATACTACTTGCTGAAAGTTCTGAAACTAAACTATTAAGGTTTTCAGGGATAGGAGGAGACAAATTAGTACAAGAGGATATTATTCCTATAATAAAAAACCAGTGTTGAATATTAATTTTCATATCACTTTATAGATTGTTAAATATAATAAAACTATAATTAATATAAATTTACTTAAAAAATTTATTCTAATGATTTAAAACTATTAAAAAAATTGACCACAAATCTAGTTTTTATAATAAATAAAAAACCTACTCCTGAAATTAATAGAGAAATAGAATACCCTATAAATAATGCATTATAAATCTCACTCCTATTATTTATTATAGCATGAGATGGGTTATTTGAATCATAATATATAGAAAGTAATTCTCCTATAGCATACTTTTTTTTTGATGAATTATTTTTTGTTTGAATTGAGTACTCAAATCCATCTACCTCATATTCAACAGAGTATATATAATATTTTTTACCATCAAATTGAATAAGCTTCTCACTTATAATCAAGCCTTTAGTAGTCTCTCCTTTTGAAAGAAGATTTATTATGCGAAATGTGTCAATTGACACATAAGAAATAACAATTATTCCAATAGTACTAAGCAAAAAACCTAAAGGTCTTATCAATCTCATTAATTTCCAGATAAATTGAATAATCTAGAAGTAGCAGACGCTTCTTTCTTATAACTAACTCCTACAGATGCTTTTGTTGATGAAGTTGTTAAACCTATATTATATTGACCTTCACTATTTCCTCCTACTTTTAATCCCCCATATGAACCTTCTCCTCCAAATGTAAATTTTGAAGATAATCCATAACCTGCTTCAGGCACAGAACTAGATTCCGTATTAAACCATAAACTACCTGAAAGACTTGCTTTGGGTGTAAAATCTGTTAATGTTCCTGTTAATCCATTTTTATCAACACCAACACTAACATCAATCTCATAATAAACTGAAGATTGAAATGAAATATTATTTTCTGAATTAGAATATGTTGATAAATCAAAACCAACAGAATGTTTACCAACACCAACAGAACCATTAATATTAAACCCTGCACTTTTAACCCAATTCTCTCCTTCACCATAATTTTCCCAACCTCCTGTCATACGAGTGTGCACCGCACTGTTATGTGTATGCTTGTAGCTACACATTCATTCTAATCCTCACTTCCAACTCCAATTTTCCATTTTTAAAGAACGTTTTTAATTTTAAAAACCAGATAAATAGTAACATTACCATTTTAATTGTTTTGATTATCACTATGTTATACTTGTGTTTTAACAAATCAACATTTCTGATACACTACCCACTCTTGGCTCTGGCATTCTTTGCTATATTATAACTTAAGTAAGCCCCTAAAACTGCACCCGCTATTCCAAAAGGATATGCAGCTAATCCACCACCAACTAATATTGTTCCAATAATAACACCAATAAATTCAAACCCTAACCACATAAATATCATTAACAAAACATATTTCAATGATTTTATCCCTTTACTTTTCATTAGATTATGAATTTTGTTTCCTAAATAAACTATAGCAACAATTTCAAGCATTTTTTTATTTATAAATATTATACATTACCCTCTTCTTTTTTTTCTCTCTTAATTACAACTCCTTTTTTATCTACTTTAATTCCAAACTTTCTAAGTTCTATAATAGCGAAATTGTTTAAAATAATTGGAAAGTCATAATTCATATATTTTTTTATAAGTTCAATAGCTTCCTTTCTATCATCACAAACAAACATTACCTTATTTTTATTTTTAAGGTTAATTATAAAATAAGGTAAACTTCTACTTGATCCAATAATATAATTAATCTTAACAATTTCAATATTATTAAAAACATTATTTTCTTTGCTAAAAGGTCTAATTATTTCAATATATGTTTCAAATAATTTTACTTTATATATTTTAAATTTAGAATAAAAATAAATTAATAACAACACTGTTAAAGTTACTATAGATATGTTTAGAATATTCACTTCAATAACAATAAATGGTAATAATGAAGTTAATAAAACTAAAGCAAACAAATTTAAAAAAACGTATGAACTTTCAAAAAATGGTTTAATCTCTTTCATTATTGTTATTAAGGTTTTGAAGATTTTGCTGCCTCTTTAGTATTGGTAATAGTCTCTTTTGTATCATTAACAATATTTACCCCTGTCTTTATTTTATTTGAAGTAGAAGTAGATTTTGTTATATCATTTATACCGATATTCTTATTAGTAAATGACGTAACAGCTTTAACAGTATTAACAACAGTTGCAGCTGTTCCTTCCAAGTATTGTGAGGATATTGACCCCTTATCACCACCAGCTACTTCGTCAATATCACTTGCAAAATCTAAAAAATTAAAAATAGCCTTAAAATTAAACAAACCTTCTGCTGCTAGGGCTTCTGCCGATAAAGGTGCAAACAACACTCCCGTTACGTATGCTGAAACTGTATTATTAAAAGATTTTTCTGCTTCTGTCTTAGGGTTTATAAATAATCTATCAAATCCCTCCATACTAGTAGATAATGATTTAATAAAAGATACTCCCTTAGGTGATAAACCTAACCTTTTTTTGTCATAAGAAGCATAAACCCCGCCATTATATGCCAAAGTAATATTTAAAGTTCCTGTAGCTGGTGAAACATAGTTACCATTCGCATCAGTTGATATACCACTTGCATAATCTTCTGAGCCATAAAAGTTTCCTTCAACAGAGTTTAATAACAGCCCCATATTCCCTTTCAATACATTCCACTCTGAAAGAGCATAATCAGTCATCAAAAATGTTTTGGTTGTATAAAGAGAACCATCAGCATTTGGAGATGTTATTGTTATTTTTTCCTCTAACCCATCTAAATCTATCGCTATTATTGGTTTATTTCCAGCAAACTGATAAGGAGTATAGAACGGTGTGCACCGCACTGTTATGTGTATGCTTGTAGCTACACATTCATTCTAATCCTCCCTTCCAATTTCCAATTTACTTTTTTAAAGAACATTGTTTATTTGTTTTTATTAGAATAAACACTACCCTACCAATCATCTTTATCAAAATAATACTGCATTTTTACTCTATGTTCTTCTACAACATTCGGAAACCATAGATTATCTAAACTGCCGAATTGTTTTCTTGACTTCACTTTCCCATTTTCCCATTCTTTCTGATATTTTAAATTTCCCCACTCATCAAATGATTTTTCAACTCCATGTCTATTTCCTTTTTCATCATAAAAGACTTCCCATGCCAATTTACCATTTCTATACCATAATTTTTCATATCCATTTCCTAATTTAAATTTACTTAAATAGTGTTTTGCAAAAAATTTCTGACCATTTTCATAATACGATATAGATAATCCTTTTTTTTCACCATGTACCATATTTATTTCTTCTGAAATAATACCATTTTCATAGAAACCTATTACTTTTCCGTATAACTTTCCTTTAAAGTAGCTTTTTATACCTCGTACTTTCCTAGATTTATAATAAGCGATTGCACTACCATTTAACTTACCATCAATATAGGTTACATCTTCTTCTTTTTCTCCTGTTTCATAAAACAATTCATACACCCCATCTTTGATTTTATTATTTTTATATTCAAAGCTATAACGCAATTGACCGTTCCCATAATAACTTTCTTCTTTTAGTACAAATCCATTCAAATAATGTTCCTCAATATAGTTGTTTTCTTCATAAGTAAATTTAAAAACGCCATTAGCTAATTTATTACTATCTTCACTCAAATAATATAGACTGTCCTTATAAAAAACCAACCATTCTACTTGATTATCTCCTAAAATTTCCTTATAATCTGATATGCGTATATCTTTTTGACACACACCATTAATAGTTAAAAAACTAAGAATCATGAATACAATATTTTTCATTTTTATTAATTTTATTAATTTGCTTCTCTTATTATTGTTTGACCATTTTCGGTTTCTTCTTTAGTTTCAACACTTCCTCCTTGTGCATCTCCAGCACTTTTAATTTTTGCAGAACCTCCAATTGTTCCATATACTCCATCTTTTGCTTTAGCAACAGATTCTCCGTTTGTAGTAGTTCTATCTTCTGGATTTGAAGGTATATTATTTACCGAAGCTTTTGGGTAAACCAAATCATTTTCAGGAGCTGCACCATCCCCTTTAATTTCAATTATTTTTTTCTTTATTAATATTATTTCCCCATCTTTATTATAATAAGGCACTAAAAAATAAGTTTCTCCTTTGTAGTCAGGATCTAATGTTGTGGTGTTAATTCCATAAGCAGTTCCGTCTTTTATAAACCCTTTACTTAATTCTTCTTTTTCTGCTGCTTTTAATGTATTCTTATCAGTTCCAACATATTTTACCTTAAAAATCTTCCCTTCAACATCCGCTGTCACAGTACTTCTATGAATAATTTGATGTTCATTTTTTGCTCCCCCAACATAATAATCCCTTACAACTGTAATTTTAGTTGTATAAGGTTCAGTTTCTCCTTCTGTAAAATATTCAGTAACAATCAACTCTTCCAATCCATCTAAATCTATTGCCCATATTGGTTTATTACCTGCAAACTGGTAAGGTGTATACCAAGGGTAGTCTTTAGTCAATGGGTCAACACTTAAAAATTTACCAATTCTCGGATTATAAACCCTAAAACCGTAATCATAACTATTACCAGTTCCAGATACCTCTGAATCCATTCTTTTCCCATTAAATCCATATTCATAATCACCACTATTAAAATTCCTTCCCGGTTGAAGCATGTGCACCGCACTGTTATGTGTATGCTTGTAGCTACACATTCTTTCTAATCCTCACTTCCAATTTCCAATTTACCATTTTTAAAAGAACGTTTTATTTGTTTTTAATAGAGTAAACACTACCCACTAATTTAGGTTCAATTTATCATAAAGACTATTATTTAGTCTGTAGCTTTTCGACTTATATTTTATAAGTTTATCATTAAACAAAATAATCTCTGTATTAGTCGAATCAATAATAATCATTCGATACTTCGGTCTAAATTTTATGACTTCAGTTTTACCTTTGTTTATTAATCTGAAAAGCTGCTCAATTTCTGAACTTCTATCAATTTTGAGAATCATATCTTTTAAATTGTCATTATCATAAATTTCAACTACATCTACATCCTTAGGGTCAACAGCTAAAATTGAATTTTTTTCAGAACAAGAAGTAAAAAGCATAACAATAACAATGTTCTTAAATATTTGCACTTTTATATTCATAATTTCATTTTTAAATTAATTACCTCCAGACTCTTTAGCTCCTTCGACAAAAGTTTTATCAACTTTATTACCCGCATCTATAAGAATTACGGCATTTGGTAATTTAGAAGTTTCTTGATACAATTTATTCGGAGTAGTTGAATTATATATATTTAAAATATCTTCGTTCACATCTAACTGCTTTCCTGCTGCTGTTTCTATACCCTCTTCCGCATAATCAGAACAGTTACATTGAACGCCATTATAATTTGTATTTTTTTCTTTAAATTCTTTTAAGGCAGCTTTAGTTTTACCATCAGTTACATAGTCGGTTGTTAATTTAATAACGCCATCTGGCAAACGCCCTTCAGCCCCAGTAACATCAGTTGTAGTAATATCTTTCAAAGTAGTTATCTTCTCCCCATAATAAGCTTCTACATCGCTATTAGCATTAGTTACACCTACTCCTTCATCATTATTTGGCCATAAATCATAATATGTAAAAGTACCATCAGGTACAGTAATTACACCACCATATTCTCCGTTTGGTCCATATAACTCAATTGTTTTATAATTTTCAACTGCTATTCCTGCATGACCTACCTCTCCATCTGAGGTAGCCCAAATAACTAAATAAACATCTTTACCATCAGGATCAATAGCATTCGTTGGAGTATTTAAAGCATAAGCATAAGGGCTAATGAAAGGATAACTGTTTGCGTGAGCTGTGCACCGCACTGTTATGCTTTAGCTTGTAGCTAAGCATTTAATCTTTACCAACCTACCAACTCCAATTTACCATTTATTAAAGAACGTTTTTATTTTTTACCCTGATAAATAGTAACACTACCCACTAAGGCACATTTTTATCTATAGTATAATACCAATTATTTCCTAACGAATGTTTTTCAAAAGTATTACTAATATATCTTTTATCATTCTTACAATATTCATAAACTATATAAACTAAAGGATAATATTCGTCTTTAAAAACTCTAAAACTAATTTTATTTAAATATGTAGAATGCTCACATCTGTAGTAATGTTCAACTTCAACTCTATCTATATTTACTTTACTCATGATTTTAGTTAAATTTTTATCACATTTTTCTTTAATAAAAGAATTAACTTCAAAGTTATCACAATCAAGAAAAATTAAATTTTTAGATGAAATCTTATTTATATATGCAGAATCTATATAATTTTTCATTTCAATAAATTCAATTTGGTTTTTATCAAAATATTCTTTGTAATGATATTCATCATTTCCACATGAGTGTACTAAAACTGTCTCTTATACACATCTGACGCTGCCGACGAGCGATCTAGTGTAG
>OJGU01000867.1_pt1 | contig 14196 bp, 12 predicted proteins | sample 1594741 | NCBI WGS metagenome assembly OJGU01 (sample SAMN05416841, study PRJEB24817) | seawater metagenome | isolation source: Sea water | place: Canada:Atlantic | collected 2013-07 | reverse complement strand
GGTCTCGTGGGCTCGGAGATGTGTATAAGAGACAGGTATACGGCCTCTTCAGCAACGATCTGGCCATCGATCTCGGTACGGCCACGACCCTCACCTACGTCAAGGGGAAGGGCATCGTTGCGCACGAGCCGTCGGTGGTCGCGGTGCAGAAGAACGCGAGTCAGAAGCGGGTGCTCGCCGTCGGCAAAGAGGCCAAGGAAATGCTCGGCCGCACGCCGGGCAACATCGTCGCGATTCGGCCCATGAAGGAAGGCGTGATCGCTGACTTCGAGGTGACCGAAGCGATGATGCGCTACTTCATCACGCGGGCCCACAACCGGCAGACCCTCGTGAAGCCGCGGATCATCATCTGCGTTCCGTCGGGGATCACCGAGGTTGAGAAGCGGGCCGTTCGAGACTCCGCCTTGGCTGCTGGCGCGCGTGAGGTCTTCCTCATCGAAGAACCCATGGCGGCCGCAATCGGCGCTGGGCTACCGATCACGGAGCCTGGCGGGAACATGGTCGTCGATATCGGCGGGGGAACCGCTGAGGTCGCGGTCATCTCCCTGGCAGGAATCGTCGCGTGCAAGTCGGCACGGGTTGGCGGCGACAAGATGGACGAAGCGATCGTCCAGCACATCAAGCGCAAGTACAACTTGCTCATCGGTGAACGCACCGCCGAGAAGGTGAAGATCGAGATCGGTACTGCCGCTCCAACGGACGTAGTCATGACCATGGAGGTCAAGGGCCGCGACTTGGTCGCCGGGATTCCGAAGACGGTCGTCATCGACTCCGATGAGATCCGTGGGGCCTTGAGCGAGCCGGTCTCAGCGATCGTCGACGCGGTGCGTCAGGTGCTGGAGCGTGCGCCTCCAGAACTCTGCGCCGACATCGTCGACAAGGGCATCGTGCTCACCGGCGGCGGCTCGCAGCTTGCCGGCCTGGACGTTCTGCTCAGCGAAGAGACCGGGCTGCCCGTGTTCCTTTCGGACGAGCCGGAGTTCGCGGTCGTTCTCGGGTCTGGCGCCGCGCTTGACGAGCTCGATCTACTCCGCGAAGTCGCGCTGGATTAGTCTTTGAGGGAAACCTCTCGGTTTCCCTCGCTGCGCGAGCGGAGGTCCCTTCGCTCACCTGGAGCGATTCGCGGAAGTGCCGGGCGATTCCGTAGGATTCGCGGAGCACCCTTCCAAGTTCGAGCTGCGCCCTCGCTGAGGGAGCGGAGCTCCCGTCGGTCCCCCCTCCAAGGTCGGGCTTCGCCCTCGCCTCGTCGGCCCTGCGAAGCTGCTGCGGTTGCGCGCGCGAGTGCACTTGTGGCGCCGTGAGAGCGCTCATGTTGTACCCCGGAATCCAGGGATACACGGTAGCGTTCCGTGAGCCCGGTCTATGGCCGTTTCCCTGCGCAGCATTCAAAACGCGACGATCGTGGTCGTTCTTCTCGCGATCCCGGTGGTGTTGTTGCGCAACACGGCCGAGAACCCGCATGAGCTGAGCGCGTTCGATCGATCCGTTCGCCGGATCGGCGCGCCCCTGGAGGCTGCAGTCTCGTACTCGACTTCGACGATGGGATCGTTCTTCGAGCGGTGGCTGATGCAGGCTCGTCTGCAGGATTCGAACGAACAACTCGCCTCGGAGAATCGTGAACTCGCCCAGCGGCTGCGCGAGCTGGCCGAGCTGGCGGAGGAAAACACCCAGCTTCGACGTGCGCTACAGATGCGCGACCGAACTCCGGCCGACATGATCCCGGCCGAACGGGTCGGGGTCGACCAGTCTCCGTTCTTCCGGGTGCTCAACATCCGAATCGACCGCGGCAGTCGCTTTGCGAAGCCGGGGATGGCCGTGCTGTCCCCGGACGGCGTTGTCGGGCGGGTGGACAAGGTGTTCGACGACTACAGCGACGTCATGCTGGTCACGGACGCCCGCTCGAAGATCGCCGTCGAAGTTGCGAGGAGCCGAGCCCAAGGCATCTTGCACGGCGACAGTGAGTACGGCTGCATCGTCGATGTGCCCAAGGACTACGAGGTCGAGCCCGGCGAACTCATCCAGACCAGCGGCGTCGACGAACTCTTCCCCAAGGGACATCCGATCGGTCGGGTCGTCGACGTCGAGCAGCTCGTCGGAGACCAGCAGCGCCTGCACGTCAAACCGGAGATCCGCTTCGACCGGGTCGATGTGATGTGGGTTGTCCTCGCCGGTGCTCCCAGGCCGGACACGGCAGAGCCACCTGTGGGTCCGCAAGCGATGGGGCTGCAGCCGGTTCGATGATTCGCGCGCTCACATATTTGGTGGTCGGGTGGGTGCTCATCGCTGTCGGCGGCGGGCTGGCCGACGTCTTCATGATCACGGTGATGTTGCCGGCCACGTCGGTCGTATTGCTCACCCACATCGCGTTTTCACGGACGATGCCGCTTCCCATGGGGCTCGCGCTGGCCGTCTCCTTCGGCTACCTCGAAGACCTGCACCAAGGCGCGCCGGTCGGAGTCCTGACGCTGGCCTTCGCGCTCGCGTTCCTTGCGTTGTCGTGGGCAGCAGAGCGCATTGCGGTCTCAGGCTGGCCCACCCGCATGCTCACTGCGTTCTTCTCGGTGGTGCTCGTCGACCTGCTGACCGCCGGGATTCTCGTGGCGCTTGCGGATCCGCTTGGACTCCGGCGTGAAGCAATGTGGGTCGCGCTGTGGGACGCCCGGTGGCATTGCATCGCGACCGCGTTGGTGGCACCTCCGATCTGGACGCTGTTTGAGCGGCTGTTCTCCCTGCTGAAGATCGAAGAGCCGCGAACACCCGATGGGCCTTCCCCGCTGGGAGCGCGCCGGTGATCAGCCTTCACCAAAAGGATGACCTCCGCGAACTTCGCCCTCGCTTTCAAGCGACGGTCATCTTTGTCGCGCTTGCGTTCCTCGCGTTGGCCGGTCGTTTGTGTCAGCTGCAGGTGCTCGAGGCGGACCACTACGACAGGCGGGCCGAGCGGAACTTCATCGACAAGGTCGATGTCGAGGCGCCACGAGGTCGGATCTACGACATCCAAGGGCACCCGCTGGCGACCAACCGCTCGTCGTACACCCTGTACATCACCGGTTGGGCGCGGTTCCGCCTCGACCCGGAGGGCGGTGTGGTCTCGACGCCAGAGGGGAAGCGCGAGGCGATGGACGACACGACGCGGGACCGGATCCTGTCGCTGATCGATTTCATCGACGAGGCCGACCGCGACAAGTTCCTGGGGTTGGTCGAGGAGCTCCGCGTCGACGAGGCCAAAGGCCGCTACGCACAGATCGCGCGGCGCAACCTCAGCTGGGAGGAGTACGCCCGCATCGAGTCTCGGTTGGAGGTGCTCGATCCCTGGGTGGAAATTCGCGAGAGCTCGCGGCGCTTCTACCCCGAAGGGGTGCTCACCGCGTTCGTGACCGGGCAGATGGGCAACGTCAGCTCCCGGACGCTCGAAGGTTCACCGCACCTGGGCTATCGGTTGGGCGATCGGGTGGGGCAGACCGGGATCGAGCGCCAGTGGGAGAACTACCTCCGCGGTCGACTCGGTGCCCGCTGGCGGGTCGTCGACGCGCGGCGACGGGAGGTTGGCGATGCGCCCGGTTGGGCCGTCGACTCGCTTCCTCCGGTGCAGGACCCGATCCCCGGTCAAGACATCTACCTCACCCTCGACCTCGACCTCCAGACCGTGGCGTACGAGGCGGTCTCGGAGAAACTCGCCGGTGCGGTGGTCGCGATGGACATCAACACCGGCCGGGTGCTGGCGACGGCGTCTGTGCCCACCGTGGATCCGAACCGCTACGAACAACCGATTCCGTTGGCCGAGTGGAAGGCTTGGTCGGACAGTCCGCTCAAACCGTTCATCGACAAGGCGGTCCAGGAGCACTTCTTCCCTGGCTCCACCTACAAGGTCGTCTCGGCCCTCGTTGCGTTGGGAGACCCCGAGTTTGACCCCGACGAAGAGATCGAGTGCGAGGGGTACGTCAAGTTCGGTAAGCGGAAGTTCCGCGACACCCACGTGCATGGGCCGATGAACCTCGAGCAGGCCTTGGTCCACTCGTGCAACTCCTACTTCTACGAACTCGCGATTCGCAACACGCTCAGCCTCGAACGCGTCGAGCCTGTCGCGCGCGCGCTGGGGTTGGGCGAGCGCACCGGCTTGGGCATCAACGGGGAGGTCAAGGGGACGGTCCCCACCGAAGAGTTCGAGGCTCGCGAGGGCACGTATCAGGGCGGGGTGCGTCTCAACAGCGCCATCGGGCAGGGCAACGTGAAGGCCACGGTGATGCAGATCGCCGTCGTCTACGGGGCCATCGCGAACGGAGGCTACGTGCTCACGCCCTACCTGGTCGATCGCATCGAGACCAACGACAAGAAACTCGTGTTCTCGAGCCAGCCGCAGCGACGGAGCGAGGCCCCGGTCTTGGATGCCAGCGACCGAGCTCGGATTCATGCCGGACTGGTGGGCGTGGTCAACCATGAGGAAGGGACCGCCTACAGCGAGCGCCTGGACAACATCGTGGTGGCTGGAAAAACGGGCACCGCTCAGGTCGGTCGCGAGTACCGGACCGAGGGCGAGACCGAGATCGAGGGCTGGGACACCACGGCCGACCACGCGTGGTTCGCAGCGTATGCGCCGGCGGATGACCCTCAGATCGTCGTCGTCGCCCTGGTCGTGCACGGCGGAACCGGTGCCGATGCAGCGGCGCCCATCGTGATGCGGGTGATCGACCACTACCTGGGCGACACCTCTTCGGAGACCGAGTTGAGGCCGCGTGCCTACGGTGTTCCTCCACCACTTCCGGGGCAGCAGGGCGATGAAGCCTCGGTGCGTGGCGGTGGTCTTGGCAAGGAGGGCGTGCCATGAACCCGTTGCTCGACGATCCGCGCAGCTGGAGTGCGCGACTGCGGCATTCGATCGACTGGGTGGTCATCACGCTGACCGCCGCCATCGTGACGCTGGCCGTCATCAACCTCAACAGTGCGGGCGACGGAGACTGGAGTGGTCGGGTCGCGACGCAGCTTCGGTGGATCGGGCTGGGGTCGATGGCGATGCTGGTCGTTACAGCGATCGATCTCCGGGCGGTCTACCGTCTGGCGTACGCGGCCTATGGGTTCGGCGTCGGGCTGCTGCTCTTGGTTCCGTTCTTCGGGATCAAGGTCAACAACGCGCAGCGATGGCTCGGCGTTGGGGACTACCGGATCCAGCCCTCGGAGCTGATGAAGGTGCTCATCGTGCTCGCGCTCGCCCGGTTCCTGCACGACGCCGCCGCCAAGGAACTCTCCAACCTGCGGCGCCTGGTCGTGCCCTTCGTGATGGTGCTCCTGCCCGCGGCGCTCATCATCCGGCAGCCCGACCTCGGGACGGGGATCATGCTGTTGCTGGTCTCGTTCTCCCTGGTCGTCGCCGCCGGCCTTCGGGTGCGCATCATCTTCGCGGTGTTGTCCGCGGCGGTGGTGTCGGTGGCGATCGGCTGGAGCTACATGGAGAACTACCAGCGTCGCCGTATCGACGTGTGGCTCGACCCGGAGCTGTATGCCGACACCGACGGCTACCAGACGATCCAGGCCATGATCAGCGTGGGCAATGGAGGATTCTTCGGCCGCGGTTTGTCGCAGGGGTCGCAGAATGCGCTGGGGTTCTTGCCCGAGCCGTACACCGACTTCCCTTTCGCGGTCTTCGCTGAAGAGTGGGGGTTCGTCGGCACCGCGATGGTGCTGGTGCTGTTCATGAGCCTGACCCTGTGGGCCGTGAACTTGGCGTCGCAGGCGAGCGACCGATTCGGATCGCTGCTGTGCGTGGGCGTTGCCGCGCTCTTCTTCTGGCACGCGGTCGTCAACATCGCGATGGTCCTGCAGCTGGTCCCGGTCTCGGGCATCACGCTTCCGTTCTTCTCTGCTGGCGGTAGCAACGTGCTGACGATGATGTTGGGGCTCGGTGTGCTGATGAGCGTCTCCAGATCTCGCCACTCGCGCTGACCCTCGCAGTGGGCAGGCCATCGCCGCCGGGCGTGAGGTGAGCCCGCGAAGAGGATTGCGCAGAGGAGCCGCCTGCGTCCTTGCGGGGTGCCGGCGTGATATGAATCGACCGCTACGATGGCGATGGCGATCGGTGTTCTGACCAACCCCAACTCGGGGAAGAACCGCAAGAATCCAGACCGGCTTGCCGATCTGGAGCGCGCGGTCGCAGGGCATGGAATCGTCCGCCAGACGCAGAGCCTCGACGAGCTGGCCGCGGTCATTGCGGAGTTCGGCGAGGCCGGGTGCAAGTACTGGGTCGTCGACGGCGGAGACGGCACGTTGCACTGGCTGCTGTCGACCGCGCAGCAGCAGGCCGCCGCTGGAGACACGCCGTGGCCGATGGTGATCCCGGGCAACGGTGGGAGCATCGATTTTGTCGCCCACAAAGCCGGGATTCGCGGGCAAGCCCCCGACATCGTTCGGGCGCTCGTCCAAGCCCTCGAGCAGGGGGAGTCGGTGCCCACGATCGACCTCGACACCCTGCACATCACCGGGTCCACCGACGACGAGGCCTTCGAACGAATCGGCTTTGCGAGCGCCATCGGTGGGGTTGCGCAGCGATTCTTCGACAAGCTGTACCAGCGCGACCGAATCGATCCGCTCGGGATCGTTGATGTGCTCGCGCGGGCGTCGGTCGGCGGTGTCGCTGGCAGCACGCCCCGGCCGATCCGAGAGCACCTGGTGCCCTCGCTGCAGCAGTATGCTGATGACATTTTCGAGCCGACCCGGGCTCGGGTGGAGGTCGACGGCGAGGCGCTGGACTTCGAGACATTCTCCAGCCTTCAGGTGGGGTCGATCGACATCAACCTCGGGGGCGTCGTCCGCACGTTCCGTCATGCGGCCGAGTCGGGGGTCATGCACGCGCAGGCGGTCTCGTCTTCCCGTCTCGGCGTGGTCGCGAACCTTCCGAACATCGTGTTCGGCACCCCGCTGTGGGGCCGTGACGTGTTCGACGGTCCCGTGCGAGAGTTGTCTGCCGAAGCCGTGGGCGGGAGCACGTTGGACCCAGTCATCGATGGTGAGCTTTGCTTTGGTCTCCGCTCCCTCCGCATTCGCCAAGGGCCCCGGTTGCGGGTTCCAGCCATCGTTTGCGGCTAGCGGAAACGCCCGACTTCGCGCATGTCGGCCAGGCGGCCGTGCGTTGCGCCGAGTGCAAAGACCGCGCGTCGCCTTCGCCGGGCTTGAGGATCTGCACGAGTCACTGGGGCCAGGGTGCGTAAGCCCGACCGCCTCGGTCCGTTGAGGGGCGCGGTGGGGTTGACAGCATCGGCCTGTCTTCCTTTACTGCCCCCCGTTCCCTAGGAGACCTATCCGATGAAACGCACTTGCTTGCTTTCCACCGCCGCCATTCTCGCCACGCTCACGACCTCCTCGGTCGCATACGCGGACACCAAGCCCGCCATCGTTTGGGTCCCAACCGCATCCATCGAGCTGACCCCCTCGGGGATGGTCGATTCGATCTGCCAGAAAATGCAGATGAGCGGGAGTGCCGTCGCAGCCGGTTGTGTCTCCGGTCTCGACGAGCCGATCACCCGAGAGGTCAGCGCGGACGCAATGACGATCGCCAGCGAGCTTCGCACGGCATTCGAGGCCTACGACATCAGCATCGTCGCTGACCCCCCGCCGGCATACGTCCCGGTCTTCGCACTCCTCACGTCCGACGCCGAGTCCGAAGAGTCCGGCTCGTACACGTGTGGTAGCCAGGTCGCGAACTGCTCGGGCCTCTCCCGCGACGGTACGTTCTCCACCAACGCTGGCACGCTCCGGTGCACCGATCCCGACGACGTCCAGGCCGCGATCTACGCCGTCGGCCGTCTTGCTGGCCTCGAGGGCAAGGAAGACGCCACGGACGCGATGCACTACCCGCCCGACTACACGATGCCGGTCTACACGTTCACGGACGAGTGTGGCCCCATCTCCGCGCAGCTTCGCGGCGAAGACAAGATGACCGCCATTCCTCTGGAGTGCACCAGCCTCGACCACGTCGGCTGCGACTCGGGCGAGCAGAACAGCCACGCGGACCTGCTGGAGAACCTCGGCCCCAACGCTGCCGACTCGGACGCTCCGGTGATCGCGATCTCGTCCCCGGCCGACGGCGACGTCATCGCTGAAGGTGGCGCCATCAACGTCGCCGCCACCGTGGAAGAGGCTTCGAACTTCGCGGCGGTGCGGATCACGATCGCTTCGCCCGCCCTCGAAGGCCTTGAGGAGGCCAACATCTTCGGCGGTGAGATCTCGTTCTGCACGACCGACATCTGCGACGTGAACTTCCTCGACGGCGAGCCGTTCAAGACCGCCGACTCCGCTTGGGGCACCGGCGACATCACCGGCCTCCCCGGCGGTGAGTACACGATCACGCTCGAGGGCTCCGACTACTACGGCAACGAAGCCGACCCCGTGGTCGTGACGATCACCCTCGAAGGTGGCCCCATCGACCCCAGCGGTGGAGACACCGAGAGCGGCGGCGACACCGACCCCACGGGTGACCCCACCGATCCCACCAGTGCCAGCGACACCGCTACGACCTTCGCGTCGGACGGTGGCAGCAGCAGCGGCGACGGCGACACCGACGGCGGTGGCGACAGCGGCGGCGCTGACGACGACGGCGGCGGCTGTTCGGTTGGCGGCTCCGGTGGCGCAGGTGGCAGCATTGCCATGATGCTGGGCCTGCTCGGGCTGGGCCTGCTTCGTCGCCGCGACTAGTGACGGACGGCGGTGACCCACCCCGCACGCGATTGCGTCGCGGGGCTGGCAGATGAGGCGGGGACTCCACAGTGGGGCTCCCGCCTTCGTCGTTGTGGCGGTAGGGTGCGCGCTGTGGGCCGCCCTCGAGCCGAAGACGTGTTGGTATCGACGCCGCAGCGGGTTCTCGAAGCCGCGGAATCGGTGTTTGCCGAGCAAGGCTACGGCCCCGCGAAGCTCGCCGACATCGCGGCCCGAGCTGGGATCCGGCGACCGTCGCTGCTGTACCACTTCAAGAGCAAGGAAGAGCTGTATCAGGCGACCGTGCAGCGCGCCTTCTCAGACCTCGGCGAGGCGCTGCAAACCGCGATGCTGGCCTCCGGTTCTTTCGAGGAACGCCTGCTCGAGACCGCGCAGCGTTACGCGCAGTTTCTCGCCGAGCATGAACACATCGCCCGCCTCGTCCTGCGGGAGCTGCTCGACTCGAACGGACCGGGTCCCGGCACCGATATCCTCATGACCCAGGTCTCGCCGCTGGTCGACGCGGTGGAGGCGTTTGTCGGCAGTGTCGGTGATGACGTCATCGCCGAAGGCCCGCCGATTCGTGCGCGGGTCATGTGCATCGCCTCCACGCTCATCATGCGGGCCGCGGCGCAAGTGCGCGACGCATTGTGGGGCCCGCAGCACCACGCACGGCTGCTGGCCCGAGCCTTGTTTCTACGATCATGACGACGCCAGACATCATCCTTTGGGACGTGATGGGAACGTTGGTCCACGACCCGTTCTACGAGGAGGTCCCCGCGTTCTTTGGTATGACCCTCGAGCAACTCCTCGAGGTCAAGCACCCGTCCGCTTGGTCCGCATGCGAACGCGGCGAACTGTCTGTCGGGGACATGGAGACCAGCTTCTTCGCTGACTCTCGGAGCTACGACATCGCCGGACTCCGAGCGACGATGCAGCGGAGCTATCGCTGGCTCCCTGATATCGAGGCGTTGCTCGGCGCGCTGCGGGGCCGCGCAGTCCCGATGCATGTCGTGTCGAACTACACGCCGTGGTACGCGATGATCGAGGCGGAACTCTGCGTCTCGAACTGGATGCCGTGGAGCTTCGTTTCGTGCGACGTCGGTTCCCGGAAACCAGACGCCACGTACTACGCGGCGGTGCTCGAGCGCCTGTCCGTTCCGGCTGCGCGGTGTGTCTTCATCGACGACCGGGACGCAAACTGCGCCGGTGCGAAGGCAGCAGGGATGCACGCGATCCGGTTTGAAGACGGTGTGACCACGGCTACCGCCCTGTCAGCGCTCGGCTTCGGGGACTTGCTGGGCTGACGGGCCGAGCCCGGTGGGACGGGCTGCGGCAGGCGCGAAGCGACGTTCGCACCGAGGCCAATGCCAACTCGTTTCCATCTTGGATCCCGTGCCGGTAGCGGAGCCGGGAGACGACGTACGCGCAGGTAGGGGCAGCGTCGCCTTTTCGACTTCGATGCAGAGTGGTGGAGTGGTGGTGAGGTTTTTGGCGAGCGAATGGGCGCTCGCCTCGGCCTCACGCTCAACGTCCGTGAAGGGAAGGCAGATGAAGCTACCACTCGAGATTGTGTTCCGAAACGTCACCCGAACCGCCGAAGTCGAAGACCGTATCCGAGCCAAGGCCGCAAAACTCGACAGGATGTTCGATCGGATCACCGGCTGCCGCGTTGTCGTGGAGTCCCCTCACAACCACCACGTCAAGGGCAACACCTTCCACATCTGCGTCGAGGTGCAGGTTCCAGCAGAGACGATCGTGGTCAACCGGGACCCGCAGAATCATCACCACGATGACCTCGGCATCGCGCTTCGAGACGCCTTCTCGGCAGCGCAGCGACGGCTTCGCGCCTACTCGCGACGACGCAACGCGTCGACGTCACGCTCGGCGATGCGAATCGCCGAGGTGCTCCATCCATGAGCAGGCGTTTCGCGTGATGAAAACGGGCGGTCCCTTCTCCAAGGGCCCGCCTTTTTTCTTGGTTCACTCGTGTTTGAACCGTCGTCGGCCAGGGCCGTACGCCGAAGCGACGTGTCCGCCGCCGCGCAGCAACCACCGGTAGGTGAGCAGGCCTGCGACGCCGACCGGGCCGCGCGCGTGGAGCTTGCCAGTGCTGATACCGACCTCGGCCCCCAACCCAAAGCGATAGCCGTCGGCGAAGCGCGTGCTGGCGTTGTGAAACACGCAGGCAGCATCGACTCGGGCGAGGAAGTCGTCGGCGGCTGCGGCGTCCTGGGTGACGATGCACTCCGTGTGTCGAGATCCGTGCCGCTCGATGTGGTGCAGCGCGGCCTCGAGGTCGTCGACGCGCCGAACCGAGAGCACGAGGTCGCCGTACTCGGTGTCCCAGTCGGTGTCGTCCGCGGCTTCGAGCTGCGTATGCAGGGCTCGGGTTGCCGGACACCCGCGCAGGGCGACACCCGCCGACGCCAGCACACGAACCGACTCCGCCAGGGCTGCCTCGGCACCCGGCTCCCACAGCAAGGTCTCGAGGGCGTTGCATGCCGCGGGGTAGTCGGTCTTCGCGTCGAGCACGATCGAAGCGGCCATGGTCGCAGTGGCCGTCGAGTGCAAGAAGACGTGGCACAACCCTTCGGCATGCCCCACGACGGGGACCTTGGACGTTGTCTGGACGTAGTCCACGAACGCGGCACTTCCCCGGGCGATCACGAGGTCGACCAGGCCTTCCTGCTGCAACAGCTCCGAGACCTCCGAACGGCCTGAAAGGAGCGTGACGGCGGCCGGGTCCACACCGACGCGCGCGAGTGCGCCGTGGAGCGCGGAGACCATCGCGGCGTTGCTCCGGGTCGCTTCCCGGCCTCCCTTGAGCGCCACGGCATTGCCGGTGCGAAGCGCGAGGCCGACGATCTGCGGGACGGCGTCCGGACGCGCTTCGAAGACGATCCCGATGACGCCCAGTGGGCAGGATTCTCGCGAAAGCGTGAGGCCGTCGTCGAGTTCCCGGGTCTCGAGCACGGCGCCGACGAGGTCGGGTTGCGCTGCGAGTTGGCGGAGCCCAGTGGCGAGGACTTCGAGCTTGGCTTCGGTGAGCTTTAGCCGACGGACGAGCGCGTCACTGAGCTCACCGCGAGCGCGAGCAGCCCTCGCGTCCACGAGGTCGGCGTCATTGGCCTGGCGCAGCTCATCGCGAACCGAGGGGTCCTCCAGCGCGTCCGCCATGGCGAGCAGCGCGTCTTGACGGCGCTGAGCTGGGGCTCGGCTGAGGGTTGCCCCGGCGATCTTGGCGGCGCGAATGCGGTCGGGGATCGAGGCGGTGTCCGTGTTCATGTCAAACGTCGGTGAGGGCGAGGTTGTCTCGCGTGATGACGGCGTCGTAGCCCCGGTAGCCAAGGATGTCGGCGAGCTCGGCACTCTGCCGTCCCGCCATTGCACGGCAGGCCTGGGCATCGTAGTTGGCGAGTCCGCGTCCATGCACACGACCCGATGCATCCCGGACCTCGACGACATCGCCGCGAGCGAACTCCCCTTGCACGTCGAGGACGCCGACCGGGAGCAACGAAGCCTTCTTGGTGCGCAGGGCTTCGAGCGCCCCGGCGTTCGCGATGAGGGCCCCACAATGCGGCGCGCCCGCCGCGATGTTTCGCTTCCTCGCCGATTTGCGGTCTTGGGGCCAGACCACGGTGCCCACCGAGTCCCCGGCGAGGCCGCGCGAGGTGACGGCAGGCGTCTTCCCATCGACGATGAGCGTCGGGATGCCCGCTTCGCTCGCGACCGCTGCGGCATCGAGCTTGCTGGCCATGCCGCCGGTTCCGGTCGCGGAGGTTCCGCGGGCCCGCTGCCGGGTGGCCTCATCGATGCGCTCCAGGGAGTCGATGCGCTGCGCGGCGGGGTCGGTGGCGGGGTTGGAGGTGTGGAGGCCATCGACGTCGGTCATCAACACCAGCGCATCGGCATCGACGGCCACGGCCAACAGCGCGGAGAGCCCGTCATTGTCTCCGAACCCCTCCAACGCCTCCTTGCGATGCTCGACCAGCTCCCGGACCGACACGCTGTCGTTCTCGTTGAGCACCGGGATCGCGCCGAGTTCGAGGAGCCGAAGCAGGGTTGTCCGCAGGCACAGGGCTCGGTCTCGGTCCCCGAGGTCGTCTTGGGTGAGCAGGACCTGAGCCACGGTCACGCCCAGCTGACCGAAGGCTTGGCTGTACAGGGACAGGAGTTGTCCTTGGCCCACGGCAGCGCACGCCTGGCGTACGCCGAGGGACCGCGGACGCTCGTGCAGCTGCAGAGCCCGGGCACCCATCGAGACCGATCCGCTGCTGACAAGCAGAACCTCCACGCCACGAGTTCGTAGCCCGGCGAGGTCCTCGACGATCGCGTGCAGGCGGCCGAGCGCCACCCCCTCGCCCCCGTGGGTGACAACACCGGTACCAAGCTTGACGACGACCCGGCGGACCGACGACAGAAGCGCGCGAGAAGGACTCACGAGAGCCAGCGTAGCGGATCGGAGATGTCCTGCGGAGCCCGGACACGTCCCTTGAGACGCGATCGCACGGCCTTCCCGGACTCCTCCATCAGGGACGTGGGGACGTGGAGCGCAGTGTTGGGACCGTCGACCCGCAGCCCCCCGCGAACCCAGTCGCGTTGCACACCGGAGATGGCCTGCAGCGCGAGTCTCTTCGGTGCGCCTGAGCGAGGGATTTCTACGATGGCGGTGTTCGTGACGAGCAGGGCGGTTCGAGAGGCTGTCTCTCGCGCCAGCACGAGCAGTGTTGGAGAAAGCAGCACGACGACCGGTGGCCACAGGTCGGAGAACGGCTGGGTCCAGAACGAGGGCGCAAACCCGGTGACCAGCAGCAGGGCGACCGCGGCAGCGCCGAGCGTGATCGCGGCAAGCCCGAACTGCACCCGAAACTTCTCGCCCCACCACGCGAGCACCTCACCGTGCTCGAGATGCTGGGCGAGATCGTTGGGGCACGGGCCCGCAGAGCGCGGCGCGCCGGGGGCCAGGACCCGGGCCTCGTCGCCCGTCTTTCCTGAACGGCCACCATTGATCGCGCGGAGGGCTTTCATCGTTGAAGGTCCTCGATGCGGGAGCTGCTGTGACGCAACCAGTGGTCACACAGCGTGAGTGCGGCCATCGCCTCGACCATCGGTACGGCTCGTGGGAGCACGCAGGGGTCGTGCCGGCCGCGCGCCTTGTAGGTCGCGGCCGTGCCCGACTGGTCGACGGTGTCTTGAGGCACGAACACGGTGGCCACTGGTTTGAACGCCACGGCGAAGGTGATCGTTTCCCCGTTGGAGATGCCGCCCTGAATCCCGCCGGAGTGGTTGGTCCTGGTGCGAATCCCGTCGCCACCGTGGGTCAGACTCGGGTCGGGTTCGAAGGGATCGTTGTGAGCGGTGCCGCGCATTCGAGTCGCGGCGAACCCCTCGCCGACCTCGAAGCCGCGCGTGGCCGGGAGACTCATCATGGCGTGCGCCAGATCGGCCGTGAGCTTGTCGAAGACGGGCTCTCCCAGTCCCAGCGGTACCCCTCGAGCGACGCAGCGAATC